>Ga0247840_10002535_pt1 | contig 32484 bp, 28 predicted proteins | sample LaCruzMarch2015__FD_192404 | JGI IMG/M metagenome (GOLD analysis project Ga0247840, IMG submission 192404) | Freshwater microbial communities from meromictic Lake La Cruz, Castile-La Mancha, Spain - LaCruzMarch2015_17m | ecosystem: Environmental > Aquatic > Freshwater > Lake | place: Spain...
GCGAGATCGAGCTTAAGCATGAACGGTACGTGCTCTTGGTGTCGGGGACGGGTCTGGCCGACAGGGTGCGCGGCACGGGACGCAACGTATCACAGAAATTACGTATCCCGCGCTGGGCGCGGTTTAGGAGCTCCAGTTCCTGCTGGAACTCATCCTCGTCCTGAACGGATTGCTCGGGTTCGAGCCAGGCATAGCCGTCCCGAGGGGTCTCCTGGGCAGCCAGATACTCCGTGCCACATTCATCACACTGCACCAGTTCGAACACCGGTGTGTCGCAGTGCGGGCATTGCAGCCGGCGTTCCAGCAACAATGCGCCAAAGGGCCAGTCCGGGCTGTCGAGGCTGGTGCTGGTGATGGCGCGGCCAGGGCAGGCGCCGTTCGCGCAGGCCCAGAGGCCGTTGATGCCGCGTTCGAACAGGTGTGCCCGCAGCGGCAGGAAGGGTTCGCCCCGGTCGTCCTCGGCCTGGGTGCAGAGGTCGAGCCAGGCGAGCGTCTCCGCGCGGGCGTCCGGCTCGGCATGACCGAGCAGGCTGGTCCCCAAATCTACAAGGCGGGTCGGTCGCGCCACGAGCCGGGTGCGCAGGTCGCGGAACCGGTGGTCGCTCGCCAGGCTCACGAAGCGTGCTGCCGTTGACTGCGCCCGCAACTGGTCGAGGTCTGCAATGGGGTCGTCGCAAGCGACCAGCGCCGCGGGCAGGTCCGGCACCTCGCGCCGGCCTTGCACCACCGCGACCCGCTCCGGTGCGACGCCGGCCACATCGGCCAGAAACTCCGCGAGCCGGGCCTTCACGTCTTCGCGGTCATCGCCAATGGTCGCCGAGGTCGCGATAAAGCGTACCTCGGACGGGCGGGCGCCGAAGGCGTGCAGCACCCGCCGCAGCAACAGCGTCAATTCCGCGGCCTGGGAGCCGACGTAGTTGTGCGCCTCGTCGAGGACGATCCAGCGCAGCAAGCCCTGGGACTGGTCGATAATCGGACGGTCTTCGTTGCGTACCAGCAGGTATTCCAGCATCGTTGCATTGGTCACCAGCAGCGGCGGCGGGTCGGCGCGCAGCGTCGTTCGATCCGGCACCTCACAGGGGCGTTGGCGCTGTGCCTGTTCCGGAGTGTCGCCGTTGTACAGACAGAACCGGACGCGGCCCTGAAACGGGCCGGTCCAGGCGACCAGGCGCTCCTGCTGACTCTTAATCAGCGCGTTCAACGGATACAGGAACACCGCGCGGACGCCGGTTAGGGGCGCCTGCTGACGTGCTTCCAATTCACGGGCCAGAGCGTCGAGGATCGGGATCAGAAAGCACTCGGTCTTGCCGGAGCCGGTACCGCTGCTGACCAGTACCGAACGGCCCGCGCGGGCCGCCTGCCAGGCCTCCAATTGGTGTTGGTAGGGGTGGCGTTTCGCCGGAAAGCAATAGTCCTCGCCACCGGGCAGGCGCTCCGGGTGCCCCAGAGCCCGAATCAGGTCCGGGTGCAGTAACGTGCCTTTCAGTGCCCCCAGCGTGACGTCCGCCGGGCGCCAGCCGAAACTGGCCTCGAATACCGGGTCGGCCAACAGCGCGTCGGGCGATCCTGGCTGCTGCCCGAAGTGTTCGCGCAGGTGCGCCCGCAGCGGGGCGTTGCGAATCCCACGCAGGCCCAGGACCGCGCGGGTCGCCCGGCGCGCGAGTTGCGTGGTCAGGTCCGAGAAGAAGCGATCCGGGTGACTCATAGCCGATCCTTTACGGTGCAACGGGGGTGGGCGGGAGCCGGGCCAGTTCGATAGTCAGCGCGATGGCGTAGACCTGATCGAACCACTCGCGGTCGAAGGCGCGCAGCAGACGCAGTTCATAGACGACGGACGCATCCGGTTTGATGCCATGCCGACTGAGCCAGGCGGCGACGAACGGGGCGCAGCGCACGGGCCGATAGAAACCGGTAAGGTTGGCGAAGGTAAAACCCTGCATCCAGCCGTCGGTCCGGGCCATCAGGTCCATGACGGCGCTGCCGGTCGGCCAGCGCTCTTCGGCATTGTGGCGGCCCATCAATCCTTTCTCAAAGACAACAATCAGTCGCTCGTATCGGGTTGCGTCCGAGCGCGCTATGGTCAGATCGCTGTTGGGCGACAGCGGCCGGTCCGGAAAGACCCATTCCTGCAACCAGTCACACAGCGGGGGCCAATAGGGCCGAACGCCGGTGACGCGCTCGCGAAAACCCTGCCATAGATCGAACACCAGATCGTCGCCGGATTCCATGTCGGCCAAAGTCCCGCGCAACCAGCCGAACCAGGTCTGCGCCGCCTGGCGCCAGTCCTCCAGCGGCAGGAGCATCCACAGGAACGGCAGCTTGGCGGATAAGGACCAGACCCCATCGAAGCCCTGCTGATCCGCCCGCAGCAACGCCTGCGCCAGGGTCCGTGGCTGATCGACCAGGGCGCATAGCGGATCAAGGGAGGTGGGGGGAAAGATCTTCCCAAGTTCGATGAATTGGGACAGCAGCAGCCAGTCCGGGCTGTCCGGTTGGGATGCCAGCTCCGCGAGGGTCCGCTTGATCGCCACCCGTCGCATCGCCAGGATTGCCTGCCGGATCGCGGCGGACAACGGCGTGAATGTCGCCGTGGGCGCGTCCTGGGGTACCGGCACGGACCAGAGCAGCGGACGGAAGCGCGCCCAATCCCCATGCCGGGCGACCACCCACCAGGGGCCGGCATCGAGCCCATCCGGTATCGACCACGCCGCCGGGTCATCCGGGCAGGGGGCCAGCGCCAGCGCCTCATCCCCCGGTGCCCACAGGCGCAGCATTTCGACCCGCACCCGCGCCGCGTCACCGTCGCCAAGCCGCGCCAGGGAATCGGCTGGGATGCGCACCAGGGACCGCTCGCGGTCCGGCGCCAGAATCGCGTCGAAGCGCGATACCCGCGCTTGCGCCAGCCGCCGGCCGGCGCTGGTCTCGACGGTCAGGCGGACCTCATCCTCCAGGCCGCCACCGCTGGCTAGCAAGGTCGTGATCCGTTCCTGCCAGCGATACAGCCCGCTGTCCAACCGGCCTTGCGCCAGCGGAGGCAGGCGTTCCTGCACCGGTGGAAACGGGGCACCGAAGAGTTCGATCCGCAGCCAGTAACCGCCGCCGCCGGGGTCCTGGATAACGACTCGCAAACCGGCCATGCGATCCAGCACGATGCATTCATCAAGGGGCAGCGGGCGCCCCTCCAGATCAAAAAAGGCCCCCCGTTGCGGATAGGGCAGCGTCAGGGGCAGCGGCGACGAACCCGGCCAGTGCAAACTGATCGAGACCGGCGCCGGCAGGGTACCGGCCAAGCTCGGACATAGCACTGATGCGCTGTCGGCGTCGCGCTGCACCGGCAGCGGGCGCCCATCCTGAAATGCATCCACACTCGCAGCCGCGAGAGCGGATAACCGGATGCTGCCAGGCTGACGTTCCAACCCGACGATCGTGTTGATCGCAAAGTCTCGCGGCAGTACCCGCACCTGACGCCGACACCGCTCCAACCCGTCCGGGGCCAGCAAGCGCAGCCACAGTTGCCCTTGACCGCGACTGGTGCGCGGCTGCCAGGGACCGCTGTCGCCAACCTGGCGCCATTCGATGCGACCGTTGACATCGATCCGCCGGCCCGTCTCGTCGATCTCATCAAAGGTCGGCAGGCCCAGGAACAGCCGCCGCCCCTGACCCGGTAACGACAACTCTTGTCCGGCCAGGACGAAGTGACCGCCTGAGTCCTCATCGGCGCCGCAGTCGATCCGGTAGCACTCCGATCCCTCACCGCAAAACGCCACCCGTCCCGAGATCGCATAGACGTCGCAGTCCAGGTCGGTCAGATGCCCCAGCACTGTACAGTCGTCGGTGGGCGTCCCATCCGCCGGGGACAACCCCCGCGGCACCACCACCATCGCGCGTTCGGCGCGGATCCGCGCGGGGCCTTCCGCCAGCCAGCGCCAGTGTCCGGCGCTAGCGCGTTCGATGAAGAGCCAGGGCAACGGCCCCCAGGGGTCTTCATCAAGGGTCGCGAGCGGGTATTCGTGCTGGCCATCGGACATCAGCAACCGGTGCTCGCCCCGCACCGCGAGCCCCTGGCGAACCACGCCGCCGCGTTTGAGCCATTCGCGCCGGTAGCGGGGAGTCTGGCCGCCGTCGCCGCGGGTCAGCCAGGCGACCGCCTCGGTGCCGCGGGCGGTGTCAAGCAGCAACCGCAGCCTTGGCTGATCCGGCGTGACCCCGGTCCAGCGGGTGATCTGCGTCGCGGTCAGGCTTTCGGGAATATCGAGGCGTCTTGCCACTTGCCAGCCGTCAGCCGCAGAGCGCAGTTCACCGATCCAGCGGGGTTGCCCGCGGGTCTCCGCCGCCAGTTCGCCGGTGCGCGCGATCAGGCCACACAACAGGCGTTTGGCGATCTGGTCATCCAGGCGCAGGGGCAGCGTCCGGCGCCAGCCATCCTGATGGGCGTCCAACCAGGCGATCGGGTCGGGGACGCCTTCGACCAGCGGTTGCAGGTCACAGATGCCGGCAATCAGCTCGCCGGTCAGCTTCAGGACCGGCTCCTGGCGCAGGCTGAGCGGCAGTCGCTGTACCTGCTGACCGGCGATGGTCTGGGCCGCTGCCGGACCGACTTGGCCGCTCCGGTAGTAGGTCTCCAGCACCATGCGGAAGAACCGGGTCAAATCGGCATCCTGCTGTTCCAACAGCCGTAACGGCAGCCCACCTTCGCAGGCGATGGTGAGCAGGAGCATGCGACCGTTGGGATTGTTCAACAACGGCCGATGCCACCAAGTCAGGCCGAGCGCGACCCAGGTCGCGAGTTGCGGGTGGGCTGGCCGCGGAACACCAAGCGGCTGAAAGATCGTCTGCCAGGCCCAAGGGCCGCCGGAATGCTCCCGGCGGAAGGTCTCGGCCGCGTACAAGCAGAAGGCTGCCGGGAACTCCCCGCCATCGCGCCGGGCCGCCAGGGCGCTTCGCAGGCCGTCGAGAAGGCTCCGGTAGGCATCCGGGCTGGTCCGGTAGGCGTACAGGGGACGACCGTCCGGTTGCGTCAAACGGGCATGGGTGACAAGAAAGTGCGTCATGCCTGGCATCTGGCCTCCTGGTGCGCGATGCGTTCCTATAAATACTCCTGATCCGATGTAGACCACCCGCCACCAGAGTACACACGATGGCGCGAAAAGCCTGCAAGGTCCGAGGACGCGGGGTCATCCGAGGAGCTAATCAGGAACAGACCACGCTTTCGGAGGTTCATTGAACACTTCGTCGAAGAACGCATCCCTATCCAACGTCCCCTGCCAGGCCCGATGCCGCTCAACCGATTCAACGTGCCCGCGCGTCGTCAGGGCCAAGAAGCGAAGCGTCTCTACCAAGCCGAGTTTAGACATCAGAACCTCGGTCGCTTGCTGGATGAGTTGCTCTTCCGTCAAGATGCTGCCAGCGATCATGGCGTTACCTCGTTGGCAATAAATTCAATGGACTTGCCGAACGATCAGGTACAAAGCGTCCGTCTCCATCCTGATCTGCAGTTGTTGTTGATCGTCAAACGGACGACACAGCGTACATACATCGAAATAGAGCGCATTCATTCCTTTCGGTGGTCAGGTCTTGGACGTTGTCGGCCATGGTTGCTACCTTCGCAGTTGGAGTCCCGTCCATGATCCTACGTCGTTTTTCCGCGATCCGCAAAAACGATCAGGCGGCCGACCCGCAGGCCGATTTCTTGCTCTCGGTCGGTCGACTGGCGGGCTAGCTGGTCGAGGAGCACAGCGGGCACTCGCCGTCGTACCCTGAAGGTTTCGGGCGGTATGAGTGCGCTCACAGCAGCTCCTCGGCACTCCGCAGCCCGCGCGTAGCGCGTGTCCACCATTGCGAGAAGCTCGCGCAGTGCCGCTCCACGGGCGGGAACACGATCGGCGCGGCGTCGAGTTGCGCCACGGGCTGGAGCCAGCGCCTGAGGTGCGGATCGTCGACGCTGCGCACACGCGCCGCGCCGGCCAGTGCGCCGGCCAGGCCAGCGGCATCGACGGTCCAGCGCTCGGGCGCCACCGCGGCCATAGCGGCGTCGACCCAGCGCCAGCGCGCCGCGGGCCAGGGCCAGGCCTGGTGATGTTCGCGCAGGTACAGGCCGATGACCACGGCGCCGTCGGCCAGGTCGGGCGGCGGCGCACGCAGCGCCCACGGGTGCACCAGCCAGACCTCCCGGCCGCGCAGCCGGTCGGCGGTGGCGGCGTCGGGCGCGTGTAGGCCGAGGTCGGCGGGCGGTGCGGCCAGCAGCGGCGGCTCGGACGTGGCGACCCCGTCGACCGTGCCGGCTATATCGGCGCTCGCCGTTGCCTCCCGCGCATCGCGCGCCATGCGGTCCAGCGCCTCATAGGACTGGTCGACCACGGTGCCCGGGCTGTGCCAATGCGCCGGGGCGTAGCGCGCCACGTTGTCGGCGTTGAACAGGTAAGGCTTGGAACTGCCGGTGCCGGCCACCCACTGCCAGCTCAGATGGTTGCTGGCGAGATCGCCATCGAGCAGGTGCGCCACCAGCCAGTCGGCGCCGGCGCGCCAGTGCACCTGGCGCAGGTGCACCACATAGCTCGCCAGCCACAGACGGGCATGGTTGTGTAGCGTGCCGGTGGCGTAAAGCGTGCGCACGGCCTCGTCGATGGCCGGAATGTCGGTGCGCGCCTGGCGGATGTCGGGCGGCAGCACCGCGGCGTAGGCCGCGTCGGGCAGCGGGCCCGGGTGCAGGGAGTGCAGAATGCCCTCGCCCGCGTGCGCCCAGGCATGGCGAAAGAATTCGCGCCAGCCCAGCTCGAACACCAGCTTGTGCTGCACCGGCAGCGACTCGCGCTGCAGCACGCCGGCCAGCACCTCGCGCTGTGTGACCAGGCCGTGCGTCAGGTAGGGCGACAGACCCGTCACCGCGCCGTCGAGATGGTTGCGCGTACGCGCGTAGGCGGCGGGCTGCACGCGCGCGATACGCGCCAGCGCCGCACCGCGCGTGGGTGGGAGCGCGTCGGCCCAGGCCATCGGCATGTCGGCCGGCACATCGGCCACGGTCAGGCCACTTCGCCGCGGCGGATGGCCGCGGCACGTTCGCGGATCGCCTGCCGCTGCGCGTCGTTCAGCCGGGTCAGGTTCTTTACCTGCAGCGCCATACGCGGGTTGGCGGCCAGCAGGGCCGCGTGGCGCATCAGGAAGTCCCAGTACAGGGTGGTGAACGGGCAGGCCGTGTCGCCCGTGCGCTGCGCGGGGTCGTAGCGGCAACCCCGGCAATACGGGCTCATGCGCTGGATGTACTTGCCGGTGGCTACATAGGGCTTACTGGCCATCAGGCCGCCGTCGGCGTACTGGCTCATACCCAGGGTGTTGGGCAGCTCCACCCATTCGACGGCATCGACATAGACCGCCAGGTACCAGGCATGCACCTGCCGCGGCTGCACACCATACAGCAGCGCGAACAGGCCGGTGACCATCAAGCGCTGGATATGATGGGCGTAGCCGTGCGCCAGCGTCTGCGTGATCGCATCGCGCAGGCAGGCCATGTCAGTGGCGCCGGTCCAGTACCAGGCGGGCAGGTCTTCCTGTGCATCCAGCGCATTGAGCTCCGAGTAGCCGGGCATCTGGGTCCAGTAGATGCCACGCACGTACTCGCGCCAGCCGAGGATCTGGCGCACGAAGCCTTCCACGCCGGCCAGCGGCGCGGCGCCCGCGTGGTACGCCGCCACGGCCGCGTCCACCACCTCGCGCGGGTTGAGTAGTTTCAGATTCAACGCGGCCGCCAGGTGCGCGTGGTACAGCCAGGGCTCACCCGGCCACATCGCGTCCTGGTAACGGCCGAACAGCGGCAGGCGCTCGGTGATGAAGCGCTGCAACGCGATGAGCGCCTGCGCGCGCGTCACCGGCCAGGCAAAGGTGTCCAGCCGGCCGGGGTGAGCGGCGAAGCGCTCCTCGACCAGCGCGATCACCTCACGCGTGAGCGCGTCGGGTGCGAACACCGCGCGCGGCGACACGGCGCCGGGGCCGGCGGCGTCGAAGGCGCCGCGATTGTCCGCGTCGAAGTTCCACTGACCGCCTTCCGGGGCGTCGCCTTGCATCAGGACATCGTGGCGCTTGCGCAGCTCGCGGTAAAAGTATTCCATGCGCAGCGACTTGCGGCCCCGCGCGTGCGCCGCGAACTCGCGCACGGTGCAGTAGAAGTGGCGATCTTCGCGGATGTCCAGCGGCAGACCGTGGACCTGCGCCGCGCCCTTGATGGCTTGGAGCACCCGCCAGTCGCCGGGCGCCGTCATTACCAGGCCGACGGGGCGCAGCCGCTCGAGGTCAGCGTGCAACTGCGCGTGCAGGCTGCCCTGGTTGGCGGGGTCGTCCAGCCGGGTGTAGTAGAGGGTCCGACTGTCGGCGCGCAGCGCTTGCGCGAAATGACGCATCGCGGCCAGGAACAGCACGGTGCGGGGCTTGCTCGACCAGACATGCGTCGATTCCTCGACCACCTCGGCCATCCACACCTTGTCTTGGGCGGCGTCGAAACCGTCGAACGCGGCGGCGTCGAGGTCGAGTTGGTCGCCCAGCACGAGCACCAGATGGCGCAACTCAGCCACGGGCACTCTTGGCGCGCCGACAGGCGGCGGAGCAGAACTTCACCTCATCCCAGGTCCGGGCCCAGCGGCGGCGCCAGGTCATCGGCCGACCGCAGGCGGCGCAGGGCTTGCTCGGCAGGGCGGCCTTGTTGCCGCGAAACGCGGGGGTTGGTGGTGTCATCGAGAATGCGCTTGGGCAGCGGCAGCGACCAGCCGGGTGTTGGGGGGAGGTTTATGCTACCAGGGAGGCATTCAAGGGGCAGCACCGACCGCGGGGTCGGAATCTCAATCGGGACACCGGCGACGCGGAGGGGCCGCCGGTTTCGAGTTACCGCACCGCTCGGCTGACCGTCGCGTAGTGCACGCCGAAGAAGTCCGCGATCTCCTGCATGGAGTAAACGCCGGTCCCAAAGGCCCTCGCCATCGCCTCGCGACGCTCAGGCAAGACAGATAGCTGTCCCGCTCCACCAGGATGCCCAGCGCAATCTGATTGCATTTCTCGATGCGGCGGCGCAGGGCAAACTAGGCCGCCGCCTTCCGTGCCTTACGCTCCGCCGCCCACCCCAGGCAGGCAAGCCACACCGTCTTGGGGATCGGCCTGGAGCCCGCCAGGTAGTAGTTCAGCATGCGGCGCGAGATGCCGATAGCATCCGCCGCACGCTCCTGGGTGAGTCCATGCTCGGCCATCCAGTTCGCCAGGCGCTCGTGGCCAATCCCACCGGCCTGCTCGATAGCGAGGTTGCGGAGGTTGTCGGCGGCCATCTCCAGGTCATCTTCGATCCAGACCACGTATCCGCCGCGCGAGTCCAGGCGTGCTGTAGCGAAAAGCGCGGGATCGGCGAGCGCAGCCAAGGCGCGATGCGTGCGAATGGTCGGGGCCAGATCGACGACTAACGTGGACCCATCGGCAAAGGTCAGGCGCAGGTCGAACGGAAGCACGACCGCCAGGGCGGTCAGGGTGTGCTGCGGGTCGTGAATCATGGGTTGCAGTCCTCGAAGATCTGACGGGCGCGGTCACCGTTCGCGGCGATCCACGCGAGAGCCTCCGCGATCTCGGCGGTGCGCACCGTCCGGCTGACCGTCTCCAGGGTGTCCAGGTAAACCAAGGCGTCGCGCCGATCCGTCAGGACCACATGCACATGCGCCGGCCGGTGATCCGGCACGTTGACGCGGATGGTCATGCTGGGCAGGCGATGGATCGTTGGCATTGGGCGAGTATTGTGCATTCATTGCACAAAGTCGAGGGAGCGGCACGCCGTTGCACTGGAAGGCCCGGAGTTTGGCCCTGACGGCCTGAGTGACGAAGGCCCCGCCGGCGGCGACGCTCCGCACCGCTACTACAACCGCAGCAGCCACAACTCGACCGCCGTCGCGATCTGGTGATAGACCGCCTCGCAGGCCTCCCGGCCCTGCCGGTAGGGATCGGGAATCTCGATGCCGCCCCAATGGCCCAGCAGGTAGACCTTGCCCGCACTCGCCGGGGCCAACTCCAGCAAGTGGCGGCGATGGACGCGCTCCATGACCAACACCAGATCGGCCCACCGCATCAGTTCGGGGTCGATCGGTCGGGAGCGATGCGCGCTCAGGTCTAGACCGTGCCCGGCCGCCACGAGCCGGATGGTTTCATCCGCCGGATCATCCACGGCGGCGATCAGGCCGGCGGAGCGCACCTCGACCGCCCTGCCTGATCGCACCAGGCGATCACGCATCATCACCTCGGCCAGCGGGCTGCGGCAGAGGTTTCCAGCACAGATGATCAGCAGGTGGTCGAACATAACAGACGATCAGATCAGTCGCGGTCGGACAATACGCACCACAATACCCCAGGAGCGCGCGAGGGGAAACCAAGGCTGGGGCACTGCAAGGAGAAAGCAGACACCGGGCAGGGTCCCGCGGCAGCGACGACAGGTCTTGAGCCGGTCGAGTCACTCAACCACCGGATCGAGTCCAGCGTCCCGCGCACCGGCCCCAGCGCCAAGACGCGCCCGGACCTCCCGGCGCAGCTTGTCCGCGGCCTCCCGCTCCGGGAAGTCGGCATCCTTGCGAAACAACAGTGTGAGCTCGCGCAACGCCTCTTCATCACGGCCCATGTGCACCAGGGCGTAGGCGATGTGATAGCTGATCCCAGGGTCAGCAGCCGCGCGGGACTGGGCATCGCGCAGATAGCCCAAGCCTTCGGCGACTTGGCCGGCGCGTACCAGCACCCAACCCAGGGTGTCTGCGATCTCAGGCACCGGCAGCAACGCCTGGGCCTTGCGCGCCAGCGCGATCCCCTGCGCGTCGCCTTCCTGAGCATAGATCAATGCCAAATTATTCAACAAAATGGCGTTGTCTGGCGTGCGCAAGAGCCCACTTTGATAGATGGCCTTGGCCTCGGCGATCCGCCCCCCGCGAAACAAACCCTCGGCCAACGCTTGTCTGGCGATCGTATCGTCGGGATGTTTCTCGACCCAGCGCCGGAGATAGTCGGTCGCCGGCCCGACGCCCTGAGCGACCCGCAGTGTCTCGTAGGTCCTGACCGCCAGCACGGGCGACTCGCGCAGTTTCAGTGCCCGCTTGAAGTGTTCGAGCGCGCGCGCATCGTCGCCGCGCGCGCGTGCAATGGTCCCCAGCAGATGTTCCCCGTAAGGCTCCTGCGGAAAGTCCTTGCGCAAGGCCGTGGCCAAAGTCTCCGCCTGGGCAAGCTTGCCGACCTCGGCATAAAACTCTCCCAACTTGATCCGGGTCGGCAGGTACCGCGGCTGTCCCTCGACCGCTTTTTCGAGAGACCAGATCGCGCCATTGTGGTCACCCGCCTGCCGTTGCAGGAGCGCCAGTTCCAGCAAACCGCCGGCGTTGTATCCAGCCAGACTGGAACCCCGTTGCAGCACCACCTGTGCGGTTGCGCGCTGGCCATTGGCGAGATAGGCCCGGCTCAACGTGACCAACAGATCGAGATCCTCCCGATCCGCCGCGCGCACTTCAGCCGCTTCGACCACCGTCAGCGCGGCTTCGGCGTGCTGCATCTTCAATAACAAATCGGTCAGGTAGACGGCCACCGGAACCGCGGTCGGGTCCGCAATGACCGCCCGCTCCGCCAATTGCCGCGCCTGCTCGTGCAGGCCCTGTTGCTCGACTGTCCGTGCCAACAGCAACAGCGCGGAGATTTGATCCGGGTTGCGGGCCAGCAGCAACTGCAAACGGTCGCGCGCCGCAGTCGGCCGGTTTTCCCGCAGATCCAACTCCGCAAGGTTGAGTTGCGCCGGAACAAAACGCCAGTCCAGGGCCAAAGCGAGATCAAAAGCCCAGCGGGCCGCCGCCCGGTTGCCGGCCGCCAACTGGGCGACACCATAGAGGTTCAGATAGGTGAGATTCTCCGGATAGCCCTCCAGCAGTTGAGCAGCAACCTTGACGGCCTCCTCGAAACGCCGTTCCTTCAGGCTGGCGACGACCAGGGTCGCACCCGCCTCCGCATACTGAGGATCGGCCTCGACGACCGCACCCAGTTCCTCGATCGCCTGGGCCTTCCGGCCGAGTTCGAACTGATTGACCGCGCGCTGGGTGCGCATCACCAGATTGTCGTCCCCCGCCTCCAGCGCCTGCTGCAGGAACAGCGCGGCCTTGACGTGCTGCCCGTCGCGCATGAAGGCTTCGGCCAGCAGTGATAACACCTGCTGATCGCCTGGCGCCAGACTCAGTGCCGGTTCAAGCAGCCGGATAGCCCGGTCATTCTGTTGCCGGTCGAGCGCAATCCGGGCCAAAAGGATCCGCGGGCCGACCGTATCGGGGAACTGATCGAGAAATGGCGCGAGGTAACTGGTTGCCTGAGTCCATTGCTTCAGGCTGAAGTTCACCATACCCGCCAGCAAGAGGGTCGGCGGATGCGCATCGATCAGTTCACGCGGCAACTGGGAGATCAGCGCCTCGGTTTGACGCAGGGCGGCCTGGGCCGCATCGAACTCCAGTCGACGTGCGTGAACGACCGCCTTCAGATAGAAGGAGCGCGGGTCGCGCGGATAAAACGTCAGTGATTCTTCGGCGGCAGCCAGTGCCTGATCGAGTCGATCCAGTTCGAGCAAGGCGCTGATTCGGGCAAGCTGCGCGGGCAAATAGGCCGGCAGGACCGCGACCGCCCGCTCGAAATCGCGCAGTGCGGCCGGCACCTCGCTGCGACCGCGCAGCAGCATTCCCCGCAGCAACCAGGCATGCGGATTGTCCGGGGCCAGCGCGACGGCACGACGGGCGTAGTCTGACGCCGCGTTGAGATCGCCCTGCAACATCAGGACATGGACCCGACCCAGCATGGCAGTGACATTCGCGGGATCGCGTTCGCCGGCTTGGTCGAACGCCCGTTGGGCGTCGTACAACTGGCCGAGCTGCACGTGGGCCTGGCCGCGCAAGGCCAATAACTCGGCGTCCTCGTCGGCCAGGGTCCCCAGCGGAAACAACTCGCCGAGCAGCTTTTCGGCGTTGCCCTGCAACAGATAAGAACGGGCGAGCGGGATCAGCGTCAATGACTGGTGAGCCCCAAGCCCATCCGCGATCAGGAGTTCTTTCTCGGCCTTGTCGCCTTGACCGAGTTGGATATAGACGCGAGCGAGCAGCAGGTGGCCGGCGAGGAAAAAGGGATCTTGCCGCAGAGCGCTCTTCAGGCTGAGATAGGCGGCAGACGTCTGCCCCGCATTCACCTCGGTCAGCGCCTGCTCGTACCAGGCGGCCGCGCGCCCTCGCGCCTGCGTCGGCGACTCAAGCACCGGGTCGGCACCCCAGACCGCGCAGACTGCCAAGACAAGGCCTGGCAGCAGGGGTGCGCGACTGGGTCTCGAACGCATGTCATCAACTCTGGGCGTCTAGCCCTTCATCTGCTCCTGCAGCAGGGTGAGGATACGCTGCGCACCGGTGGAACTATCCCGGTTGCCTTTCGCATCGAGTACGCTGACGCGCGTTTCGGTGTCGTTACCTTCGACCTTGATTTGATACTGCCTCACCCGGTCGATCCCGTCCTTGCGCCAGAAGGCCAGCCGCTCGACGAGGCTCCGCCTCCCGGCCCCCGCGCCATCCGCATCTTGATACCGGACGAAATAGATGCCGCGACTCAGGTCACGGTCCTCCACCGCGAAGCCGGCGCGGTCGAGCGCCGAGCCGGTCATCCGCCAACCGCGGCGGAACTCGTCCGCAATCAGCAGTTGAGGTCCGACGCCTTCGCTGACTAAGCGCACCGGCGAGGCAGCCCGCGTTGAGGTTGGCGAAGCGACGGTGCCGGCGACAGCGGCGGCAGCCTGCTTTTCCGGAGCACCCAGGAACAGCATCAGACGGCGCAGCATCTCCGCTTCCCGCTCCGGGTCGCTCTTACCCGGCTGCCAGACAGTCCGCTTACTGTCGCCCAGGGTGCCGGTTTCGAGCTTTTCCTCCATCCCGCGGTGGGTGAGATGGAGCTCCGTGACCCCCGCTGTCGGCCCGTTGTCGATCCGCACGCTGTACTGATCCCGGCTCGACGTGGCGTAGAGTCCGTCCGCCACCTTGCGGATCATCCGGGTCACAAAGCCCTGGGGCACTTCGGCACGATTCTCGATCCAATCCGTTTTCATCACCCCGACCGCGGGGTTCTGATCGACCAGCAGGATGCCCTGCTCGCGCCAGAATGCGATCACCCGCGGCCACACCTGCGTCGGGGTCGCCTGCACCTCGAGCCAACGGGAATCGCCGCTCCGGCGCAACTGAACGTTCTCGACGGCGGGGAGCACGGCGCCCGCCGCGGTATCGCGCTGCCGTTGCGCCCGCCCCCCCGCGTACTCCGAGTAGGTCGCTCCGCCGTCGATGGGCGGCACATCCATCGCGTCATCGAACTTCCCGCTTCTCAGATCCGGGGGGAGCTCAAGGTTTTCCTCGGCCTGTCGGCTTTTCTTGTAGGCCAGACTCTGGTCCGGCAACATTTCCTGAAGGGAGGCCGAGCCGCATGCGGTCAACCCACAGACGATCAGCAATGACAGCGGCAACAGGACGGCAGTACCGCCCGGTACACGGGAAGGTCTCAAGGTCCGGGACCTCTCAAAAGGGACGCGCCGTGGCCCGCATCGGGGCGCTGGACCAACCGTCACAGGCAGCCCGCCTGCTCCAGTGCGGCCCGCACACGCGCATGGAATTGATCGGAGAGCCAAGTCAACGGCAGCCGAATACCAACGCCGCACAGACCCAACTCGCAGGCCGCCCATTTTACCGGAATCGGATTGGACTGCACGAACAGGTCCCGATGCAGCACGGACAGTCGCCGGTCGCAGGCTCGAGCGAGCACGCGTTGATCCGCCAGGGCCGCCTGACACATCTCCTGCATCAGTCGCGGGGCGACATTCGCGGTCACCGAGATGTCCCCATCGCCACCCAGCAGCATGAAGTCGCAGGCCGAGGCGTCGTCGCCGCTGTAGAGCGCGAACCCTTCGCCGCAGCCCTCGCGCAGGGCGGCGACGCGCTTGAGGTCGCCGGTCGCATCCTTGATACCGATGATGTTGTCGACTTTGGCCAATCGCGCCACGGTCTCAGGCAGCAGATCGCATGCGGTGCGCCCCGGCACGTTGTACAGGATCTGGGGGATATCCACGGCTTCGGCGACCGCCCGGTAGTGCAGATAAAGTCCTTCCTGGGTGGGTTTGTTGTAGTAGGGAGTGACCAGCAAGGCGGCGTCGGCGCCCGCCTCTTTGGCGCAGCGGGTCAGCGTGATCGCCTCACGGGTCGAGTTTGCCCCCGTACCGGCGATCACCGGAATGCGCCCATCAGCCAGTTGCAGGGTGCGGGCGATCAGACGACAGTGCTCGTCCTCGTCCAGCGTGGCCGACTCGCCGGTGGTCCCGACCGAGACGATGGCCGTGGTTCCCGCGTCCACATGAAAATCGACCAGACGCTTCAGACTCGCGTCATCGATCCCGCCATCCGCGTCCATGGGCGTAATCAGGGCTACGATGCTACCGCGAAACATACTGGGGAGCTCCCGCTCTGTAGAAACCATGCCACATGGTAGCCTGTGCCAAGGGATCTGAACAGCCGGACAGTGGTGGATTGCGGAAATAGTCGCCCTACACGAAGGCGCCTTGACACAAACTCAGCAAGGCCGCCGGAAACAGACCCAGGAACAGGATGGTCAGCCCGTTGACCGACATCACCGCGCGCACGCCGCCGGAGCTGAGGATGGGCGCGTCGGTCGTTGGCCGGTCGAAATACATGAGCTTCACCACCCGCAGATAGTAGAAGGCGCCGATGATCGAAAAGAACACGGCAACCAAGGCCAGCCACACCATATCGATCCGCACCACCGCCTCCAGCACCAGCAGCTTGGCCATGAAACCGACCGTCGGCGGAACCCCGGCCGCCGAAAACATCATGATCGCCATCATGGCCGCGTACCAGCCGTCGCGGTCATTGAGCCCGCGCAAATCCTCCAGACGCTCGACGTCGAACCCTTTCCGGCTCAGGATGATCATGATGCCGAACGCGCCCGCCGTCGTCAGAGCGTAAACGATCGCGTAGAACATGGCCGCGGCATAGCCCTGCGACGAGCCGGCCAGGAGTCCCAGAAAAATGAAGCCGACATGCGAGATGGTCGAGTAAGCCATCATCCGCTTGATATTGGTCTGGGCGATAGCGACCAGATTGCCCAGGCCCATGGATAGCACGGCCAGGATCGCCAACATCCCTTGCCAGTCCGCCTGCAGGCCACCCATGGCATCGACCAGAAGCCGCACGGCGAGGGCGAAGGCCGCAATCTTGGGAGCGGAACTCAAGAACAACGCGACCGGGGTCGGCGCCCCCTCATAGACGTCCGGCACCCACATGTGGAAGGGCACGGCGCCGAACTTGAAACCGATGCCGATCACCAGGAAAGCGATTCCGAAGATCAGAACCTTGTCTTTCGTCCCTTGCTCGGCGATCGCCTGCGCCACCGGGCCAAACTCGATCGAGCCGGTCGCACCGTAGATCATGGAAACGCCGTAGAGCAGCATCCCCGAACCCAAGGCCCCGAGGACAAAATACTTCATCGCCGCCTCGGACCCGGTCGGCGAGTCCCGGTCAAAAGCCACCAGCGCATAGAAACAGAGCGCCAGGAGCTCCAGACCGAGGTAGAGCGTCAGGAAGCTGTTGGCGTCGATCATTACCAGCATACCGAGCACGGCAAAAAGACCCAGCGCATAATACTCGCCAACCAGAAGATCGCGATCCTTGAGCCAGGGCTGAGCATAGACAAAGGCGAAGATCGAGATAACGAGCACCGCTCCCTTGAGCAGGTCGCTCATCGCATCACGCACCACATTCCCATCGAAGAACAACTCCTGCGCACCACCGCCAACCACACCGGTGAAGCCGATCGCGACGAGTAGACCGATGATTGCCAGCGTATGGTTGAAACCTTTGTGCTCGTCCTTGAGGTACAGGTCCACCATCAGCACAAGGCTCGCGGTGATCGCGACCACGATCTCCGGCAGGATGGGCAACAGGTTCGCAGCATCGAATGGCATGGGCATATTCCGTGAACAGGCGCCTGGCCAGGCCAAGACCTACCAGGCGCGGCGATGTCGGGTGAGATCAGGTTGTGGACACCTTAGCTAAGGCGCCAGGAACGCCACGGGCGCCGGCCGTGCCAACAAGCAATCAGCGGACTCCGCGGCGGGCAGTTTGCAGACACTGACCTGGGCAACCAGGTGCTCGACGCTCTTGTGCATGACATCGACGAGGGGCGCGGGCCACAGGCCGAACAAGAGCACCACCGCGGCCAAGGCGCCGAGATTGAATACTTCGCGTTTGTTCAGATCGGCAAGTGCTGCGACCTTCTCGTTCTTGACCTCGCCGTAGACCACCCGCTTGACCATCCACAGGGTGAACGCGGCGGCCAGGACCAGCGTCGTGGCGGCCAGGAAAGCGAACCAGAAATCGGCACGGAAGGCCGCGAGGATCACCATGAACTCACCGACAAAGCCGGAAGTCCCCGGCAGGCCCGCATTCGACATGGCGAAAAAGACCATGAAACCGCCGAACCACGGCATGGTATTGATGACGCCGCCGTAATCGGCGATCTGGCGGGAATGCATCCGGTCGTAAAGCACGCCGACGCACAGGAACAAGGCGGCCGAAATAAAACCGTGAGAGATCATCTGGATCATGCCGCCCTCGATGCCCATCACCGCCCCGGTGCTCTCCCCGGAATGCCGCAGGAGCACGAACAGGATGAAAAATCCCAGGGTAACGAAACCCATATGGGCGATCGACGAATAGGCGATCAGCTTCTTCATGTCTTGTTGCACCAAGGCAACGAACCCGATGTACACCACCGCAATCAACGACAAGGCGATGATGAGCCAATCGAGTGACGCGCTGGCATCCGGTGTGATCGGTAAACTGAAGCGCAGGAAGCCGTAACCGCCGATCTTCAGCATGATGGCGGCAAGGATCACCGACCCGCCGGTCGGGGCCTCGACATGCGCATCGGGCAACCAGGTATGCACCGGGAACATCGGCACCTTGACCGCGAAGGCGAGCAGGAAGGCAATGAAGATCAGGACCTGAGCGCTCATCCCCAGTTCCAGTTCATGGAAATCGAGAATACTGAAACTGTCGGCCTGGAAGTACATGTAGATCAGCGCGACCAACATGAAGACCGAGCCGAAGAACGTATAGAGGAAGAACTTGATGGTGGCGTAGACCCGATTCGGTCCACCCCAAACCCCGATGATGATGAACATCGGAATCAGCATCGCCTCCCAAAAGACGTAAAACAGGATCGCATCCAGGGCGGAGAAGACGCCGACCATCAAGCCTTCCATGATCAGGAAAGCCGCCATGTACTGGGACGGCCGATAGGTAATGACGTCCCAGCCCGCCACCACGACGAAGATGGTGATGAAGGTCGTCAGGACGATCAGGGGCATCGAGAGACCGTCAACGCCCAGGAAATACCAGACATTGAAGGTCGGTATCCAGGCGCCGCGTTCGACAAACTGCATGTCCGCAGTGCCGCTGTCAAACCCGATCCACAGACCCAGACTGACCAGAAAGGTCAGCACGGCAGCGCCCAGAGCAAGCCACTTCGACAGGTTCGAATCACGATCGCCGCTCGCAAGCACGACCATGCCGCCAACGATTGGCAGCCAGATAACCAGCGTCAGTAGGGGGAAAACCGATTCCATCGTCTTTTAGTCTCCTTAAGTCTGATCAGAGGCCGACGAAGATCGTCAACAGGGCAACGAGCCCGACGATCATGGCGATGGCGTAGTGGTAGAGGTACCCGGTCTGCAGGAGGCGCGCGACCCCAGCCAGGCGTCCGACCGAATGCGCTGATCCATTGACCAGGGCGCCGTCGATGAAGATCCGATCGCCGCCGTTCCAGAGGGCGTTACCGAGCGATTGACCGCCGCCGCCGAAAACCCGCTGATTGAAATCGTCAAACCCATACTTGTCCAGGAGGATTCGGGTCACGGGACCGCCCGCCGCCTGAATCTGCTCGTCCAGTTTCGGATTCCTGGCAAACATGAGCCACCAGATGAACGCGGCGCCGAACAGACCGCCCATCGCCAGATAGAAGGGCAGACCAGTCATGCCGTGCTGGATGAACGCCCACTGGCCGTGCCAGTGATCGGCCAGATGATGCAGGGTGTCATGCGCGTGGTGCACCACGATCGGATGCCAGTCGCCTGACGTGAGCCAGTCGTTCACCAACAACGGCTCAATCGTGAACCAGCCGATCATCACCGACGGGATGGCGAGCAGAATCAGCGGCAAGGTGACTACCCAGGGGGTCTCATGGAGATGGTGCCGGGTGTGGTCATCCATGCGCTCCTTGCCGTGGAACACCAGAAAATACATCCGGAAGCTATAGAGCGCCGTGATCAGGACCCCGAAGGTCAACAGAACACTCGCGTACCCGGAGCCGAAAATCGTGGCCCCGCTCACGGCCTCGATGATCGCATCTTTGGAGAAGAAACCCGAGAAACCGGGAAAGCCGATCAGGGCCAGTGAACCAATGAGCGCGGTGAGCCAGGTGATGGGCATGTACTTGCGCAGCCCGCCCATCTCCCGGATATCCTGGTTGTGGTGCATGGCGATGATCACCGAGCCGGCGGCGAGGAACAGCAGCGCCTTGAAGAAGGCGTGTGTCATCAGATGAAAAATACCGGCCGCGTAGGCCGATGCACCCAAGGCCGTGACCATGTAGCCCAACTGAGAGAGTGTCGAGTAGGCCACGACGCGCTTGATATCGCTTTGCACGAGACCGATCAGGCCCATGAAAAACGCGGTGGTCGCGCCCACGATCATGACGAACGAGAGTGCGGTCTCCGACAGCTCGTAAAGCGGCGACATCCGCGCAACCATGAAGACACCGGCGGTGACCATGGTCGCCGCATGGATCAGGGCGGAGATCGGGGTTGGACCCTCCATCGAATCCGGCAGCCAGACGTGCAGCGGAACCTGCGCGGACTTGCCCATGGCACCGATGAACAGCAGGATGCAGATCAGCGACATGAGTGACACGCCGCCGAACAGATTCACCTGAGTGTCGGCCTGACCGGGGGCTGCGGCGAAGACCTCCGCGTAGTCCATGGAGTTGAAGTACATGGCGACCGCGGCGATGCCGAGGATGAATCCGAAGTCGCCGACCCGATTGACCAAGAACGCCTTGAGGTTGGCGAAAATCGCTGACTCCCGTACCGACCAGAAGCCGATCAGCAGGTAAGACACCAACCCCACCGCTTCCCAGCCGAAGAACAACTGCATGAAGTTGTTGGACATGACCAACATCAGCATGGCGAAGGTGAACAGTGCGATGTAGGAAAAAAAGCGCTGATAGCTGTTCGTGCCCGCCTTGGAGCCGTGCGGCCAGTTGTGCTCGTCATCAGCCATGTAGCCGATGGTGTAGATGTGCACCATCAGCGACACGAAGGTCACCGTGGCCATCATCAGGGCGGTGAGCTTATCGACCAGAAAGCCGACCTCAAAACGGATGCCGTCCGAGACCATCCAGGTGTAGACCGCATCATTGAAGACGGGCAGGTCAAACCAGATGAACCGGGCAAGCACATAAAACGACAAGGCGGTGGAGAGGCCCACGCCCAGGATCGTCACGCTATGGGCCCCGCGCCGGCCGATCCGCCCGCCGAAGAAGCCGGCGACGAGGGCGCCGATGAGGGGCGCGAGCACGATGGTCAGGTAGACTTTTTCCATCTCTTCGTTGGCTCTTTCGCTAGGGTTTCCGCACTACGCCGACACGGCCTGGTGTGGGTGAAAAGACATGACGGAATCGACCGGAGTGCTCAGGATCACCCCTTCAGACGGTCGAGGTCCTGGACATTGATGGTCCGCCGGTTGCGGAACAGCACCACCAGAATCGCCAATCCGATCGCCGCCTCGGCGGCGGCCACGGTCAGAATGAAGAATACGAAGACCTGCCCGGTCATGTCCTGGAGAAAATGCGAGAAGGCGATGAAGTTGGTGTTGACCGCCAGCAACATCAGCTCGATGCACATGAGCAGGATGATCACGTTCTTGCGGTTGAGAAATATCCCGGCAACCGCGAGACAGAACAGGATACTGCTGAGAATCAGATAGTCGGAGAGTGCGATCATGGCGGCTACTCCTGGGTTTCGGCTTCGACCACAGCAGGCATCTTCAGGATCCGGATGCGGTCCGGCCCTTTACGCACTTCTACCTGGCGGGCCGGGTCGATGAACTTGGTGTCGGTCCGGTGACGCAGGGTGAGCCGAATCGCCGCCACGATCGCCACCAGCAGGATCACCGCCGCCAGTTCGAAGGGATAGACATAGACGGTGTAGAGCATCATCCCCAGGTCATGCGTGTTATTGACCTCGACCCCGGCGGCCGGCGGCGCGGGGAAGACATCCAGACCAAAGTTGCCGGGGCCCACGATGAGCACGATCTCCACCAGCATGACCGTGGCCACCAGGGCCCCGACCGGCAGATATTTGATGAAACCCGCCCGCAGTGTCGCGATATCGATGTCCAGCATCATGACGACGAACAGGAACAGCACCATCACCGCACCCACATAGACCAGCACCAGGACAATCCCCAGGAACTCGGCCTCCAGCAGGAGCCACAGCGCCGCGCTGCTGACGAAGGCGACCACCATCCACAACACCGCATGGACCGGATTGCGCCGCGTGATCACCATCGCCGCGGCCGCCACGGTGATGGCCGCGAAGCAGTAGAAAAGAAATTTCTCAAAGCCCATGGATGCATCCGAAAGCGAGTGTTCAGTCACAAGGAATAGGGATCATGCGCCTTACAGGTCCGGTCCGCTATCCCGGCTAGCGATACGGCGCATCCGCGGCCCGCGCCGCGGCAATCTGCGCCTCGTACTGGTCGCCGACGGCGAGCAGTTTCTCCTTGGTCATAATGTTCTCGCCGCGCTGCTCGAAGTGATACTCGTAAATGCCGGTCTCGACGATCGAGTCCACCGGACAGGACTCCTCGCAGAAGCCGCAGTAGATGCACTTGAACAAATCAATGTCGTAGCGCGTGGTGCGCCGCGATCCATCGGCGCGCGGCTCGGCCTCGATCGTGATCGCCAGTGCCGGGCACGTCGCCTCGCACAGCTTACAGGCGATGCAGCGCTCTTCACCGTTCGGGTAGCGGCGCAATGCATGCAGCCCCCGAAACCGTGGCGAAATCGGCGCCCGCTCCTCCGGATACTGAACGGTGAACTTACGCTTGAAAAGATAAGCACCGGTCAGCCGCATCCCTTTGAACAGTTCGAACAGGAGCAGGCTCTGCACATAGTCACGCGCGGTCTTCAGCATCGGTCATTCCCCCGCGACATCAAGCGGACCACCAAGGCGGCATTTTCGCGACCACGCCGACGGCGACCACGAGAATCCAGACGATCGTAATCGGGATGAAGACCTTCCATCCCAAACGCATGATCTGATCGTAGCGGTAGCGCGGAAAGGTTGCGCGCAGCCACAGGAACAGGAACATGAAGAAGAAAGTCTTGAGCAACAGCCAGTGGAAGCCGTCATCCAGCAGAAAGACCCCGGATACCCAGGCCTGCGGCACAGGCGAGAGCCAGCCACCCATGAACAGGATCGCCGTCAACGCGGAGATCAGGATCATGTTGGCATACTCGGCCAGGAAGAACACCGCGAAGGCCATACCCGAGTATTCCACATGGAACCCGGCAACAATCTCCGACTCACCCTCGGCCACGTCGAACGGGGCACGATTCGTCTCGGCCACCCCCGAGATCACGTAGACGCCAAACAGGGGGAGCAGCGGCAGCCAGAACCAGGTGAAGACATTCCCGCTTTGCGCGGCGACGATCTCGCCCAAGTTGAGGCTCCCCGCGGCCACCAGCACGCCCACCAGCGCAAACCCCATGGCGATTTCATAAGCGACAATCTGCGCCGCCGAGCGCATGGCACCGAGCAAGGCATATTTCGAATTGGAGGCCCAGCCGGCGATGATGATCCCGTAGACCCCCAGGGACGTCAGGGCAAGAATATAGAGCAAACCGGCATGAATGTCGGCGAGGACCACGCCGGCATCGAAAGGAAACACGGCCCAGGCCGCCAAAGCGGGCGTCAGTGAAAGCAGTGGGGCAATGAGAAAGAGCGTCTTGTCGGCCTTCGCGGGCAGCACGATCTCCTTCATCATCAGCTTCACCGCGTCCGCGATGGGCTGCAACGAACCGCGCCAACCCACCCGGTTCGGCCCGATGCGCACCTGCATATAGCCGATGACCTTGCGCTCGGCCAGGGTGTAGTAGGCCACCAGGCCCAGCAGCGGGAGCACGATGGCGATGATCTTCAGCAGGATCTGGATCACCAGCGGCAGCATATTCCAAAGCGCGATCATTGGCGTCGACTCCTCAGGCCTTGGTCATGCTGACAGGGGCGATCTGATCGCCCAGGGACTCGCTGCCCGCGACCCCGGCCGGGATTCGCACGCAGCCCAGGGGAATCCGCTCATCGAGCACGACCGGGGCGCGGACCCCGACCACGCCTTGTTTGATCTCCACGCTATCCTCGCCCGTCAGACCCAGGGCGGACGCCTGCTCCGGGTGCAGCGAGACACCAAACGCGCCCATGGCGGGGGTACGCTGGAGCGCGGGTGACCGGCGGACCAAGCCATCGAGTGCATAGATCGGCACATTGCCGATGCGCATCAGTCCCGACCCGGCCCCAATCGGCGGCACCGCCCCCAGATCACCCACCGGGGTATTGTCGGGCTCGACACCCTCACAACAGGCCGCCAGTTCGGCGCGGACAGCCGCCGTATCGCTGTAATCGAACCCAGGAAGCGCCAGCAGGTTGCCCAGAACGCGCAGCACCTTCCAACCGGGCCGGGCCTCTCCCGGCGGTGCCACCGCACCCTGGAAACTCTGCCAGGCGCCGTCGGCGTTGACATAGGTGCCGGAGGTCTCGGTAAAGGCGCCGATGGGCAGGATCACCTGCGCGACCGCTTCCAGCGCGGGCGAGCGGAAGGCGCTGACCGCGATCACGCAGTCCGCCTGGCCGAGCGCCACCATGGCCTGGGCTGGATTGCCCAGGTCCAGGTCAGGCTCCAGCCCCCATAGAACCAGGGTCGAACAGGGCGCGGCCAGCATCTGCGCGACCGGAAGACCAGCCTGACCGGCCGGTCGGGCACCCGGCCCCAACTGCGGCAAGGCTCCGGCCAGCGCAGCGCCGACGCTGTTGGCCGCGGTCGGCAGGTAGCCCACCCGGCAACCGCTCGCCGCGGCAATGGCATACGACAGCGCCTTCAGCACCGTGAAGTCCGGGTGGGCCGCGGCCAGCGCACCCAGCAGGATGAGACCCTTGCCGTTGGTGCCGGCGGCCTTGAGTGACGCGGCAACCGCCTGCTGCGTCGGTGTCGGGGCGACGCGGGCGATCCGCTCGCGTAGCGGCCCGGTCACCCTGGCGTCCAGCGCGCCGGCGATGCCGATCAGGGCTTCGACCATCCCGTCAGGAGTGACGACCAGTTGGGTGGCCGGGTGGGTCAGGTCGAGTCGATAGGGGTTGACCAGGGCCAACTGACCACCAGCCAGGACCGCCTTGCGCAGGCGGTGAGCGAGCATCGGCTGCTCCTGGCGGATATCGCTGCCGATCAACAGAACGCCCTCGCGTGACTCCAGATCCGCGATACGCACCCCCAGCCAGGGCAACAGCGGATCAGCGCCATCGCCGCGGAAGTCACGCTGGCGCAGGCGATGATCGATGTTCGGACAGCCCAGAGCACGCGCGAGCGCCTGCGCCAGATACATCTCCTCTAAGGTCGCATTGGGCGCGATCAGCCAGCCGGTTCGCGCGGCGTCGGCGGCCTTGAGCCGCTCGGCCACCAGCGTCAGCGCCTCGGTCCATTCAACCGCGACCCAGGCGCCGTCACGCCGCACCAGCGGGTGCGTCAGCCGGTCCGCCGCGTGCAGTCCCGCATAGCTGAACCGGTCGCGATCCGAAATCCAGGTCTCATTGACCGCCTCGTTGTCCCTGGGATGGACGCGCATCACCTGACCGCGGCGAATATGGAGCCGCAGATTCGACCCGACCCCGTCGTGCGGGGCGATGCTGTCCGCTTCGGTCAGTTCCCAGGCACGCGCGGTGAAGCGGTAGGGCTTGGAGGTCAGCGCACCCACCGGACACAAGTCGATAATATTGCCCGATAACTCGTGGGCTATGGTATGGGCGACATAGGTCCCGATGCGCATGTGTTCACCGCGCCCGGTCGCTCCGAGCTCACGCACCCCGGCAATCTCGGCCCCGAAGCGCACGCAGCGGGTGCAGTGAATACACCGGGTCATCTCGGTGGCGATCAGGGGACCGAAATCTTCGTCCATGACGACGCGCTTACCCTCGCTGTAGCGCGACAGGTCGTCCCCGTAGCCCATGGCGACGTCCTGCAACTCACACTCGCCGCCCTGATCGCAGATCGGACAGTCCAGGGGGTGGTTGATCAGCAGGAACTCCATGGTCCCCTGCTGGGCCTCGATGGCCTTGGGGGAACGGGTCTGCACCTTCATGCCGGGGCCAACGGGAGTGGCGCAGGCCGGCACCGGCTTGGGGAACGGACGCCCGCCCTGCTCCGCTTCCACCAGACACATGCGGCAGTTGGCAGCGATGGAGAGCTTCTTGTGATAGCAGAAACGCGGGATCGCGATACCCTCACGGTCCGCGACCGCGATGATCATCTCGCCCGGCGCCGCCTCGCAGGCGCGACCGTCGATCTCGATGGTAAGCTTATCCGTCATTCCGGTCTCTCAGTCGGCGCCGCACAGCGGGTCACGCGAACCCGCGCCCCAATGCAGCACAACTCCGAAGGGTATGGGGCATTCCGCAACCATGCCGGGACGCCCCGCGTTTCTTCACCACTCGCGGGCGCACTGCCCGCCAGCTTCAGGACCCGGCCAGGAACCGGGATTGCTGCCGCGATTCGGAACGATCAGGCCGCCTGACTGACTCCGTGCTCGATCAAGTGCGCGAACTCGGCCCGATAATGCTTGAGAAAACTCTGCACCGGCATCGCCGCGGCGTCGCCCAAAGCACAGATGGTGCGCCCGCCGATACGGCCGGCAACACTCTCGAGCAGGTCCAGGTCCGGTGCGCGACCCTGACCGGCGGCGATGCGCCCCACCACCCGCGCCAGCCAGCCCGTACCCTCCCGGCAGGGGGTGCACTGGCCACAGGATTCGTGCATGTAAAAATTCGACAGGTTCGCCAGGACCTTCACCATGCAGGTGCCCTCGGCGATCACGATCACCGCCCCCGAGCCCAGCATCGACCCCGCCTTGGCGATGCTGTCATAGTCCATGTCGGTCTGCATCATGATCTCGCCCGGCACCACCGGCACCGAGGATCCGCCCGGGATCACCGCCTTGAGCCCTTTCCCGTCCTTGACCCCGCCGGCCATCGCCAGCAGATCGCGAAACGGCGTGCCCAGCGGGACCTCGACATTGCACGGGTTGTTCACATGCCCAGTGATGGAGAAGAGCTTGAGCCCGCCATTATTGGGCCGTCCCTGCTCCAGGAACCATTTGCCGCCCTTCTCCAGGATCACCGGCACCGAGGCCAGTGATTCGGTATTGTTGATCGTCGTCGGGCGCCCGTAGAGACCGGCCTGAGCCGGGAAGGGCGGCTTATAGCGCGGCTGCCCTTTCTTGCCTTCGAGCGATTCCAGCAGCGCCGTCTCCTCACCGCAGATGTAGGCTCCCGCGCCCAGATGGGTGTACAGATCGAAGTCCACCCCGGAACCCAGGACATCGCGACCGATCAACCCGGCGGTATAGGCCTCCTGCAGTGCGCCCTCGAAGCGCTCGATGGGTTCATAGAACTCACCGCGGATATAGTTGTAACCGACCGTGGCGCCGATGCAGTAGCCGGCGATCGCCATCCCCTCGATCAACTGGTGGGGGTTGTAGCGGAGGATGTCCCGGTCCTTGCAGGTGCCTGGTTCGCCCTCGTCTGAGTTACAGACGATGTATTTCTGACCCGGCGCACTGCGCGGCATGAAACTCCATTTGAGCCCGGTCGGGAAGCCGGCGCCGCCGCGACCGCGCAGGTTGGACAGCTTGAGTTCCTCGATCAGTGTCGCCGGGTCCAACTTCTCACGCAGGATGCGCTCCCATTGCACATAGCCGCCCAGACTGCGATAGGCCGCCAGGGTAAAGCGGTCAGCCGCGGGCAGATGCATCGTACGGAAGCAAACTGTATTCTGTTGTGCCGCCATGATGGTTACTCGAGCCCCTCGATCAACCGGTCCAAGGCAGCCGGCGTCAGATGTTCATAGTAGGTCTTGCCGATCAGCACCGCTGGTGCGTCCCGGCAGGCTCCCAGGCACTCCGCCTCTTTGAACGTGAAACGGCCGTCAGCCGTCGTCTGGCCAGGCTTGACCTGATACTTGTGCTCGATGTGATGAATCAGCTCCTCGGAGCCGTTCAGCATGCAGGAGACGCTGTTGCAGACGCAGACTTTATGCTTCGCGGTCGGCGTCTGATCATACATGCTATAGAAGGTCGCGACCTCATAGACGGCGACCTCGGGCATATCCAGGTAAACGGCGACAGCGTCCATCAGTTCACGCGTCAACCAACCGCCATTCGCCTCCTGGACGAGCGTCAGCGCCGGCATCACAGCGGATTGCTTCCACTCCGGCGGGTACTTGGCGATATGGGTGTCGATCGCGGCGCGGATCTCGGACGTGAACAGGGTCGACTTGTCCCGGTCGTGAATCACACCTAAGGGGGCGTTGCGAAAACTCATCAGCGATCGATCTCCCCGAACACGATATCCAGAGTCCCGATAATGGCCACCACATCGGCCAGCATATGGCCCCTGGCCATCTCGTCGAGCGCGGCCAGATGGGGAAAACCGGGGGCACGGACCTTGAGCCGATACGGCTTGTTGGCGCCGTCGGAGATGATGTAGCAGCCGAATTCACCCTTCGGGGCCTCGACCGCGGCGTACACCTCGCCGGGCGGGGTGCAGTAGCCCTCGGTGAACAGCTTGAAATGGTGGATCAGAGCTTCCATGTCTTCTTTCATGGCCTCACGGCTCGGCGGCATCACCTTGTGATCATCCACCGCGACGGGTCCAGGGTGGGTACGCAGCCATTCCACGCATTGCCGGATGATGCGGTTGGATTGGCGCATCTCCTCCATGCGAACCAGATACCGGTCATAGCTGTCGCCATTGACCCCGACCGGGATATCGAAGTCCATCAGCGCATAAGCGGCATAGGGCTGCTTCTTGCGCAGGTCCCATTCCACGCCGGAGCCGCGCAACATCGGACCGGTGAAGCCCAGTTGCAGCGCCCGCTCCGGAGAAACCACGCCGATCCCGACCGTGCGCTGCTTCCAGATGCGGTTATCGGTGAGTAGGGTCTCGTACTCGTCCACGCAGGTCGGAAAGCGGTTAGTGAAGTCTTCGATGAAGTCCAGCAGTGAACCATGGCGCGCGTCGTTGCGCCGGGCCTGGTGCTTGCCGCTGTGCCACTTGGTGCCGCCCGCCTGGTATTGCGGCATCAGCCCCGGCAGATCCCGGTAGACCCCGCCGGGACGGTAGTAGGTGGCATGCATGCGCGCCCCGGAGACCGCCTCGTAGCAGTCCATCAGGTCTTCACGCTCGCGGAAGCAGTACAGAAAAACGGACATGGCGCCGATGTCAAGACCATGGGCACCGAGCCACATCAGATGGTTCAGGATGCGGGTGATCTCATCGTACATGGTGCGGATGTACTGGGCGCGCTCCGGAACCTCGACGCCGAGCAGTTTCTCGATGGCCCGCACGTAGCCATGTTCATTACACATCATGGACACATAGTCCAAACGATCCATGTAGCCGATGCTTTGGTTATAGGGCTTGGTCTCGGCCAGCTTTTCCGTTCCCCGATGCAGCAGGCCGATGTGGGGGTCCGCGCGCTCGATCACCTCGCCATCCATCTCAAGCACCAGCCGCAGCACACCATGGGCTGCCGGGTGCTGAGGACCGAAATTCAGCGTGTAGTTGCGTATTTCAGGCATTGCCCACCCCCGCCGCCGGCTGGTGCGCGACATAGCGGCTGTCCTCGCGGATCACTTTGGGCACCAGCACGCGCGGTTCGATCTGCACCGGCTCGTAAACCACGCGGCCCTGAACCGGGTCATAGCGCATCTCCACTTGGCCGGAAATGGGAAAGTCCTTGCGGAAGGGGTGTCCGATGAAACCATAGTCAGTGAGAATACGACGCAAATCCGGATGGCCGCGAAAGAGGATACCGAAAAGATCGAACGCCTCGCGCTCGAACCAGTTCGCCGACGCCCACACCGACAGGACGGAATCCACCACGGGCGCGCTGCCGCCTGCGTAGACCCGCAGCCGCAGCCGCCGGTTATGCGCCAGGGACAGCAGGTGGTAGACCACCGCGAAGCGCCGCGGGTCGTCGACCGCCAGGTCGAGGTCGCGATCGACCCCGCGCCCGAAGCCCGTGCTCGACGCCTCCGCGGTCTCCCACTCGGCCTGACCGTAGGCCGCATAGTCGACCCCGCAGACATCGATCAACTGCTCGAACCGGAAGTCCGCGTGATCACGCAAGATACTGCAGACCGGTAGCAAATGCCCGGCCGGGACAACCAACGTCACCTCGCCATGCGCGATCAGGGTCTCGCATGCATGGTCGGCCAAATGCACGGCCAGAACCGTCGCCAAGGCGCCGCATCTGCCGTTACGGATCGATATATCTGCTGCCATGGGTCCTCGGTACAAGCGGACGGGCTCAGCGGGCGATGGTGCTGGTACGGCGTATCTTGTTCTGGAGCTGGAGGATGCCGTACAACAGGGCCTCGGCGGTCGGCGGACAGCCGGGAACGTAGACATCCACCGGCACAATGCGGTCGCAACCCCGCACTACCGCGTAGGAGTAGTGGTAATACCCACCGCCATTGGCACAGGAACCCATGGAGATCACCCACCGCGGCTCCGCCATCTGGTCATAGACCTTGCGCAAGGCCGGGGCCATCTTGTTGACCAGGGTGCCGGCAACGATCATCACATCGGATTGGCGCGGACTTGGACGGAAGACGATGCCGAAGCGGTCCAGATCGTAGCGCGAGGCGCCGGCGTGCATCATCTCGATCGCACAACAGGCCAGCCCGAAGGTCATCGGCCACATCGAGCCGGTGCGCGCCCAGTTGATCAGTTGGTCGGCCGTCGTGGTGACGAAGCCTTTTTCGAGAACGCCCTCTATTCCCATTCCAGCGCCCCCCTTTTCCACTCGTAGACAAAACCAACGACCAGAATCGCCAGGAAGATGACCATCTCCCACAATCCGTAGACACCCAGATCGCCCAGCACGATCGCCCAGGGGAAGAGGAACGCGATCTCCAAGTCGAACAGGATAAAGAGGATGGCGACCAGGTAGTAGCGCACGTCGAATTTCATACGCGCGCTTTCAAAGGCCGCGAAGCCGCACTCGTAGGGCGAGTCCTTCTCGGCGTATGGCCGACGCGGACCAAGCACCACGCCAAGCAGCATCGCCCCGGCACCCACGAGCACGGCCACGATGATGAAAATCAGGATGGGAAGATAGTTATCGAGCACTGTCACTCCGCACCGTGGTTGTTATGTTTTCGCGCTTCACGGTTCTGTCTGACGAGTCTAATGTGCGATTGCGCACTAAGTCAACAGTAACTACGCGGGATACGCATTGCCATTCAACTGATTAGAAAACCGAAAAAAAACGGCAGGCCACTCGCGTGACATGCCGTTAGGTTGATGGTGCCGACGGCCAGACTCGAACTGGCACGGCTTACGCCACTACCCCCTCAAGATAGCGTGTCTACCAATTTCACCACGTCGGCAAAAAACTGTTCACCTCAGGTCTCTCATATCACTTTGTCGGAGGCGCATCCGGGCCACCGACCGTGGCTGCGGGCGCCGCGTCCGGAGTCGCGTCCACTTTCGGCCGCGGCACCATCGGCACATCCCCCGACGGCTGTGCCTCGATCGACAAAGGCGACTGTGCAGGCGGCGCGACCGCCTCAGGCACCTTGATCAGTGGAACATCGGCGACCGGCACCGCTGTTACCGGTGCAACGCTGCCCGGAATTGCCGGAACATCCGAACCACCCGATGCCGGAACGACGCCGGGGACGACCGGAACTTCCGAAGGTTTGGGCGACGGCTTGGGCGTCGGCTTCTCGACCGGAATCGGTACAGGGGCATCAACAGAGACTACAGTCCCATCAACCGACTCCATCAACCCCGCCGGCTTTCCGCCCTTGGCCGCATAATACGCCAATGCCATACTGGTTAGGAAGAAGAGGGCCGCAATAATCGCCGTCGCACGCGAGAGGAAAGAACCCGAACCGCGCGAGCCGAAGACAGTCGCCGAAGCCCCGGCCCCAAAGGCCGCGCCGGCATCGGCTCCACGCCCGTGCTGAATCAGCACCAGACCGATCAGGCCGAGCGACAGAAACACTTGAACGACGGTCAGGATGGTCTGCATAGAATCTCTCGAGTGCCCTGTTCCACCTGATGAACGCGAATTTCAAATCCAGACTTTAATCTGGCCTTGAACCTCAGGTTCTCCACCGCCGCCGGTCCGACAGGATACCGGACCTCAGGGCTCAGAAATAATCATGTTCGCGGAAACCTGACCGGCGTCGTAAAAACAACCGGTCAGAAGGCCGCATGCTACTGCGCCGCGGTATCGCCCGCCGTGGCGATCGCCAGGAAATCCGCGGCGATCAGCGCGGCGCCACCGATCAGGCCGCCGTCGATATCCGGCTGGGACAGCAACTCCAGGGCATTGCTGGCCTTCATGCTGCCGCCGTACAGAATGCGCGTCTTGGCCGCAATCGGCGCACTATGGCCGGCCAACCGGTTGCGGATGAAGGCATGGACTTCCTGGGCCTGGGCGGGCGTTGCCGTCTTCCCGGTGCCGATCGCCCACACGGGCTCGTAAGCCACTTCGAGGACATCGAAGGCGCCGATGCCGCTGATCTGGATGATCGCGTCGATCTGGCCGCCAACCACCTTTTCCATGTCGCCCCGCTCACGCTCTTCCAAGGTCTCGCCCACACACAGGATCGCCGTCAGGCCAGCCGCGTGCGCCGCGGCCAGTTTCCTGGCGACCAGCGCATCGTCTTCGCCGTACATCGCCCGCCGCTCGGAGTGGCCAACGATCACATACTTACAGCCGAACTCGGCCAGCATGGGGCCGGCGACCTCGCCGGTGAAGGCGCCGCTCGCCTCGGTGCTGAGGTTCTGCGCACCCAGACGGACGTTGCTGCCGGCCAGCGCCTGCGCGGCCATCTGCAGGAATGGATAGGGCGGACAAACCGCGACTTCGCTACGCTGGATGGCACCAGCGCCAGCGACGACTTCGGCCAACAGCCGCTCGACGCTGGCCTTGGTCCCGTTCATCTTCCAGTTACCGGCAATCAGTGGCTGGCGCATCATGAATCTCCCAAAAATAGAGCCCGGCAATTTATCCGGATCAG
>Ga0247840_10002536_pt1 | contig 32473 bp, 27 predicted proteins | sample LaCruzMarch2015__FD_192404 | JGI IMG/M metagenome (GOLD analysis project Ga0247840, IMG submission 192404) | Freshwater microbial communities from meromictic Lake La Cruz, Castile-La Mancha, Spain - LaCruzMarch2015_17m | ecosystem: Environmental > Aquatic > Freshwater > Lake | place: Spain...
TGCTCGAGGGTTTCGAAGCTTCGAAAGCTATCGAATAAGGATCCTCTTTTACTGTGGGAAACTGGATATGAAAATCTGACGGTGCCGTAAAATGAAATTTCTTTTCCATTAAAATGCGCGGAGAGCCCTTTTAATTATGGCAAATTCGCCATAATTAAAAGCCGGGTTAAACACTGATTCCCAGATACCAAGAAACTCAACGGTGTTACAGTTCTGGAGCCGATCTGATATGAAAAACTCTCCATCCTTGGCTTTGAGCATGTCCGTAAGGCTGATATAGTCATCGTTTCCAGTGCGAACGATACTGACCGTTGTTCCCTGGACATCCACTGTGGATTTTTTTGATTTGCTCATAGATCCATCCCCATTCGTTTAAGATGCGCATACACCTTTGCTTCCAGTTCACCAACCTTGCTGTTTGCTTCGGGCAAGGGCGTTTCGTAGCGCTCGGCAGTGGTCGTTTATTTTTGCCGCAATTACTTCATTTCATGTTAACATACAAGAATGTCTGCTCTTCTTCGAAGAAGATTATACAATCCGTGATTCAAGTTTAGTGCGAATCCATGAGGGATTCCTTCGCATATCTAAAACAGCAACAACAATAGTTATTTCTTCTTTAATAGTGTAGTAAATAGCAAAAGGAAAACGTTTTGATGGCATTCGAAAGAGTCCAAATACTATGGTGTGTACACCTGAATAAATCCATAATGATTCTATATCAGAAACTAAAGAATCATAAAAGTAGTCTCCAACTTTTTCGCCATTGATACTATAAAATAGTTTTCCTTCTTGTAAATCAATTTTTGCCTGTTTTAATACTAATATTTTTTCAGGGCTAAGCATATTAGGATTTTTTTAATTCTTCAATGGTCACATACTCAGCTTGACCTGTATTAATCAAGTTCATTCTCTCTTCAAGAATTTCTTGATGCCATGCTGGTGATTGCAGATTATTATCTTCATTGCTTAATGTTTCCCATAAGTCTTCCATAAGCTGCAATCTTTCTGCAAATGGTTTTACTTTTAGTTCAGCAATTGTCATAACAAACCTTTTTTGGTGTTGATAAAATTTTTTTGATGTGCTCATAGCTCCATCCCCATTCGTTTAAGATGCTCACTCACCTTCGTTTCCAGCTCGGCGACCTTGCTGTTCACTTCGGGCAGGGGCGTTTCGTAGCGTTCGGCAAGCTCTTTGACCCGGCGGGTGAGGTTCTGGCTGATGCGATCCATCTCGCCGTGAATGGCGGCGGAGATCGTAGCAAGCCATTTGTCGTCAACAACCAGCGTTTTTACCTCCTCTTCGCTCAGCTTTGGATATTTGGCATAAGCGAGCGCGTCAAGGTTTGCTTCAGCTTCCTTGAGCATTTTCTTCATATCTGCTTCTTCTCCTGAAAGTTTCAACCACTGACGGAGGATATCGGCCTCCTCTTTGGCATCCTTCTCCCCTTTGATCTCTTTCAGACGGGCAGCGACGTTTGCCTTGTTCACCTTGTCCAATTCCGCAAAAGCTCCCTCTTCCCCGCCCTGTTCCTCCTCAAGCTCGCTTATGCGTGCGGTGAGGCTTTCCTGTTCGGCCTCAAGCCCGGTGATGGCTTCCTGAAATCTGGCAAAGTAGCGGGCAACAATGAGGGGTTTGGGCACGAGGTCGCAGGCCCACCCCTTGTCAACCTCTTTCCCTTTGCTGTTCTTCACCAGAACACGGGCGGTTTCAGCCTTCCATCCATCGGCGGCGATGAGGTAGCAGTCGTCCTGCATGGTCTCTGTCCAGTAGTCCATCAGGTGCTGGTAGACGTGATAGTTGTCGATAAGAGGCTTGCCTGTGTAGTGCGCAAGCAGCTCTTCGGAGAGTTCCTGAATGAGCGCCTTCGGATGGAAACCGGGCTGAAGGTTTTTGAGTCTGATGGCGGCGCTCTCTTGCCACCGGGCAAAGAGGATGTTCATGCTCTCGATGAAGGTGACGAACTCAGGATGGGTGTAGATGGTGCTCTTGATGGCACCCTTCGGGATGGCAAGATCAAGGTAACCGGGACGGTTGGCGGCAAAAAGCGTCTGGCGAAGATGCGGGCAGACCTCCCAGTAGGGCTGGAGCCCGTCAACATCGGCGCACGGGATTCCGCCGCGAAGGTGTCCTTCAATATCCTGAATATCCTCTCTCTCCTGGTTGTCGATGTAGCGCGGAAGGTTTAGGTTGAAGTCGTTTTTCTCAATCTCCTCGATACCGACCATGCGGGAGTATTTCGGAATTTCAAGCTGCCGGGTAAAAACATCGACAATCTTGTGGAGATCCATGTCGCGCAGGCGGTTCTTGGGGCCATCTTTCATGTAGCCTGCGCTGGCGTCGATCATGAAGATGCCTTTGCGGGCATGAGCATCTTTTTTGTCGATGACGATAATACAGGCGGGAATACCGGTGCCGTAAAAGAGGTTTACCGGAAGTCCGATGATGGCCTTGATGTAGCCCATACGGATGAGTTTGCGGCGGATGTCGCCCTCGGCATTGCCCCTGAAGAGCACGCCGTGCGGCAGAATACAGGCTCCCCTGCCGGTGCTTTTGAGTGAGCGAATAATGTGGAGCAGGTAGGCGTAGTCGCCCTGTTTGGCTGGCGGAACGCCGAAGTGCCGAAATCGGCCATACGGATCGTTCAAGGGATCGATCCCCTTGCTCCAGCTCTTGTCGCTGAAGGGGGGATTGGCAACGACATAGTCAAAGGTTTTCAGGTCGCCATGATCGGTATCAAAAAAGAGCGGATTTGCCAGCGTATTGCCCTGCTTGATCTCGGCAGTCGGATTGTTGTGCAGGATCATGTTCATGCGAGCCAAGCCGGAGGTGGCAGCATCCTTTTCCTGACCGTAGAGCGTTACCCTGGCAGTTGCTTCATCACCCACCTTCAGAAGAAGCGATCCCGATCCACAGGTGGGGTCGCACACGGTGGTGTTACTGGTTGTCGGAGCATCGTGAATGCCGATGATCTTGGCCATGATGCGGCTCACTTCTGACGGGGTGTAGAACTGCCCTTTGCTTTTGCCGCTCTCGGTGGCAAAGTGGCGCATCAGGTACTCGTAGGCATCGCCAAGAATATCATCACCCTCAGCCCGATTCCTTGAAAAATCAAGTGCCGGGTTCTCGAAGATGGCGATAAGGTTGGTGAGCGTATCGACCTTGTCTTTTCCACTGCCGAGCTTGGTGTCGTCGTTGAAATCCGGCATGTCGGAGAGCTTGTTGGCCGTTGCCAGAGGGCCAAGAATACGCTTGTTGATCTGGTCGCCGATGTCGGTTTTGCCTTTGAGGGCAACCATGTCGCTGAAGCTTGCGCCTTCAGGAATAGTTATTGGTGCATAGAGCACACCGGCATATTTGTCGCTGACATATTTGACAAAGAGCAGGACGAGGACATAGTCTTTGTACTGGCTGGCATCCATGCCACCGCGCAGTTCGTCGCAACTTTGCCAGAGAGATGAATAGAGTTCGGATTTCTTGAGGGCCATACTTCCTTTTTGGTACTTCTGTCAAAAACAAAATATACCGATTACAGCGAAAGTATGGCAACAATAACGTTCATACCATGAAAGCCTCTTTCTTGCGTTGCGAGCTGGCATCATCCGTCAGCGGAGGAGAGGGTAAACTGCGCTCTCAAGAGTAAAGCTGGAATGAACTACCAACTGACTACGGGACGAAGGCTACGCGGAAGCCTACACCGTTGTAGGGGCGGGCCGGGATGACGAAGATGCGATTAGCCGACAGACAGTCCTCGGCAAGGTCGGTCCAACTGCCGCCACGAAGCACACGTGAAGAACCAGTTTCAGGCCCATGATGATTGGCAAAAGAGCCTCGACGTCCATACCAGTCGCTGCACCACTCCCAGACATTGCCAGCCATATCGTACAACCCTTCAGGAGTAGCGCCTTCGGGATAACTTCCAACAGGTGTTGTTGCACCAACATTCTGATTGTAGTTAAGCAGCGCCGGTTTCGCCTCCCCCTTCACTTTCGACCAAGGATAGTCCCGCACTTTCTGACCGGATCTCCCTTTTTTCCCTCCTGCGGCCCACTCCCACTCAACCTCATTCAGAAGTCGATACTCCCTTGCCCTCCCTTCAACCATCGAAAGCCAGAGACCATAGGCTCGGGCGGCATACCAGGTGATACCAACAACCGGCTGTTGCTCTCCGCCGAATTTGCGTTCTTCATCCTGCTCTGAACGAAGGAGAGCTGCAAGGTTGTTCTTGCTTTCCTTGAAATAGTCGCCAAATCCAGGCCCCCAAAGGCTCTTCTCTGCAATCCTCTTCAGCTCTGCTGTGAATTGACTCTTAACTGGAGCGGTTGACTGCAACGAAGCAATGAAGGTGCGGTAGAGCTTGTTGGTAACAGGATATTTGGCGACATACAGATCTTCTACGTGCTCCACCTTTTCGGTCACCGAGTAGAGATAACTGCCTCCCGGAATGAGGATATACTCTGCATTCTCTTCTTTCGGGTTACGATATGATTTTGCATTGCCACACCCCGACTCGTCAGGCTCAGCAACAAGCACTTGGCCACCGAGAGCAAGAATCACCTCCTCTGTCCGACTAAGCACATCACTGTTCTTTGCAAGTTTTTGCGCTCTAAACTGCTCCAACGGGTTGAGGGCTACAGGTTTTTTAATGGCTTGGAGGCAGTCCAAAATCACCCGCTGACGGCTGGCAGTGGTTGCAGGGTCAAGCAATTTTGCGCACAAGGCATCAACCTTCTGCCCTTTCGCCTCTTCAATGATGGTCTGAAGCAGTAACTGCTGCTTTACGCTCAGCTCTTCGCTCTGCGGGGAGTTGAAGAGCTTTTCCATGAATGCGTCAAAGACCCCGGCATCAACTGATGCTATAAAAAAGCGAAGCGGCTCCGTCCACCAATCGTCTCCAAAATGGGTCACGAGCTTGCGGAGCTGCTCGTAGGGACGGTCTTGCTTGAGCTGCACTCCGGCGAGGTATTCACGGAATGATTTATGCCGGAAAAGGTACTCCTCGCCCCCCGACTCCACCAGCAGACCAGCGCGTTTGACCAGAAAGTCGCAAAAGAGTGGAGCATCAGGAGGCGTTTCCCTGGTATTGAGCGTATCGAGCCACTTCTGCATGGCGGTGTGCATATCAACCTTTGAGGCCTCATCTTTTTGGAGGGTCGCCTGCATCCAGAGGGAGACAGGAGCAAGCACCTGCCGAGCATGGGATGCAGAGAGAAGCGGCTTGATATTTCGCCGTTTATCGCGGAATTCGAGGAGGTCGTCGAGTGAGGCCTCGTAGAGCTTGAGACGGTTTTCGGGCATGTAATCCCGATCCTTCCAGAGAATGGCCATAATCTGCAACATCATGGGAATGGCAGCGAGCTGGCGCAACCCCTTGTGCTTTTCGTCGTTGAGATGGGCAACCATTGTGGTGGTTCGCTCTTCAGCCTCGGTACTCTTCCTCCGTTCACACTCAGCTTCGTCACTCCCCTCTTCACGAGGCTCACCCAAAAATGCGGCGGTGAACCAGCTCCTCAAAAAACGCTCCTGCTGCTCCAGCGTGAAGTCCTGCACATCGGCCCGTTCATGGTCAACTTCAAGCTCTACACCCTCCTCCTTCCGGTATCCGGTTGCACGGGAGGTGACCACAAAACGCGCCTTGCTGAAGCCAGCCCATGCGCCATCTATCCAGCGGCAGACCTTTTTTCTCTCCTCTGTGTTGCTGATTTCATCGAGCCCGTCAAACAAAACGAGTGAGTCACCGCTCCGAAGCCAGCTCTCAAAAAGAGAGGCCGTAATAGTTTGATGGTGTTTTGCGACCCAACTTGCAAGATTTGCGGGAAGAGAGGCGTAGCTGTTACTCTCTTTATCCCGGACAAGTTCACGGAGTGGCAGATAGAAAACCTTGAGTGGAATACCAAATCCAAGCTTGGGGCTCTGTTCAAGGGCACACAGTGCATAATATTTGAGAAGGGTGGTTTTGCCCGCACCCGGATCGCCAATGAAAAGCAGCATCCTACGCTTTTTGAATGCCCGCTTCATGATTTCATCAGGATAGAGGATATGACCATCCCCATCATGCAGCTCAAGGGAGCTGCGCCTTGTTGACCGGCCACCTCTCTCGTGGCTGTCGGAGAGACGCAACGGCACAAACATCTCCTCATTAAGGCTGACCTTAATGCTCTCAACCCCCGGCATTCCAAGCATCCGTATGTAACCCAGTTCCTCTTTCAGAATGGAGTGGTAGCAACGCAGCTCTTCGTCCAATGGGACGGGCTGTTTAGTCACCACAGTTCCGGGGGTACAGAACCACTCACGAATCTGTATGTCGAGGTGGCGGGAAAGATAGGTACGAAAAGCCTCTATGGTATCATATTCCCAAATCAGACCATCGGCCTTCATCGCGGCCTTGAACTCTTTAAGCTTTGCTTTCTGCTGATCGTCAATCTTGCTTGGTGCAATGGGCATATCAGAAAAATAGAGCATAACCGGCCTCTTGAGAATGGTCATCATCCTCTGTACCTCTTCAACGGCACCCCCCGCAGCCCTCGGCGTGGGTGTTCCTATGCGATTCCAGAAAATACCGATGACACAATCACAGTCATCAACAATCTGGCGATTAATATGCTCCTGGGGCCCCTCACCCTCTCCCCGGCTTCGAGGCGCAGCATGTTTTTCCCAAAGCACCGCCTCCAGCACCATCTTTCGCTCTTCACCATTGCGGATGTTCCAATCTTCGATAACCTTCTCAACAATCTTCCGCTCGGCGTCAACATCACCCGGCGAAGCAACAAGAATTTTCAGATGTCGTCTTCTGTCGTCGGCCATGACGCTTGTCTGTTGAAATTAAGAGAGGAGTTGCGAGCATTACGCGCAATGAATGTAAAGTCAATATAGCGTAATCTGCCCTTGCGGTCAAAAGCGCAGTTCCGCCAATGTCAGGTCGGGATTCGCCTCAAGCACTTCAAGAATCCTCTCCAGCAATTTGCCTGTTATGGGAAATTTTTATAAATGTCTTTCCTGTGCAAAATACGGGTAAAAATAAGTTTGCCAGCAGCGTATTCTATCCCTATTCTATAATTCCCTGAACGGATACGATAAAAGGTGTCGAAGATAATGTTCACTTCGAATTGCCGTCAAGAATAGAAAAAATTTCATCCTCTGATACAAATTCATTCTTCCTCCCTTCAGCGATGGCATTTGCCAGACCCACATCCTCTAAAGCTTCTATTATAACATCATACAACAAGTTTTTCTTTGTCTTTAAAAGCTCTACTACAACCTCGGAAAGAAGTTCTTTGGTTTTTTCATCACTTATATGGAGTTCCATAAAAATATCTCCGGCAACATGTTTTCCTGAAATTGTTATGATTTTAGTCCAAGATCCCTCATTTCCTCTATCAACGTCCAATCCACGCACCTCTACCCTCCATCAAGAATATATTGATTTTGTCACTTTCCAACACAGCTTATAACGTACTCCCGGGTTGCGCCTTCACTCAAACAATATCACTCATGCAGTGAATGACTCTTTCTGGTGTTGCGGGCTTACGGCGATTATCAACTCAGCGCAGTACCAGAGTCGCCGGAAGCCTCCTGAGCCTGGATGAACCCTGATTTGTGCACTGATGCGCTCCTTGATTGCCGGCAGAAGGGCAAGATCATCGGTATCATCTTGCCCTTCTGCTGGAGAGCGGAGAGTGTTTGCAGTGCGGAGTGAAAAGGCTTCCCCGAATTTATAAAAGCTGTTTCATGGCACGCTCTCTCTTCTTGTTTGAGTTATAATTTCTGTAACTTCCCTGTGGATTGCCGATAATGATCAGATAATGATCAGGCACGGCAACTTACACCAGGAAAAAAAGATAGAGTCCACCAAAACAGGAGCATAATCATGGCTACAAGCAAAAAAGCTTTGTGTGTTGGCATTAACAACTTCAAGAACTATCCAAGCGCTGCATTGCAGGGGTGTGTGAATGACGCTCATGATATGTCGGCGTTACTGCAGAATCTGCTTGGTTTTCAGGGCAGCGACATTACCGTGCTGACCGACGCCCAGGCAACGAAAGCCACCATCATCAGTAACCTTAAGGCTATGGTTGATGGTGCAAAGGCGGGAAAGTACTCCTATCTGGTGTTCAGCCTCTCAAGCCACGGCACACAGGTTCCTGACCTGAGCGGTGATGAACCGGATCGTGCCGACGAGGCATTCTGTCCTCACGACCTTGCTCAGGCTGGCGGCCAGTGGGATGCAAATCACGTCATCCTCGATGATGAACTGCGTGATCTTTTCATTCAATTGCCAGCCAATGTGCTTTTGGAGGTCTATCTCGATACCTGCCACAGTGGAACCGGTTTGAAGGCCATTGACATGCTGCTCGATCGCACACCGCGTTACTTGCCACCTCCTTCTTTGGAGGCATTCGAAGAGGTGGAGAGCAAGCGTTCTCGCGGACTTCGTCATGGAATGCTTGAAAAAGGGACGGTTCATAACATCCTTTGGGCTGGCTGCCGTGCCGACCAGACCAGTGCTGATGCCAAAATTGGCGGCAGTTGGCATGGTGCCTTCACCTACTATTTCTGCAAGGAGATGAATGCCTGCAGGAACTCTCTCTCTCGGGCAGATTTACTTACCAAAGTACGGGCAGACTTGAAGAAAGGAAAATACAGCCAGATTCCTCAACTCGAATGTGAGGCAACGAAGCGTAAAGTGCAAATCGGGTAAGATAGAATTACAACTCCATCAAGAGTGGCTTTAACAAGAGGGGCAAGAGCGAATTATCTGCGACGGCCCCTCTTGTTTTTACCTTTGCGTCGCGCATGAAATCTGAAATGGAAAGCCCGGCCATGAGCAGAAGAGAGCGAACAAATCGCAACGCAACGGCATCAGGAGCAGGAACCGGGCGGCCTGGAATCCTTGCGGTAATGGCAATACGCCAAACCGCACTCTTACCTCTTGCTATTCATGAAACTTATGCATAGGTTTCATTGTTTTCATGCATCCGATGTAAACCATTGTTACGTATACTTGACACAACGATAATCATTGAATTCCATGTATTTTGATCCTTTGTATTTTGTTTTTGCCCTGCCCCCCATGCTTCTTGGTTTGTGGGCGCAGTTCAAGGTAAAGTCTGCTTTTAAAAAGTATTCACAGGTAAGAACCCAGAGTGGTATCAACGGCGCAGAAGCAGCCCGGCGCATTCTTCAGCGTGGCGGACTTGGAAATGTGACCATTGAGACGGCTCATGGAATGCTTTCCGACCACTACGACCCTCACCATAAGGCGCTTCGCCTGAGTGACGAGGTGTACCGTCTTCCGAGCATTGCCTCCGTTGGTGTTGCCGCTCATGAAGCGGGCCATGCCCTGCAGGATAAAACGGGATATCTGCCACTGCAGTTGCGCTCGATCATGGTGCCTGCAGTCTCTATCGGAAGCAACCTTGGCCCCATTATTTTTATGGCCGGTATGTTTCTTGCCGGAACCATAGGAACAACACTTGCCTGGGCGGGTATCATCCTCTTTGGCGCTACAGCCCTCTTTGCACTGGTAACCCTTCCGGTTGAGTTCGATGCAAGCCGACGTGCGAAAGAGCTGCTTGTCTCGCAGGGAATTGTATCGCCCGCTGAGATGCAGGGAGTCAATGCGGTGCTGGATGCGGCTGCACTCACCTATGTTGCCGCTGCGGCGCAGGCTATCATGCAGTTGGTCTATTTTCTGACAATCATGAACCGCCGTAATTCGTAAGCGGGATAGCTGTTTTTGTAAAAGCGAAGAGCATAACCAACCACTTACCAAAATACCTTTGAAAAACAGTTTCAGGAAAAAGCCGCTTTCACTGCTGCTGGGAGAGATGGATGGCGAACATCGGCTGAACAGAATTCTGGGGCCAGTTGCCTTGACCGGGCTTGGCGTTGGCGCCATCATTGGAACCGGTATCTTTGTGCTTATCGGTGTCGCTGCTCACGACAAGGCTGGTCCGGCGGTCACACTCTCTTTTGCAATTGCAGCCCTTGCCTGTATTTTTGCCGCGCTCTGTTATGCAGAATTTGCCTCGATGGTGCCGGTTGCGGGTTCGGCATATACCTACGCCTATGCTACCCTTGGCGAACTCTTTGCCTGGATAATCGGCTGGGATTTGATTCTTGAATATGGCGTGGCTTCGGCAACGGTTGCGCATGGATGGTCGAAGTACTTTCAGGATTTCATCGGGATATTCGGTATCGGTATTCCCAAACTCTTCTCCAATGCGCCGCTCGACTTCGACCCGGATACCGGTCTGATGAGCCTGACCGGAGCCTGGTTTGATCTGCCTGCCGTGCTCATCGCCCTTGCTGTAACGGTTGTCCTTGTCAAGGGAATAAAGGAGAGTGCCCGCTTCAATGCCGGAATGGTTATGGTGAAGGTGGCTATTGTGCTGCTGGTAATCGTGCTTGGTGCAAGGTACGTCAATCCTGCAAACTGGACACCCTTTGCCCCTTTCGGCTATTCAGGACTGAGTGTTTTCGGCCATACCGTTCTTGGTGAACCAGGTCTTGGAGGAGCACCTGTAGGGGTGCTTGCCGGGGCTGCCATGATTTTTTTCGCCTATATTGGCTTCGATGCCATTTCAACCCATGCCGAGGAGGCAAGAAATCCCCAGCGCGATATTCCGATAGCCATTATCAGCTCGCTGGTCATCTGCTCGATCCTCTATATTGCCGTAGCCGCAGTCGTGACCGGCATGGTTCCCTACAACCAGATCAGTATTGATGCTCCTGTCTCCAATGCTTTTATGCAGGTTGGAATCGGCTGGGCGCAATTGCTTATTTCGCTTGGAGCCATCACCGGCATCACATCGGTCTTGCTGGTCATGATGCTCAGCCAGCCGAGGATTTTTCTTGCCATGGCACGTGACGGGTTGTTGCCGAAATCATTTTTCGCCTCTATTCATGAAAAATTCAGGACGCCCTGGAAATCAACTATCCTGACCGGTTTTTTTGTCGCCTTGCTGGGCGGATTACTCCCTTTGCGCCTGCTTGCCGAGCTGGTCAATATCGGCACGCTCTTTGCCTTTGTTGTCGTCTGCAGCGCTGTACTGATCATGAGAAAAACAAACCCTGAAGCTGAGCGCCCTTTCAAAGCACCGTTGGTACCCTTTGTGCCACTTGCGGGGATTTTCACCTGCCTTCTGCTGATGTTTTCGCTCCCTGCGGAGAACTGGCTGAGGCTGATTGTCTGGCTGCTTCTCGGATTTGTGATCTACTTTTTTTATGGACGCAAACACAGCTCCCTGAACGCCATCAAACCATGAGTCAAAACAGCACGATGAAAAACAAGGTATTTCTTATTACCGGGGCATCAACCGGTATCGGTGAAGCAACAGCAAGACGTGCTGTTGAAGCGGGGTTCAATGTGGTGCTTGTCGCCCGTTCTACCGAAAAGCTTGAACGATTGCAGGCAGAACTGGGCTCTGAGAGGGCTCTTGCCATAACCTGTGATGTTGCAAACTGGCAGTCGCAGCAAACAATGGTAGAAACGACCCTGAAACACTTCGGACGAATTGATGTGGTTTTTGCAAACGCCGGTTTTTCGAAGGGCTCAACCTTTTATGGCGGAGAGGATAAGCCTGAAGAGTGGAAGGAGATGGTGATGGTCAATGTCTATGGAGCTGCCGCCACGGCTCGGCTGACGCTTCCTGAACTGGTAAAAAACAGGGGTCACCTGCTGATTACCGGCTCTGTAGTGGGACGTATCACCTCCATCAGGAACCTCTATTCGGCAACGAAATGGGCTGTCACCGGCATGGCACAGGCTATCCGCAATGAGATGGCGGAAACCGGGGTGCGCGTCACCCTTGTTGAACCCGGAGTTGTCGATACCCCTTTCTGGGAGGCTCTGCAAAAACCCTGCACCGCAGAACTGCAGCCGGATGATATTGCTCGCGCAGTCATGTATGCCGTCAGTCAGCCCGCACATGTTGATGTCAATGAAATCCTTATCCGCCCGACAGGTCAGCCCCATTGAAATGGCATCTTCCGGTACATTTTTAAAACGAATTTCAACTTCTCTGCAACACTTTATGCTGATAACCTTTGAAGGAATCGATGGCGCGGGCAAATCAACCCAGATAAAAGAGCTTGTCCATGCCCTTGGCCTCCAGGGAATCGAGACTGTTGTTTTGAGAGAACCTGGCGGCACCACCGTAGCCGAAAAAATTCGTCAGATACTGCTTGAAAGCTCTCATGGAATTACCCCGGTAGGTGAGCTGCTTCTTTTTTCAGCATCGAGGGCGGAACTGGTTCAGGAGGTTATCCGGCCAGCCCTTGCCAGTGGAAAAACAATTATTCTTGACCGTTTTTTTGACTCTACGACCGCCTATCAGGGATATGGCCGGGGTATCGACTTGGAGTTGCTCCGCTCCATCATCGCAATTTCGACCTGCGGCATTACGCCTGATATCACCTTCTATCTTGATCTGGAGCCTGAAGAGGCTCTGAAGAGAAAATATTCAAAAACCTCTATCCCGCTGGCTTTTGAGGGCGAGGAGCTTGACCGTATGGAGCGTTCGGGGCTTGAATTTTACCGCAATGTACGGCGTGGCTACCTCGACATCAAACAACTCGAAAACCGGCGTTTTGTCCAATTAAACGCTCTTGACCCAGTAGCACTCATTCACAGCCAGATCCTTGCTCTTCTCGGGGAGCGCTTTCCCTGCTTTCTGAACCCTGTATGAATCAAAAATGCCCCGATACATCCAGAGAGGTAAAAAGAACCGGTTTATTGTGAAAGTTTTCTACCGGATTCTGAAAGAATTTGATTAGATTGCAATACATTTTACACCACCATCACTCCCTTATCGGTCACACATGCACGAGAGTATTCTTAAAGAGCGTCAACTGAACACCTTTGCCACCTCGATCTCGTTACAGGATATCCGAACCCTGAAAGAACTCTACCAACTCAAGGCAGAAACCCGTGAACTTCGGGCTCCGGTGGTCAATAACATTATCAAGCAGAGGGTTGTCGGGCAGGCATGTGTGGAGTCGCTGAAAAATGCACTCTACTCGCTTGAAACCATCTATATTGATGACGATACCGGGTATCGACTCCTGCGGCTTGACAGTCTGAAACAGATTCATGTGGACCTGACCTATGAAATACGGGAGCTCCAGAAAGATATCTACTATCTTGAATATGGTGAAGACAAGTTCATCGACTACCTCGCAAAATTTATTCCCGATTTCCGAGACTATGTCAACAAGGGGGTTGCCCTGCTCAAGGGAAAATACTTTGACGCCTTTATCACTGACCGTGACGGAACAACCAACAACTACTGCGGACGGTATCGCTCATCGGTACAACCCATCTATAACTCGGTGTTCCTCACCCGATTTGCCAAAAACCGCTGTAACTACCCCATTATCATCACCTCGGCTCCTCTGAAAGATTTTGGTATCCTGAATGTTTCGATCAATCCGAGCAACACCTTTATTTACGCTGGTTCGAAAGGCAGGGAGTTCATTGATCTCGATGGTGAATTCAACAGTTTCCCCATTGAGGAACGAAAGCAGCAACTGATCCATCTTTTGAACGAACGGATGCTGGTACTCCTTCAGGAACAAGATTTTGAGAAATTCAATTTCATCGGTTCTGCCTTGCAGATCAAGTTTGGCCAGACCACCGTTGCCCGCCAGGATATCAGCCACTCTATCAAGGATGACGAGTCTGCCGCTTTTCTTGAGAAGGTAAAAGGGATTGTCCGTGAAATTGACCCGAGCGGTCGTAACTTCAGGATTGAAGATACCGGCCTTGACATCGAAATCATTTTGACAATTGATGTCGATTCCAGCGATTCGCCCATCAAGGATTTTGACAAAGGTGACGGACTTTCCTTTATCTGCAGTAAACTGGGAATGGGCGAAACAAAAGGGTCAACCCTTGTTTGTGGCGATACCCCTTCCGACATTCCCATGCTGAAAAAGGCTGTTGAAATGTTTGATGATGTTTTTGCAATTTTTGTGACAAGGGATGAGAAGCTCAAACAGCAGATCAGGGAGATCTGCCCGAACAGCTATACGGTGCCTTACCCCGACATCCTCCTCACCATTCTTGGACTGCTTTCCCTGTAATACGATATACAACATGATAATTTTTTAATGGTATGAGCAACATCTTCAAAGGCGCAATTTTCGATCTTGATGGGGTTATCACTGGCACGGCAAAAGTACACAGCCTTGCATGGGAATCGATGTTTAATTACTTCCTCAAAAATTATGCGGAATTAAACGACGAAACGTACTTCCCTTTCGACCCGGCCCACGACTATCACAAGTATGTAGACGGCAAACCGAGAATGGAAGGAGTCAAAAGCTTTCTCGCTTCACGTGACATTGAACTCCCTTATGGCGAACTGGACGATATCCCGGAAAAAGATACCGTCTGCGGTTTGGGCAACCGCAAAAACAGCCTTTTCACTGAAATCCTCATCAAGGAAGGACCTGAGGTCTATACCTCATCAATTGACCTGATCCACGTCCTCATCTCAAAGGGGATTAAAATTGGTATCGCTTCATCAAGCTGCAACTGCCAGCTCATCCTGAAGCTTGCCAAACTTGAACATCTTTTTGAAACCCGTGTGGATGGAGAGGTCTCCATTCAGCTCGGCCTGAAGGGAAAGCCCAATCCTGATATTTTTATCATGGCGGCCAAAAACCTCGGTCTGGAACCACACGAATGTGTCGTTATTGAGGATGCCATTTCCGGCGTTCAGGCTGGCTCCCGAGGCAATTTCGGCCTGGTGCTCGGTATTGCCCGTGACATCGAAGGATCGAAACTGAAGGAGCAGGGCGCTGATATTGTTGTCAGTGACCTTGGCGAAATCACCTATGAAGAGATTGAACGCTGGTTCAAGAAAGGACTTGAGTTTGACGGGTGGAACCTGACCTATACCGATTATTCCGCCAAAGATGAAAAACTTCGCGAAACACTGACCTCGTGCGGCAATGGCTACCTTGGAGTAAGAGGCGCCTATGAAAGCTCATCCTGTAGTAACCATCACTATCCCGGTACCTACATTGCCGGAATTTTCAACAGGGTACCTTCGGAGGTTCATGGTCAAACCGTTTTCAACAATGATTTTGTCAATACCCCAAATTGGCTTCCCATCGAATTCAGGATAGGGGGTGGAGAGTTCATTGAACCGTTGGGGCAAAAGATACTCAGCTATCGCCAGAACATGAGTCTGCGCAACGGCCTCATGGAACGGGATCTCGTCATTCAGGACAACCTTGGAAGAATAACAAGCATCAGCAGTCGCCGATTTGCGAGCATGGACGATCCGCACCGCTGCGCGCTCAAGTTCACCCTGAAACCGGTCAATTACAGCGCGGAAATAGAGTTCCGCTCAGCAATTGACGGAAGGATTAAGAACAAGAATGTTGCGCGATACAATGAGCTGACAAACGATCATCTGGAGCAGGTGGAAAGTCTCTCGGAAGATCAGCTCATGCTGCTTCATGTACGCACCAATGTATCGCATTACGATATTGTGACCGGCACAAAAACGAGAATTTTATGCCATGGCAAGCCTGCGGTTGTCGAAAGGGTAACATTGAACAACAATCGCTACATCGGAGAGCTCTTCAAACTTTCGCTCAATCCGAACAAAGGCTGCACCATTGAGAAACTGGCCGCCATTCATACCTCTCTTGATGCAAAAAGTGTCGATCCACTGAAAGCCGCCCGTCTTTCCCTGCAAAGCGAAGATTCTTTCGATTCGCTCTTCAAGTCGCATAATGATGCCTGGGAGAAAATATGGAAAAAGGCTGATCTGGTTATTGAGGGCGACCGCTACAGCCAGAAATTGCTCCGCCTGCACACCTATCACATGATGTGCACCGCTTCGCCGCACAATCCCTCCATTGATGCCGGTATGCCGGCCCGTGGCCTGAACGGTGAGGCCTACCGTGGACATATTTTCTGGGATGAGATCTTCATTCTGCCCTTTTTCAACCGCCACTTCCCCGAGATCTCAAAGGCTCTTCTGCTCTACCGATACAATCGGCTTGATGCAGCAAGGGAGTATGCGAGTGAAAATGGCTACAAGGGAGCAATGTTCCCATGGCAGACTGCCGATGATGGCCGCGAAGATACACAGATCATCCATTTTAACCCGAAGAGCGGTAGCTGGGGTCCTGACCTCAGCCGCCTGCAGCGACATGTTTCTATTGCAGTCTTCTACAATGTCTGGCGCTACATCTATGACACCGACGACACGCAGTTCCTCAATGAGTATGGCGCTGAACTGATGTTTGAAATTGCTCGCTTCTGGGCTTCGATTGCCTCATATTCGACCGAGAGCGGCAAGTACCATATTGAAGGGGTAATGGGGCCTGATGAATTTCATGAAGCGCTGCCCGATAGTGGCAAAGAGGGGCTGAAAGACAATGCCTACACCAACATCATGGCGATCTGGCTCTTCGACAAAGCCGCTGAAATTGGTGATAAAATTGATCCTCTTGTGCTAGAAGGATTGATATCGAAGATTGATCTTGACCTTGATGAGCTGAAGAAATGGCGGGAAATCAGCAGCCACATGAATATCCTGATTGATCAGGATGGTGTACTGGAACAGTTTGAAGGATACAAGAGCCTTAAAGAGCTTGACTGGCGTCACTACCGCTCACGGTACGGCAACATCCACCGTATGGACAGGATACTGAAAGCCGAGGGTGATTCGCCCGATCTGTACAAGGTTGCCAAACAACCTGATGTTTTGATGACCTTTTATACGCTTTCACCCGGTGAGGTAGCCGAGTTGCTCGGAAAAATCGGATATACGGTGCCCGATGCTCTGACCTTTGTCAGAAACAATTATGCCTATTATGAACCAAGGACAAGTCATGGTTCAACCTTGAGCAAGGTGGTTCACAGCATCATCTCAAGCTATCTGGAGGATGGTCATGAAATGGCATGGAAATGGTTCTCCGAGGCCCTCAAGAGCGATATTCAGGATACCCAGGGAGGAACAACCCAGGAGGGCATTCACTGTGGAGTCATGGCTGGAACGCTCGACACGGTTATTCGTTATTTTGCCGGTATTTCATTCTATAACGAAAAACTCAATGTGCATCCAAACCTGCCTGAACAGTGGAAAAAGCTTTCACTAAGCGTCTGTTTCAGGAAAAATCGCTATATCATGACCATTGCACCGAATGATATCGTTGTCACGCTGGTCGAAGCCGAGGGAGATGAAGCCCTCGCATGTATTGCCGGACAGCATATCACCCTCAGGAAAGGAGTTGCATACCACTCCGCTTGAGCAAAAAAAGAATAAAAAAGCAGAAAGCTGGTATCAAGGCCAGCTTTCTGCTTTATATTCAAATTTGAAGTCTCACACTGTTTTTGACCTATTGAAGATCCTATGCGCCTGTCCAACTTTCGATATACCCTGCCCAAAACAAAAATAGCCGATGAACCTGCTTCGCCGAGGGGGAAGTGCAAAATGATGGTACTGAACCGGCGGAAAAAAGACATCGAACATAAAGTATTCGAAGATATCGTCTCCTATTTTAAAAAAGGAGATCTACTTGTTTTGAATAACAGCAGGGTCTTCCCCGCAAAAATCTTCGGTCAGAAAGAGAAGACTGATGCAAAAATTGAAGTTTTCCTGCTCAGAGTGCTCAATAAAGAGGCTGGATTGTGGGATGTTCTGGTTGATCCTGCACGCAAAGTAAGAGTTGGCAACAAGATCTACTTTGAAGAGGATGTGGTTGCTGAAGTTGTTGACAACACCACTTCACGAGGAAGAACCATCAGGTTCCTCAATCCGGACATCGATGTTTTCAGTCTCGTCGAACGCATCGGCAATATTCCCCTGCCCCCCTACTTCACCCGTCCACCCCGTGAATCAGACAAGGAAAACTATCAGACCGTCTACGCCTCCGAGACCGGCGCTGTTGTAGCTCCAATGGCCGGACTGCATTTCACGATGCCTATCCTGCAAAAAATCCAGAAAATAGGGGTAAAAATCCTGCCGATCACCCTCCATCCGAGCCTGAGCACCTTTAATGCTATTGAGGTTGAGGATGTCTCCAAACACAAGATGGATTCTGAATACTTTAATATCCCCTATCAAACGGCCATGGAGATCAATGAAACCAAGGTCAACAAAACAGGACGGGTTATTGCTGTTGGAACAACAACATGCCGAGTGCTTGAAGCCAATGCTACGGTTGACGGGAAGATCAAGTTTGGAAGGGGCTGGACCGACAAGTTCATCTATCCCCCATACCAGTTCAAGGTAACCGATGCGCTTTTGACCAATTTCCAGCAACCTGAAACCACACTGCTGATGACGGTAAGCGCTTTTGCAGAACACCGCCTCCTGATGGAAGCCTATAAAACCGCGCTCAAGGAGGACTACCAGTTTCTGGCCTATGGAGATGCCATGTTCATTCATTAACCAGTGAAAGTACTTGACCTTTTATGCAAGCAACAGCCATTATAGCCGCAAGCGGTATCGGAAAACGGATGCAGCTCAGGGAGGGTGAAAGCAAACAGTTACTTGAAGTCGGAGGGTTTCCGGTTATCTACCATACCCTGAAGGCTTTTCAGATGGCCTCTTCGGTTAAAGCCATCTATATTGCCACCAGGCTGGAGAACAGGAGCATACTCGAAGAACTTGCTGCTGCCTCGGGTTTCAGTAAGCTGAAAGCCATTATCGAGGGCGGAAAAGAGCGACAGGATTCCGTTTACAACTGCATCCGTGCCATTGAGGAAGAAAAACGCCTGACAGGTGCTTCTGCAGAGATCATTCTGGTTCATGATGGTGCACGCCCCTTTATTCGTTCTGAAGAGATTGATGAAATTGCGCGCCTCTCCATGCAGTATGGCGCCTGTGTTCCGGCAAACAGGCCAAAAGACACGATCAAGTATGTCGGGGAGAATCCGGAGTTTTTTGGTGAAACCCTTGACCGCAGCAAACTTCTCCAGGTACAAACTCCCCAGGGTTTTCAAAGCAACCTCTTGATCCAGGCGCATGAGCAGGCAGAACTGGAAGGGTGGTATGCAACCGATGACGCTGCGCTGGTCGAGCGTTTTTTTCCTGAACAACCCGTAAAAATTTTTGAAACCGGCTATCACAATATCAAAATCACAACACCGGAAGATATTCCCGTTGCCGAGGCGATATTCAGCCAGATTTCAACACGGAGTTAACACCGCAAAAAAAGAACAAATAAAACATCATCTCGGCTTGTTTATTCCTGAAGCCTATAGTATATTTTCAGCCGGTAAAATGGTGAGGTAGCTCAGTTGGTTAGAGCACAGGATTCATAACCCTGAGGTCGAGGGTTCAACTCCCTCTCTCACCACCACTGTAAAGCGGGTGTAACTCAGTTGGTAGAGTGTTTGCTTCCCAAGCAAAATGTCGCGAGTTCGAATCTCGTCACCCGCTCAAAGTCAGTGGGCAATATTTAATCTCTTTTTCCAGTGTACCAATTATGACTCAATCCTCTGTTTTTTTTGGTCCGGTAACTGTTGAAGAGATCAATACCACACAAATCATTGATGGCCAGATGGCCCGCCATCTCGGTATTGAAATGACCGAAATCGGTACGGACTTCATGACGGCAAAAATGCCCGTCGATCATCGTACCATCCAGCGTATCGGAATTCTTCACGGGGGAGCCTCACTGGCTCTGGCTGAAACCGTCGGAAGCATTGCCGCCTCTTACTGCGTTGACCGTAACTCTTTTTACATTGTCGGTCAAGAGATCAATGCCAACCATATCCGTCCGGTCAGGAGCGGTTTTGTCTACGCTACGGCAACTCCCCTGCATCTTGGAAAAAGCTCACAGGTATGGGATATCAGAGTAAAAAATGAGGAGGGTAAACTTACCTGCGTCAGCCGCTTTACCGTTGCTGTCCTGAAAAAAGCTCCGCTCCCTCAATAAATAGTGACTCTTGCTATTTTTTTAATACATTTATTTCATTCAGCGTAGAAATTTTTCACAGTCGTAGAAGTTTTTCACATTTATTGCAGATTTCAGGGTATGCAAATCATACAATCAGAAACTCTTGTCTCGCCGCTCGACACCGCCTCAAATAGTTCCGAGGAACTTCTCCACCAGCTTGCTGCACAGCAAAAATCACGCAAGAAATGGCTTATCATCCAGCCGGTAAGCAACACCAGCATGATGGTCGATTCCGGTACAGTCAGTATGCCGTTAAACCTGATTATGGTTGCCACCATCGTCGGAACGCTCTTTGACGTTACCTTTATCGATGAGCGGCTTGGAGACAAGATTCCTGAAGATTTTTCCGGATTTGATGTCATAGCCATCACCTCGCGAACGCTCAACGCATCACAAGCCTACCGGATCGGCGACAGGGCATTAAAACAGGGCAAAACCGTTATCCTCGGCGGAGTCCATCCCACCATGCTGAACGAAGAGGCCTCTCTGCACTGCACCAGCGTGGTCTACGGTGAAATTGAGTCCATCTGGACAGAACTTGCCACTGATGTGCTGAAAGGCAAAATGCAGCAGGTATACCGGGCAAAGGAGCTAAAGTCGATGAGCGACATGCACCGTCCCGATTTCAGCTATGCCCTTGCATCAAAAAGCTCGAAAAAATACAGCTCACGCATTCCCCTGCTTGCAACAAAGGGTTGCCCTGTCGGGTGCAACTTCTGCACAACACCAACCATTTACGGCAAAAACTACCGCTACCGCGAGCTTGACCTGGTACTCGATGAGATGCGTTACCATCAGGAGCGGGTTGGAAAGAAAAATGTCAATTTTTCCTTCATGGACGACAACATCAGTTTCCGTCCCAAGTATTTCATGACCCTGCTTGAAGAGATGGCCAAGCTTGGCGTGCACTGGAACGCCAATATCTCCATGAACTTTCTCGACAAACCCGAAGTTGCCGAACTTGCTGGCCGCTCCGGCTGCGATCTGCTCAGCATCGGGTTTGAATCGCTCAATCCGGAAACCCTGAAAACCCTCCACAAGGGCTCCAACCGTCTCAGCAACTATGAACAGGTTGTAAGCAATCTGCATAAAAACAAAATTGCCATCCAGGGATACTTCATGTTCGGTTTCGACAACGACACCGAAGAGAGCTTCCAGCTCACCTACGACTTCATCATGAAAAACAAGATCGAGTTTCCGGTCTTTTCACTGGTCACCCCCTTCCCCGGAACACCCTATTTCGATGAAATGAAGCCCCGCATCCGCCATTTCGACTGGGACAAGTACGACACCTACCACTACATGTTCGAGCCAACCAACATGACTGGCGAAAAAATGCTCTCAAACTTTGTCAAGCTCCAGAAAGAGGTCTACAAAGGAGGCGCCATCATGCAGCGCATGGCAGGAAAACCGCTCAACTGGGTCTGGCTCGCCAACTATGCCATGAACCGCTTCACCAGCAAGCTGACGCCGAAATATTATTACTGAGGGGTGTTGGGGTGCCGGGCTTAAAAAAAATCCTCAGCATTCTGAAATTTCCCTTCGGAAATATCCTTCTTGCCCAAGTTGATGAGTTTCAGAAAGGCAATGGTATCGATACTTGATATTTGCTTCAATCGCAACGCTTACCCTTACAGTTCTTTCTTTTCTTGAGCAATCAAGTCAATATATATTTCTTCAATTTTTTCCCTTGCCCAGTTTGTTTTTCGCAAGAATTTCAAACTCGATTTAATACTTGGATCATTATAAAAACAACGAATTTCTATCATTTTATAGAGTTCTTCCCAGCCATAATGATTTACCAGATCACAGAGTATTTTTTCAAGAGTTAATCCATGCAGTGGATTATTTGGGTGATCATTCATATTTTGATACTCTCCACGTATCCTTATACATTAGATTATTTTACTGTAAATCTTACAAGCAGTCAATGCAGTGGTTTACTTGATCTGTTATAACGGGTTATTTGTCGTTATAATGGCCTTTGGCGGAAAGGACATCCTTCGACTCGTAAAGATAACCACAGACACAAAACGAAAAGGCTGGAGGGATCGTCCCAATACAGAGAGTCCCCTCCAACCTGCCTCACCACATTTTCGTTGTCAATTATCCATCGTCAACGGTCAATCATTTTTTCGGTAACTCCACCTTCAGATGCAGCTCCTTGAGCTGAACGGGCGTCACCTCTGATGGTGAGCCCATCATGAGATCCTGCGCCTGCTGGTTCATCGGGAAGGCAATGACCTCACGGATGTTCTGTTCGTCGCAAAGAATCATGACGAGACGATCGAGACCGGGAGCAATTCCTCCGTGCGGTGGTGCGCCAAGCTTGAAGGCTTCGATCATGTGCCCAAAGCGTGCGTCAACCTCTTCGCGGCTGTATCCGGCAATACCAAAAGCCTTGTACATGATCTCCGGCTTGTGGTTGCGGATGGCGCCGCTTGACAGCTCAATGCCATTGCAGACGATGTCGTACTGGTAGGCAAGAATATCGAGAGGCGGCATGGTTTCAAGCGCCTCCATCTCTCCCTGCGGCATGGAGAAGGGGTTGTGTGAAAAGTCGATCTTTTTAGCCTCCTCGTTGTACTCGTACATCGGAAAATCAACAATCCAGCAGAAGGAGAGCTCATCCTTGTCGAGCGTAAAGAGATCGCCGAAGTAGGTCCTCATCCCGCCCATGATCTTGCAGGTCGCTTCCCACTTCCCTGCCCCGAAAAAGACCACATCGCCGGTCTCAAGGCCAAGGTGCTCTTTGAGCGTGGCAAGATCCGTTTCGGAGAGAAACTTGACAACCGGCCCTTTTGGCCCCTCTTCCCTGAACTGGATATAGGCAAGACCGCCTGAACCAAGCTCTTTGGCGCGTTTCTCTGCCTTGTCGTAAAAGAGCCTCGATTCATTGCCACGACCCTTTACAACAAGCGCCTTGACGCAGGAGCCTTCTACCGTACTGTTTGCAAAGACTTTGAAGGCGGAACCGACAAAGAGCGAAGTCACATCGCTGATTTCGAGAGGAATCCGCAGATCAGGTTTGTCGGTACCGAAGCGGTTCATCACCTCTTTATAACTGATTCTCGGAAAGGGAAATTGCGTGATCCGCTTGTGCGACATGGTGCGGGTAAGATGCTCAATCATCCCTTCAAGGATCGTAAAGAGATCGTTCTGCTCAATGAAGGCCATCTCCATATCGAGCTGATAAAACTCACCGGGGCTGCGGTCAGCACGGGCATCTTCATCACGGAAACAGGGGGCTATCTGGAAGTAGCGGGGAAAACCTGATACCATGAGCAATTGCTTGAACTGCTGGGGCGCCTGGGGCAGTGCATAGAATTTGCCCGGATGAAGGCGGCTTGGCACAAGAAAGTCGCGTGCACCCTCTGGCGAGCTGGAAGTAAGAATCGGTGTCTGGATTTCGATAAAATCCTGTTCTTCAAGATAGCGGCGTATAGCAGCAGTCAATCGGCTGCGGAAAATGATATTTTCATGAATTTTTTCACGGCGCAGATCAATGAAACGGTATTTCAGCCGCAGCTCTTCCGAAGTCACCACCTCGTCGGCTACTGGAAAGGGTAATGGATGTGCATTACTTTCGACCGTAATCTGACTGACAACCACCTCAATCTCGCCGGATGCGAGACGGGAATTGATGGCTCCCGGAGCGCGAAGAACCACAACACCCTCAATACAGATAACCGATTCCACATGCAATTGCTCAGCTTTTGCGAAGAGCTCCTGCTGCTCAGGCTGAATAACAAGCTGGCTGATGCCGGTATGATCCCTCAGATCAATAAATATAAGGCCCCCATGATCACGTTTTCTGTGAACCCAGCCGGCAAGCCTGACGGAGCCATGCTCACGCTCCGGACAGAGTAATCCGCAATAATCTGAGCGGAACCGGTTTTTCAGAGTCTGCGTGCTCCCTGCAGCTTTACTCATAATATTCCTATAGTCCTTTGTATTGTGAAATTGTAAAAACTTAAAAGCATGAATATGAAGAATTTTTTCTCATTTATAAAACCGGGGGCAGGGGTCGTCTCAATAGACAAGCTCTCCTCCAAACTCGGTAACAAGAAAGCGGATGACCTCATTGCTCTGCGAAAGTTCCTGAAAAAGGGTAAACACCGTCTTTTCCCTGGTACAGGCATCTTTTTCGGCATCATAGAGAATACGAAGCTGGAGCGGCAAGGCATAAAATTCTGAAATTTCCTGCTGCAACACTGCCCTTTCCTGCTGAAGCTCCTCATAGGAAAACTTTCGGCAACAGGCAATATCGAGCACTCCGCCAGCACTGCATGCAACAAGCTCGCAGGATTGCAGGTGCATTGCCATGAAGTTCCGGTTTTTTTTAGCTACATGCTCAAGAAACTGGTGCCATTCCACCCTGAGTGTTGCAAGATCAGCAACGGAGTCAAGAGCCCCGGCAGCATCGTTATGCACGATTTCGGATGAGGCGGAAACAAGATGCCGCTTCGTTTCGGGATTGGAAGCAAAATTTGAGAGCTTTTTTTGCCATGAACCAAGATCAATCTCTCCACTTTCAGAGGGCTTCAGTGGATGTGCAGATGAGGTTGGTGGCACGGAAAGTGACACAGCAGGAGCTGGGGGCCTTTTCAGGGGCTTGTCAGGTGCTTTTTTTTTTGAGCCTGCAATTGAGGCTGTGGTTCCGCTGGCAAAGCTGCCGCAGGAGCTGGGTGCACAATATCAATAAGCTTGAGCAGCGCAAGCTCAAAACGGAACTGGTATTCGAACTGAAACTTCAGCTCTTTCTGGGTCAGCAGAAGAAAATCGACCATCTGCATAACCGCAAAAGGAGAGAAATTTCCTGCATCGCGCTGGTAACGTTCACGGATTGCATCGGGGCGTTCAACCAGACGGGTGGAACTGAGATTCTGTACCACCAAAAAATTCCGCAAATGCTCAATCAGCTTTTCAAGAAAATCCTGTTCGTCATAACCGTTCCTGATGACAAACTGTGCAACGTCAAGCATCTTGACCGCATTGCGCTCTGCAACGGCATCAGTGACCTCAAAGAGGTGCTCATCATCGATGTAGTTCAGCAATTCAGCGACACCGGAATAGGTGATACTTCCTGTATGATCATTCTCGGCTGAAAATGCGATAACCTGATCAAGAATACTCTGCGCATCGCGCATGGAACCCTGGGCCTTACGCCCGATAAGCTGCAAGGCATCGCCATCAACCGTTATCTGCTCGGCATCACAAATAAGCTGCAGTTGCTTCTGGATCTCCTCCAGCGGAATTCGTTTGAAGTTGAACCGCTGACAACGGGAAGCAATGGTTGCCGGAATTTTGTGCAGTTCCGTAGTGGCAAAAATAAAAATAGCGTGAGGAGGCGGCTCCTCAAGTGTTTTCAGAAATGCATTGAAGGCCGCAATGGAGAGCATGTGCACCTCATCAATGATATAGACCCGATAGGTTCCTTTCTGTGGCCCGTAGCGGACATTTTCCCGCAACGTACGGATATCATCGACACTATTATTGGATGCGGCATCAAACTCCGCAATATTGAGGCTGGTACCTGCATCAAAGTCCCTGCAGCTTTCACACTCTCCGCAAGGCTCGGTAACCTGCTGCAGATACTCAGCATCTTCCATCATCTTCTGGCAATTCAACGCTTTGGCAAAAACCCTTGCCGCTGTTGTTTTACCAACACCACGTAACCCCGAAAAAATATAGCCGTGACCAACCCTGCCCATGCGAAGCGAATTCTGTATGGTGCGGGTAACATGCTCCTGTGCGGTAATGTCTGCAAATTTTACCGGACGATACTTCCGGGCTATAACCTGATAACTCATTCTGGCTGTTGATTAATGTCCTCTAACAAAGGGGCAAGGGGCAAATCCATGCTGTTTTTCAGACACTCCGTAACACCCTTGCTGATTGTTTTTAAATGTACGCTATTACCTCCTGAAATCAGCAAACCGTTTTCATCACCCCAGAATCCGCTGGGTATTATTGCATAAAGATCGTAGAGCGTCATGGTATAAAGATCGCGACTGATTGCAAGATCACCATTTACAGTTACATGGAGCAGACCGTTCTGCAGCAGGATATCAATAACCTTTCTTAAACCGGAGGGAGTGAGACCCTCAATAACCTTCAACATTTTTTTCATATTCATGGCATTGCCACTCTTCTGGCCACCCCAGATATGAGCAAGCACCGACAGTATCTCAGGCACTCCACGCAAGGGGCTGAATACATCAGCAATCCTCTCAACTGGTTTAAGCGCGCCAAGACAAAAAACAAATTCCGCACCGGTCAGCACCACAATCCAGCCAAGATAGACCCAGAAAAAAAGCATCGGAATAACCGACAACGCTCCGTAAATATGTTCAAACGTTGCAATATGCGTGATGTAGAAAGTAAACCATCTCTTTGAGAGTTCAAAAAGAAGCGCAGCAAGCAGCGCACCGGAAAAGGCATGAACAAACCTGACCCGACGGTTTGGTACCAGCATATAGAGCAGAAAAAAGGCCGCAACGGAATTAATGAAGGGGAAAAAAGAGAGCAGGCGAGTTTTCAGCTCAAGCAGAGGGCCGTCGGTAAAAACCATATACCAGACATAGGAACTGGCAGCAAGACTGCTTCCAATAAGTACCGGCCCAAGCGTCAGAACCGTCCAGTAAAGGGTAAAACCTTGCAGAGCCTTGCGAGGCGCATGAACTTCCCATATTTCATTGAGCGTATGATCAACCGTCGAAATCAGAAAGAGTGCAATGATAAAAAGGAACACCCCTCCAAGAATCGGTACACTGGCAGTCTTGCCAATAAAATCAGTCAGATAGTGATTGAGCACATTGCCGGCTCCAGGCATAAAATTCTGGACAAGAAAATCTTCAAGAGAGCGCTTGAAGGGGGTGAAGACAACAAAAACATTCAGAATGGAAAGGATAACGGCAAGGATTGGCACAATAGACAAGAGCGTCTGAAATGCAAGCGAACCAGCGCCAAGAAAAATCCTGTCATGAATAAAATTTTTCCAGAAAAAAGGAATAAATACACGCATACAGGAGACCAATTCGACAGCGTTACTCTCTTTTTTGGGGTTTTGCCCTCTTCTTTCCTTCTCTCCCATCTCCCTTTCCTTTTGTTGGCAAACCTCCCCATTCCGCAAGATAATGCTTTGCCAGGCCAATTACGTCACGTTACACGGGTTGAGCCGCTCCCAACCGATCTGACCCTCGTCATCAGCAGCAAACCAAGAATAAAAAAAAGCAGCAGAGAGGCAAGTGCAGCTTTCTGGCTCCCAGCCTGAGCTGATACCAATCCAAAAACAAGAGGCCCCGCTATGGCCGAAGCCTTACCAAAAGTACCATCATAAAAGCCGAAAAACTCGGTCACATGTTCCTGGGGTGTCAGCCTGGTCATCATGGATCGGGAGGCCGCCTGGGATGACCCCATGGACATACCAGCAAGCATTCCTGTATAAAAAAAGAGCTCCTTGCTGTCTGCAAAGATAGCCGCAACAACCACAACAAACCAAATCAGGAGGGTAATAACAATGGTGCGTTTCGGCCCTATTTTATCAGTCACAAAACCAAAAACAAGAGAACCGGCAATGGCCGTCGTCTGCACCAGCATAAAAAACCGAATCAGCTCTCCAGTCGTAAAGCCAAGAGTGTTCTGGGCATAAATCGACGAAAAGGCGATAACGGTCAAAATTGCATCATTGTAGAAAAAGTAGGCCAGGAGAAAACGGGCAAGGTCGGGATAGCTCATAATATGCTGAACGGTATACTTCACCTCCCTGAGAGAACAACGGATAGCAGTAAAAGAAATTGCGGGCCTCTCCCCCTTTTTTTCATCCCGCAGCACCAGAAAAAGCGGAGCGGCAAAAAGAGCAAAAAAAATCGCAACGACCAAAAAGCTCAACTGTACATTCGGCATATTGGACAAAACAATACCCTTGCTGAGCAGCGGCTGAACCAGCAGCAGAATGGAGAGGGCGCCAAGATATCCCATGGCAAAACCGTACCCTGAAACCCTTCCGATGCTCTTGGCAGAAGCAAGTTGCTTGAGATAGGAATCATAAAAAACAAGCCCACCCTCAAAACCCATATTGGCAAGAACGAAGAGCAGAACAGCTACCAAAGCCATTCCAGGGCCCGAAAAGGAGAGCAGAGCTGTGGCAACAATCGAGGTAAGGGTAAAAAAAAGAAGAAAACGCTTCCGTTTTCCGGAATAATCGGCTGCAGCCCCGAGAACCGGAGAGATTAGGGCAACCAGCAGCATCGAGAGACTGACGCTGAAACCCCACAAGGCATCGCCTGAAGGTTCACCCTTGCAGATAACATTCTTAAAGTACAGCGGAAAGACAAAGGTAACCATCATCACGCTGAAGGAGGTGTTGGCAAAGTCAAAGAGCAGCCAGGAAAACACTTTATATTTCTGCCTCTCTCGCAACACCTCCCCTAAACTCCAGCAATATGCTGGAAGAGCGATTCAAAGAGCGCTCTTCCGTCAAGCGATCCGAGCATCTTTTCGCTGGCCCTTTCGGGATGGGGCATCAGGCCAAGCACATTGCCCTGGCGATTGACAATACCGGCAATATTGCGAAGAGAACCATTCGGATTCGCTTCATCAGTCACCCTGCCCTCCGCGTCGGCATACCTGAAAACAATCTGCTCATGCTCCTCAAGGCTTTCGATCACTTCTGGTGGAGCAAAATAGTTGCCTTCACCATGTGCAATCGGAATGCTGAGCAGTTGATCAGGCTGATATCTCTGTGTAAAAATGGTCGAGCAGTTCACCGCTTTGAGCGTGGTCTGGCAACAGAGAAACTTTTTGTCACGATTCCGCGAAAGAGCGCCTTCAAGCAGTCCGCTTTCAAGCAGCACCTGAAATCCATTGCAGATGCCAAGCACAGGAAAACCTTTGCGGGCAAAATCGATCACCTCCTGCATGATAGGAGAAAAGCGGGCAATTGAGCCAGCCCGAAGGTAGTCGCCATAGGAAAAGCCGCCAGGCAGAATAATTGCCTTTGCTCCCTGAAGATCATGATCATTATGCCAGAGCATGACGGGTTTGATGCCGTCGAACGAACCAACAGCATACTCCGTATCATGATCACAGTTTGAACCCGGAAAAACAACGACTCCTACAGTTACATCAGCCATAATTGAGTACTATTTAATTGACTTGCTCCAGTTCGAAGGAATAATTTTCCATAACCGGATTCGATAACAATTTCTGACTGATTTCGTTACAGATACGTTCAGCCTCCATCAAACTCTCTTCATTGATGGTTACTTCGATATATTTGCCGATTCTTGCTGATTCCACGGTGTGGTAACCAAGATTTTTCAGTGCATGCTCGACAGCTTTACCCTGAACATCAAGAATGGACTGGCGCAGGGTAACCTTTATTTTTGCAGTATAGGGCATTATCATGCGTATGGTTGAATGGAAAAAATCAGGTCTGCCACTGGCGACGCCACAACAGCGTGAGTGAGCGTGCAATACCGAGCAGAATATACAACAACATGGCAAGAAAAAAAGCTTTTGAATGAAAGAGAAGAACGCAGAACAAGGCCACAATGTAGAGCGCCATTTGAACTGGCTTCTGACGGAATGATTCTGCAGTAGGCTTGGGAAGTGCGTCATAATTGACCTTACTGACCATGAGGAGCGCAAGCGCTGCAGAAAGCCCAACCAGAAAGGACTGCATCAGTGAGGGAGGAAAAATCGGGTCGCCACTCATCCAGAGCACAAACCCGGCAATCGTCAGCGCCTGGGCGGGTGTCGGAAGACCAGAAAAAGAGTCTTTGTTATAGCCAATCATCGTGATATTAAAGCGGGCAAGCCTCAGTCCGCTGCCAATCATCAGCAAAGAGCTGACACAGATACCGGTAATACCCGGCAGTCCTTCAAGTCCGAATTTATAGACCAAATATGCCGGAGCAGCGCCAAAAGAAACCAGATCAGAAAGAGAGTCGAGTTCCACACCAAAATCAGAGGTACCGTTGGTAATCCTGGCCACAAAACCATCGAGGGTATCAAAAAAAGCCGCCAGAATGATAAACCAGCATGCCGCAACAAAACTCCCCTCTCCCGACATGACAATGGCAATATAGCCGGAAAGCATGTTCATAACCGTAAACACTGAGGGAACAAACGATCGCGACACAATGGGAAAGAGTGGCGAGCGATCTCGTGAACTGTTTTTCAGAAAAGGAGGATAGCGTTTCTGATACCTTTTTTTACCAGCATCATCCATATATGAATATCCATCGTAAGAGTAAAAGAGTATCCGCAACAGGCAGAAGAGAACCTTAAGGGAACTTGACTTTCAAAAAGTTATAACGATAACAGAGAGCGAGCAAAAGCTTTACTATTGCGCTTTATAACAAGTTACAAGAGCAATAAACGGCAAAAACAGAATCCTGATTACAGAGTCCCGATAAACCAAACCGGCAAGCCCGCTTTTTTTCAGCCCCCTGTCTACACAGAATTTTAAGGTAATGAAATTTATACTCTTTTAGCAATTCTGCATACAGAGTACCGCCTGTCAGATAAAAAGAGCGATCTATCGTCGTCCCACGTCACCAGCGCTTCGCTTCGTTCGCTGTGGTCAACTTACGGGAGGACTTTCACCTCCGGGATTACGCCCATGCTTGGCGCACAACCTCAAAGAGCCGCTCAAATTGCAGTACGCGGCTCTCTTTCCGGGTTAGCACCGCAATCAGTGCTGGGTAACTGAACTAAAATTACCACCTGCCTGCAAAATCTCGGCTACTTTAAAAGATCCCGACTGGTCAATAATGGCGGTGTTCGAGTTGTTTTCCTGTGTGATCGTCGCATTGTTGCTATTGCCAAACTGACGAACAACAGCGCAGTTTGAGTCGCCATTCTGCGTAATGGACGCGATGTGGTTTTCGCCAATCTGCACAATACCATCGAGCAAGGTTAAACCATCAGAATACTCGTTGTGGTTATCGTTGCCAGTCTGCAAAGTGGTTGCACCATTGCCTGCACCTTCCTGACGAGTCCCTGAGTAGTTATTGCTCCCTTGCTGCGTAATGTCAGCAACATTGGCAGAATAGCCGAACGCCTGACGAATCGATGCCTCATTATTATCTCCTCCCGATTGAGTGATGGTTGACTGTGCATTGACACTTTCCATCTGGCGGATATTAGCCCTGCTGTTTGTGCCACTCTGATTGATCGTTGCCCGGGAATTCGAGTAGCCAGCCATCTGACCAACCTCTGCTGAGTTATGATCACCTCCCGTTTGAGTGATGGTTGCCTGGGTATCTTCACTTCCCCACTGGTAGATATTTGCCCAGTTGTTTGCGCTGCTCTGATCGATCATTGCGGTTTCAGAATTGGATCCTGCTTCCTGAGTGATTGACGAACCGTTATTATCACCGCTCACCATGATGGTTGCATGGTCGTTCCAGCCGAACTGAGAGATCCTTGCCTCACGGAAGATGCCATCCGTGGTGGAACCTGTCTGCGTGATTGTTGCCGTTTCAAAAGAAGAACCTCCGTTTTGAGTGATCACAGCATTATTGTTGCTTCCTGTTGACTGCGTGATGTCTGCCCAGCTATGCGCTCCATTCTGAGTGACTGAACTGTTATTGCTGAGTCCAGACTGAGTAATGGTGGTGATATTATTCACCCCATTCTGTGTGACGGTACCCTGGTTATTATAACCGGTTTGATCGATTGTTGCTGATTCTGAAACAGACATTTCACCCTGAATAATCGTGGCACTGTCCCCGTAGCCATACTGATTAACCGTTGCAGTACCACTGGTGCCAAGCTGCGACACCGTCGCGACTTCAGAATCACCATACTGATTGACCATTGCGCTGTTATTGCCTCCACCTGCCTGCGTTACCTCCGCACTCTCGTTGATCGATCCTGCATACTGGTTTACGGCAATCGTGTTTGGACTCACACCCTCAGTCTGGGTTATCGTGACGGTACCGCCAGCCCCCGCCTGCGTGATGTAGGCGCTGTCGCCAGTTGCTCCTGGAACAGCAAAAGCCGGGGAGGTTGCCAGCACAAACAGTGACAGGGCAAGGAGTGTTGCTTTCATTGTTTTCATAAGGCTGATCCTTTTTTGATGTTTTGAAATGTGTTCAGTTGTTTTTTTGGAAAACAGCTCAAAAATATTGATTTCACAGGCAAGATCTTTTTTTAGGGTATTAGGGCGGATACTGCAACGGAATTAAGTTAGAACAATCACTTCATTTTATTACAACGAAAAAAAAACCAGGAATACACCTGTAACAATAGCCTGGTTGTTTCAAATATCAGGAAACAAGAACCAACCCTTCTCCATGAACATCCGTACGGACGGAAAACCGCATATGGCTCCTGCCTGGAATAATAGTGAATCGTGCCTTCGGGAAAATTATGACCTGTTCGGAGGTGAAGGAGGCATGGTCTATTTTATCTCGTTATCCGATGAGGCAATCACCTTGTCGCTCTTGCCATCGCGCCTGGCCAGATACTCCGCTATCGCCTTATCTCCCGAGGCTTTATCTTTAAATCCCCAGAGATTCTTGAGTGCGC
>Ga0247840_10002537_pt1 | contig 32473 bp, 28 predicted proteins | sample LaCruzMarch2015__FD_192404 | JGI IMG/M metagenome (GOLD analysis project Ga0247840, IMG submission 192404) | Freshwater microbial communities from meromictic Lake La Cruz, Castile-La Mancha, Spain - LaCruzMarch2015_17m | ecosystem: Environmental > Aquatic > Freshwater > Lake | place: Spain...
AAACTCGTTCCATTCTTCGCTTTGCTCATCACTCCACTCCTTTTCTCTCTATTTTTTGTATATTTCTTTGAGAAATGAGTGCATTGGATATTTATAGCGATGCACAAAATGTATTATACTCTCTACGCAAGATTTTAAAAAAAATATTTGACATATAAAATTTTTGATTATACTTCCGAAGTTTTAACATCAAAAAAGAATATGAAAACAGACACTCAAATATTTATAAAGAAAGGCCCGAAATACATTGAATTAAATTATATAACATAATAGTTGTATAGAATATTTTCGATGTAAACTTAATTTTCATTTTGATTTAAATATAAAAAATCTCAATTCAAATCATCATTTTTCAAAGAATAAAATTTATCTTTGATTGAAAAAAGTTTTACATTATCAATTTTAATTTTCGTTTAATACGAAAGCAATACTGCGAATAATAATAAATTTATTCAAAATATTGTGATATTGTTTAATTTTTAAAAATATTAATATGTGAATGTTAGACGCTCCTGATACAAACTCTGCAATTCCAGAAAGTGTAACAAGGCATGTAAAAGAATGAACATTTAAAGTAGAAAATCCATTATCATTAGTTTGTATAGACTGAAGAACAAATAGAGAACAGACAAAATTTTGATGATTTACTCCAGGAGGGACACTTTGAACATTTGCATCAGTGCTTTCTGCCTTTGAATCAATGATAACTATAAAAGGTGATAGACTAGAACGTTATATTACAGATGAATGGAGAAATAAAATTTATAAAATACTTATAGATTTTATATGAAATACTAATAATATTTGTTATCATACTGATTCTGATAATTGTAATTCTTGATGAATTTGATGCTGACATCTAAGACGCATTCTTATATGAGAAAATGATTATCAATTATCTAATAAAAGTAAAATAGTTATTTGAAAAATCCGTGATACTTTTCAATCAATATTAACTCCTATAGTTCTCGAATGAGGACATAAAGAGGATCATGTTCTTATTACTTTATGAGAGGAATATTCTGTTGTCCCAAATATTGTTAATAATCAAGGTTTTGTTTCTACACCAGGTTTGGTTGTAGCATTTAAATATAAATTAGCTCAGATACTTATTAATAATCTACCTGTTGAGTTAATGCAATTATTAAATATTAATCCATCGGTGCTTTTAAATGAGATGTTAAAAGCTAATGAAAGACATTTAAATGAAACATTAAAAGGATTGGCTCCTGATCTAATGGCTTATGGAGTTGAATATTTAAATGATTGAAATCATATTATAAATCATTTATGAAGAGTTTGAGATGATTCTACAGAACTTTTTCCTCAGAAATTATATAGAGTTAATTAAATTATACTTGCTATCTAAATTATAATTTAGTTGATTTTTTTAAAAAATACATAATATATAATTACTTTTATATTTTTATAATATATTTGTATGAGTTTGGATGAATTAGATACTTTAGATTCTTGAAATTCTATTAACAGGGTTGGAAATCAATCTCCTTATTTTTTATCCAAACTTCCAGATAATTTAGAAAGTTCTCCAAAATTATGACAGGCACGACATCAAGAGCTGGATATTAAAGGTGCTATACTAGATGAACTTTTATATCCTGAAAATGTTAGATTAATTATTCTTAAATCATAATAATAAAATTTTTTATTTCACAAAAAAAGAATTTCTTTTAGAAATTCTTTTTTTTATGTCTGTTTTCAGTTAATTGATTATATTATAGTATTCAATACGAATTAAGCATGACATTAAGTGTTTTATTATTAATACCTTGTCAAAATTTTGTTAATAAAGTATTACCTGATATTTTTCAGAATTTTGTTCAGTATCAAAAATATAATTTTCTAAATTCTACTATTCATATTTTATTTAAATCAATATCTATAATATCTCATTTATTATTTGTAATTATCGATAGTATTTCTTTTATATGTTCTGGATTATGATAATCAAAAATTTCAGAAGGAAGATCCTTTCTTATAATTCAGCACAATTCTAGAATTTTTTTTAATATTATATTATTGTTTCAATCATTATTTACAAGTATAGTATGTCAACAAATTAATCAGAATTTAGTACCATGTCAAAAAAATAATTTTGTAAATTCTGACACTGTGATTTCATTCAAATTAATATTATCAACTTTATTTCAATCCTTATCTGTTACTATTTGTAAAATTGTTTTTAGATATATTTCATTACAGTATTCTAGTTCTTCTTCAATCAATTCTTTGTTTGATTTATGAGCAATATTTATATTATCAATATTTTGAACTAATAAACTATGGAGGGTTTCTTTATACCTACTATTATATGCTATTTGTGCTGGGGTTTTACCATCAATAGATTCTCATTTTTTTATCTTTGAAAAATTATCAACTTCAATTATTCAATCATATATATAAGTAATTTCTCAAATCTGATTGCATATAAGTATTGTTTTAGGATTATTTTTATTTTTTAAGTGTATAATTCTATATGGAATTTTTCTCTTTGTTTTTTTATCCAAATTTTCAATACTTATTTCAATTCATGTATCTTTTTGTCAAATATATATACTATAATATACTTCTAAAAATTCATCATATTTTCATGTTTCTTTAAATTTTCTTAATTTCCTTCTTTTTCAATTTAAATCATCTTTTTCTTCTTGAAGAAAAAGACTGTGTGGTAATTTAATTTCCCTAATATTTGCATGTTTTATAATAAAGTCAATTGCTTTTATAAATGAATTATCGAGTAGTTTTTTTATATTGTCTACTGAATTTTCACATCACTCTAAGAGCAATATTACTTTTTGACTAATCATATCATAAATAGCCAAAAACTTTTCTGTAAAACTATTTTCCTCAAAATATTCAGTATCATATAATGATTGCATATCTTTATATAATGATTTAATATCTTTTGATAAAGATTTTTTTTCTGACTGTTCCATATATTTTTTAAAGTTTAATAATAATTGGTACTATAGTAAATTAATTCAGTAAAATGTCAATACTAAGTCTCTAAAATTGTTTAAATTTTCGAAAACAGACACACAAAAAGAATTTCTAAAAGAAATTCTTTTTGTGTGTTTGTTTTATTATAAAACTACATCAACAACTTTTGAGTAATTAAATATTCATTCTCATTTGAAAAATCTGTTTAATTCTATTTCAGCATTTTCAGGTGTATCTGAAGCATGTATGATATTTCAGTCAATAGTTAATCCAAAATCTCATCTAATTGATCCAGGAAGAGCTTCTACTGGATTTGTTGCACCTGTTAAGGTTCTTACTGTAGAAATTGCATTAGCTCAGTTAATAGCCATTACTATAACTGGAGTTCTTTTCATGTATTCTTTAAGAGATGGGAAAAAAGGTTTGCTAGCTAAAAAATCATAATGTTCAGAAATAATAGCATCATCTAATTGCATCATTTTTAAACCAACTATTTTTAATCATTTAGCCTCTAATCTAGCTATAACTTTACCAATAAGGCTTCTCTCTACTGTATCTGGTTTCAATAAAACCAAAGTTGTTTGTATCATTTTATTATTATTAAAAATTAAATTGTTAGAATTATATATTTTTTTTATGAAATGCAATTTTATTTGTTTTTTTCTTCATATTTTTTAGAATATCATTTAAATTTGTTTTTTTATATTTTTTTACTACAATTTCCCTACCTTAAACTAAAAGGGCTAGTCAGGAACTAGTTTTATAATTAATATTTTAGTACTATGAAAAAATTGGAGCTTTTGATGCCAGCAGGAGATTTCGAGAAATTAAAATTTGCTTATGCTTATGGTGCAGACGCATGTTATGTTTGAGTGCCGATGTTTTCTCTTAGAGCAAGAACAAATGCTTTTACTATGGAAACTATAAAAGAAACTGTAGAATATGCACATAATTTATGAAAAAAAATATATTTCACTGCAAATATTTATGCACATAACATAAAAATTAAACCATTTTTAGCTCAATTTAAAAAAATGGTAGAGATGTGACCGGATGCTTTTATAATGGCTGATCCATGATTAATTTATTTAGTTAGAAAAGAATTTCCAGATGTAGAAATTCATTTATCAGTACAAGCTAATAATACTAATTGGGCTCAGGCAGAATTTTGGGCGGAAATGTGAATCAAAAGAATTATATTATCAAGAGAAATTTCTATAAAAGAAATGAAAGAAATTCATGAACATGTTCCTAATATAGAATTAGAAGCTTTTGTTCATTGAGCAATTTGTATGGCTTATTCATGAAGGTGTCTAATTTCAAATTATTTATCAAACAGAGATCCAAATCAATGAACTTGTAGCCATTCTTGCAGATGGGAATATAAAGTATTTAAAGATGATAGAACAGAATCAGAGCTTGAAACAGTTACAGGGAAACCAGAAGATTATGAAGAATTAACCTGAAATTTTTATCTAGAAGAAAAAGAAAGGCCATGAGAAATAATGGAAATAGATGAAGATCAGTATGGTACATATTTGATGAATAGTAGAGATTTATGTGCAATAGATTATATAGAAGAACTTAAAGATGCTTGAATAATAAGTTTTAAAGTAGAATGAAGAAATAAAACAGTTAATTATATAGCATCTGTTTGACTTGCTTATAGAGAAGCTATTAATGCAGTTGAAAAGTGAGAAAAATATGATTCAATAAAACTATCAGAAGAATTATTTTGAATAGCAAATAGATGATATATACCAGGATTTTTAGCATGAAACACAAATGCTAATGCTCAATTTTATGAGAGAAATGGTAGTTTTGGTACAAAATCATTTTTATGAATACTTAGAGAATATGATGAAACTGAAAAATTAGTAAGAGTTGAAGTAAAAAATATATTTAATTTATGAGATGAAATAGAAATAGTTTCCCCAAGCTGAGTAAAAAAGAGCAAGGTAGAAAAAATATATAAATCTAGATTAAATCATGGAACAAAAAAGGCTAATACTGTTTTTTCATGACAAACATATTTTGATAAAAACTTAGTAGAAAAAGTTAATTCTGCTCATGGATGATGATATGAAGTGTGGATAAATCTAGAAAATAAACCTGAAGATTTTAGTTTGATCAGAAAAGATGCACCTATTATTAATATTGAAGAAAAAAATAATTATAAAAATGAATGAAGATTAATTGCATAATAAATAATTATCAATTTTTACATTTATTATGTTATAATCTACATAAAAACATACAAAAGGCTAAAGCTCTTGTTGACTATATAGTAACATTTTGCTTTGGCCTTTTGATATTCTAGTATATATGATTTTTTATACCGTTTTACTAAAATAACTAAATATTTTAGAAAAAATAGTTTTTGGTTTTGCTGTTCTATATTGTCTAGATATAGTATATTCTCTAAGTATTTTATTAGAATTTACTAAAAATTTAGTTTCAGTAAAATGTTTACTTCTATATCATAAAAGCAATAATACATCTAGGCTATAAAAAGTTTCAAGTTCATCACTTTTAGAATTATGTATTTTTTGAATATTATTACTTAGATCCAAGTTTGAGTTAATTAATATATTATTTATCTCTTTTTTTGCTTCAGACTTTTCAACTTTGTATATATATGCTATCTCATTTATAGTTAACCAAATCTTTCAATTATTAAACATTGCTCTAACTGTTAACTCATTGTTTCTAAGTATAAAACTTCAATTCCCTACTGTTTGTGTTGTTTTCATATTGGTAAAAGTAATGTATATAAAATATACACCTACTATATACACAAATTATATAATTGCAAATAGATTTTTATTTTTTTGTTAATAAAATGTAATTTTTATTTTGATACTTATTTATATATATTTTTTTTACATTTTTTATAGTGTAAATTTATTATTAATATAAAAATTCATTATAAATATAAATAAAATTTTAATAATTTATATCATCAAAAAAGTTTTCAAATAACTTTTCTATTTATCTTAAAATATTAGCAGTTCTTCTTAATAACCAGTATTATTAATATTTATTTAATAAACCACAACTTTCTTATTTGTAAATGCTTTCAATCCTTCTGCCCCATTTTCCTTTCAATATCAAGAATTTTTTACTCATCAAAATGGTAAATGTGCTTTTGATCAAGCAGGTGCATTAATAAATATCATTCCTCATTCTAATTTCTCTGCAACTTTTTTACATTGTTCTATATTATCTCAGTAAACAACTGCAGATAATCAGAAATCACTATCATTTGCAATTCTAATAGATTCTTCAATACTTGATGATTTGATAATACTTAAAACTGGTCAAAATGTTTCTTCCTCATAACAAGTCATTCCTTTTTTTACATCAGCTAAAACAGTCGGAGTATAAAATTCTCAATTTTTTCAAAGTTTTTTTCATCAAGTTATTAGTATTGCTCATTCATATATAGATTTTTGAACTTGATTATTTAAATCATCTACGAGACTTTTTTTTGCTAATGGTGAAATTTGTGTTTTTGCATCCATTGGATCTCATATAATAAGATTTTCTATATATTCTCATATTTCTTTAACAAAAGTATCATAATGTTTTTCGAGAATAATAAATCTTTTCGAAGAATTACATTTTTGTCAAGCATTTCATATTCTACAAGCTGTTGCTTCTGGAATAATTTTTTTTGTATCAGTATGATCAAGTAATACAAAAGCATCATTTCATCATAGCTCTAAAACTGAAGGTTTTAAATATTTTCATGCAAGTGCTCATATACTTCTTCATGCTAATTCTGAACCAGTTAAATTAACTCACCTAATATATTTATTTGCGATTATATATTCTGATTTGGATGCAGAAACAAACAAATTTGTATAGATTCATTTAGGAAAACCTGCATTTTCGAAAAATTTTTCTATCTGTTCTGCACACATTGGAACATTTGATGCATGTTTGTAAACTACAGTATTTCCTGCTATTATGTTTGCAACTGCTGCTCTTAATATTTGGTTATACGGAAAATTCCAAGGTCAAATTCAAAATATTACTCCAAGGGGATCATATATATATTTTCATGTAGTTCAATTTTCACTGAAATCTTGATCTTTTAATATACTTCAAGCATTATCAGCATACCATCTAATAAGTCAGCAAGTTGATTTAAGTCAAGCTACAGAGTTTGTAAATAACATTCACATTTCAATAGTTTGTAGTTTAGCATATTTTTCTATATCTTTTTCTATTACTTCAGCAAGTTTATAAAATAACTGTTTTCTTTCTTCAAAACTTGTATTTTTCCATACTAAAAAAGCATTATGAGCAAGATCTATTTTCTTATTAATAATTTCATCAGAAAATAATTCATATTCTGCATTTAGTTCTCAAGAGAATGGATTTATAGATTGAATTTTTGACATGGTTAACTTGGTTATTTTATAAATAATAACCCTAACCTGAATCCTTTCCCTTATGTCTAAGAGCAAGGGGCTACATTTTATTAAAGTATTATTTTTCAATAACTGGGCCTCCTTCCCTTAGACATAAGGGAAGGAATTCAAGGATGGGTTAATAAAATTATTTTATTTCATCTGGATATTCAAAATCTAGATCAATTATATTAATTCATTTGTTGTTTAAGGCTGTTTTAAGTGTATCTAAAAAATTATTTTTATGTGTAACTTTGTATCAGTTTGCTCAGAAACTTTCTGCTAATTTAACAAAATCTGGATTTTGAAAATCTAATCAGTAATTATTAAAGCCTGAACTTTTTTGTTTCCATTTAATCATTCAGTAACTTTTATTATTAAGTATTATTATAACCAAATCGAGTCATAATCTTACTGCAGTTTCTAAATCTCATAAATTCATAACAAATCATCAATCTCAAGTTACACAAACTACTTTTTTATCTGGATTAAGTCTTTTTGATTCCATTGCGGATGCGAGTCCTGCTCACATTGTTGCAAAAGCATTATCTAAAATTAAAGTATTGTGTTTAAATACTCTATAATTTCTTGCGATCCATACTTTGTATAATCAATTATCAAGAGCTAAAATATCATCATCTTCGAGAGTCTCTCTTAATTCAATTATAAATCTTCTAGGCATCATTGTAGAATTATAATCTTCTAATTTTAGATTATCTCGAATTTTTAATAAGTTTAATCTTCTACATTTAATTATATCTTCAAAATACCAATTATTTGTATTTATTTCTGATTCATATAATCTCCGAAACGTATATCATATATCTCATATTACTCATATGTATGGATTATATACATAATCTGATTCTATAGAATAAAAATTTATATGTATTACTTTTGTACCGTCTCATGTAAGTATTTTTGTTGGTTTTTCAATTGGGTCATATCAAACTGAAAGTATTAAATCAGCTTTATCTAGACAGTCATGAATATAATCTCAACTTGTTAATGCTGCAGTTCAAAGATATTGTTCAAAACATCATTCTACAACTCATTTTCACATTTGACTACAAAAATAAGGAATATTATTCTTAGCAATAAATTTAGATAAATAATTTGTAATTCTTTTTCTATTTGCTCAAGCTCATACTAATATTATTGGGGTTTTAGCTTTTTCTAATTCATTTATCAAAATATTAATTATTTTATCATCTGCTTGTGGCCTTCTTAGTATGGGAACTGGTTGAAATAGTAGATCAATATTTTCTATTTCCATTCATGCTATATCTTCAGGAAGCTCTATATGAACTGCTCAAGGTCTTTCTTCTTCGGCTATTCTTATTGCATTATTCAATATATATGGAATTTTTAATGGACTTAGTATTGTTTTAGAGTATTTTGTAATCGGAGTCATCATAGAGACTGTATCTATTATTTGAAAACTTCATTGTTTTGATTTTATAACTGGTTTTTGTCCAGTAATAACAAGTACTGGCATAGCTCATAACTGAGCATATCAAACTCATGTTACCATGTTTGTGGCTCAGGGTCATAGTGTAGATAATGCAACCCCTATTTTTCAAGTAAATCTTCAATATGTGGCTGCCATAAAAACAGCAGTTTGTTCATTTCTGGTTATAATTAATTCTATATTTGATCGACTTAAAGAATCTATAAAATCTAAATTTTCTTCTCCAGGTACTCAATAAATAGTTTTAACTCAATGTAATTCTAATATTTTCACAAACAAATCTGATGATTTCATATAAATTTATCTTATTTTGTTATTAATTAAATTTTGCTTATAGCATTTTTAAATGCATTAGTTGTAAGTGATGCCCCTCATACTGTACTAATTTCTTTCGCTTCCTCTATGGTTTTTCATTTAATTACAGAGTCAACAATATTATTAAATCAACTAATATAATTTATAGATGTTTTATCAGCCTCAATTATATAACAGAATACATTAGTAATTACTCAATTTTTATCAGTCTTAATTTCAAAATTAACATCATTTTCTCATCCTGGGGATAAATATGTGCTTTCTAATTTAACTACTTTTTCATTTGTTAAAGAACTAGAAGTTCATGTTTCAGATATTCAAATAACGGATCCGGAATCTATCATATTATTTATATTTTCAGTTTCAGAATTTATATTATCTAAAGTTATCTCATTACTTGAATTTGTACAACTTGTAAGACTTAAAATTATTGCTAATATTACAATATTAGTAATAATTGTATTATTTATTATTTTTTTCATTTATCTATAGATTAGTAAAATATTTAAAATAAAGTAACATTAAAACCTTTTGTTTTATAAATTTCTCAATTTTTTGCAATAATTAATCATTCTAATCATTCTATTTTTTCTAGTATTATTAACGATTTTTCAATTGGAGTTACGAATAATGCAGTTGAAAATCAGTCAGCAATACAGGCTGATTTATGTGTTAAATATATTGCAATCTTATCATTTTGTGGAAGTTTATTTTTCGGATTTATTAAATGGTGTGAATTTCAAAATTTCCTTTTTTGTCAACTAGAAGAACAAAATGCCATTTCTTTGATATTTATGCTTCAAATAATTTTTTTAATATCATAAGGATCTTCAAGTCATATTGTTTTTTCATATTTTCATATTTTTATATCTCAACCAAAATTTATTATTAAATCATCATGTTTTTCTTTTAGTAAATCATATATTTTATCAATTAAATATCATTTTCATACAGATCAAAATTCTATATTTGTTCAATTTAAATTTATTTCATCTCAAAGAATTTTAATATTTTCAAATCATATTTTTCTATCAGATTTATTATTTTTAAATCAATATCATAATTTTTCCAAGATAGGTCAAATTGTTATATCAAAATATCACTGAGTAGCCTTGAATAAGGTTTCACATAAATTATAAAGAGTTTTAAATTCTTTATCAATATAAAAAGTTCAAGCAGAATTTAATTTATCTAAATAATTATTTTTAATAAATCTAGAATATTTATTTTCAAAACAATCAACAATTTTATATATTTCTTTTATTTTTTCTATATCAATTTCTTTATTTGTATTAATTTCTAAAATAGATCACAATGCTTCTTTTTTGTAAATCATTTATTTAATAAGTTTATATTGTTAAATATTAAGTTAATGTAAAAAAGTGTACAAGTCATTATATAATATTTGAGTGTAAATGCAAAAAAAAGTTTTATATTAAAAATTATTAATAAAAGTTATTGTTGATACAAAAATTCTAATCCCTCCCCTCCACTGCGTTACAGGTATACCCCAAGAGTACTTCCTTCGGGGCGCTTCCTTTGGAAAAGGGAGAAATTTTTAAAGGAATAATTTTATGGTTATTATTTGTTTAAACTATAACTTATTTGTAAATACAAAAATTTGCAAATATTGGTATAAAGTATATTATGAACATCGAAAATTATTCCTAAAACTATTATTATATGGAAAATAATGTAGATATCATGATTTCTAAATATCCTAGTGAGCTTTGTGAAAAAATACAAAGTATTAGAGATTTAATAAAGTCAAATTATCCTGATGCAATAGAATTACTTAGTTATTGAGTACCAGCTTTTAAGCTGTGAAAACAGACTTTTTTATATGCTTGATTTAAAAATCATATTTGAATTTATCCAGGACCAGAGATAATAGAAAATTTCAAAGATAAGCTAGAGTGATATGAAACTTCAAAGTGAACAATAAAATTTTCTTTAAATAAGGAATTAGATTATGAGTTGATATTGGATATAGTTAAGGGGGTGTTTTGATAGGAAAAAATTAGTTTTTATTATTTTTAATAATCAAAACTAATTTTTATTTTTCTATCCATAATTATTTTATCAACTAAATCTTCTAATATTTCTCTAAGAGAGAATATTTCCATACTAAGCTGAAAAATTCAAAGCTCTTTATTTCTAATTTTTTCCCTTTCTAAATAATTTTCAAAGTTTAAATCAGTATTTTTTTCAACTGTATTATAATATTCTTTTGCTATTTCTTCATGTTTTGAAGCTTCAAAATTTGGGATTTTTATTTTTTTAATATAAGAAGGATAAATAGCTGGAACACTTCATGAAGAAGTTAAATATTTAATTATTATTTTATTAGTTTTACTTGATAAAAAACTTAATACAAAAGAATTTATAATATCATTTCAAAATGATTTTATTGCATAACAATTTTGATTTATGTAAATTTTTCATAAGTCTTTTTGTTTATATAATATCATATGTCATTGACTTCATGTTCAAATTCAAGTAAAAATTAAATCTCATTCTTTTAAATTAGTTTCTATTTTAGTATTTATATATTGATAAGATGTAAATTGTCTTCATTTTATATATTTTGGAGTTAACCATAAATAAGAGTTTTTATGATTACTATTTTTCGGATAAATGTAATCCTTAGGTGTTCTTCATGTTTTAATATCACTTTTGTTAATTTCTAAATATCAATTTTTATAATTCAAAACTAAATTTTCAACTTCTTTATACTTTTTGTTAAATAATCAGGTATCTAATCGTCAAATTTTTATTATTTCACTAATTCTATGAAATTTATAAATTTGTTTACCTAACTTTTGATTATCTTTCAATTCTTTTTCAATTTTTTCATCAATTATTTCATTTTTTCTTTTTATTTGTTCTTCTTTATCTAACAAATTTTTAACAATTAAAGAAACAATTTTTTCTATTTTTTCTGGGGCTTCGTGGTTATTTATTGATGGTAAAGTTATTCAATAATTCAAAGATATTTTTTTTGAGTGTCTTATAGTAGAACCTTGAGCTGTATTTAAATCAATATAAGTTTTAAAGTGATTGCTTTTTAATAGTCACAATATATAGAATTTTTTCTCTTGTTTTAATGATACTTTTATTATTCAAGATGATAAACTATCATAATGATTTTCATTATCTATATTATAATATCAAACTTCTCATAATCAGTTTCATCATCAATCTTTTACAATTAGTATATCTCATTTTTTAGGAAATACTTTATTTTCAGGTTTACAGTATTCTACTCTTGCTTCATCTAATAAGTAATTTTCTGAAATATTGACTGTTTTTAAAAATCTATATTTTGACTTTTTCATATAACTATCTGAACCTATTTCTTTTCAAACTTCTTTTGAAATAATAAAATCCAAAAATGTAATTCTATTTTGATTAACATTTATTAAATTTCTATAATCTCTAGGACATAAAGAATTCTTATTAAACTCTTTATTTGATAATTGAGATATTTTTATAGATTTTTCTGTTATATAGTATGTTTTCATAATTAATCTAATTTATCTAAATTAAAAGCTTGTTTTATTTCCTCTTCTTGTCTTTGTAAAAACTCTTTAAATTCTTTATGCATACTTGTAAAATCTTCCATTACTTTATTTGTATTCTCAAAAGTTTCTTCATTAATTATATAAGTTGGTTTAAATTCTATTGCTTTATTTATTGTTTTTACCTCATATCATATATTTTCAATTTCCTTTATAAATACTTCATAATCATTATCTAAAATTCAATTATACAACTCTTGTTTCGTTGGTTTATATGCAAATATTACAGTTGTAGCAACTCATGTTTCTCAAAATGTATTTGCTGGTAAATCAAATAATGCTACTATTCTCATTTTTGATATAAACCAAGCTCTAATAGATTCCCACTCTTTTATAGATGCTATACTATTTGATAAAACAATTCACATTCTACCTCATTCATTTAATAATTTATAAGCATTTTCTAAAAACATTACTCACATATCCATAGATTTTGGTAAATCTCAATATGTTCAATCGTCTTTTTTTGATTTTTCTTTCCAAGTTTCATATAGTTCTAATGTTTCTTTTGGTAAATCCCAATGTCATTTTGCTCAAGTTTTTAAATCTCTTCACTTTCAAAATGGTGGATTTGTTGCTATGACATCAAATCTTTTTATTTCTAAGTCTGGGTTTTCCTTTGTTGTCCAATCTTCAATGTTAAAATTTTCAGTTGTAAATAATCATACTTCTAATGGTTCTAAAGTGTCATCTCTAAGCTTCTGATATAAACTATTAAGATTTTTTAAAACGGCTCATCAGTCTCCATTTAAAACTAAATTTAGCTCAGCTAATTTTAAAACATTAGAATCTATATCAAATCAATAATAATGACTAGCACTATCAGGATAATCCTCATCATTTCTATGGGAATGCCTAAATCACATTGCTAAAAAATCACATATTCAAGAACAAGGATCACATAATTCCTCTGATTTAATAGGATTTAATATTTTTATAATAGATTTTACAATAGGTACAGGTGTAAAAAATTGTCATTTATCTGCTTTCTGACTATCACTTCAAAAATTATTAAAAATAATTTGATTAAAACTTTCATTTTTTGATTTTAGTATAGCTTTTTTTTGAAATATTTTAATTAGTTCTATTAAAAATCTCTCATCATTTGTATCGCTTGGCTTTAAATCTGTACCATATTCAAAAAATGATTTAGATAAAACCTTTTCATATTTCCTTTTTGCTTCTTTATATAATTTTGTCATTCTTTCTCTAAATTCTTTTGTTCAGTTTCAATTTTTTATTTCACCATCTAATACATAAAATTCTAAATTTCTATTTTCTTTTTTACTTCTTTTTTCATCAAATACTTTTAAAGTTAGAAATTCAACTATTAAATCTCTTTCATTATTTTTTGGTTTAATTTTATCATTTGCTCTTTTTAAAAGATTCATTACATCTTTAAAATTTGTTTCATCAATTGCATCTAAATTATCAGTTTTTAACTTAGTCAAATCAGAAATACTTTCATTATTTTCGATGAAATCTTTTTGAGATGGTAATTCAAAAAAACTATCTCTAATATTAAATCATAAACCATTAATTCAGTTTAAATGAAGTTCTTTATTTTCATTAAATCTTCTAATTTCAGAATTTCATATTTTTTTAAAAATTAATATTCAATCTTCATTATCAAAATATACTCAAAAAATTCTATCTTCTGATTCATTTTCAGCCATAGCACTTCTTAATTGATTTTCAATTGCACTTTCTACAGATTTATTATCTTTTTTAGTTTCAAAAATAGCCAAAGTATTTTTTCTAAACCACTTGTAATCTTTCATAGATTTTGCTTTTTCAAATTCTTCTATCCAAAATTTATCTTTAAAAATAGCAATATCAGGTTTTATAGGATTTTTAGTATTTCATTTTGGGTATCAAAATTCTACACAAATATATTCTTTTTGATATTTTCAAGAGTTAACCATTGCATAAACAAACCTTGCCCTTACATATTCTTCACTATATCATCATTTAGTATCCTTTGCATTTGCCTTTGAAATAAATGACTTTACTCATATTTCATTTTCATAAAAAGTATTATCAAATTTCTCTACATTAGAGTGTTTAGCATCAAATTCTAATAAATAATCTTTAAAAGTTTTTTCCATAAAATTACCTTGTTATTATTTAAAACTTAAAATTATATACAATATATATACATTATTGTAATATGCAAATCTTTTTATATTTTAAATATATTTATAATTAACTAAAAGTCCAATAAATAAAAGCTACACAAAATACATTTGCGTAGCTTAATTTCTAATCCACATATACTTCCCTTGGTTTACTGCCATTACTTGGTCATACTACTCATAATTCTTCAAGTATATCTAGTACTTTTGCTGCTCTAGCATATCAAAGTCAAAGTTTTCTTTGAATAAGCGAAGTGCTTCATTTTTTTGACTCTTTAACTATTTGAATAGCTTTTTCTATTATTTCAGGATCTTCTTCTTGGTTTCATTTATAATTTTCCATAATACTTCATTCTAGTTTGGATTTTCAATTTACTATTTCAGGAATTTGTAAATTGTTAATCATATCAGGATCAACAGTCATTTTTAATTTATTTACAACGGCTTCAACTTCAAATGTTTCTACAAATACTCACTGTACCCTAACTGGTTCTATAAATCAAGTAGGGTTGTATAACATATCTCATCTACCGAGTAAATCTTCAGCTCATGCTTGATCAATAACTGTTCTTGAATCTATTTGCGATGCTACAGTGAATGCTATTCTAGAAGGTATATTCGCTTTGATTAATCATGTAATTACATCTACAGAAGGCCTTTGAGTAGCAACTATTAGATGCATTCATACAGCTCTTGCCATTTGTGCTATTCTAGCAATTGAAGCCTCTACTTCTTTTTTGTTTCAACTCATCATTAAATCAGCTAATTCATCTATAATCATAACTATATATGGTAAACGATTTTCTTTATTCATTTTCTCGTTATATTCTTTTAGATTTCTTGCATTTACTTTTGTTGCTAAATCATATCTTCTAAGCATTTCTGCTACACACCATTTTAATGCATTTAGTGCTTTATCAGGATTAGTAATAACAGGAGTATATAAATGAGGAATTCCATTATAAATAGATAATTCTACTCTTTTAGGATCCACCATTATCATTTTTAATTCGCTTGGCGAAAATTTATATAACATAGAAATTATAAAACCATTCATTCATACAGATTTTCAACTAGCTGTTTGTCACGCAACTAGTAAATGTGGCATTTTAACTAGATCTCATACTATTATGTTTCAACTTACATCTTTTCATAAAGCTAGAGGTATCTCTAAATCTTTAGAATTAAATTCTTTTGATCCAATAACTTCTTTCAATCATACAGTTTGTCTATTAGAATTTGGGACCTCTATACCTACAACTCATAATCATGGTATTGGTGCTTGTATTCTAAGAGATTTTGCATGTAAAGCCAAAGCTAAATCCTTTTTTAGATTTTCTATTCTTTGAAGTTTTACTCATTCTTTTGGAGATAATCTAAATTGAATAACGGTTGGTCATACTTGGTATCATTTCATTTCAACCTCTATTTTGAATTGTAACAATTTTTCTTGTATTTCTATTTCTTTGCTTCTTATTTCATTTACATCGTATTTAACTTTTCATCATCTATTTGATAATAAGCTCAATTCTGGAAATTTCCAATTTTTAAACTCTGGATTTCTTATAATATGTTCTTCAAACACTTCTTCTTTTTTCTCTTCTTTTTTACCAAATAATCATCAAATTATAGAAGTATCTTTTTTTTCTATTTTTATTTTTTTGGGTCTATCTTGAAAATCATTTAATGATAATTGTTCCTTTTGTTTTGCTAATGCTAATTGTTTTTTTTCTTCTTGTAGTTTTATCAGCATTTCATTTATATCTTTTTGTTTTTTATCCATTTTTTCCTCTTTTATTGTTTTTTTGATACTTTTTCAAGTACTACTTAGTTCAGATTTTATAGTATTTTTTAATTCATTTACTTTTGGAGCTAGTGAGAATATTTTTTGTACAAAACTAATGGGGTTGAATCTAAACATTATTACAAGAGAAAATATTAGCAATGTAGAAAAGGTGAATATAGTTGCTTCTCTTCACATAAATTTTTCTGTTACATCATATATATTGAAATATGCTCAATATGGTAGTATTGTGTAAAAATATCAAATAATAGTAGTTAAAGATATTAAATATATAAATAATCATATTAACCTATAAAAATTGAATTGTAATAATTTATTTTTGATAAGAAAAAAAGAAAGTAATAAAACTACAGGAGAAAAAATATATTGATAAAATTCTCAAAACAGCAAATTTAGCACTTGATATATATAATATCAAAATGTTGATTCTTTAGCGGAGATCAAAGCTAATACTCAGATAAACATAAAAATGGATACTGCTAAATATTTTTTCATATCCTGTGTTAAATGAAAACTAAATTTTTTTGTGTATTTTCTCTTTGGTGGCACTTAATTATAAAATTATGAAATAATTATTCTAATATAATATAATTAATTTTTCTTTTTAATCAATTTAAATTAATGCAATTAATTATAAGAACAAATAATAACCCCTAATAGAGACATTAATATGTCTCTTAGGGGATTATTTCAAATGTAAAACTATTATCCTATATTAGCTTTATCTGCATCAGGCTAATGAATTGTTGGAAATGAATATCTTTCAAATTCATCTAATACTCAAGCCATTGATAAAGGAACTGTATAATCTTCTCATCATCGATTTTCTCTTCTTCATAATCTTTCTAGTGCTTTCATTCTTTCACTTAAACCAACACCTCAAAATAAATGAGCTAGATCTGTAGTTATTTGTGTTGCTTCTGCTTCTCAATCAAGAACTCAACTAAGTTTTTCTGATGTATATTCTCTTATTTTTCATTTTCTAAGAGCAAAAGCATCCTCGAGACTTACTGTCGCAGTTTCTGATATTGTTTCCCTATTTTGATAATTTATTTTTTCTGTTTCCATAATTATATATTAATAATTAAATTAGTTCCAATTTATTAATTTGCATTTAAGATTCTATTAACCGCATCCCAGAATCTTAATTCATCATTTAGTTCATATTGTTCATAAAAATTTCTTTTTTCTTTTTTTATTTTGTTTGTATTTTTCATAGTCAATTATCTTAATGTTAAATATGTTTGAGCATTTTTTTCAAGAGTTTTTGTTAATAGGTATGCTCATTCTCACCTTGTTATTGTAGTTATTGGTCTAAAATAACTTTGTCAAAATTGATCTTTCCATGTAATTTGTTCATCAAATATTTGTGCTAATTTATTATTTGTTTCTTCGTCTATATCTCTGTATTTTTTGCTTCAATTATTATCTTTATCTAGTACTAAATATTTATAACTTAAATTTAAGAATTCTAATCTGGTAATAGTATTTACTTTACTTGCTGTTTTTTTTGCATTAATTATATCGGTTATACTTGTATCTATTATCTTTATTGTTTTAGTATCATATACTTTAGACTTAATCTTAAATAATGCATTTTCTATCCAAACTAATGAATCTAATTGAGTTAATCACCTGTCTTCCATAAAATATCATTTATTTATTCAGGTTGCTATTCATTGTTCTAACATATTAACTACTTCATTTTTATATGGATATGTACTTGTTAATCATTTCGGTTCAGATACTGTGATCTTTTTTTCTGATAATGATTGATTATTATAGTTGTTTTTTACTACCACATTAAAATTTTTAGATGTAGCTTTATAATCAAATACTAATATTCATCAAACCGTATCTTCATAAGTAAAATTATATTCACTTTTAAAATCAGAATCTTTACAATTAGTTGAATATATTTTTTTTATATCTTTAATATTTCATTTTTTTACACAGATTTTATTGTCTCATGATGCTTTAATATTAAATGTTGATCAATATTTTAGATTTATCATGTATTTATTATTTTCATCTTTGAAAGCAACTATTCATGTTTGTTTTGCTCATAGTATAGTTTTATTTGATGCTATTATTCTAGATGTTTTAGGATAAATAGCTACTTTTGAATCATACACATTTAAGCTAAGTGTTTTTATTGTTTCATTTCATATTTTTATATACAAGTTTGTTATTCCAGAAGTTAATCATGTTATTTGAATATCTCTTTTTCAATCTGTAAAATAAAATAGTTTTTCAGGAAACAGTGTTACCTTATCTGTGTTTACTATAAATGTCATCCCTCAAGGCATTTCTCATTTAAATGCTCTACCCTTTCTGTCTGTGATATTTAGTTTCAATGTTTCAGTACCATTCAAAGGAATGTTTCATCATTCATTAATAAAATTTAATTCTATATTATATAATTTTAGAAAATCTTCTACTTCTCTTTTTTCTATTTCTTCTCTAGTCATTAAATTAGTTTTACTAATTTTTTGAGTTTCTATTTTTGCATCATATACTATTTGTACATTATTACTTTGTGAACCACCAGCTAGGTATTCTAGATAATCTGTTTTAGTGAATATTCTAGTTTTTGGTCAAAACCAACCTGCTCATTCAGCATTTCTATATGCAATAATATTATTTGTTAATTGATATTCTATAATATTTTCTTGGATATCAGCATAATTTCAGTTTATGTCTCATTTATAAACTCATAACTTTTTGAATATCTCTTGTACTTTTTTAATATCTGATTCTGGATATCAAATATATACTGTTCTATCAAATATACTCATTTCGTTATTAGATTTATTAGTAGAATCTGTATTATTTATATTTGAATTGGAACTTATATTTGGTATATTTATAGAAGAGATATTATCTAATACAGCTCACTCTGTTTCAAAAAATAGTAATGGATCAATAGTATTTTTTACCAAATCATCAAAACATTTTCATTCTTCTGTGATTTGATAATAACTATAAGGACAAGAATTATATCCATAATAATAAGGATGAATCGCACTTGTGCCTAGGTCAATTTGTATATGTAAATGATTTCATGTAGAATTTCAAGTTGATCATACTTCTCAAATTTTTGTTCATATAGTTAATATTTGTCATTCATTTACCTCTGTTTTTGATAAATGCATATAACTAGAATATATACTTTTTCATTTAATAGTATGTTCAATCGTAATGTAGTTTCATTCCATTACATCATTTTTCACTTTTATTACCTTTCAATTAGCAATATTATAAACAGGGGTTCCTTTTGCAGTAGCAATATCTGTTCAGATATGACCACCATTTCAGATATCCCATCAATATTTATAACTTGCTCACCATAAAACTGTATACAATCTTGTGAAATCATTATAACCTCATTCAAGAGTAGCGTATTTTGTGTAATCCGCTGTATGCAAAATAGGTAAATCTTCTTTACAATCAGAACTCAAATCTTGGAAATCATTGAATCTACATTCGAGTTTTGATATCTGTTTTAAGGGATAAATTACTTTATCAGAACCTTCATTGGCTATCGCAGGGATAGGATTTATTGTTGTTACAATAAAGATTCATAATATAATTTCCGATAAAAACCTTTTAAAGTCTTTTGTTGTTTTCATAATAACTTTATTTTTGAAATAATTTATTTTAAATAATCATTTTTTATATATAATGGGAATAAATATTATTATTTGCAGAATAAAATATTCTTATATATAAGTATTGACATTTAAATAATTGTATATTTAAATTAATTTCGCACATATATTACAACATATAATTATATTAATGTCAAATTAATTTATTAAAAATATAATTTATTTTTTACTAATAATAAAAAAATGGCTTAAAATAAGAAAAAATCAATGTAAAATAAAATATTGACAATTAGATAAAATATTTAATAATACAATTATTGTTATGACAATCTTTGAAATACAACTTATATGAATAACTATTGCTCCGACTTACTATTGATTGATGTATGCTATATGATTTATAGCTTGATATTATATAATAAAGAAAAGATGAATAATTCCTTCAAATAAAATGGATGATTTATTTTTCTATATTTTTTTATGAGTTGTTTTATGATGAAGAATCTGATATGTTTTGTTTTATGATTTAATGAATTATCTATCACATCCTTTATCAATATTAAAAATATGGGAATGATGAATGAGTTTTCACTGATGAGTAATTGGAGTATTAATTTCTATGTATTTATTTTCGAAGAAAAATAAAACTAATTATTTAGCATTAGCTGATCAAATAACACTTGTTTTACCAATATGATTATGATTATGAAGAATATGAAATTTTTTGAATAAAGAGTTATTATGATATTCCCCATATAATTGATTTATGGCAGTAGAAAAAAATTGAGTAGGTTATTTCCCTTCTCCATTACTAGAAGCATTTTTAGAATGATTAATAATATTTATAATCTTAAATTATTTATATTATTTGAAAATACATTGAAAAATTAAAATAAATAATTGACAAATAGCCTCATTATATTTAATATTTTACTGATTATTTAGAATAATAGTTGAGATGTTTTTTAGATTACCAGATACACAGATATGATATATACTTTGATATTTTACTATTTGAGAAATATTAAGTTTACCTATGTTACTAGTATGATTATTTTTTTATTTTAAATTAAGAAGTAAATATGAATAATAATAGATTAACAATTTCAAATATACTAATTTTACTGTCAATAATTGCTACTTTACTAGCATTTGTTTTTCCAAATTTATATATGTTTGGTATAAATAGTGATTTTTTAAATGAAAGAAATTATCTTGTTTATTTTGTTCAGTTTTTTACTGGAACATTTTTACATTTATGAATTTTTCATTTATTATTTAATTCTATATTTATTTTTTATTTTTGAAATATTGTAGAATGATTGATTTGAAGAAAATGATTTTTTATATTTTTTATATTTGTTACTATTTTTAATTGAGCTTTAATTACATTAATGAGTCAATGAAACACTGTTTGAATTAGTTGATTTTGTATGGCTTTAATATCATATTATACATTAGAACTTAGATCTAGAAGTGATCCTGAGTACAAATGATGAATAACAGCAATAATTATTAATATTGCAATTTGATTTACCCCATGAATTAGTCTATACTGACACTTATTCTGAGCTATTGCTTGAATAATATATTATTTAATTACTAAAGATTTTTTTAGAAGAAAATATGTTTGAATAGATGCATAAAATGGATTAAATATTTTTGTATAAATTTGATTTTTTTTGATTTTACTAAAATCTTAATTGACAAAATAAATTAATATTTTATTATATTTAAAATTTATTTTTTTAATATCATTATTTTGAGAAATAGATGATCGCCAGAAGGAGTAGAAACTATAGAATTATTAACTGTTAGTAGTGATGGATTAGTACCACCAGAAAATATTGGTGAAAATTTTTTAGTGGATGTAAAAAGTGTAGTTAGTAGATTAATTGAAGATTACTACAATTTGATGTATGATGAGTGAAAAATAGTTGAACCAAAATCTCAAAAATCTTTTGATCCCAAATGTGATTTAGCCATATCGCCAATGGATTTTTTTCAAACTCCAAATGGTGTAATAATAAGAAAAGAAACAAAAAATCAAAGTGTAACAGATTATAGAAATTTGTCATATAAAGCATTATGTAAATATATTTGAAGAGAGTTGGTAGATAATATTTTGTATACAATAAATAATTCAATTGATACTGGTGCCATTGATGATATTTTAACTTGAATTTCTGGTAAGGAAATGAATCAAGATTCTATTCAGACTATGAAGGAAACGATCATGGCACTATCTGTTATTGAATCTGAAATAGTATGAAAAGGAGATATATTTAGAAATTACACACTTTATTTACTTTTGAATTGTAAATGTTATACTACATTAAAAATATTAGCATTATTTATGAATGAAAGGTGATATTATGATATGGCATTTAAATTTGTATCAGAGTTAAAGGATTCTAAAATTTTATTAAAAGATAAAGAATTATTGCAATTATATATTGAATTGAATATTAGGTTTAATTGAGGTGAAAAATTAAATGGAAAGATTATCAATGCATATTGAATGTTGATTGGAAAATTAGAAGTTCCTATTGAAGAGAATGATATATTATTATATAAAAAGGATTACAAATTATTATATGAGGCAACTTTAATTAGTTATTTAAAAGATTGAGGTGATCCTAAAGATATAATAAAGGTGGCAAATTGTTCTAGAAATTTATGAAGTAAAATATCAGATTTTTATTTGGTTTATTGATACATTTTAAAATGAGATCTAGAGATCGCAAAAAGTTTTTATCAAAGATGGAAATGACAAATAAATCTTGAAATTAATTTTCTCGAAGATTTTTATATTTATTCAGCAAAATTAAATATACCATGATCAATAGAGTTACTAATGACTTATTATAGAAATGAATTTAAAACAAAATGATATAATGAAGATTTATTTAATAGACTAATAAATGTAGCAAGAATAATTAATTATAATTTTACAGAAAATGACAAAATATTTTTTTATGAGTTTGAAAAGTATTATTTAGAAAAAGAAAATGAAGATGATATATTTGAATTAATTTGAGAACTTTTTATGAAGTATACTGAAACAAAATTTCACTTATATTTAGACAAGATACTTCTAATATGTTCAAAATGTCTTCGTTCTAGATATGAAAATTCACAAGATGTAAAAGCAACATTAACTTATTGATTTGAAAATTTATTTATTTTAGATAAATATATTTGACAAGAGGTCAGTAATGAATTATTAAGTGAGGAATTATCTAAAATATCAGAATTATTAGAGGATGATGATTATGTGAATAAAAGATTTAATGAACTATTGACAGTATTTTCAATTCATATTTTAAATGTAATTCAAAGTGATTGAAATGATTGAACTATTTCTACTAGTTTGGCTTCTATTTTCGAATATTATTGAATGCATGAATATGTGAATGAAGCTATAAATGTAAGATGATTTTTTGAGGAGTTTCCAGCTCAAGAAATGAAAGAAATTATTACTTTGCATTAGAATAAATAGAACTTAAAAAATTTGCTATAGTAAAATAAATATGTTAATATTATAACATATTTATTTTTTAATTTTCATTTATGAATTATTTTTTTAGAAGTTTTATGTATTTAATTAGAAACAATTTTGCTCCAGATTCTTTACCGTGTGGTAAAGACTGAAAAAAAATAGAGTTAACTTCAGAACAAAATTTTAAACAATTTGTTGATTGATTATTGCCAAATTGAATTACTAAGGCAGAAATAGAAATTATTGCTCAAAAATATGAAGAATATGAAAGTGAAACATTAGCAGGTGGAAAAAGTGTTAGAGATGGTTTTGTGGATGAAATAAGATCTGAAGTCATTAAAAAAATTGCCATTGATATAATGAGTAAATATAATGAAAAAAGATGAGATTTTAGAATTAAAAATAAATCATATGATGCAGATGCGGTGCTAGATTTTAATGAAGAAGGATTATCCAATATAGTTGATGATGAAACACTATTTAATTGAGAATTTGCAAAACCTGCAAAACAATTTTGAATAACTGCAGAAGATGTGCTAGAAGAAATAAAAAAAATTAAAGAAGAATGAATTGATATTGTTATGATTAGAGAAAAAATAAAACTACAAATTAAAGCTTGAAAAATAAGTGAAATAACTGGAAGTTCCTTTAATAGATTAGATGCAAAACAAAGATATGAATTTTTTAAATCTATGACTTCAGAGCAGAGAATAGAGCTTATATTAAATACATGATTACGCAGTGATCTTGCAGAGTTAATTGAATCAAAAATTTTTTCAGGGTTACTTAGTAGCCCTGAACTAGTAGAAAAAATATATCATTATAGAAATTCTAATTTAACAAAAGAACAAATATCTATGTTAGAAAATGCTTATGATGACATTTGAATAAGAAGAATTAGTAGAAGTCATATTGATTCACTTAAATGATGAGAATTTCAATGATATTCTACTGAATTTCTAATAAAGTTGTCCTCAGAAGAACAATATGAAATTATGAAATCTATATCTCAAGAACAAAGGATTACTTTTTTATGGAGGTTATGAACGATAAGCTCAGATTTAGCAAAATTAATAGAATCTAAATTTTATTTAGAACTATTTATTGATGATAGAATGATTGATTTATTATATAATAGTTTTGAAAATTTAACAGCAGAACAAAAAAAGGCTTTGTTATTAAAATTAGATAATAAAAGAATATCTGGACTTTTAGGTAAATATAAAGATGTATTTGAAATTATAAGTGTAGAATGCCTTTTATGAATATCAAATACAGAATGAATGGATATAATATTTGGTGGTTTAGATAAAATTCCAGTTGAAAAAATACTAAGTATGTTTATGAGGCTTTCTCATAATAATAAAATATATATAGTAAAAAAATTTGATGAAAATAATTATTTAGTAGATATTGATAATGAACAAGGAAAGAAAAAAATACTTGAAGAGGTGAAAAAATTTATTTCTTCATTCAGTCTAAAAGAAGTAATAAAAAATTGGAATTTAGAAAAATGAATTGGAGAAACTATTTTCTTTATAATGTTAAATGATACTAGATATTGACAACATGAAAGAGAAATAATAATAGAATTACTCTTTAGTTGTCCAGATACAGAAAAAATTGCAAAAATTATTACAAAATTATCCAAAAATTATCCCCCTATAGTAGTTGTTAATCTTATAGAAAAAGCCAATATTCGAATAAATGCAAAAAAGGTAATTGACATTTTAAATTATTGAATTCCTTATAATAATATCATTTATAGTAAGTTAATTAATAATCTAAATACTAAAGAATTTAATGATTACTTTGATAAAATTTCCAAGGAAAACCCTATAAATAGAAATAAACTTTTATGAACATTGACTTATAAATGAATTTTACAAAAACAACAAAAAATAATAGTTGATTCTATACAAAATCCTAATGATAAGGAAAAAGAGTTTATATTTAGAAACTTAAAAGATAAAAATCTTCAAGAAGAATATGTTAAATGAATGAGTCTTGAATTTATAAAACAAATAATGATAAAAATAGATTATCTTGATAATGATGATTCTGACTTAATATTGGCAAGAAAAATTGTTGATTCTGCAAATGGAAAATTAGCACTTGAAATTTTGACTTTTTGATATAATAGTTGATTAAACCATAATATTTGACTTGAGGCTCAAAAATTGTTATTAACTATAATTGATCCATATGATTCTTTACAAATATTACTGAAATATAGTGCTGACAATATTGATGATAATGTAAAATTAGTATTGGTGAAGAGAATTGTAGATTCTGGAAGATACAGATTAGTTTTTGATTTATTAGAATCAAAGAAGTATACATATTTAGAATCTTTAGAATTATTAGTCTCGATAGTACCACTTGAAGATGTGAATAGATTATTAAATCATGCAATATATTACTATCCTTCAGAAAAACTAGAATTAATGTTAGCAAAGAGAATTGTAGAGGCAAGATGAATAGTTTATGCTTATAATATATTAGAATCAGGTGAGATTAAGATTTGAAAAAAGGCATTAGAATTATTAGCGTCTATAATTACTCCAGAAATTGCAACTGTAATATTGAAAAATGATAGATATGGTATTGAAATAAAAAATTTAATACTAGCTAATAGAATTATTGTTTCTGGTAGAAAAGACTTAGCTAAAGAAGTTATAGACGCAAATAATCATTTCTGAGGTGTTGTGATATCACATTTAAAAAAATTTGTTTGAAAAAATTAGAATAATAATAAAAATGATGTAAATATTTATTTACATCATTTTTATTATTATTCTTTGAATTTCATAGTATAGGTCTCATTCCTCAGTTCCATGAAGTCTTCCAGACTTCATGGTTTTATCTGCATTTATTAAGTTTATATAAAATTTTTTTAGTTCATTGTAGCCTAGTTTATATTTTTTATCCACCAAGAAACTTCTATTTCATAAATCAAGTATTTGTCATATTTCCCTACTATTTATTCATAAGTTTTTTAGTTTAGAAATATACATATTTGTTCTTAGATTTGATACTAAAAAATTATAAAATGCATAAATATTTGAATAATTTAATAATATATCTATTTTGTTTATTGCCTGAATAGCATCTTTGTTTAATAAATCATCTATTATTTGAAAAATATTTTCTTCTAATTCTGGTATAATATTTTCGACAACTTCTTTTTTATCTATATAATCATGGGTTATAAGTAGTTTTTCTATTTCAGAAATAATTTTATTTAGATTTCAAGATTTGTATTTTATAAGTGTTTCTATTGCTAAAGTTGAAAGATTTTTACCATATTTATCTTTTATTACTGACGATAATCTGTTTCATACTTTATCATTAAATTCTTTTACTTCTGCTAATTTAATAATAGATTTATAAAATTTTGATTTTTTACTTGGATTTACTGCATCTATTAGGAGAATATTTCCTTCTGGAATTTTATCTAATAATGTAGTTAAAAATTCTAATTTAATATTTCTTAATTCATCTATTTTACTAATTTTATCTGTTCAATCATTACTTTTCTTTTGTTCAGTTATATCAATAATAATCATTTTTTTATCTGCCAAAAAACTCGTTGATGTCAAATTTAGAGTCAGAAAATTATTATCCATTTCCTCAATATTTTTAATATGAAGTAAGTTGAAATCTCAAAATTTTGATAAAAAATGTTGCTTCCATTTGCTGACTTCTTGTTTAACCAAAAAATCAGAATCTCACATAAAAAAGTAAATCATATTTATTTAATTAATTGTTTTAATTCTTCACTTCAATCTTTTTGTATTATTTCAAAAATTTCAACTATTGATTGAAGAGATTTTTTTAAATTTAATAAATCTCTAGGGTTTGCTCTGTTTAGAGCTAATCTATTTAATATTGAATTGATATTAGATACATATTCTAGATGTTTTCTTACATTATCCAATAATATTTTATTTTTTGTGAATTCTTCTATAAAATTAAGCCTTTTTTGAATTTCATCTATATTATTAAGAGGTTTAACTATTTGTTCTCTCAAAAAAGAAGCTCACATTGAAGTTTTTGTTTTGTTTAAGATTCAGAATAATGTTCAAATTGTAGCTGATTTTGTTGCAAAATTGTAGACCAAATCTAGATTATTTATAGTAGATTCATCTAAATTCATATATGAGTCATAACTAATATATGAAATACTATTTAAAAAACCTAGTTCTGTTTTTTGGTTTGATTCTAAGTATTCTAATAATAAAGAGCTTGATTTTTGTGCTAATGGTTTGTTTTCAAGTCAAAATCATTCAAGTGACTTCACTTTGAAATGGCCTGTCAATTTTTGTTTACATTTTTCTTTTACTTCAAAATAATATATATTTAAGTAAAATTTTTTTTCTAGTACTTCTTTTAATTCCTTATTTCAAAATAATTTTTTATCTAAAACTACTTCTTTTGGAGATAATTTATATAATTCTGTTTTTAAATTATTGAAATTATCAAATTCTCAAGCGGACCACTTATTAGTTCAGAGATTTAGTTGACTTATACCATACATTCCATTTTCTTCTACAACTGATATCATAAAATTTGAAGACTCAGTATCATACATTTCTCATTCCAAACTGAGAGTTGCAGGTGTAACTATCCTAGATATTTCCCTTTTAACTATTCATTTAAGTTTAGGATCTGAAACTTGTTCAGCAAATGCTACTTTGTATCAAGCATTTATAAGTATTGGTAAATATTTTTCTTTTGCATGATATGGTATTCATGCTAAAGGAGTAGGTGTTGCTGAATTTTTATTTCTAGATGTAATCGCTATTCATAATATTTTGTGTGCAATATGTGCATCTTCATCAAACATTTCATAAAAATCTCACATCCTGAAAAAAAGAATACAATCTTTATATTGTTCCTTCATCTCATAATATTGAGACATTGCTGGAGTATTGATTTCGTTTATATTGTTCATAAATTAAAGGTTATTAAAAGGAATTACCTTAAAGTAACCCTAACCTGAATCCTTTCCCTTATGTCTAAGGGCAAGGGGCTCAAAAAGAAAAACTGTAGCCTCCTTCCCTTAGACATAAGGGAAGGAATTCAAGGATGGGTTATAGTATTTAAAACATAAAACTTTTCTTATTTAGTCTTGTGAATTGTTTTTCAGCATCTATATATCTAGAAATATTTAGAAGTATTGCCAATCAGATAGATAATGAAAGTAGAGATGATCATCCGTAACTTACAAAAGGAAGTGTTATTCATGTTAGGGGGAGAATATTTAAGTTTACTCAGATGTTAATAAATGCCTGTAATAGTATCCGTGAAGAAATTCATATAGATACATATTTAGCAAATAAGTCTGTAACTCTTGAAGCTATGTAAAATCATCTGTATCATATATACATATATAGTGAGATCAAAACCATTCCTCCTAAAAATCATAATTCTTCCACAATTACTGAGAATATGAAATCTCATTGTACCTCTGGTAAATATCAGAATTTTTGTATAGATCATCAAAATCATAGTCATTTAAATCATCAGCTTCATATAGCTATTAATGCTTGTTCTGTTTGATAATTTATTGTTTTATTTTTTATTGCTTGCTCATTATCAGATAGGAAATTATCTATTCTTTGAGTTATATATCATAGTGAATTTAAATTTTTTCATGTTTTTTTATCATAATCTCATAATCAATATACTGTTATAATCAGTAAAAATCATAGTAAAATAGTTGATAATAAGTGTTTTATGTTTATTCATGCATAGAAATACATAATAACTGATACTGGAACTATTACCATAATTGTTCAGAAATCTGGTTGTAAAGCAACTAACATCGTAGTTCATCACAGAAATCACATAAATGGGATATATCAATTTTTGAAGCTTTGGAGATTTCATTTATATTTTTTAAAAAATGCTGCAAAAAATATAATAAGTGATAGTTTCAAAAATTCGGTAGGTTGAATAGTAAAAGGTATTCCAGGAATACTAATCCATCATCTAGCTCATTTGAGACTCATTCACATTATTAGAACAAATAGTAATAATCATATAGCAAATAAAAATATATTTTTAGAATATTTTTCAAAAAAAGTATAATTAATTTTTACTACTATTCATAATAATATCATTGAAGTAATAACATGTGCAATATTTCTAAGTACATAAAAATAATTATATGAATTTTCAATAAATCAATTAGTCACCATTTTATCGGTTAATTTGAATGATGAATATACAGAAACAGATGAAATCATAATCATTCAAAAAACAATCAATGCTAGTACAACAAAAAATAATTTATAATCAACGCTTTTTTTCATAAATTAGTACATTAAGTTATTCACTTCCGTTGTTAAATCTGGAAATATTATATATAAAGTTGATTCTATAAAAAATAATAAAAATAGAATCAATAAAGGTGTAAAGTCAAATGGTCAAAATGTTGTTGGAATTATTTTTTTTATTCCTGTATATAGAGGATCCATAATATCTGCTATAAATTTTGGTCTAAATTTAATTCATAATAATGGTAACCATGATAGTACTACATCAATTATGACTAAGTAAGATAATATTTCTAAAAATATTATTACTGCTATAAGTATTTGCATATTTTATTTTTTAATGTTATTATAACCGTCTTCTGCTGCTTTTTCTTGAGCCTTTTTTTTACTTGATCAAAATCACTTTCAAATTAATTTATCTCCAAGATATACTCAAATTTCAAAAATTTTATCATGATCTAGTCATGATTCACTAATCACCATATATGATGGAGTAATTTCATATTCGGCTTGTGCATATTCTTGAATAGTTGTTTTATAATCTTTCACAAGATTATTGTCTATTATTTCATTTACATAAGGATAAATATATTTATTAATGAAATTTGTGGCTGTTTCTAATCATAAATCTATAAAAATAGCTCAAATAACTGATTCAACAACATTAGCTAATAAATAATCATTTTTTCTTCAACCAGTCATCTCTTCTCATTTTCAAAGTACTAAATACTCTGAAAAATTAAGCTTTTTAGCTATCTTAGCTAAATTTGTTCATCTAACTAATGCACTCCTAATATCAGTTAATTCTCATTCTGTTTTTTTAGGATAATCTTTAAATAAATTATTTGTGATTACTAATTCTAAAACTGCATCTCACAAAAATTCTAGTCTTTCATTATGTTCTGGAGTATAATCTGGCTTTTCATTTACAACAGACCTATGGATAAAAGCTAAAATATAATGAGAAATATCATTATATTCAATTTCTAATTTTTCTAACAAATGCTTAAATTTTTCTATTAAAGCCTCACTATGAATAGCTTTTTTTTTAATAACCATTTATTTAATAGTTAATTATAAAATAAACACCCAATACTTTTTAAGTAAAGAGCGAAAAATAGAAAATTTAAAACTAATAACTAATTTTTCTTAGCTTAAAACTTTTTATTTTTTGTATTCTTATATTAGTTTTTTTATTGGAAATGTAAAGAAAAAACCTAACAAAATATGCTAGGTTAAAAATATCTAAGTTTATTTAATAGTTACTGTATTTAAATTAGTTTTTTAAAACAAGTTTCATTTATACTACTATAATCATTTAATTTAACTTTATTTAGCTCTTCATAGTCTTCATATACTTTATTTAAAACTCAATTAACTATTTTTTTTGAAGAATCATCTCAATATACTTTTGCTACTTCGACAGCTTCATTAATAGATACTTTTGCAGGAATTTCTTCACTATAAAAAAACATTTCTGCCAATCAAATATATATAGGTAAGATATATGATAAACTCATAGTTTTTACATTGAACTTTGGAGAATATTTTTGTAGAATATTAACAAAAAATGGTTCATAATATCTAATTATTTTCTCCATTTCGTTTATATATTTTTCATCGGGTTCATATGTAAAAACATCAGAAAAGAATGATTCTCTAAATAAAGATGAGTTAAAATCATTTATTGACATTGCATATAGTTCTTGAAATAATAATTTTCTACTTTTTTTACGGTTTGTAATTATGTTCATATATATTGGTAAGAAAATCATAAAATCACAAAAATAACATAGATATTTTCTATCTATGTTAGGTTTATTTAAATACTATATTCTAGTAGTATTAGTTTTTTTAATTTTAGCTCTAACCACTTCTCTCCCGTTGTAAGTACCATCTTCAGCCATAAAATGAGATAAACCAGTTTCATCTTTGTTTAACATTACTCTATCCTTTAATTTCTTAGCCTTTAATTTTATCCAGTTTGTAGTTCTAACATTAGTATTAGACTTAGATGTTTTTTTCTTTGGTGCAAATGACATATTTAATTTATTATATAATAAAGAACGGTTTTTACTCGGGGATTTTATTAATTTTTTTTTAAAATGCAAATTTAATTTGAAAAAAGTGATTATTTTATATCTTACTTAGTTTTAGTATAGAAAAGTTATGTTTATTAGATATTTTTTCACGCTAGAAAGATAATAGCCTCAAAAATTTGATTTATATAAATATTTGTGTTACAATTATTTTGTTTTATAAATATTTATGGCTCTTTTCTTTCCAACGTGAAAAAAACACGATTTTCAATACCAGTTTCTATTGTATTTAAAGCCTAAAATCAAGCAATAAAAAAGACCAAAAGTTTTGTAAGAAAAACTTGGTCTTTTT
>Ga0247840_10002540_pt1 | contig 32415 bp, 28 predicted proteins | sample LaCruzMarch2015__FD_192404 | JGI IMG/M metagenome (GOLD analysis project Ga0247840, IMG submission 192404) | Freshwater microbial communities from meromictic Lake La Cruz, Castile-La Mancha, Spain - LaCruzMarch2015_17m | ecosystem: Environmental > Aquatic > Freshwater > Lake | place: Spain...
TAGACGACTTGCTCGAAGGTATGGTTCGCCTGATGGGAACTCCCGACTCGGTAACGGGACCAGTAAATGTGGGCAACCCCAACGAATTTACAATGCTCGAATTGGCCACGAAAGTAATTGACCTAATCGGTTCTAAATCCAAATTGGTGTACGAAGCTCTTCCTGCAGATGACCCAAAACAACGTCAGCCTGACATACGCCTTGCCGATAAATTATTAAACGGCTGGAAACCAACCATTCAATTGGAAGAAGGATTGATAAAAACAATTGCTTATTTTGAAGAAGAATTGAAGTTGAAATAAGATATGACGTTTTATCAATAAAAAATTGGATTGAATAATAAATACAATAGGTTTTAGTTTTCAAATAAAAAAGTCCCGTGAACAAATCTCAACGGGACTTTTTTTATACTTTAGATAAACAATAGCACTTGTAAAACGCATTAAAACAAAAAAATACTTATATTTCGCCCATAGCTTTTTTGAAAATCTTTTGAGCCTGACTGTAATCTACTTTTCCACACGGCCCCGAAATACAACCACCTTCGCAAGCCATTACTTCAATAAAGTTTCCGGGTGCTTTTCCTTTGGTGTATGCTCGCAATAATCCGATATTTTTTTTATTGAGATTAGCAATCGAAATTGGTTTAATGGCTACATTGGGGAATAGAGTTTGAACAGCAGTAATCACACCTCCAGCGCGTGCAAAACCTCGTCCCTCGAGCGGAGCAACTTCGCGATTATCATATTTAACTGTTTCAATATCAATCCCCAAACCCGAAAACAAAGTATCAACTTCTTCGAAAGTAAGCATATAGTCAATATTTGGATGATCCATAACTTCCTTTCGCTTACCTACACATGGACCTATAAATACAATTTTTGCATCTGGGTATTTTTCTTTAGCCATTTCGATGGTATAATACATCGGCGAACCGGTATGCGATACAAAAGGTTTCATTTCGTGCAAATGCTTATTTACCAATTCGATGTACGACGGACAGCACGATGTAGTCATAAATTGTTGTCCATCTTCTAACTTCTCCTGCAATTCGGTACCTTCGCGTTGTGCAGTTTCCATAGCTCCATAAGCCACTTCTATAGCTTCAACAAATCCAATTTGCTCCACTGCTGCAGCAATTTCATGAAGGGTATTATTGAATTGTGCCATGATAGAAGGCGCCATAATAGCCACTAATTGCTCACCTCGTTTGACAGCAGAAAGAATATCAACTATTTGAGATATTTCGTAAATAGGGTCTGCTGAAAAACCTTAAACCTATTGTTAATCAATATTATATCATTATTTTTGTGCAACTAAATGCAAGGAAATATGACATCACCCCGTAAAAAGCGTGCACAAGTGCCCCAATATGTAAGTCCCAACCAATTAGTATTGGCAGGATTTGAATCACCTTTCGATAAGGAGCTAAATCCATCTAACCGTTGGATTGTCTTAGCCCATCTTATTCCGTGGGATGAAATTTGCAATATGTATTTCAAATTTGTCCCTAAGGGGCAAACAGGTCGTCCGGCACTAAATCCACGCATTGTGATTGGTTCACTCATTATAAAGCATATGTGTAATCTGGATGACCGTGAGACAGTTGATCAAATCTCAGAGAACATCTACATGCAATACTTTCTGGGATATCCAAGTTTTACCAACGATAAACCTTTCGATGCTTCCCTTTTTGTTGATTTTCGCAAGCGTCTAGGAATGGAAAACTTGAACGCTATTAACGAAAAGATAGTGGCTATCAAAACAAAAATTGAAAGTTCCACTAAGCCTAACGAGCCAACTCCAGATTCAGAAAAGACAGATGAACACACGCACAACCAAAAGGATACACCGGATGAACCTGAACACAAGGGTCGTGTAATATACGATGCAACAGCTTGTCCACAGGACATTGCCTATCCAACCGACCTTAACCTATTGAACGATGCCCGAGAAAAACTGGAAGAGCTCATTGACCACATCTACACCAAAGAGTTGCATCAAGTTAAACCAAGGACTTATCGAGAAGTTGCCCGTAAAAAGTATCTTCAAACTGCTCAAAAGAAGAACAAGAGTCGAAAAGTTATCCGTAAAGCCAACCGCTGTCAGCTAAATTTAGTTTGCAGGGACATTTCTATTGTTAATGAACTTTTAGATGTTTATCAAACCAACAATCTGAAATTTCCATTAAATCCAAGCCAACAAAAATATCTTTTTGTAGTACAAACCCTCTATGCCCAACAAAAGCAAATGTTTGATAACAATACGCATAGTGTGGAACATCGTATTGTAAGCATACACCAGCCTCATGTGCGCCCCATTGTACGAGGTAAAGCCCAGGCAAAAGTAGAATTTGGCTCCAAAATACACGTTTCAATCATTGACGGAATCTCTTTTCTGGACGAACTTTCGTGGGATGCCTTTAATGAAGGAAGTCACATGTTAGAATATGTCCAGAAATATCGCAAACGCTTTGGTTGCTATCCTCGTGAAATACTTGCCGACCAAATATATTGTACCCGAGTCAATCGAGCAGCACTCAAAGAATTAGGCATAAAACTATTGGCCAAAGCACTTGGAAGACCCTCGGCACTGTCAATTCACGTAAGTCCAGGAGAGCGAAACCCAATAGAAGGCAAGTTCGGTCAAGCCAAAACAGGATACGGTCTGAATCGTATCAAAGCAAGACTTAAAGGAACAAGCGAAAGTTGGATAGCAAGCATCATTTTGGTGCTGAACTTAGTCAAATTGGCGGGAGTAAAGCTCCTGCGTCTAATTATCAACTTTTATATGAGTTTTTCAGCACGCTTGCTGAAAACGGTATTTCAAAATCTATCGTATATTTTTAGACAAATAGAAATTATAAAACTAACAGACGATTCTAGTCAAATTTTATATATAAACGTAGTCTGAGTTTAACAGCAGACCCTAAATAGAACCAAATGGGCAAGCATTGATGCATTTTCCACAATAAATACACTTACTCTCGTCGATATGTTCAATACCGTTTTCGTCTTTCTGAATGGCTTTTACCGGACAAACCTCTTCGCACGGAACCGGTATGAAGACAATAGAATGATACATACAAGCTTCTTTGCAAATACCACAATTGATACATTTGGAGTGATTAATATATGCCTGTCCGTTTTCCATAAAAGTAATGGCATCCTTAGGGCAATTCATCGAACACGACCGTGCCACACAACCCTTACAAAGATTGGTAACCACATAGTTGGTTTTTACACAGGCAGTGCAGGCTTCATCAACAACCGTTAAAATGGATTTTGAAGTTTCTTTTCGACTAATGGCTTTTGCAGCATAAGATGACAAAGGGGTAAGTTCATCCTCCTCTTCATCAACACGATAGCCTAAAATGGGCATCATTTTGTATTTTAATACTGCTCTTTCTTTGTGAATACAACATCTTCCTCGGGCTTGCGCATTTTTGGGCGACATTGATACAGGAATACGGTCAATCTCTTCTAATAGTTTGTCTTCTTTAAACAAAGAAATTATTTTCGACATCAAAACGCGTCGAACAATCATTGTGTTGTTTACAAATGCCATCTTTTATACCTTAATTTTATTGCGCTGCAAAGGTACAACTTTTGAGTCTATTAAAGAAATATTTCCGTAATTAAATTTCTATTTTAACACTAAAATGTAGATAAAAGTTATTTAAAGCTGTTTAAATCAAACGTTAAACAACTATATATAAAGCACATAACAATTCAATAGCATTTAATCATTTATAAAATACCTTGTAACCAGTTTCGAAACAACGCTACTCGCTCGCGACTAACAATTACTGTTTCGGGCGCTGGCGGTAACAGCTTTAACGACAAACGGTTATTAAAATAAAATTCTGCTTCGACAATTGCTTTTCGCGAAACTATGTATTGGCGGTTAATCCGGAAAAACTCAGCTTTGGGTAGTCGCTTTTCAATATTATCCATTGTTTCTTCCAGATGCATTTTCTGATTGTTAACCAAAACAGCTGTAAGTATCTGATTTTGTGTATTCAACCAAGCAATGCTTTCACATTTTACAGGTATAATCTTCTCTTTTTGAAAGGCCAAAAACGTAGGATTAAGCTGTACAGGTGCGGGTTGAAATTGCTGCATCATCTGCTGAATTTCAAACATCTGTTGTTGGCTAAACAGCGATTTTGTTTGTTTTAGTTTGCTTAAAGCTGCCTCTACCTCTTTTTCCTGAACCGGTTTAAGCAAATAATCTATACCATTTACTTTAAAAGCCCTGATAGCATATTCGTTGTATGCTGTGGTAAAAATAACGGGGAAATTTAACTGCAACGATTCAAATATTTCGAACGACAAGCCATCTGTTAATTGAATGTCTGAGAAAATCACATCCACCACAGTGCTTCTGTTTGCAGCAAACCATTTTAGAGCATCTGCTACCGATTCTAACTCGGCCACAATAACGGAATCTTTTTCAACTGATAAAATTACCTTGCGTAGCATTCGCAGAGCAATTGCCTCATCTTCAATCAGTACTATATTCATTAATTATATATTGTTGGTACTTTTACTGTAAAACATTCATTGTCGGTTGTTATTTCAATTGCCTTTCCGGTGAGCAATTTACTTCGCTCATTGAGGTTTTTAAGCCCAATGCCATTTCCGGATGTCTGATTCATTTGCATAACCGAATTGCAAATCACCAAATATCCATTATCAGTTGTTATCTTAATTTTCAATGGGTTTGAGCTGCTCATTGAGTTATGCTTAAAGCAGTTTTCGAGCAATAGCTGAGTGCAAAGCGAAGGAACTAACACATTTTCGTCTAAATCCTGCTGTATGTCGATACTGAATTTTTCTTCGAATCGAACTTTAAGCAAATAAATATAAGCACGGGCAAAATTCATTTCTTCGGCTACACTTACCACGTTTTTTTCCTGTATCTCGAGTACATATCGGAATACCTGTGATAGCTTTTCGATAAACTCCAGCGTTTTTTGAGTGTCTTCCTGAGCTAAACCACTCAGTGTGTTGAGCGAATTAAAAAAGAAATGAGGATTGATTTGTTGCTTAAGCGATTCTATTTGGCCGGCTAAACTCTGACGTTGGATTTCGAGAATTTTGTTTTTCATTTGTTGATTTTGCTGAAAGCTATGAAAAGCATTGGCTACTACAACACTTATCGAAAATATAATAAGATTACGACCCAACTCGTCGCGAATAAAAAAACCAATCGGCATACGTTCAAGCATCGACCATATCGGTTTGTGGATTAGAATGGCGAGAAGCGTAAACCCGATATAAGCCAATATATTGAATAGTATTTTGCGCGATGTTGGCTTTTCAACTGTTACCAGATTTATCCATAAACTAGCATAAAAAAGTACGATATTTAAAAAGAGCAACAAAAAAGCATCTAATAATTGAACACCAGAATTAGATGGCCCGTGATGACTGGGTAAAAATGCCAGCGAAAATGGTGTGAGCGACATTAAAAAGCCGGCAATAACGGCATAAAGTACGATATAGCGTTTGCTGAGTAAAGTTTGTTTCATTCTATTCTTTTTTATTACTTCACAAAAATAACAACTTCTTTTTGCTTACGAAAATATAATCAGTACGAATTGTTTGAACTTCGAACCGAATTGTAATTATATCCTTATGAATTGAGTAAATTCATTTCGAACTCCAATTTTTTCAATTCAAATTGCAATATTAACAACTCGCCCGTTTTTTGGTTTTATCCGATACAAATGCAATCTATTTTTGCAACACAAAACAAAAATCAAATTTTATAAAAAACAAATATGAGAAAACTATTGATTGTAGCCATATTAGTGGCAAGTATTTTTTCACAAACCGCCTGTGCCGATAGTAGCACAACACGTTCCTGGACAAACGTAAGCTATTCAACAGTTTCAACAACTTGTAAATTAGATATTTTTCTGCCTTCAACAGGCGAAGTACCTTTTCCGGTAGTAATATGGATTCATGGTGGTGCTTTTAAAATGGGTAGCAAATCAAATCCACAGTCGCTCTCGGCATTGAACACCGCCGGATTTGCAGTAGTGAGTATCGATTATCGCCTGAGTACTGAGGCAAAATGGCCTGCACAGCTCAACGATTTGAAAGCATGTGTGAAATTCCTCAAAACAAACGCTGCCACTTATTCGCTTAATCCAGACAAAATGGCTTCGTGGGGAGCTTCGGCCGGCGCACACCTTTCGTGCATGATGGGAGCAGCATTGGCATCAGATCCTGCAACTCGTATTCAGGCAACTGTAAGCTGGTTTCCACCCATGCATTTTTACTACATGGATGCCGATATTGCTCTTGCAGGTACTTCGCGTTGTACAGGAGCAAACGGTGATGCTTCCTCACCAGAATCTACACTTTTGGGAGTTACGGTTAGCCAAAACGAAGCAGCCTGTTATGCGGCAAGTCCCATTTCTTTTGTCGATACAATGAATATAGCCACTCCCCTACCCAACTTTTTGTTGATGCACGGTGGTAAAGATTGTAATATCGGTGCCAATCAATCGGTACGATTTAATACAGCCATTACAAACCGATTTGGAAGTGGAAAAAGTCAATACATTTTTCTGGCGAACGGAACACATGGCGGTGGCGATTTTACGTTAGCTTCTACCGAAACTACGGTTATTAACTTTTTGAAAGCACAATTAATGAGCACTACAGCCGTTAATAATACTTCGAAAATCGAAAATAAACCAATTGTAATTTATAATAGCATTAATAAATCGTTGACTGTAAGTTTTTCTGAAAATGAAAATCAAGCTATATTCCAATTATTTAATAGTTCCGGCACATTGGTGAAAGAAGGTAATTTGACTTCAGCAGCCATAGCAGTAGGTGAACTCAGAGGCATTTATTTATTTAAAACACAAACAAAAAATTTGTTCGTAAACGTACAGAAAATAGCAATTATGTAATAAAACCATTTAAAAGATTCGGATTCCAATACCGAAAAGAACGTAACTTTCAATGCTGATGGCACTGTAAGTTGTGAAAAATAAACCTGCGTTTTGAATCTAAAATGCCGTAAGCCAACTAACTTGCGGCATTTTTTTAATTTTTCGGGCGTTTTATACCTTGAAATACAAATTCGACAATGCTATTTTTATTTTTCTCAAAACTATCGCTAATATTTTGCCTAATATAAGGCACTTCCAAACCTTTAATGGCATAAAAAATTATCATCGAAGATAAGTCTAAATCCATTCGTTTAAAAATTTTCTTTTCCACACCATCGCCAAGAATCTTTTTCAGAATAGCAATCTCTTTCATATCAATTTTACGACGAGTTCGCTCTACTTCGTAAATATCGTGAAAAAAATCGGCACGAAGCGAACCATTTCGGGTAACCACATCTTTAATTGCATCCAGGTGAGTAACGATGTGGTTGGTAAGCTTAACATCCGGTTCTTTATCGTCCATCGAAACTTTATTTAATCGTTCAAATACTGTTTCTAATTCCCTGTCAATAACCGCTTTGTAAATCTCTTCCTTATTGTTGAAATAAGTATATAGTGTTCGTCTACCTTTTTTAGATGCCTCAGCAATATCGTTCATAGTAACATCTTTCTTTCCGTATTGTGCAAAAAGTTCACGAGCAACTTCAATGAGCATTTTTTTAGTATTCGACATTTTTTTAGACATGAGAATTCAATTTTTGTTGTTTTGCAAAAATAGCGAATAGTTTGTAAATTAACTATATATGATTGGTTAATTTAAAAAAAAACATTCTTTTAGTAACTTTTACGCACATTTCGAACCAAGCGAACTGTCCAAACAGCTAAAATTGCCAAAAAAATCCGAGGAATAGTAATCCACACGGCTGGAACACCAATTGCTACAAATAATAATGTATCCTCCAAAAGCGAATGATTTATGGCAATATGATAATTTAAAAGATCTGCATCAGCAGGCAGAATATCACCTCTCTGAACCTCTTCAATCATTACTACTGAACCATAAGTTAATCCTACAATTTGAGCAATAAACCACAAAAACGAAGTATTAGAAGATAGCCCCATGATTTTCATAACCGGAGCAAAAGGCTTAGCTATTAAATCGATAATTTTAAACTCTTTTAGTATGTTTTGCAATATTAATAAACCGCTCACAATCAGCGTAATTTTCAGAATTAGCCAAGCCGAACCCTGTAACCAAGCCCAAAGCATTGCTTTAAAACTATCAAATACAATTGCTTTTTCAGATACTCCATTTACGCCAATTTGGTCGGGTAATAATTTATGTAATAAAAAGGCGGCCAAAAATGAGCTAAAAAGTCGTAACGTGAACATGATTACAGCCGATGATCCGGTTTTTTTTTGGACAGCAGATTCAACAAACATATTGTGCGAAATAAGACACATCAAAGCTAAAATTGTAACTTCGCGCAGGTCAAGTGCAAGAGTAGCCATTATGGCTATTGGCGCATACAACGTAAGGAATAAACTGGAGATAAACACTATAGCCGATTCGCCAGGCAAACCAACAATCGAAAAAACAGGCGATAAATAGGTAGCAATTAGTGCAATAATGCCCAAATAACTCATCAAACTTACAAAAAAGCTAATTGGAAGAATTATTTTTAAAAGCCACCAAATAAGTTTTCCTGCTTTTGGTAAAGCACTACGTGAGCTTGAAAATATACGGGAACTTATTGTTGTCATCAACATTAAAAATCGTGGTTCTTGAATTTTGACTCTATTTTTCGCGAATCCAAGTTTGCGAACGCCCAATTATTCCCATCTTATCTAATGAACCGCGTACACTTAACGTACCGACTTTTGAGTCGAGCGATATATTGCAGCGATAAACTTTACCATTGTTTGGATCAAGTATAGTTCCACCGGTTAAGCTTCCAGCTTTTTCTATCATCCCATTAATCACCATCATTCCCAAAATCGGCTTATCTTTGTTAGCACCTTCGCACTCGGTGCATTTCTTTGCTGGTTCTTTGAAAAGCTTTTCTACTTTACCATAATACTTTCCGTTAGTTGATTTAAAAATAGACACAATCGATTTCGTTGAGCCATCGGCATCGTCAATGGTTTTCCATTTTCCTACAATCTTATCAACTTGCGAAAATGCTGACATTGAGAATATTACAATACAAATAAATGAAAAAACTTTTTTGTTCATGGGTATTAATTATATAAAGTTGAATTGGCAAAGATAAATAAAATTATAAATATGTCATCAAAATAGATAACTTTCGAAGATATTTTAATATTTTTGTAGAAAAAAAGAACAGATGAAGACTATAACAATAGATAATAAAGCTGAAATTGAAGCAATAATACTTTCGTGTAAACACTGTGTTGTAAGCACCGTATCCCCCGAAGGAATGCCTTATAGTGTTCCCATGAACTTTGCATTTTACGATGGGCAAATTATATTACACTCCGCTCCTACCGGCACACATTTGCAAAATATTGAGCAAAACAATACTATTTGCGTAGTTTTTTGCACTGATGGCAAATTGGTATATCAACACAAAGAAGTGGCTTGTAGCTACCGTATGCGTGCCGAAAGTGCTATCTGCTTTGGTAAAGTACGCTTTATAGAAGCGGCTGAAGATAAACTACTGCTAATGAATAAATTAATGGCACATTACACCAACAACGAATTTAAATACTCAAAACCGGCTCTTGATAACGTAAAAGTGTGGGTAGTAGAAATTGAAAAAATAACAGCAAAGGCATTTGCTGTTCCACACAAAAAAAAGAATTAAAAAAATTCCGAGCTAAGGCAATATTTTGGCATCGCCTAAAGCTATTTTGTATTTATGCTATAAACTGCAAACTATAAACTATAATTACTGTCCATTAGCTTTAAAGATAACACCTACAGTTTTTAGAATAATTTTGGCATCCAATCCCATCGACCACTTGTCAATATAGTCTAAATCCATTTTCATCCATTCTACAAACGATATTGAATTACGTCCGCTAACTTGCCAAATACAAGTAATACCAGGTTTCATACTCAGTCGGCGGAGTTGATATTTTTCGTATTGTTTAACTTCACTCAAAAGTGGTGGACGAGGACCAACAACCGACATCTCGCCTTTCATTACATTAATAAATTGAGGAAATTCGTCGAGTGAAGTTTTGCGTAAAAGCCTACCAATTTTTGTTATACGAGGGTCATTTTCAATTTTAAATGTTGGTCCATCCGATTCGTTTTTATCTTTCAACTCTTCGATCAATTTTTCGGCATTTGGTATCATCGAGCGAAATTTAAAGCAAGTAAATCTTCGTCCATTTTGCCCTACACGCTCTTGTTTAAAAAAAACGGGACCATTATCTTCTAATTTAATAAGCAAAGAAATCACGAGCATAACCGGCGATGTAAAAACTAAAACAAAAGCACTAAAAAAGATATCAAAAATTTCTTTTAACTTCAAGCTTAAGTACTTACTTGGTGTAGATTGATGTGTGATAAATGAATTGTCGAATATGTGACTAATATCATTATCGTTATCTACAAAATCAAAAAAATCTTTTTGCAGAATATGCACTGATATGCCAATTTGTTCGGCTTCGGAAATTATCTTTTCTACATTATAATGTGTATTCGATACCGACATACAGTAAAAAATATCATCGATACCCTTGAGAATTATTTTTTTAAATATATCATCCTCATTTAAAATAACATACACATTTTTATGCAATTCCGAAAATTTTTCATCCGGACTAATAATTGCTTTAATATTATAGCCCCAGTCCTTTGAATTGATAAACGATTGAATAAATGGCTTGGCACTTTCATCTGCAATTATGACAATGCTGCGGGTATTTCGTCCTATTTTACGTAGGTAGCGCATTATTTTATAAAATAGCAATTTAAATATTACTAAAACCACTAAATTTATTACACAAAACCACAAAATATAATAAGCTGAATAACTGTAATGCCCGAAAAGTATTAAAATGCGTAATTCTATAAAAAGTATAATACCTGCAATTGTCAAGGTTACAAAATAACCGCGAATCATACTAATAAAATTACTTACTCTAAAAACTATTCCGAGCCGGAATTTAAAAAACAAAACCGACCAAATAATGGCTATTTGTGTTAGAAAAAATAACTTTTCAATAGGCTTTATTATTGGCGATGGGTATAGTAATTCAATAGAACAAAACACAATTAATGATATCAAAACTTGTATGAATATCATTAAATAGGATAGTTTTTTTTCTCTTTTAGTTAGCATAAACAAATAGAGTAAAAGTTAGTGATATAGAATATTTTTAATGTCAAATAAAAATATTTTAACATATTCTAAAAAGTAACGCAAAGATGCGTATTTATTTTCATTTCTACAATAGAAATAGTGTTAAATTGTTCAATTACAACAAAACCAAATTATTGAAACTATGAAAATAAGAATTAAATGTTATATTTTCATTAATATACGATATGAATTTTTTTATTATAAAAAAAAACTGTAATTTTGGTCGACCAATTCAAGAAGCATATATATTTAAACAAAAATAAATGAAAACAAACTACGAAATCCGTTATGCATCGCATCCCCAAGATGCTAAAAATTACGACACAGCCCGTTTACGCAAAGAATTTTTAGTTGAAAACCTATTTGTAGCCAACGAGGTGAATATGGTTTACACCCTTTTCGACCGCTTAGTAGTAGGTGGTGCAACGCCTGTAAACGAAATACTTAAACTCGAGGCTATTGACCCGTTGAAGTCAGAATTTTTCCTTTCGCGTCGCGAATTTGGAACTTATAATGTAGGTGGAGCCGGCAAAGTTACTGTTGATGGTGTAACTTATGAACTTGGATATAAGGAAGCATTGTACTTAGGTGCGGGCGACAGAACTGTTACATTTGAAAGTAACGATGCTGCAAATCCGGCAAAATTCTACTTCAACTCAGCACCGGCTCATAAAACTTTCCCCGACCGTAAAATAACCAAAGCCGATGCCATAGTTATGGAATTAGGCTCGTTGGAAACAGCAAATCACCGCAACATTAATAAAATGTTGGTTTGTCAGGTGCTAGAAACATGTCAACTACAAATGGGAATGACCGAATTGCAGGTAGGAAGCGTTTGGAACACCATGCCAGCGCACACACACAGTCGTCGTATGGAGGCTTATTTTTACTTTGAAGTGCCCGAAGGAAATGCAGTTTGTCACTTTATGGGCGAACCAACCGAAACACGACACATCTGGATGCAAGGTGAACAAGCCGTAATTTCGCCCGAATGGAGTATACATTCGGCAGCAGCAACCAGCAATTATACCTTTATTTGGGGTATGGCCGGCGAAAACTTGGATTACAGCGACCAGAATTTTTACAAACATACGGAACTGAGATAAGACAGTCGAAAGTCAAAGGTCGAAAGACTAAAAACAAAAGACTAAAGACTTATTACATCAAGAAAACATAATAGAAATTTAATAACAACATCTACAAGTCAAAAGATATTGTCGTACACTACCCGACTTTTGACCTTTGACTTTAGACTTTAGACAAAAACAAAAATGAATCCTTTTGAATTAAACGGAAAAATCGCGCTTGTAACAGGCGGATCGTACGGAATTGGTTTTTCGATTGCAAGTGGTTATGCCAAAGCAGGTGCAACTGTAGTTTTTAACGACATCAATCAGGAAATGGTTGACAAGGGTATGGCAGCTTATGCAGCCGAAGGCATTAAAGCGCATGGTTATGTGTGCGATGTGACCAACGAGGAGAAGGCAAATGCTATGATTGCTCAAATTGAAAAAGAAGTGGGCGTAATTGATATTTTGGTGAACAATGCCGGTATTATTAAACGCATACCGATGCACGAAATGACAGCAGCCGAATTTCGTTTGGTAATCGATATTGACCTAAATGGTCCGTTTATTATGGCTAAAGCTGTACTTCCCGGAATGATGAAAAAACGTGCCGGTAAAATTATCAATATCTGCTCCATGATGAGCGAATTAGGTCGCGAAACAGTAGCGGCTTATGCAGCTGCCAAAGGCGGATTGAAAATGCTCACCAAAAACATTGCTTCGGAATATGGCGAATACAACATTCAGTGTAACGGCCTTGGTCCGGGTTATATTGCGACTCCACAAACAGCACCTTTGCGCGAAGACGGTCATCCATTCAACTCGTTTATTATTGCCAAAACTCCGGCTGCACGCTGGGGAACTCCTGAAGATTTAATGGGACCTGCTATTTTCTTAGCTTCTCAGGCATCGGACTTTGTTAACGGTCATATCTTGTATGTTGATGGTGGTATTTTGGCGTATATTGGCAAACAACCGAAATAAATTTACAATTTATTCATTTACAATTTACAATTTAAAATGAAGAAAATAATGGCAATTGTTGTATCACTCCTGATTTTTTTGGGTGTGATGGCTCAAAAACAAATTGTGGTAAAAAACATTGCTGACTTTGACCGTACTGCCGAAATGGTGGAGGTGAAAGTTGGCAAGAAAAATAGTGTTTTTTTTAACAAGCAATTTGTTTTAAAAAATGAAAATGGACAAGAAGTTAGTTATCAGTTGGTGTTTGACAAAAATAAAACAGTTAGCAGTTTTATTTTTCAAGCCGATGTAAAGGCAAAATCAACAGCTACTTATCAAATTGGTGAAGGAAAACCATCTTCAGTTAAATATTTGACTTCTGCCCGCTTTGTTCCGGAGCGCAACGACGATTTGGCATGGGAAAACGATTTGGCTGCTTACCGTATGTTTGGACCCGGTTTAGCTGCCGAAAATCCGAGTAATGGGGTTGATTTGTGGCTCAAGCGAACTTCGGATACTATTGTAAACAAACGCTATCGCGACGAACTTCAACACGGTCTCACATACCACGTAGATCATGGAAACGGACTCGATTGCTATAAAGTTGGACATGCTCTTGGGGCTGGTGGAATTGCACCTTATCAAAACGGGAAACTTTTTGTGGGTGATTATTTCAATCGTTATAAAATAATTGAAAATGGTCCTCTCAGATCAAGTTTTACATTGTACTACGACAACATAAAAATTGGTAACGAAACAGTAAATCAAGAAATTACCATTACAACAACTGCCGGTTCGGTTTTAAATAAAGCAGTTGTGAAATATGCAGGAAATACCAAACCGTTTCAGTTGGCAGCAGGAATTTTTACGCACGACGAAAAAGGATTAAAACATAGCAATTTAAAAGCGGGTGCGATAGCCTACGCAGAGAATGCTATATCCAATGCGAATATCCCTTCGGGTCGAAACTACATAGGAGTAGTGATTCCATGTAAAGCTAAAACCATAGTAAATCAGGATAATCATTTATTGATAACAGCCAATTACAAAACTGAAAGTAGTTTTACCTATTATTTTGGTGGTGGCTGGAGCAAATGGAAATTCCCGACCGACAACGACTGGTTTGATGCAGTTGAAAAATTTAGCAAACAAGTGAAACAGCCTTTGAAGGTGGTGGTGAAATAACAAATAGTGTTCTTTTCGTTGATAACATATATTTAACCCAACAGTAATCGTATTTTCATTTGAGTTATATACTTTTGTTTAGTTTTATATGTAAAACTAATCATAATATTATTCAAATGAGAAAAAGTATTTTATTTATATTGCTGTTGGTAAGCATGTTATCGCACTCCCAGAATTTTGTAAATGGCATTGTTTATCATGATGTAAATGCCAATAATAAACTTGACAGAGCAGAGCGAGGCATTGCAAATGTAGCGGTTTCGAATGGAAAAGATGTTGTTATTACAAATTCGAAAGGTGAATATGTATTGCAAATAGGACATGACAATGTGATTTTTGTAATCAAACCAGCCGGATTTGAATTTAGTTTAGATGCCTTTAATATCCCTTCGTTTTACTATTTTCACAAACCCGATGGTTCGCCTGAGGCTAAGTTCAAAGGTTTTTCGCCAACCGGCAAGTTGCCATCAAAGCTCAACTTTGGAATACGAAAAGTAAATGAGCCTGATGTGTATTCAAGCTATGTGTTTGGCGATCCTCAACCTTATATAAAAGAGCATGTAGCATTTTTCAGCAAGGCTATTGTTTCAGAAGTTGTTGAACATCGTAAAATAGATGCGAAATTTGGAATTTCGTTAGGCGATATTGTAGGCGACGATCTTACGCTGCATTCGCTTTATAAATCGGCAATAAAACCAATCGGATTGCCTTGGTATAATGTTATGGGAAACCATGATATGAATTACGATGCTAAAGCCGATTCGCTTTCCGACGAAACTTTCGAAGCTAATTTTGGTACTAACAACTATTCGTTTAATTATGGCAAAGCGCACTTTATAGTGCTCGACGACATACTTTATCCCGATCCTCGCGATGGCAAAGGTTATTGGGGCGGTTTCAGGCCAAGTCAGTTGGAGTTTGTAAAAAACAATCTCAAATATGTCGAAAACGATAAACTTATTGTTATATCGCTGCATATTCCGTTAGACGATAAAGAAGAAGGAGAAGCTGCATTCAGACAAGCCGATCGTAATGCTTTGTATGCATTGTTGAAAGATTACGAAAATGTTTTGATCTTATCGGCACATACTCATTTTTTATACCAGTCGTTTTGTGGCAAAGAACAAGGTTTGGACAGGTCGATGCCTATACACGAATTTAATGCAGGAGCTACTTGTGGCGATTGGTACTCAGGCGAAATAACAAATAAATTATTACCTATAACAACCATGCGCGATGGTACTCCGCAAGGCTATGCATTATTGAAGATAAATGGGAATAAATTTGAACTGGATTACAAAGTTGCAGGAATGCCTGATGATTATAAGATGTCGATTTATCATGCAAAAGTAGTGCCTCAAACACAGAGCGATGATTGGAGCTCGTATATGATTTACGCCAATGTGTTTATGGCTACCGAAAATGATTTAGTTGAGTACCGGATTGATAATGGAGATTGGAAAAAAATGCAACGGACAAAAGAAGTTGATCCTGCTTACAATCGATACGTGCAGGACTGGGATTATATTGAAAAGTTAAAACCTGGCCGTCGTCCATCGGAGCCTATTGTTTGTTTGCATTTATGGAAAGCTCCATTGAAATCGGCTTTAGCAATTGGTAATCATACTATTGAAATAAAAACTAAAGATATGTACGGAAGAATAATAACTCAAAAAAGCATTTATTCTGTAGCCAAAGATCCGACCTTGGATTTACTGGGAAAATAAAACATATAAACCTAAAAATAAACCCCCGACATTAAATTATCGGGGGTTTATTTATTCTTTCAAAAAACACAATTTACCTACAATAGGCTTTGTAAAAATGCTTTGAATGCAAACATATCAGTGAACATTCCATCGTTCTCGGTTTGTACTAATTCTTCTTCCGTATGGGTGCCATTAGTAATCCCGAATGTGAATTTACATCCTGCATTTTTTCCTTCGCCTAAATCGGAAGGCGTATCGCCAATTTTTATTATCTTTCTGACATCAGTTATTCCGCACAATTCCATAGCTCTGAAAACCATAAATGGTGCAGGTCTGCCAGCCACTACCTCGTCGCTTGCTACCGAGCAGTCAACTACACTTTTATCCCAATTTAAACGATTAAGAATAATATCGGTAACTTCGCGATAAAAACCTGTTGTTAAGGCAATTTTAATATTGTTTTTTTTCAAAAAATCAAATATTTCAATTGTTCCCACTGTAGGTATTACCGGATTTGTGTTGTAGTGGTTTTCCAAAATCACTTTAAAATCGTCGTACGTTTTTTGAATTTTTTCTAAAATAACATTTTCCGATTCGTTTTTAAGTTGGTTTCGCCATAGTGTTTCGAATACTTTGATTTTCGACCATCCCATCATGGCATTAATCTCATTGTGAGTTGCGTTTAATCCGCTGTTGGTTATGGCTTCGAAAAAGCATTTTTCAACTTCGTTGTTGTCTTGCACCGTTGTGCCGGCCATATCGAACACAACCATTTCAATTTGTTTTGACATAATTCAATAATTTAGTTGTAAAGGAAATAAATGACTAATATTTGAGCTGTTTTGTTAGTTTTATTCATTTTTAAATGAGGAACCCTTCCTTCAAAAAATAGAGAATCGCCTTTTTCCATAGTTAATATTACATCATTCAATCTATATTCAATTTCACCATCAATAAGATAAATATATTCCATCCCGTCGGTAGTTACCAAATCACGTTTGGCATTTGGGTCGAGCGTAAGTAATACGGCATTAAAAGTTACATCTTTGAAAGATTGACTCATAATGTTGAAATAGTTGTAGCCTATTGAGTCTTCTTTTTGAATTACTGTATAGTTTTCTTTTTTAATCAACATATAAAAAGGTTGATTGGTAACGTATTCAATGTTTTCGAAAAAAGCTGCCGGACTTTCTTTTAATGCTGATATAATACTAAATAAAACTGGCAATGAAGGAATTGTTCTTCCATTTTCAACACGCGATAATAAGCCTTTACTAATATTAGCCGAAATTGCTACGTCGGTGAGTTTTAAGTCTTTTGAATGCCTAAGCTCTTTTATGCGTTTACCCACATAATTCAATTGATTTGATTGCATAATGTTTACAAATAATAAACTTGTATTGATGATTTAATAATTTCGACTACAAAGATATGATAATATAACTGAATAGTATGTAGTCAACATAAATTTAATTTAATTGAAATATAACTGTAATACACTTCCTATTTCTTTGCATCGAAAACCAACATATTGTTTATTATTTGTAAACTTATAAGAGTTGAAATTTCATAGACTAAACAAATATTCATGTTAAAAAATAAGATTCAGGAAATCATCTCGAAACAGCCTTCATGGTTATTTGTAGTTTATGCTTCGTTAGCAGCATTTTTCACTTATTCGTGTATGTATGCCTTTCGCAAGACATTTACGGTAGCTACTTTCGACGAGCAGTTCTTTTTGGGCATTCACTATAAAATATGGTTAATATCTTCGCAATTAATAGGTTACACATTGTCGAAGTTTATCGGAATAAAACTAATATCGGAGTTAAAACCCGAAAACAGATCGAAATACATACTTGTAGTTATTGGCATTGCGCAGTTTGCTTTGTTTTTATTTGCCGTTACTCCAAGCCCTTGGAACATAATCTGGATGTTTTTCAATGGTTTACCGTTAGGGATAGTGTGGGGATTGGTGTTTTCGTACCTCGAAGGACGTAAAACTACCGAAATTTTGGGTGCAGCAGTTAGTGTGTCGTTTATTTTTGCTTCGGGTATTGTAAAATCGGTAGGAAAGTTTTTGTTAATCAATACCGATGTTTCGGAGTATTGGATGCCGTTTACAACCGGTGTAATTTTTACCATACCGTTGCTTATATCGGTATGGCTTTTAAATATGGTACCTAATCCCACTGCCGATGATATTGCACATCGAACTGTGCGACTACCAATGACAAAATCAGCGCGCAAAGATTTTCTATCAAAGTTTATCTCCATTTTATTCCCACTCACAATTATCTATATTTTTTTAACCGTATTGCGTGATATACGCGATAATTTTGCTGCCGAAATATGGACGGAGCTTGGGCTGGGAAGTACACCCGAAATTTTCACAACCTCCGAAATACCTGTTGGTATTGGGGTTTTGGTTTTAGTTGCATTGATGGTTGTGTTCAAAAATAACCTGAAGGCATTAAATATGTCGTTGGGATTTGTAGCATTTGGTTTTATTGTAAATATTGTAACAACCATTTTGTTTAACATGGAACTAATAAGTGGCATTGTGTGGATAATTACGGTAGGATTTGGTGTTTATTTGGGTTACATTGCCTATCATGCATTGTTGTTCGAGCGCTTTATTGCTACATTTAAGCAAGCTGGCAATATTGGTTTTCTGTTTTATTTTTCGGATGCCATTGGTTATTTGGGGAGTGTTTCTTCGTTTATGATGAAAAACTTTTTTTCGCCCAACCTCAGCTGGGTTTCGTTTTTTGGTACGCTTAACATTTACCTCTCTGTTTTTGGTATATTCCTTTGCATTTTTACTTATGTGGCCATCCAGAAAAAACTATTAAAACTCGGACTCAAATAATATGATTTACGCCAAAACTGTCGTTTTTGAATCGGTAAATAAACCGATGTTGGTCAATGAAATTCCGGTACCGACACTTGCAGATGAGCAAATACTTATTCGTAACGAATATGTTACACTTTGTAGGAGCGATATAAACACATACTGTGGCAAACGAACCGAAAAGACACCAACGATTCTCGGACACGAAATTGTAGGACGTATTTCAGATTTTGGAGAAAATGCCCCTACTGTTGACTTACGCGGCGAAAGTTTGAAAATTGGCGATAGAATTACCTGGGCAATTTATGCTGCTAACCCCGAAAGCGAAATGTCGATGAAGGGAATTCCACAAAAGTCAAACGATTTGTTTAAATATGGACACGAACAAATAACAGCTCTGAGCAATTTGCATGGAGGGTTAAGCCAATACACAATTTTAAGGGCAAATACACCCATACTGAAAATTTCCGAAAATGTGCCGGTTGAAGTGGCAGCAATTGTCAATTGTTCGGTAGCTACTGTAGCAGGAGCATTGCGTTTGGCAGGTAACCTGAATGGTAAACATGTAATGATTTCGGGAGTTGGAATGTTAGGAGTAATAGCATGTGCTATGAGTACGGTAATGGGTGCGAAATCGGTTTTTGCGGTGGATATCGACAGCAAACGAATAGAAGTTGCTAAAAAATTCGGAGCAACAAATGGTTTGTTAATAAACGATGATTTACAACTCTATATACATGAAATTTACAACCAATGTGCACCTTTCGATGTAGTTATTGAACTAAGCGGATTGCCAGATAGTATGGAAGATACGCTTGATTACCTTGCCATTGGAGGAACTGCTGTATGGGTAGGAGCCACTTATCCGGCACGCAACACTCAACTAAATGCCGAACGCATCATTCGCAATATTCATACTATAAAAGGTTTGCACAATTATAATTCCGACGACTTTTTACATGCAGTAACATTTATCGAAAAGCACTACGACAAATTTCCATTTTTACAACTTATTCACACTAATTTTTCGCTGGATGAAGCAAACGAGGCTTTTCAGTATGCTATAAAACACAATCCATTCAGAGTAGGTATAACTCTTTAATTTTAAAAATGAAAAAAAACAAATTGGTTGTATTCGACCTTTCGGGCACAACAGTAGAGGATGATAATGCAGTAGCTAAAAGTTTGCATCAAGCTGCTATTGAATATGGTTTGCAAGTGCCTCTTTGCGAATTCGAAAAAACTATTGGTACAAACAAAATTCATTTGTATCAGTATCATTTAGCATTAAGCAAAGGACAAACGATTGGATTCGAGGATTTTGAACGAACAAAATTTCCAGAATTAGAGGATGAAGCAATGAAAATATTCGAGCGATATTCGGTAATTATGCTCGATTATTACAATCATCATGTAAAAGCAATTTCGGGCACCGAAGATGTATTTAAATGGCTGCATGCCAACAACATAAAAATTGCAACTGACACAGGATTTCATCGCGATATTAATAACGCTATAATGACCGGACTTCAATGGTTGAACGATGGCTTGATTGATTTAGCAGTTGATGTTGAAACCACCGATGGTGTTGGCCGTCCTGCTCCTTACATGATATTTCATGCCATGAAAACATTAGGCATACAAAGTGTGCACGAAGTAATTAAAATTGGTGATACACCTGCCGATTTATTGTCGGGGTATAATGCCGGTTGCGTAGGAAATATTGGCGTACTAAGTGGGGCAAATAATAAAGCAACACTTTTGGAATATCCACATACTCATATTATTAACGATATTACAGAATTACCAAAACTCATTCAATTATAAATATTTTTTTAAAAATCAACAGAATATGAAATCAAAACTATTTTTAGCAACATTACTTTTAAGCTCGGTGAGCTTATTGGCACAAAACATGAATAATGTACAGATGCCCGAAATTACACGTGTAAACAAACGTACACTTATTCACGTACCCGCTATGTTGGGTTATCAGACACTAAAGTGTGATTTTCACATGCATACCATTTTTTCTGACGGACAAGTATGGCCTACCGTACGTGTTGACGAAGCCTGGCAAGAGGGTTTGGATGTGATTGCCATAACCGATCATATTGAAAATAACCCGGGTAAAAAATTTGTTTCGGGCGACGACAATTCGTCATTCGACATTGCAAAACCCCATGCCGACCGCAAGGGTATAATTTTAGTAAAAGGTGGCGAGATAACCCGCAAAATGACTCCGGGACATTTTAACGCACTTTTTATTACAAATACGAATGAACTTGACACTCCAAACTACATGGATGCCTTTGAAGCTGCCAAAAAACAAGGAGCCTTTATTATTTGGAATCATCCGGGATGGACAGCTCAACAACCCGATACTTGTAAGTGGTGGGATGTGCACTCTGAATTATTAAACAAGGGAATGTTACATGCAGTTGAAGTTTTTAACGAACAAGAGTATTATCCAATTGCTTTTGATTGGTGCAACGAAAAGGGCATAGCTTACATAGCTACTTCGGATATTCACGGTTTAGTGGAAAATATGTACGATTTATCGCGCTATCACCGCCCTATGACATTGGTTTTGGCAACCGAAAGAACCGAAGCAGCATTAAAAGAAGCGATGATTGCCCGTAGAACTATTGCTTGGTTTGGTAATTTTTTAGCCGGCAAAGAAGAATTTTTAAGCGAGTTTTTCAAAGCTTCGCTAACTGTAAAATTACTTTCAGAAAAAAGCAATGAAAAAGTTTACCATGTTGTAAATGCTTCGGATGTACCTTTTATGCTCAAAGCCGACAACGGAACCAAAGTTACAATAGCTGCTTATGGCGAATCGGTAATCGAAATTCCGGCAAAATGCAAAGGTGATTTCGAAGTTTCAAATCTTATTATTCGCTCAAATAAAAAACTCACAGTCAAATTTCCTTTTTAAATAAAAAAAAATGAACACACAAGAAATTCCCGAAAATCCGTATCTGTTACTTACTCCCGGCCCATTATCAACAAGTAAAACAGTGAAGGCAACCATGTTGCGCGATTGGTGTACATGGGACGACGATTATAATTTGAATATTGTAGAGCAAATCCGACGGAAGCTCGAAAAATTAGCAACGCCACAATTCGAACAATATACTTCGGTACTTATGCAAGGTAGTGGCACTTTTGCTGTCGAAGCAACCATTGGCACTGTAATTCCTTGTAATGGTAAAGTGCTCATAATTACCAATGGTGCTTATGGTAGCCGTATTATTCGAATTGCACAAATGTTACACATTAACTACGTGTCGTATATGGTAGCCGAAACAAGGATACCAAGTCTTGATGAAATAGAAAAAATATTGGCTGATGACACGCAAATTACGCATATAGCTGTGGTACATTGCGAAACTACTACCGGAATTTTAAATCCGGTGGAGCAGATTTGCAAACTTGCCAAGCAATACAACAAAACTACCATTGTGGATGCCATGAGTAGTTTTGGAGGTGTGAGTATCGATGTAGCTGAATGGAATATCGACTTTTTAATTAGTTCTTCGAACAAATGCATACAGGGTGTACCCGGTTTTGGCTTTGTAATAGCACGTACTTCCGAAATGGAAAAATGTGAATTACAAGCTCGCTCTCACGCTTTGGATTTGTACGACCAATGGATAACCATGCAAAACGGCAAAGGAAAATGGCGTTTTACTTCGCCTACACATGTGGTAAGGGCATTTATGCAAGCATTGCAGGAATTAGAAGAAGAAGGTGGAGTGAAATCACGCGAAAAACGTTATGCCGATAACCAACGCACATTGGTTAATGGTATGCTTGAGTTGGGTTTCGAAACCTTGTTGCCAGACAATTTACAATCAACCATTATCACTTCGTTTATATCGCCATCGAGCCCCGATTATAGTTTTACAAAATTCTACGAATTGCTTAAATCCAAAGGATTTATCATTTACCCAGGCAAAGTAGCTCAAAGCGATACTTTCAGAATAGGTAATATTGGTGAAATTTTTCCCCACGATATTGAGCAATTGGTACAGGCTATAAATGTAATTAAATACTGGTAATTGTATTTTATTTTCATAAAATACTGAATATTAGTTTGTTTCGTATTTGTAAACAATAATGAAAAATGAAACAACAACTTAATAGGAATATAAACGCAAGATAATAGTTACGTAATGTTGTTAAACTATTTTTGTATTGTGAAAATTTGGTTTTAGAAACGTCATATTATTTGCAATAGTAGTATTAATTAATAGGAATTAAAATGAGAAAAATAATTTATAGTTACTTGATTGTGTTTAGCGTTGTGTTTTCGACCAATGCACAAATTGAGTATATTGCTGATAATTCGGACATTAACAATCGAAGCAATTTATCAGCTATGTCTAATCAAGTGTATTTTAGGTTTTCCTCAATGGATCAATCAATTTATTTAAACCAAATTGATAATAAGGAAGCCGGCAAACATTTTTTGGGTGAATTCATGGCAAAAAAGCAATTGCTACTCAGCAACCGATACAGTTACAAAGAGCCAATAGCTCCGGGAAGTTCGGCAACCAAAATTATTTATCGAAAACCGGATATTTACTTTTCGGTAAAAAAAATCGAAAAGCACCTCAAAAAAGAACTTGCCAATAATAGTATGTCGGTTGATGAAGCCAAAAAACTATACGACAAAGTGCTTGATGTGGCACTGAATATTTTAGATGAAGATACAAAAAGTTTCGAACGCCGCATTAATTCTGTAAACCGAAATCCATCTCTGCTCTTGAAAGTTTTCGTAAACGAAGTAGAATTAAACTAACAGAACTCTCAACAATTTCAAATTAAATTTTTTGTCTATATTATTGATTTGCTGCCAATTATGCAAAATAACGGCATGCGAATTAGGATGTTATTTTCCAAATAAATCAAAATAAGTAATTAAATTTTAAAATCAACATGTCAAAAATTAACAAAACAATAGGAGTAGTATTACTGCTTCTAATGAGTACTTTTGTTTTTTCGCAAAAGTTAACAGTTCAGGGAAAAGTAACGAGTACTTCCGGTGAAACTTTACCCGGAGTAAATGTGGTTGTGAAAGGAGTATCTACCGGTACAATTACCGATGTAGATGGTAAATTCAGCATTCAGGCCGTTAAAGGTCAGACGATTATCTTCTCGTACGTTGGTTTTGTAACTAAAAATGAAATTGTAACCAATACAGTTTTAAATGTTACCCTTGAAGAGGAAACACAAACTATTAACGAATTGGTTGTTACGGCTTTAGGCATCGAGAAAAAAGCTTCGACCATTGGTTATTCGGTACGCGAAGTGGAAGGTAAGGACTTAGTAAAAGCTCGCGACCCAAACCCTATCACCGGTCTCACAGGTAAAGTTGCAGGGTTGTCGGTTGGTGCAAATTCAGAAATGCTTCGTAAACCAAACGTGCTTTTGCGCGGAGGTGAGCTTACATTGTATGTGGTTGATGGTGTACCTATTAGTTCCGATACCTGGAATATCAGTCCGGATGACATACAAAGTTATAGTGTACTTAAAGGGCCTGCTGCAGCTGCATTGTACGGAAGCCGTGCACAGAATGGAGCAATTCTTATCACTACCAAAAAAGGCACAAAAGGTAAAAAAACATTAGAAGTTGAAATTAACAGTTCGAATGTTTTTGACAATGGTTTTCTCGCCTTTCCACGTGTACAGAACGAGTATGGTGGTGGCGAAAATCAACTTTATGCTTTTGCCGATGGTAAAGGTGGTGGTTTGAACGATAACGACTACGACACCTGGGGACCCAAATTCAGAGGTCAGCTTATTCCTCAGTTCGATAGCGAATACACCCCAAACCAGACATGGACAACTACTTTTCCGGGTGGATTAACTTTTACAGGTAATTATAAGCCAACCCCTTACTTAGCACGTGGTGTGGATAACCTTGGAAATTTTTTACGTACAGGTTTTCAATCTACTAACAATGTGTCGATTACCAAAACGGGTGAAGATTATTCGTTAAGAACATCATTATCGCATTCGTATCAGCAAAGTATTATTCCAAATATGGATTTAAATATTACGAACCTGAATATGACGGCTTCGTATGCTATTAATAAACGACTTACTGTTGATGCAAATCTTAATTTCAACTATCAGTATTCCGAAAACTTTCCCGATGTAAATTATGGGCCTAATAGTCTTATTTACAATGTGGCTATTTGGACTGGAGCCGACTGGGATGTAAACGACCCCAAAATTAAAGGAATATGGCAGGAAGGTAAAGTGGGTATTCAACCAATTTTTGCCGAGTACCAACGCTACCACAATCCTTGGGCTATGGTTTATCATTGGTTAAGAGGACATCACAAAAAAGACATTTACGGCTATGTAACTGCTAATTATTTGATTAACGATAACTTGAACATGAGTTTGCGCTCTCAGGTTTCGACCTATGATCAGTTGCGCGACGAGAAAATGCCAGTTTGGGCTCACCCTTACGGTCGCGAACAAAACTTAGGCGACTACCGCGAAGACCGTCGTAGCTTAATCGACAGCAACACCGACCTTCAGTTAAACTATAACTACATGCTGGGTAATGCCGTTCAGTTATCAGGATTAGTGGGAGGAAATGTACGCCAGTTAAGTTATAATTCGAGCTATACTTCAACCGATTATTTAAATGTACCAGGCGTTTACAGCTTTAGCAATTCACGTAATCCGCTTATTGCCAACAGTTTTAACTCTACTATGCGCGTATTAAGTGGTTATGCTTCTATGGATATGGATTTTGGTAAATATGCTACATTGTCGGCTACAGCCCGTGTTGATAAATCGTCGGCTATTTTGAGCGATAACGATACTTATTTTTACCCAAGTTTATCATTAGCTACATTGGTATCCGATTATGTTGAGTTACCCGAATTTGTATCTTCGTTAAAATTAAGAGGTTCGTATGCCATGGTAAAAGGTGTACCCACTTCCGAATCAATTGGATTAACACCTGGAAGTAACATATTTAGTTATCCTTTGAGTTATGGACAAAATTATTATAGTCCTTATGGTGGACCTACTTACGAATTAAATTCGTCGTACACGCAATCAAAATTATACAACTCACAGCCTTCGGCGTCGTACACAAATACGTTAAGCGACCCCAAAATTGAGCCTTTTACCCGTGTAAGCTACGAAGAAGGTATCGATATTAGCCTGTTCAAAAACAAAGTTGATTTTTCGGCTACAACTTTTCAATATGTGGATGGTCCAAAAATTCTTAAAAATGTTATTTCATCGGCCACAGGCTATACCGGATACTATATTAATGCCCTTAAAACTCGTCGCACAGGTATTGAATTAGCTTTAAGAGTTTCGCCAATACAAAAACGTAACTTTAAATGGGATGTTACCGGAAACTGGAGCACCTATAAAGAAATATACCTTGAATTACCCGAAGGTCAGGATACCTACAATACGTTTTTCAAAGTAGGCGACAGAACAGATGTGTTTTATGGATCAGCATTTTACCGGGACCAGGCAGGCAATATTATTCACGACACAGCAGGAAAACCTCTTAACATGAAAGTTTCTCAGAACTTAGGAAACAAAAATGGAGATTTTCAGTGGAGTTTAATTAATAGATTCGACTATAAAAATGCTTTTCTGTCATTCCAGTTCGATGGTAATGTTGGTGGTGTAATTGTGGATTATCTTCACAACAAAACCATGCGTGGTGGTAGAAATATTGAAACTGTACAGGGTGCATTTGGAATAGCACGCGACCTCGACGACCAGAATGCCGGTTCGTCAACTTACAAAGGTTCTTATGTTGGCGAAGGAGTAGTTGTTTCGAATGGCGTTGGTATTCAATACGATACTAATACAGGAGCTGTAACAAATTACGATAAACTTACTTTTGCACCAAACACTACTACAACTCGCGTGCAGGATTATATCAGTAAATATTACGGTATCGACGAATCGAACTTAATGAGTAAATCTTATGCTAAATTGCGTGAACTTACCATTGGTTATAATTTGCCTGCCAAATGGATTGCACCTCTTGGGCTTACAAAAGCATCGGTTTCGTTTGTTGGACGTAACTTGCTATATCTTTATGCCGACGAACGTTTCAAAGATGTAGATTTAGACCAGTATAACGGAACAGATAGTTCTACCGGACTACAATCGCCTACCACAAAACGTTATGGTATAAACCTGAATATTGTATTTTAATTAACTCATAATATTTAAAATTTTCTCAAAATGAAAAAATATATAGTTTTTAGTCTAATCACAACTTTAGTGATAGCTTTAATGTCATCGTGTTCCGATTTCGATGATTTAAAACAAAACGTTAATGTACCGAACTCTGTACCATCTTCGTTGTTGCTCAACAATGTGTTGTATTCTATGCACGATGATCCTTTTGGAACAAACGAACGTAGAAGTCAGTATTTCTTAATTAATTATGACTATTACGGAAACAACCGTTACGATTTAGGTGCTGGCGACAATTATTATACTACACTTAAAAATGTAGTTAAAATGGAAGAAGAAGCTATTAAACTTGGTTTGCCCGAAAAAAATGTATATTCGGCAATGGGTAAGTTTCTTAAAGCTTATTATTTCAGCAAAATGAGTTTACAAATGGGCGATTTACCAATGAAAGAAGCACTTATGGGTGTCGATAATCTGACTCCAACCTACGATGCTCAAAAAGATATTTTCATGCAATGTTTTACCTGGCTCGAAGAGGCAAATACTGAATTTGCTACTTTTCAAACTTCGACTGTAGGAGGCACTTTAAGTGGCGATTTTTATTTCGATAACGATTTGTCGAAATGGCAAAAAGTGGTAAATACTTTCCGCCTTCGTCTACTAATTCATTTGAGTAAACGCGCCGACGATGCTGATTTGAAAATCAAAAACCAGTTTAGTAGTATAATTTCAAACCCGGTTAAATATCCTGTAATGACATCGTCATCAGATAATCTACAGTTTGAGTATATCTATCCTACAAACAACTATCCGAACAATCCGGGCAACTTTGGTTTCGATGCGTTGCGTAACAATACCAGCGATACTTATGTAGGACTTCTTACTAAATTAAAAGACCCACGTGTGTTTTTAACTTGCGAACCTGCAAAAGCGTTAGTTAATGCAACTACACCTGCAACAAGTTTCGATGCATTTAAAGGAGCAAATCCGGGTGAAGACCTTGGTCAAATGTACAATAAAACAAATGCGGGCGAATACTCATTATTAAACCGCTATCGTTATTATCGTACTTATACGGGCGAACCATCGCTCGAAATAAGCTATCAGGAAATGTGTTTCAATATTGCAGAAGCCATTAATCGTGGTTGGATAACTTCGGGTGCGCTTGGCGATGCTGAAGGTTATTACAAAGCAGGTATCAAAGCTTCAATGGATTATTATCAAATCCCTGAAACAGGAAGTATTACAGCTCACTTTTTCAAACAGAGTGCCAGTATTTCCGATGCCGACCCTTATGATGTTTACACCATTTCGGTTGATTTCTCAAACTATTATAATCAGGCAACTGTAAAATATAGTGGCAATACAGCCGATGGTTTAAAACAAATTTTGGAACAAAAATACCTTGCGTTGTTTCGTCATGGAGGTTTAGAGTCATACTTTACATTCCGTCGTACAGGTGTACCTGTTTTTGGAACAGGTGCAGGAACCGGAAATAACCAAAATATCCCAATGCGCTTTCAGTATTTTGGTAGCGAAAAAACTGCCAATGCCGACAATTACAAACAAGCGCTTACACAATATGGCGGAAACGACGATATTAATGGTGTAATGTGGTTGCTAAAATAACACCAATGTAATTTTCAATTGAATTATATATAGTATAAAAAAACTGTTATCACTATAGAGTGGTAACAGTTTTTTAAATTAGCAAAAAATATATTTAATACGCTCTCGCAAATACAACCCGTTGTATCGAAGGTTTGCCTGTAAAAATACAGGTTCCGGGTTCGCTTGCTTCTAATGGAATACACCGAATGGTTGCTTTTGTTTCGTCTTTTATGCGCTCTTCCGTTTCGGGAGTGCCGTCCCAGTGGCATAGCAGGAAGCCGCCTTTCTCTATTTCCACTTTAAATTCGTCGTACGAATTTACCTCGCGGGTAACGGATGCGCGGTAGTCGAATGCTTTTTTGTAGATATTTTCCTGAATGTCAGTCATCAGTTTTTCAATATGCATTTCAACACCATCAATGGCAACTGTTTCTTTGGTCAAGGTATCGCGGCGAGCCACTTCTACAGTTCCGTTTTCGAGGTCGCGAGCACCCATTGCCAAGCGTACCGGAACGCCTTTCAGTTCGTATTCGGCAAATTTCCAGCCTGGTTTTTTATTATCGTTGTTATCGTATTTTACAGAAATTCCCAATTTGCGGAGTTTTGGAATTATCTCGTTTACTTTTTCCGAAATGGCAGCTAATTGTTCCTCGTTTTTATAAATTGGTACAATAACTACCTGAAAAGGAGCTAATTTTGGAGGCAACACCAAGCCATTATCGTCGGAGTGCGACATGATTAGAGCACCCATCAATCGGGTTGAAACGCCCCACGAAGTTGCCCAAACATAGTCAATCTTATTGTTTTTATCTACAAAAGTAACATCGAATGCTTTGGCAAAATTTTGTCCCAAAAAGTGTGAAGTACCCGCCTGAAGTGCTTTTCCGTCCTGCATCAATGCTTCGATACAAAAAGTTTCGAGTGCACCGGCAAATCGTTCGTTGGCCGATTTTACGCCTTTGAGCACCGGCATTGCCATAAAGTTTTCGGCAAACTCGGCATAAATATCAAGCATCTGACGTGCTTCCACCATTGCTTCGGCTTCGGTAGCATGAGCAGTATGACCTTCCTGCCACAGAAACTCAGCAGTACGGAGAAATAAACGTGTACGCATTTCCCAGCGCACCACATTGGCCCACTGATTTATAAGTAATGGCAAATCGCGATACGATTGAATCCAGTTTTTGTAGGTGCTCCAGATAATAGTTTCGGAAGTTGGGCGTACAATCAGCTCTTCTTCGAGTTTGGCTTCGGGGTCTACTATTACACCTTTTCCATCCGGACTGTTTTTTAGGCGGTAATGCGTTACCACGGCACATTCTTTGGCAAAACCTTCGACGTGAGCCGCTTCTTTGCTTAAAAACGATTTAGGAATAAACAAAGGGAAATAAGCATTTACATGACCGGTTTCTTTGAACATGCGGTCGAGTTCGGCTTGCATTTTTTCCCAAATTGCATAACCATAAGGTTTAATAACCATACAACCACGAACTGCCGAATTTTCGGCTAAATCGGCTTTCAACACCAAATCGTTGTACCATTGCGAGTAGTTTTCGCTGCGCGAAGTCAATTCTTTTGCCATTCTATTTATTTACTCCCGATAGCTATCGAGGATTATCTATTTACTATTTACCATTTTGGGAGTGCAAAGATACAAAATTTTCGGCAAAATATAATTGGAATTTTGCGAATGTAGTAATTGTAATTGTTTATATCAATTCGAATCAATCGAATTACAAATTTTATTGTGTTTTGATTATTTTCAAATATAGTGTATATTTGCAGTACAATATTATAACATATTATTTTTATTAAATAATGAAAAAACTATTTGTATTCTTTATTCCGGTTTTGTTTTTTCTTTCGTGCAAAACGGACGATCCTGCTTTAAAATACACTTACGAGACTAATCCTCATTATAGCTGGGGTTATGCGGAGTATTTCGGTTCGTATTATGCCGATTACAATAACAACAACAATGTTCTTTCGCTCTCACTATTTAGCGATTCGTTGTATGTAACAAATGGAAATCTGAGTGGTTTGGGACAATATCTTTATATCGAAGATATTTTTGTGCCGTCGGATAGCATTATACTACCAGCCGGCAACTATGTTTCGTCGGAATTGGGGGAGCCTTTTACATTCTACCCCGGTCGACAATATCCTGTCGACGATTTAAAAATTGATGTAGGTGCTTTTTTATATTACATCGAAAAAAACAAAAATCTAACAGTAATAAAACAGGTTAGCAAAGGGTCGTTTACAGTAAAAATTATTGGCTCGCAGCGCAAAATTGATTGCAACTTTGTACTTTCAGACAGCAGTAAAGTAACAGGTTCGTTTAGCAATACCCTCCCCCATTACAATTCCTCATTACAACCGGCAGGAGTTCGACGCCATAAAATTAGGTTTGATTTTTAAAAAAAACATCTATCATCATATATTTTTCATACTCAATGTTCAAAAATTTGTGTATTACTTTTTTTGCTTTATATGCTTTTAGCAGCTGCATTGATGAGCCTGTGCAGCCTACCAACAACCATTTTGGTAATTTCGAAGCGCTTTGGAAAATTATGGATACGCGCTATTGTTATCTCGATTATAAAAACATTAATTGGGACTCTGTTCATACCGTTTACAAGGCGCGTGTGGATACCTCAATGACAGACTTTCAGTTATTCGATTTGTATGGAGCAATGTTAGGAGAGCTCAAAGATGGTCATGTAAATTTATATTCCGATTTTAATCGAAGTCGTTATTGGAAATGGTTTACTGATTACCCTGCCAATTTCAATTCCACATTAATATACAATAGCAACTATCTTGGCTCCAATTACCTATCAGTTAGTGGTTTGCGCTATGCAAAAATATTTAATGATAAGGTAGGTTATATTTATTATAGTGATTTTTCAGATCGGTTTTCGGATTTAAATATCGCTTACATTTTTTCTTATTTCAAAAACTGCGAAGCACTTATTATTGATGTACGAAACAACGGTGGGGGTTATCTGGATTTATCGGAGCAGTTTGCATCCTATTTTTTTAATAACGAAACAGTTACGGGTTATATGCAACATAAAACGGGTGATGGGCATTCCGATTTTTCGAAGCCAGTAGCAATAAAAACGCCCACAAATAAAAATATTAAATGGCAACGCCCTGTGGCAATACTCTCAAACCGTATGTCGTATAGTGCTACTAATTCGTTTATCAGCCGTATGAAGTTAGCACCCAATGCTATAATTGTTGGCGATAGCAGTGGCGGCGGCGGTGGCCTGCCTATTTCGAGCGAATTACCTAATGGATGGATGGTGAGGTTTTCGTCGAGCCCCATGTTCGATGCTTCCATGCAACATACCGAATGGGGAATTGCTCCTGACGTAAAAGTGGATTTAAAAGCTACCGATGCCGACAATGGCTACGATTCGATTATAGAAACCGCAATTTCGTTGATAATAAAATAAAATTCGGGGTTTCGGGTTTCGAGTTTCGGGTTTCACGTTTCGAGTTTCACCGCAGGGGTAACACGAAAAAACGTTTCGGGTTTCGGGTTTCGGGGTTCGGGTTTCAC
>Ga0247840_10002546_pt1 | contig 32373 bp, 37 predicted proteins | sample LaCruzMarch2015__FD_192404 | JGI IMG/M metagenome (GOLD analysis project Ga0247840, IMG submission 192404) | Freshwater microbial communities from meromictic Lake La Cruz, Castile-La Mancha, Spain - LaCruzMarch2015_17m | ecosystem: Environmental > Aquatic > Freshwater > Lake | place: Spain...
AGATTGGCGATTTCTTCGGTGCCTGGCCGGACTCCCGGCAAGGCCGCGACGAGATCGCCAATCATCTCCAACGCTTCTGGGACCCGCGCATGCGCCGTCAGCTCGCAGACTATGTAGCGGATGAAGGCGGCGTTGGACTGGCGCAGATCGTCATTGAGGCGATCAGGCAACTGGAGCCGGTGCCGATCGATCCGTAATCGCCGTTGTGGTTATTTGAGCGTGGCCAGCCATTCGGAAATCAACAGGAATTCCTCGTCGGTCACGCTCGCCATCAGCGGGCGCATGGCGGCTGACAGCCCATTGGTGCGGGTTCCGTCGCGGATCGCCTTCATCTGTTCCAGTAAATAGGGTGCGTTCTGCCCGGCGAGCTTGGGATAGACCGGCAGCACCGTTGTCTTGGCGTCCGACCCGTGGCAGGAGTGACACGCGCGTACGGTAAAGAGCGTGGCTCCATCCTGTGCGCGCACCAGTCCCACGGTTCCCAGGGCAAAGGCCGCGATGGCGGTGGTCAGGGCCAGTAGTGTCTTCGGTAATCTCATCGGCTACTCCTCGTCTGCTCTGCAAGTCCCCGGTGTGTGCCCAGGGTATCGGGTGGCGACTGTCGGCCCTGCTCTAGGGCACTGCACGGTCCCTGTCGGGTTGCAACTTTGGTGCCATGATCAATGAGATGCCTTCTTCGGACTTCGGCTTCCAAGAGAAGGGTTGGCTGTGCCCTGACGGCGTCACCGACCGTGACGGCCGGCGTCCTGGGTCGCCGTGCGGGGCGTAACGCGCCGCCCAGCCATTGCCAGGGCGGTCAACGTCCGTAACGCACCGGTGACAGTTTGTACCGTTTCAGCTTAAGAAGAACCTTGGGGTTGGTCTGCTGACCAGCGAGGGCGAGGAGTGGAAACGCCATCGCCGCATGACCCGTCCCGAACGTTCATTGCGTCTACGTTGCATCCTGAGAGGTCCCACCATGTCCATCGCCGTTCGTGAACTGAAGGCCGGCCTTTCCCGTGTGCTGCTGCGCGCCCAGGCGGGAGAGGTCATCGAGGTCACCTCGCACAACCGACCAATCGGGCGGATCGTCGGCATTCCGGCGCAGGCGAGAGACGGCGGGCTGCGCGGCCTGATCGCCGCGGGCGCCTTGTCCTGGAGCGGCAGCAAGCCCTGCTTGGCGCCGCCCCTGGATCTGACGGACGGTGTGAAGCCGGTTGGCAGAATGGTGTTGGAGGATCGCGGTTGATCCTGTTCTGTTTCGACACCCGTCTGGAAAAAGCCGCCAAGGCGCTGGGAATGCTGACTTTGGCAAGGGATGGTCAAGACTGAAGCGGAGGTAATCGATCGCGCTCAGGCGCGTCGACATGCCAGTCCGAGCAGTCCGGCGCCGAGCAGCAGGGCGGTGCCGGGCACAGGGGGGCGGCGGTGACGCGCACGATGGCGCCGGTCAGGGTCAGGGTCAGGGGCAGGGGGCTGATCGCGTCCCCCAGACCGTGGGAGAGGATGACGATACTCAAGGTGAGTGCGGCGTTGCCCGCGGTCAGGGCCGAGAAGCTGACGATGGTGATCAGGGTGTCTGCGAGGATGTTGAGGCCGCTGCCGAGGGTGCCTTCGGCAAAGCGAAGGGTGCCGCTGCTTCGACCTCCTGCATCCGAATCAGCAACTCGAACTGGAGCCGCAGATCACGCTCGGCCCCAAAGGCGGCATGCCGCTGCGCTTGCACCGGCGCACGCCAGACCGTCGAGTCTGACCGCGCTCAGTCGACCTGCGCCCGCCGCTGGGGCCCAGGTCGGACGGAACGCCTCAGACCGACAGGCCGAGTCGGTCGGCAATCCGGGCCATGGCTTGGCCGCGCACAGTTGGCTCGACCTTCCCTAGTCGCGTGGCATCGCGGGCCTCGATGGTGGCAATCTTAGCGGTCCTGACCAGGGAGGGCGCCGGGAGTCCGGTCCCGGTGAGGTCGGCAAGGACGATATCGCCCGGCCATCCGCGGTTTTCGGCGCTGGTCACCATGACCACCCACAGCAGGCCGAGGGTGTCGCCGCCGTTGCCGCCGGCAACGACCAGTGCTGGACGCGATTGCCGCGTGGGGCGATTGGTATAGGGGAAGGGGACCTTCACGAGGTCGCCCGGTTCAAAGGTCGGCATAGGCCTTCGCGTCGGCATCCGAATACCACTCGCTGAAGGTGCGGAATGGATCATCCACGGCCGAATCCGTCTGGACCTTGGTCAGGATGACCCGCTGCCCATCCAACTCGTACCCCAGCGCGTCGCCCTCGTGCAGGTTCAAGGCCGCGCGGATCGGCTGGGGGATGGTGGTCTGGGCCTTGCTGGTCAGCTTGCTGGTGATCATCGTTGCGCGCCGTGGTAAGGAATGTCCTTGCGATCTTATGCACGGCTGCACGCCGGGGTCAAGCGTGGTGCGCGTAACCTCGGGGTCGCCATGCGGCTTGGGGGAAGTCCTGATACAAGACAGCGATTCTCCCGCGCCGAACGGGGCATGTGTCCCGTCCGGAGCCAGTGCAAACCGCGGCTTGTTCCCGGTTTCCCTCGGCAATCTGACCAATCCGCGACTGCGAAGTCTGCTGCAAGAGGTCTTTGCGGATGCCATGGCGCTACACCAACTACGACCTTTGCTTTGAGCGCGCCGCTGGCGAATTGGGCGGTATCGTACTGGACGGGTTCTCCTTCGCCGCGCCGCGTCGCTACGATCCGCGCTTTTTCAGTTATGACATCATCCGCCGCTCCAGTAGTGGCGATAACCTCGGGGACTACCTTGAAGGCGTGTTCTTGCTCTACAAGCTTCACGGCTCCGTGAACTGGGCTCGGACGGAAAGCGGTGCGATCTTAGAGAATATCGAGCCAAGGCCGGAAGAAGCGTGTCTAATATACCCAGCGAGCGGAAAGTATCAGCAGAGTTTTACACAGCCACATCTGGAGTCCATGGCGCAATATCTCGCCGCCGTGCGTGAGCCAAATACCTGCGTGCTGGTGGTGGGGTTCGGCTTCAATGACGACCATCTGGCCGAGCCCTTGCTGGCAGCGGCCAAGTCAAACCCTCACTTACGCTTGATCATCGTTGATCCTGGTTCAGAGGCAAACACAAAGAGCGACAAAGGGTATTGGACTCAGTTTTCCGAGATTGCCGCTCAAGGTGAAGACATTTGGTTCATCGCAGCGGATTTCGACGACTTTGCCCAGATGGTCCCCGACCTGAAATCACTGCCCCCCGCAGATGCACTTATGAAAGCCATCCAGAACCTGCCGAGAGAACGATGAGCGGATTATCAATCGATGCGTAATTTCCACGCGGACTGCTGCGACCCGAGTTGTTTCTCGGGGTTGCGTCCTCGATCACGGCGCGGACGGTGGGGGTGAATCTCAGCGAAGCGGGTAGCCCGAGTGGTTCGCATTTCTTTGGCGGGCGCTACGGACGCGGGGAGGTCGGTGAGTTCGTTTTAATTGAGGGGCAGCAAAGCCTGTTACTGGGACGCATTGCTGAGGTCTTCCTGCGCGATGCTGAGCGGCGTTCCATCAAGTCTGACTTCACCGGCAGACGTGATCTCGATGCGTTAGGGCTGATCCAACTGCTCGGCTGCGTGGCCATGGATAATCTAATGGTAACGGCCGGCATCGACGCCTATCCGCGTCTCGGCGATCGTATCTACGCCGCACCGCATCGGTTCATCGCCCTGTTACCGCGATTGATGGAGCGAGATGACGCTGAACACGAGGCTGTCACCTTGAACCTTGGGTCGGTTGATATGGCCCATGAAAGCACCGTATCGATCAAGCCCGAACGACTCTTCGGACGCCACTGCGCCATTCTTGGCGCAACCGGCGGCGGCAAGAGCTGGACGACGGCGCGGATCATTGAGGAGTGTATCAAGCACGATGCGAAGCTGATCCTGATCGACGCGGCCGGTGAGTATCGGGATTTCATTGACGATGGCGTAATGCACTGCCATCTTGGCGAACCAATAACTCTCGCTAAGAATTCGCTCTCGTGTTTGCTGCCGCCGATATCTTTCTCAGAATCAGATTTTGTGGCGATGTTTGAGCCAGCCGGAAAGGTACAGGGTCCTAAGTTGCGCTCTGCCATTCAAAGCCTCAGACTCGCAGATCTGGAGCCATCAATCGCTTCAGAAGGACTAATGATTAAGGCAAATAAAGATAAGAAACAGTACAACGATGCGATGTCGCGGCATGCATCGAGGGTGAACGACCCGAGGCAGAAATTCAATGTTCACCTTTTGAGTCAGCAAATCGTAAATGAGTGTGTAGGGGACTACGGCGACCCAAAATGGAAGGGGCCGAACGAGGCGGAAGTCGGCTACTGTGCATCACTAATTGGCACAGACTTTCCGATCCCTCTGACGATACAGATTCATAAACCAAGCACTCAACCGAAATCAGATGGCCCGAAGTACCAGGAGCATTGGGCTACCAAACTGACTTCGGCAGAGTCGTGAGCTAGGGGAGGAGCGGGGCCAGACGACGTTGCCCTCGCGCCCAAGCTCCGCTTGGACATGCGGTCCCGAAAGCTCTGCTTCCCGAGCCCCCGGCGAACCCAATGCCGTTCAGTTAGGCGAAGCCGCGAAACCGGAGAGACTCTGATTTATCAGCGCGAAATCAGGAAACCGTGGTCTGTCCCCTGCCTGGGGCGGACAACGGTTTCCTGCTTTGCTTGCGACAACACTTGGGCGCGATGATCCGGAACGGGCCAATGGCCGTGATCTCGACCTTCTGAATGTCCGGAGGGAGGGCGACCGCCTTCGGCAGTCGCACCGTCTGACTGCGGGTTGCTGACGAAGACCCTGGTGTGTTCGGTGGTGATGTGGCGGGCTCCGGCGGCATCGACCCCGAGTCTTGACGCGGCGACGGGATCTGTCAATGTGCTCAGGGGAACGGTTTCCAGAGCCGGACGGGGTATGCCCCAACAACCGCGGCGGGACGGGGCATTCGCCCCGTCCCGAACGTTCATTCCGTCGCTGACGGTTGGCACGGGCGCCGGTCCAGGGAAAGCGTTTCGGACGGGGCGAATGCCCCGTCCGGCCTAGAAGGGGATCTGGCGCGGGGGTCGGTCCGCACAGCGGATCCTACGCGGTCTCGGGAAGCTGGAGCTTCGGGGAGGGGGTTACGAAACGGGAGCTTCGTAACGAGATAAGGTCATGACCTGCCGCTGTGCGCACTGCCCGGCGCCTGCTTGGTGATCGCGAAGTCGATTTCTTTGGCGGCGCCCGCAGTCTGGACCCACAGGCTTCGGGCTCGAATGCATATTGTTTGAACATTTGTTGCCATGTGCTTGTGCCGGAGTAGGCTAACATTTGCCCCCAAAGCAGCGATGCGATCGGCAGTCGCAAGAAGTGGCCGATGCGTTGAATCTGACCCAGGATCAAGAGGCCGAGTTCGGGGCAATCCTGACGTTGACTGACGACCGTTTCGAACCAAGCATCGCCGACAACGACCTGTTCGCGGCCATCCGCGCCACGCTGACGATGAGCAGCAGCAGGTATTGGCTGCCCTATCGCCTGACTACCGGGTCGTTGAGGAGCGATGGCGATGAACCGCGGACGCAATTGCCCATTGGATCATTGAATCCTGGTCCGGACGCAGCCCCTCATGTCCCTTCCGCTACCACCAGAGGTGATCGATTAATGAATGAAGTGAATAAGTTGGAAGCGCTTCGCAGCTCCCTCCTCGCGACCGATCTCGATGAGCCGGAAATGCATGCACTCGCCAGCCAGATGGCGGTGGCGACGGTGCACGACGGTGAGGTACTGGTCGCTGAAGGGGACATACGCCAGACCCTGTTCCTGCAAGCGGCGGGCGCCCTCCAACTCTATCAGGACCGCGGTGGCAACGCGGAGGTCCTCTACCAGTTGCGCGTCGGTGAATGCGTTGGGACCCGTACCTTCATCGAGGGCGCGCCGTACGTGTTCGGGTTGCGCTCGATCGGCGACAGCACTGTCCTCACCTTGGAGCCGGCCGCCTTGGAGTCCCTGGCGGAAGTCCATCCCCGGTTACCGTATAAGGTGATGCGCGCCTTCGTTCTCATCACCCACGGGAACCTGACGCGCTTGTTTCTGGAAGGCGCCGAGCTGCGCAATTACGTGTTAAAGACGGGCGGTCGCTATTGAGCGCCCGACGGCAATGCCGTCGGGCCGGCCGCCCCAGTGCGACCTCGCCCAGCCGTGGCCGCAGGCGCGGACCGACACCCGCGTGAACCCTGTCGGCGTTGGATCGGTCCCCCGAACCATTCGGGTCGGATCTCGCGTCCTAAAGGCGCGGCCCTCAGCCCCAGACGAGCACCTCACCCTGGCCGCCATAGCCCAGATCTCCGAGCCAGCGGTGGACCCGTGTCCCGCGCGACTGAAGTTGGGTGAAGGGCCCGCCGGCGGTCGCGAGATCACGGGTCAGTAGCGCCAGGAAGCCGAGGTCCTGGGTGCCGTTGTCGTTGAAGGTGGGTGGCAGACTGGGCTCAGTGGTCAGCAGCAGGGTGCCGCGGCGCATGGCGAACCCGGTGTTCGTTCCGGTGCGGCCCAGGACCAGGATGGTCCCGGCGACCATGCGTGAGCCGCAGTAGTCCCCGGCGTCGCCATGGATCAGAATCCGGCCGCGGCGCTGGTGGTCACCGACCCGGTCACCCGCGTTACCCCACACCTCGATCTGTCCGCCGCGCATCCCGCGGCGCTCGCCGGCGATGGCGGCCCCAAGGAAATCGCCCGCGTCGCCGTGGACGCACAGGGTCCCGCCTGACATGCCGCTACCGGCGAAGGGTCCGACGTCGCCGCTGACCACGATGGTTCCGCCCCGCTGCTGTCGGCCGAGATAGGCCCCGGCCCGACCTTCGATGCGGATGGCGCCCCGTGTCATGCCGGTCCCGATGCCGTCCAGGCGGTCGCTGTCGGAGCGGATCAGAAGGTCGTCGGTGTTGGTGCCGGATACCGCGAACAGGTCGCCGAGCGCGACCTCTTGGTTACCGACCCAGAGCGGCAGGCGCCCGATCGCCGCTGCCGACTGGCCCGCGAGCGCATCGGGGGTCAGGGCCGCGAGGTCGATACGCGGCAGCGGGGCTTCAATCAATTGCAGGGTGAGCGCGGTCATGTTCAATCGATCAGGTCCCGCAAGTGGAAATGGTATTGTCCGAGCTTACCGCCATAGTTGCCGGCGGAGAGCCGCAGCACCCCCGACTCCGGCCCCAGGGCGCAGACGGCCGCGACGCCGACCCGGGTGGCCTCGCGCACGTCGGCCTCCGTGAGCCCGTTGATCACGATCTCCAGGACCGCACCGATGTCCGCGTCCAGGCGGGTGTTCACCAACCCCCGCAAGGTGGGACAGAACGCGTCGTTGGTCGAGGCCATCAGGGCTTTGTACTTGGAACCGACCTTGGAGCCGGAGCGGGCGATGCCGCCGGGGAAGGGCAGCAGGACATTGGGCAGCCGCCGGATAGCCGCGACCGCGTGCTCGCAGGCGGCCAGGGTTTGCGGCAGGGTGCGGCCAAGGACCAGGAAGTTGCCGCCGCCGACCGCGCTGGCGCGCGCCGTGTATTCCTCGCACAGGAACTCGCCGTCCATCACCGGGACGCGCCAATAGCGCCGACCGGCGATGCGTTTGGCGATTTGCCAGCCGTCGCCGAAGAACCGCAGGTTCTTGCCCAGGGGGACCGGTTTTTCGCTGGTCATGCCGGAGAAGCAGGCGGTGGTGGGGCAGGTCAGCACGCACTGCCCGACCCGCCGTTCGACCTGTTTCTCCAATTCCTTGCCGGACATGGCGAACAGCAGCACGCTGACCCCGGGACGGCCGTCGGGCGTGTGCTCCGGGGCCAGCGCGGACTCGATCCCGGCCTCGGCCCCGCAGCCGATCACGGAGGTGGCGAATCCGGTCATAGTCTCGCCGGCGATCCGTGCCCACTGGGGACTGATCGCGGTAACGATCAGGCGCGCGGCGTTCATGCCGAACGCCTCGGCGAACGTGTCTTCGATCTCGATACCGTTCTTTCTCATTGCGGATCAGCCGTAAGACGTCTTTTCCGATGCTAGGCGACGCCGGGCGCCCGGCACGGGTGAATGGTGACCGGACTGCCGATGCCCGCGGCCATCTCGGTGTCGGAGATACGGAAATTGGCCATGCGGATGCTGTGATAACGGTCGAACCAGCGGCCGATGCGCTGCTCGATGGCGGGGTCGAACGCGGGCCGCACCACTTGAGTACCGCCGTGCACCACCCGGGTGACGGCCCCCTCCTCGACCACCACCTCGCCGCCCTTGAAGACCAGCATGGGCCGGGCAAAGGTTTGCTCCGGGTCGTCCCCTTGATGGTACACGGTGATGTCGGCGCGGGCGCCTGGACCCAAGTGCCCGCGGTCGGTGAGTCCCAGGATGCGGGCCGGGGCGGCGCGGGTCATGATAGCGATCTCATAGAGACTGTACTCCCGCGTGAGTGAGCCCAGACAACTCATGGCGGCGGCCTCGGGATTGATCTGCCCGAGTTGATCGTTGCGGAAACCGCGGTCCATCAGCAGCCGGATCAGCCGCGGATAGCTGGTGAAGGGGGCACCGTTCGGGTGGTCGGTGGTGAGGAAGACCCGCCAGGGGTCATCCACCATCAGGAACAACTCCAGACCAATGGCCCACTGGAGCGCATTGACGAAGTTCTGATCGCGGTAGCGGAAGGGCACCACCCCGCAGCCGGCATCGCACTCGATGTCCATGCAGGTCCACTTGCGGGGGTGGGCGTGATGATGGTTCGCGTACTGGCGCATGGTGTCGCCGGAGACGGTGACGGTCTGGCCGAACATCACCTGGCCCACGTCGATGCTCACGTTCTTGCGGGCGTTGACGGCCTGGGCGATCTCCCCGGCGGCGGAGGAGAAGTGCCGGTCGCCCTCGGTGCCGTAGGTATGGAACTGGATGTGCGTCAGATGGATGGGGAAGCCCTCGGCGGCGTCCATGGTGGCCAGGGTCGCCGCGTGGTTGCCGGGAATCCCCAGATTGCTGGCGTGCACATGCAGCGGGTGCGGGACCCCCAGTTCGAACACCGCCCGACTCAGGGTGCGCACGATATCGCGCGGGGTGAGGGGGTAATGCGGGTGACGTTCGTCGACATCGAGGCTGCGGGCATTGAACTTGAAGGCGCTGATCCCGCCCGGGTTGACGACCTTGATGCCGATGCACTGTGCAGCGTGCAGGGTCCAGGCAACATAGTCGTTGATGACCTCCTGGCCCACCCCCTCGCTCATCAACTGGAGCAGCAACTCGTCGCTGCCGAGCATGGCGTAGCCGCCGGTGTCGAGCATCGGGGTATCCGCCATCTCCATGTGCGCCTGGCGCGCGTTCACCGGCAGGACGGCCGGTTCAAAGGCTGTCGTATAGCCCATTTCGGCGTAGCGATAGCCGGCGGCGAACGTCGAGGGAGCGGCGTGCCCGCCCCCGGTGCGGGTCAGCGTCGTGCGGGTGCGCACCCGATTGCGCTGGTCCTCCGGGAGCATGGTGCGGGCGATGTTGACCTTGCCACCGCCGATGTGGGTGTGCAGGTCGATGGCCCCGGCCATGACCAGTTTGCCCGCGAGGTCATAGGTTTGCCGTGGGGTCTCACCAACGGGCGCCGCGGCGAGGATCTGTCCGTCGCGCAGGTAGAGATCGCGAACCTCGCCGTTGATCCCATGGGTAGGGTCGTACAACCGGCCGCCGGCAAGTTTGGTCAACACGATGCCTGGTCTCCATGGGTTCGGGGTGCGGTGGCGCGGCGGGCAACAAGCGGGACCGCGGTTTCCTTATCCATGATGGACTCGCAACCGCTCGCCGAGCAGCCCGATCACCCGCGCCACTGACGGTAGCCCGACAGCGCGCATTTGACCCAGCGGCAAGGGGCAGACCGCATCACTGCGGTACCAGTGGCCGGGGTGATCGACGCCGGGAAGCCCCACTGGAATGAAAACCTCCGGCTCCCGCTCGCAGGCCATCCCCGGATGACCCAGCACGATGGTCGGCCGGGCGGTGCTCGGCACTGCCGCCGTGCCCGCAAGCGCCTGCACCCACAGCAGCAGATCGCAGTGGTCGCCGGCGAGCAAATCCTGGTAGCGGTAGAGGACCGGCTCATAGCGCAGCCGGTTCTGTTGGCGCCCGCTGCGCAGTGGATATCCGGTTTGCCAGGTGCAGACCTGATTGACGGTCACGTCACCGAGGGTCCCGGCCAACGGTAAGGCCGCGGCCCGGGTGGTGCGGTTGAGGTCTCGCACCAGTTCTACGAACCCCTGAATCGTCAACTCGGCGTGGGGGAAGTCTAATTCGGCGGCGGCCCAGGTCACCACGGCGTAACGGGCGGCGCGCAACCGTCCCGCCAGGTCCTCCAGTTGCGGGCCGGACACCCCGGGGATCGCATCGGCGCGCACCGGCCGACCGGCGATCAGCCCGCGCAGCAGGCTGCAGACGCCGGCCAGGTCCGTGTTGGCGACGGGGATGAGGGTCGGGTTCGCCGCCGCGAGCGTGGCGGGCAGGGACTCCGGGTCCCAGTCCCCGAGCAGCACGAGGCGGCGTTGTCCGGGCGGCGAAAACAAGGCGTCGGTCGGCAAGAGGACGCGCTCGATGAGCCGCGGGAAGCGGCGCGTGCACTCATTGCCGAATATCAGGATCAGGTCCGCACGGTTACGCACCTCGGTCAATGTCGCGGTCATCCAACCGCTATCCTGGAGGACCAACAGGTTACGAAACAACGCATCGCCGCCAACATGATCGAGCAGGGCGCCCCGGTGGTCGGCCAGGTCCATGACCGCGCGCATTCCGTTGACGTCGGCCACGAGCCCACCGAACAGGGGGGCGTGCGCCGCCGCCAAGAGCTCCGCCGCGCGCGCGATCGCCGCGTCCAGAGCGACTGGCCCACCGGCGATCCGCGGCGATCCGGGCGCCTGCACCCAGGCCGTGGAGAATGCCTGTTGGGCGGTTGCGCACCCGTTCACCAGGGTCGGCGGGTCGACGCCATCCGTCGCCACACGCAAGTCGTCGCACGCCAGCCCGCAGAAAGGGCAGGTCAAGGTGCTGTCCGCGGGTTCGGTTTGCCACATCGTCGTTGTGGATACTCCGGGGCGTCAAGGACTCTGAGAAGCGGCCACGGCGCCGAGGACGCCATGGGGGGAGTGGGCTGAAGCGCCGCCCGCGGGCAAGCCGGCGCGCTCGAGTAGCCAACTGATTCAGGAACCGTGCCAGACGGGTGCGCGGTCAGCCCGGCGGTCGTGTTCGGCGGCCTTCGCGAGACTGGGGGAATCCTGTGCATCGACACGTGCGACGACTGTTTCGCCCCGACGCTGCTGAGGTGACACAGTGATGCAGCAGAGGAACAACGGGTGCGGGGTTTATTCCACGTGTCGGCGGGTCCGGTTCCGCTGTCCGGTCGGCGTGTCAGGCCGCCGTTTGCAGCGCATCGCCGTGCGTCATGACGTCAAGCGAACGATTCAGGCATCAAATTTGCCTATAATTCTACCAAGGTCGTGAGACTGTATTTCCGGAAAGACCTGTGAGCTCGTTCGAGGCCCAAGATCATGACCAACGGTCCGTCCCTTTGCGTCCAGGTGGCGGCTCCGGCTCGGCTGCATCTTGGGTTCCTCGACCTTAACGGCGGTCTGGAGCGGCGGTTCGGCAGCCTGGGGCTCACCATTGACGGTTTCGTCACCCGCTTGAGTGCCGACCGGGCGGATGGTTTCAGTGCGGAGGGGCCGGGTGCGGAGCGCGCCATCGCCTATGCCCATACCTTTGCCGCGGCACGCGGCCTGCGTGGCGGGGCCCATATCCGACTGCGCGAAGCGATTCCCGGCCATGCGGGTCTGGGTTCCGGGACCCAGATGGCACTGGCGGTCGGTACCGCCCTGGAGCGGCTGTTGGGGCCGACGGTTGCCGGCGCGGCCTGGGATAGTCGCGCCATCGCCCACGCCCTGGGGCGCGGTCAGCGGTCGGGGATCGGCATTGGCGCCTTCGACGAGGGAGGCTTTGTCGTCGACTGTGGACGCGGCAGTCATACGCAGGTGCCGCCGGTGGTGATGCGGCTGCCCTTCCCGACCGATTGGCGGGTGCTGTTGCTGCTGGATCCGCGACGCCGGGGACTGCACGGTGAGCCCGAGACGCGCGCCTTCGCCGAACTGCCGGAGTCGCCGGCGGCCACCGCCGGGCACCTGTGCCGACTGCTCATGATGCAATTGGTGCCGGGGCTGATCGAGGGCCGGTTGGCGCCGGTCGCCGACGCCATCGGCCAGATTCAGCGGGCCGTCGGTGTCCATTTCGCCCCCGCCCAAGGCGGGTGTTTCGCTTCGCCGGCCGTCGCCGCCGCACTACATTGGGCGGCGGAGCAGGGCTTTGAGGGCGGCGGCCAATCGTCCTGGGGGCCAACGGGATTCGTCCTGACCGCGGATGCGGATCAGGCATGTTGGCTGGAGCGTGGCCTCAAGGCACGGTTCGGTGAGTTGACGGCGCTGCGGTATCGGATGACCGCCGGTCACAACCAGGGGGCGTCGGTGGCTGTGCTGCAGTCACCCCTGCAATCGATACAAGAATACTGACTCGAGCACCGCGTCAAGCAACCGAGTGAACACATGTCCAAGCCCTATCTTCTGCATATGATCACGGCGGCCAAGAATCTGAGCCCCTTCGATGTCAATATGGCCTACGACGCGGGCTGGAGCGCCTGCATACCCTACACTCAGGTGACGCTGGAGGAGATCGCCGGCCTGACTCAGGATGCGATCTTCTCCCGTGGACCCAAGGGGGTGGCGCGCACCGGAATTTTCCTGGGCGGTCGCGACGCGCATCTCGCGCTGGAGATGCTTGCCGCCGCCCGCGCGGCCATGGTGCCGCCATTCGAGATCTCGGTCTTCGCCGATCCCAGCGGCGCCTTCACGACCGCCGCGGCCATGGTCGCCGGGGCCGAGGGGTGTCTCCGCCGCAGCCACGGCAGCGGGCTTGCCGCGAGCCGCTGCCTGATCTTCGGCGGCACCGGTCCGGTGGGCTCGGCCGCCGCGATCCTGGCCGCCCGCGCCGGGGCGGACGCGGTCATCGTGAGCCACCTGGGACTGGCCCGGGCCGAGGAGACCGCACGGTTGTGCAGCCAGCGCTATGGGGTCCGGTTGAGCGGGGCGGACGGGAGCAGTGACGCGCACGTCCGCGATTCGCTGGCGGGTGCCGACTTGATTTTCAATGCCGCGGCGGCCGGGGTCCAGGTCTTGAGTGCCGACCAGCTCGGCGCGGGCCGCCGACTGAAGGTCGCCTGCGACGTCAACGCCGTACCCCCGGCCGGCATTGCGGGGGTTGGGGTGATGGACAATGGGGTCCCCATGCCCGGCTCGACCAGCGGTGCCCTGGGGCTGGGGGCGCTGGCTGTCGGCAACATCAAATACAAGGTGCAGCAGGGTCTCCTGCGGCAGATGCACGAGGCCGGTTCGCCCCAATACCTGGGGCTCGACGAGGCCTTCGAGGCGGCGCGTCGGCATGTGGGCTGAGCCCGCCGAGCTGTTCCTGGCGGCCAACAGCGCCCGCGCCATCGCCGAGTCGGCGGTGCGCGGCGGGTTTCGGGTGCAGATCCTGGATGGCTTCTGTGATCAGGATACCCAGGGGCTCGGTTCCTGCACCCGGGTACCCATGATCGGTTGGGGTCTGGACCCGGTGCAGTTGAGCGCCGCGATCGAGCGGCTGGCGACCGGCCCGTCGCCGGTCGGTTTGGTCTATGGGGCTGGACTGGAGTCGTCGCCCGATCTGTTGTCGGCCCTCCCGGAATCGGTACGCCTCCTGGGGAACGCCCCCGCGGTCCTCGCCCTCCTGGCCGACCCGGTCCGGCTCTTCGCGTTGCTGACGCAATGCGCGATCCCCCACCCGCAGACCCGATTGGACCCGCCCCCGGCAGGGGATGCGTCGCTCTGGTTGCTGAAGGAATGCGGCGGCAGCGGCGGCCTTGGGGTGCGCCTCTGGCGGGATGGCGACCCGCGGCCCAGCGGGCCGCACTATTTCCAGCAGCGGCTGGCCGGGGCGCTGATGTCCGTCCTCTTCATCGCCGATGGCACTCGGTTGGAGGTCATCGGCTTCAACCACCTGCTGGTGGCGGACGGCGGGGCCCAGCGGCCTTTTCTGTACGGCGGGGCAATCGGTCAGGCGACCATCGCCGATCCCCTGCGGCAGGCGGTCATCGGCTGGGCCGCGTCCCTCGTGGCGGCGCTGGGCCTGCGCGGTCTCAACAATCTGGACTTCATCTTGCATCAGGGGCGGGCCTACCTGCTGGAGCTCAATGCCCGGCCATCGGCAACCATGAGCCTTTACGAGGGTCACTGCGCGGAGGGCTGGATCAGCCGGCATGTGCGCGCCTGCCTCGGCACCTTACCGGCGGCGTCATGGGGTCCCCCGGCCGGTATCCGCGGCCAGCGGCTCGTCTATGCCCCGGCCGACCTGCGCATCCCTGTCGATCTGGTCTGGCCCGCCTGGTGTCGGGATCGGTCGCCGGCGGGTACCCTGGTGCCGCGGGGCGCGCCCCTGTGCACCGTGCTGGCGGATGGCCCGGCGACGGGCTCGGTGGAGTCGCTGTTAGCCGAGCGGGCGCAGCGAATGTTGGACCTGATCGGTGAGCATGAAACCCATGAATGAGCCCAGCCTCAACGCCCTGACCGCCCCCTTGATCGCTGCATTGGTCGCGGACGCACCCGCACTGCGTTTGGGGTTGACCCATCTGGAGAACGGTTGCCTGGTGGTCGACGCGGGCATCCAGGCCCCGGGCGGCCTGGAGGCCGGTCGGCGCATCGCCGAGGTCTGTCTGGGCGGACTAGGGCAGGTCGGTCTGCGCGGCGGACTGGCCGTCGGCGGCGCGGTCGGCGATTGGCCGATCGCGGTGCAAGTCCATACCGCCGATCCGGTGCTGGCGTGTCTGGGGAGCCAGTACGCGGGTTGGAGTCTGAGTCACGGCGGGGGCAAAGGCGCCTTTCACGCGCTCGGCTCAGGTCCGGGCCGCGCGCTTGCCGGCAAGGAGCCGTTGTTTGCCGAACTGGACTATCGCGACCAGGCCGAGCGGACCTGTCTGGTGCTGGAGGTGGACCGCGTGCCCCCAGTCCCCCTGGTGGAGAAGATTGCCGCCGATTGCGGCGTCACGCCCGCCGCGCTCACGCTGATCCTCACCCCCACCCGCAGCCTGGCCGGTACCGTCCAGATCGTGGCGCGGGTGTTGGAGGTGGCCTTGCACAAGGCCCATACCCTGGGCTTCGATCTGCACGCCATTCGCGATGGCATGGGGAGCGCCCCGCTGTCGCCGCCCTGCGCGGATTTCGTCACCGCCATGGGCCGGACCAACGATGCCATCCTGTTCGCCGGTCAGGTCCACCTGTTCGTCACCGGTGGGGATGAGGCCGCGCAAGACTTGGCGCAGCGTCTGCCGAGCAGTGCCTCCCGCGACTATGGGCGGCCCTTCGCGGAGGTCTTCGCGGCGTATCAGTACGACTTTTTCCAGATCGATCCACTGCTCTTCAGCCCGGCTCGTGTTCGCGTGACGGCCCTGGACAGCGGGCGGACTTTCAGCGCCGGGCGGATCGATCCGGACCTGCTCGCGGTCTCCTTCGGGATCGGCGCATGACACCGGTGCGTCTGGCGCAGCGGCCGCTGGTCGCGCCCGTGGTCGCCATCTTCACCGATGACCCCGGTTGGCACGGAGCGCGGCTGTGTGAGGCCTTCGCCGCCCACGGCTGGGAGGCGCGCTATGTGTCACTGGCGGCGTGCCACTTCGCGCTCGGCGACGGCGGGCCGGGTCTGCGTCTGCCCGGCTGCGATGGCCTGCCGGACGCCGCCTTCGTGCGCGGTGTGCCGGGCGGGACCCTGGAGGAGGTCGTCTACTACCTGGACGTGCTGCACGCCTTGCGCCACTTGGGGATTGCGGTTTACAACGACGGCCGCGCCATCGAGCGCAGCGTCGACAAAGGCATGACCAGCTTCCTGCTGCACAGCGCCGGCATCCGCACGCCCCCGGCCTGGGTCATTCGCGATCCGGGGCAGGCGCAGCAGGTGGTCGAGCGCGAAGTGGCTGCCGGCCATGCGTTGGTTTGCAAGCCGTTGTTCGGTTCCCAGGGAGAGGGACTCATCCGCCTGACCGCCGCCGACAGCGCCTTACCGGACTCGGCCGTCTGCCGGGGTATCCATTACCTTCAACGCTATGTCCCCGGTGCGACGGCGCAGGCACAGGACTGGCGGGTCTTCGTCGTCGGCGGACGGGCGGTCGCGGCCATGCGCCGCGCCGCGGCCCACGGCTGGATCACCAATGTTGCTCAGGGTGCGACCTGCCACCCGGCCGCACTGGAGCCGGACCTGCGCGAACTGGCGCAGGCGGCCGCCCGGGCCTTGGAGATGGCCTACGCGGGTGTCGACATCCTGCGTGACGCCGCTGGTCGAGCCTGGGTGATCGAGGTCAACGGTGTCCCGGCCTGGCGGGGGCTCCAGCAGGTCTGTGGCTGTGACATCGCCGCGGCTCTGGCAGCCGATCTGTTGCGTCGGCATCAGTGGGCGGCGCGCCGGGAGGCGGTGGGTAGATGACCGCGGCGCGGCGCGATCAGGGGCGCGTGGCGCGGCGGCAGGCGATTGCTGCTGCCTATCGGGCGGCCTGCGCCCTGGAACTCGATGCGCAGAAACCCGGCAACGTGCACCGTGCGTCGGCCGGGCATGGGATGACGGTGGCGGACTTTCTGCGCAGTGCGCAGGTCAGTGCCGGACCCTTGACCAGGCCCGGCCTGGGGCTCGGCGAGCGCGTCTTCCGCGCCGTATCCGCCACCCGGCAAGCGGTCGGCTGCAATACCAATCTGGGTATACTGCTGCTCTGTGCCCCGCTGATCCAGGCCGCCCTGGCGTCGCCGGCGGGTGGCGAACTGCGCCACCGTCTGGAGGCGGTGCTCAAGGCCGCCGATCGGCGGGACACCGACTGGCTGTTTCGGGCCATTCGCCTGGCCGCCCCCGGCGGGCTCGGCGCGTCGGCGGAACACGACGTGTCTGGCGCGGCTCAGGGTACGCCGCTGGAGGTGATGCGCCCTGCCGCTCACCGAGACCTGATCGCCCGCCAATACACCGAAGGCTTCAGCGATTTGTTCGAGCGGGCGGTTCCTCTGCTGGCCGTGCTCAACGACCGCTGGCAGGATCCGGCCTGGGCGGCGGCCGGTCTCTATCTGGATTTTCTGGGGCGCTACCCGGACTCCCATGTCGCCCGCAAGCTGGGGCTCGCGCAGGCCGTCGCGGTGTCCCGGCAGGCCGCACCCCTCGCCGCCGCCTTGACCGGCGCCGCGCGGCCCGAGCCCTATGCCGCGGCACTGCGGGAGCTGGACCGAGAGCTGAAGGGGGCCGGTATCAACCCCGGAACCTCAGCGGACCTCACCGTGGCCTGCCTGCTGATTCGCGGGATCGAGCCCCGGCCCCGCGCAGTGTTATCGGCGGCGGATGCCCGTCGTCTTCCCGTTACCGGGCCGGTCACCCTGGCCCCGGTACTTTCCTTCCGAGAACTTTGAAACCTGAGGAGCGCATGCGATGGCAGTGATCAATAAGACCCTGGTCGGTGAGTCCCTGGTCGGCGATGGCAACGAGGTTGCCCATATCGACCTGATCATGGGGCCGCGCGGCTCCGCGGCCGAGACCGCCTTCTGCAACGGCTTGGTGAACAATAAGGACGGCTTTACCGGCCTGCTCGCGGTGGTGGCTCCCAACCTGCCGGTCAAACCCAGCACCCTGATGTTCAATAAGGTCACCATCAAGGGGGCCAAGCAGGCGGTGCAGATGTTCGGACCCGCCCAGCGCGGCGTGGCCATGGCGGTGGCCGATTGTGTCGAGGATGGCACCATCCCGGCTGCTGAGGCGGACGATATCTTCATCTGCGTCGGTGTCTTCATCCATTGGCAGGCCGAGGACGATGCCAAGATTCAGGATTACAACTACCAGGCGACCAAGGAATCCATCAAACGCGCCATCGCCGGCGAGCCCAAGGCCGCGGATGTGGTGAAGCAGAAGGGTAGCACCGGCCATCCCTTCGCTGCCCACCTCTAACTCAAGGGGCGAGTGACGAGGGCCAAGGAAGGCCCAGCGCCATCCGCTACGGCAAGATTACTGATGAATCCCGAGTTGTGCGTCGATTTCCAAGTGCCCCCAGGTTTGCCGGCAGAGGGCCTGACGCCTGCGGAATACGCGTTGCGTCACCACCTGCCGCTGGAGTTGGTGGTGGAGCGGGCGGCCCTGAACCGGGAGGATCAGGTCGCGGATTTCCCGCCGCCCACCACCTATCCCGGCGAGCGCGCCCGCGCGGTCTTGCGTGGGCTGACCTGGGCCGGGCTGCTCCGGGAAGAGGGCGCTTTCGTCCTGGTTCCCGGCGAGATACGGCGCCTGGATCTGCTGCTGTGGGACCTGTCGGCCCTGTGTGACTATGGCTTTCGCTTTCGGCAGGACTATACCTATGCGGGTGACACCCACCGGGTGGTCGCCCACAACCGTCTCAAAGCGCCGAAAATCCACCTCGATCGCTTCCGCGGCCTGCGGGTTGTCCCCGAGCCGCCGCCGGACTTCCTGCTGAGTCTCGCGGTGTATGTCGCTCACGCGGCGGAGTTACACGCCGGCTATCTCTTTCTGGAGTTCCCGGACGCCGCGGCAGGTCGGTGGACGGCGACTGAACTCCTGCGGCACCGCATCCAGTTTAAGGAGCTCGACGCGGCCGACCGGCCAGGCGCCGCCTTGCTGCGAACCCTCACCCCGGCGGACGCGCAGCGTCTGCTGGCATTGTTGCGGGAGCGTCTGCAGGACATGCCGGGCGCTCTGGACCGTTTTGAACAAGCGACCCCGGTCGTCACCGTGTGCAAGGAACTGGTCTTCGATGCCGCCCACTTCATCACGGATCACCCGGCCAAATGTGCCAACCTGCATGGCGGCCGCTACGCCCTGCACGTCAAGGTCAGCGGTCGGATCGATCCGGTGACCGGCTGCGTGGTGGACTACGGTTACCTTAAACGGGTGGTCAACCGTCGGGTGGTGGAGCGGTTCGACCACCATACATTGAACTATGCCGCCCCGGAACTGGCCTGGCGCTCCAGCACCGAGCTGTTGTGCGTGTATATTTGGGAGCAACTCATTGATTACTTGCCGGGACTGGCTGGACTGGACCTCTACGAGACGACTCAGTCCTGGTGCAGTTATCGCGGCCCCAGTCTGGAGGAGTTTCAGCGGCAGGGACCCGACCCGGTGCTCGGGTGGTTTCAGGGACCCATTGGCGGGTCATCGTTGCGCGCGTTGATACCGAAGCGTTGAGTTGCCAACGATGGCTTGACGTTCGCCAGATCGTCGAGCACGTCCGGCGTGAAGCGGCCCAGGTGCAGGGCGGTGGAGACCAGGGCACCGACCACGCCCAGGTCGCGCAGTTGGCGCAGATCCGCGGGGCCGCGCACCCCGCCGGCGGCGTAAAGCCGATGGGCGGGGGCGGACTGCCGCAGCGCGGTCAACCGCTCCAGATCCGGCCCCGCCCCGCTGCCGACCCGCCCCAGGGTCATCAGGATGACCTCGCGCGGCCACAACTCAGGCCGCCCGTGGAGCTCTGTCGGTCCTTGGGGTTGGTTGCCCCGGTAGTCGAGGGAAAGAATGGGTGCGGCCAGGGTGGCGCGCAGTGCCGCCCAGTGCTCCAGGTCGGCGAGCGATTCACTGCCGATGACCGGACGGGCAACGGCGGCGAGGTGCTGGAGTTGCGTCAGTCCGTTGTCGGCCCACAGTTCCACGCTGGGGTGGGCGCGGTGGACCTGTTCGATCAGATCCAGTTGGCCGGGCCCGCCGCCGATCGCGTCCAGGTCGGCGATATACAGCGTATCGAACGGGTACAGATCCAGGAGGGCCGCCGCCACCGGCAACGGCTCGGCGCACGGGCACAGCGGGGACAGAATCGGTGCATAGGCGTGGCGATCTCCGCGCCGGGCGGCGACCACCAAGCCGCCTTTGAGGTCGATGACCGGAATCAGTTTCATAGGCGTTTCAATCCTGCGTTCATCCGAAAGGTCTTCATGCGCATCTTCGTCTTCGAGTTTGTTACTGGCGGCGGCCTGCTCGGTGCCGACCTTCCGGCCTCCCTGGTACGGGAAGGAGACATGATGCTACAGGCACTGGTCTGCGATCTCACGGCGGTGACCGGCGTGGAGTGCATTGTCACCCGCGATGCGCGCCTGGCCGCGCCAAGCCTGACCGCGGACTTTCGTCTGGTGCATGGTCCCGCGGAGTTTCCCCGCGTCTGGGCGCAGACCCTGGCGCAGGTCGATGCCGTCTGGCCCATCGCCCCCGAGATGCAGGGCACCCTGGAGACGATCAGCCGCCAAGTCCTGGCGGCCGGTCCCCGACTCCTCAACAGCACCCCCGCGGCGGTGCGCACCACCGCCAGCAAGCTGCAAACGGTGCGCTTGCTGGCGGACTGGGGCGTGCCGGTGGTCCCGACCTTCGGCCGCCACGACCCACTCCCGATGATCCCCGGCCCCTGGGTACTGAAGCCGGACGACGGGGTCGGCTGTCTGGGTATCCGGCTGTGCCGGGATCGGGATGCCTTGTGCCGCTATTGGGATCAGTTGGCTGATGCTCGGGCCTACGTGGCCCAGCCCTTTGTTCAGGGCACGGCGGCGAGTCTGAGTCTCCTGGTCAAAGACGGGGAGGCCACTGTGCTCAGCGTCAACCGCCAGCGCATTGCCGTCATGGACGACGAACTGCTGCTGCTTGGCTGCGTGGTCAATGGTCTGGGGGCGGCGGATGCCCGCTTGCGCCGTCTCGCCGGGGATGTTGCCGCGGCGTTGCCCGGCCTTTGGGGTTATGTCGGGGTCGACCTGATCGCCACCCCTGCCGGTCCCCTGGTGTTGGAGGTGAATCCGCGCCTCACGACCTCCTATGTGGGCCTGCGCGAATCGCTCGGGGTCAATCCGGCGCGCCTGGTCCTCGACCTGCTGTCTGGTGGGCTGCCCCGGCCGGGGTTGGTCGGGGGCTTGGCGGTGGATGTCTGTCTGGAGGTTGCCGATGCCGCCTGATCAGGGCTCGTGCTGGTTGGGCTGGGACCTCGGCGGTGCCCACCTCAAGGCCGTCCAACTCGACGGTGCCGGCCGGGTGATGGCCGTCGTGCAGGTACCCTGTCCGCTCTGGCAGGGGCTGGGGCATCTGGAGTCCGCCATCGACGCGGTCTTGGGGCAGTTGCCCCAGCGCGCGGTCTGCCACGCGGTGACCATGACCGGGGAGTTGGCGGACCTGTTCGAGGACCGCGCTCAAGGCGTCGCGTCCCTGGTCGGCTGCATCGCGCGGCGCTTCGCCGGCGAGACCATCCGCATCTATGCCGGCGCCGCGGGGATGCTGGACCCGGCGGCGGCCCTGGCCGCAGCCCCCCATGTGGCCTCGGCCAACTGGATGGCGAGCGCCGGCCTGGCCGCGACCCGCTTTCCGCAGGGGCTGCTGGTGGATATCGGCAGCACCACCACGGACCTGGTACCCTTCCGTGACGGTCGGGTCAGTGCCCAGGGCTACTTGGACCACGAACGCCTGGCGCTGGGAGAACTGGTGTACAGCGGGGTGGTACGGACCCCGGTGATGGCGCTGGCCCGGCGCGTCCCCTGGTGCGGGTCCTGGGTTCCCTTGATGGCGGAGCACTTCGCGACCACCGCCGACCTGTACCGCTTGACCGGGGAACTCCCCGACCACGCGGACCTGATGCCGAGCGCGGACGGTCGGGCCAAGACCCCGGCGGCCAGTGCCGGCCGGGTCGCCCGGATGCTGGGGCTTGACGGCTCCACCGCGGATCTCTGCGCCTGGCGCCGGGTGGCGGAAGTCCTGGCGGAGGCCCAGTTACGCACCTTGGCGGACGCTGCCGCGTGTATTTTTTCTCGCGGTGGGTTGGCCGCGGACGCGCCGATTCTGGGGGCCGGGGTCGGACGCTTCCTGGCGAAACGTCTGGCGGCGCGGCTTGGGCGTGCCTACCTGGGCTTCGAGTCGCTGTTTGAAGGTATGCCCGCCCAGGCACCGGATGTGGCGGACTGCGCCCCCGCCGCCGCCGTCGCCCGGCTGGCGCTGGGGCCTGCCACCGCGCCGGTCGGGGCCTGATGGGCAATTAACAGGATGAACCGGATCGCGCAGGGTTAGAAGTATTGGAGACCCGATGACATCGCTGCTGATTGATCTGCCCTATCAGCCGGACAGTGCGTCACTGTTTGCGGCCCTGGTCGAGCGCCACTGGCCGGTCTTTCTCGACAGCGGTCGGCCGGGCTGTGTTCAAGGCCGCTACGATATCCTGAGCGCCGACCCCCGCACGATGCTGGTCACCCGCGGACAACGCACCGAGGTCCGCACCGGGCCTGCCATCCAGGTCTCACTGGCCGACCCCTTCACCCTGCTGCAGGAGGCCTTGGGACCCCGGCGACCCGGGGTTCCGGACCTGCCTTTCAGCGGCGGGGCCATTGGTTGGTTTGCCTATGACCTGGCGCGCCGCCTGGAGCGCCTGCCGAGCCTGGCACAGGACGCCGAGGGGACGCCGGACCTGGCGGTCGGCCTGTACGACTGGGCGTTGGTCGTGGACCACGAATCCAGGTGTACGTGGCTGGTCGCTCAGGACTCCGCGACCCTCGCCGAATACCAGGGGGTGTTCGCCGCCGCGCGCGCCGGGCGCCGGATGGTGCGGCCTCGCGCGCCTTTTCGTGTCCTGGATCGGGTCCGTCCCAATCTGAGCCACGGGCACTATCTCGAAGCCGTCGCCCGCATCAAGCACTACCTCCTGGAGGGCGACTGCTATCAGGTCAACCTCGCCCAGCGCTTCGCCGCGCCGACCCAGGGCGACCCCTGGGAGGCCTATCAGGACCTGCGCACCCGCAATCCGGCCCCCTTCAGTGCCTATCTGGCGACCCCGGACTGCCAGGTCATGTGCTCGTCTCCGGAGCGCTTCCTGCAGGTGCGGGGCGATCAGGTGGAGACGCGGCCGATCAAGGGTACCCGGCCGCGCGGAGCTGACCCGATCGAGGACCTGCTGCTCGCCCAGGCCCTGCAGGCGAGCCCCAAGGACCGGGCGGAAAACCTCATGATCGTCGACCTGCTGCGCAACGACCTGGGCAAGGTCTGCGCCATCGGCAGCATCGAGGTTCCCCGGCTGTTTGAGGTCGAGCATTTTGCGCGCGTCCATCACCTGGTCAGCACGATCCGCGGTCGGCTGGCGGCCGGCCGCACGGCGGTCGATCTGCTGCGCGCCTGTTTCCCCGGCGGTTCAATCACCGGGGCACCCAAGCTGCGCGCCATGCAGATCATCGAGGAGCTGGAACCGCAGCGCCGCGGCATCTATTGTGGAGCCATCGGCTATCTGGGCTGGGACGGGGCCATGGATACCAATATCGCCATCCGCACCCTGGTCCACTCCGACGGTGTCACCCGGTTGTGGGCGGGCGGCGGGATCGTCGCCGACTCGCACCCCGAGTCCGAATACCGGGAGACCTTCCACAAGGCGGCCCCCCTCTTGGAGATGCTGGAACGGCGCCGGCTCAATCAGGTGGCTGGATAAATGTGACCACTGCGATGTGGGTCGTCAAGCTCGGCGGCAGCCTGACCCGGTCGCGGCAGTTGCGCGCCTGGCTCGCCGTTCTGGCGGGACGCCGCGAACTGGTCGTAGTGCCCGGCGGCGGGCCCTTCGCCGATCAGGTGCGCGGCGCCCAGCAAATTCTGGGGTTCGACGACGCCACCGCTCACCATCTGGCGCTGCTCGCCATGGAGCAATACGGCCGCGCCCTCTGTGCTCTGCAACCCGGCCTTGCGCCCGCGGCGAGCCTGGCGGAGATCCGGGCGCTGTCCGCGGCCGGGGTGACCCCGGTCTGGATGCCGGTTCCGCTGGTTCTCGCCGATCCGGACCTGCCGTGCTCCTGGGACCTGACCTCCGACTCACTCGCCGCCTGGCTGGGGGGGCAGTTGGAGGCGCAGGCGCTGGTTCTGGTGAAGATGGCCGCCGTCCCACCCGGCCCGGTCGATTCGGAGGCGATGGAGACCCTGGTCCGCGACGCCATCGTCGACCCGCTGCTGCCCGGTTATGCGCGGGCCGGGGGCTTGGCTGTCTATTTGCTGGCGGATGGGGAAGCGAACGCCCTCGATGGCCTGCTGGCGGGCCGGCCAGTTGCAACGTGTCCGCGAAGAAGCGCCAATCAACGCAAATAAGAGCGGTGCGCCCGGATCGCCCGTGGGAGCGGCCTTCAGCCGCGAAACCGCTCACGCGCCTAGGTGTCGTCCCCGATGGCATAGATCGCTGCCATCTTCGCCGCCTGCACCGCCACGACGCGGCGCAAGTCCGGCGGGGCGACCACCTCGACATTATCCCCGGCCCCCAACAGCCAGCGCAGCAATTGGCCTGTCGAGGGAACCCGCGCCCACACCCGCATCTCAAAGTCGGAGCCGGGCGGCTCGTCCATCCACCGCTGGCCCGCTGCCAACGGGCAAGCGGTGAGCACCGTCGCCAGATAACGACGCACCCGTAACTCCAGGTCGACCATCTCCCCCTGGCCGAAGTCGACCTGGCCGCTCGCGATGGCTTGATCCAGATCGAATCCGATCGCTGTCCGGACGGGCGTCCGGGTGAGTGCCCGAGCCCGGATCATCCGGTGCAAGGCATAGAGCCGGACCGGCGCTTCCTCGTCATTCTTCAGTGCAAACAGATAGGCGATGGGGCCACGCTGTACCAGTGCCTGGGGGTGCAGGCAGGCATCGCTGTGCTTGTCGTCGGCGTTGGTATACAGCACCTGCAAGGCACAGGGCTGCGCCAGGGCCTCAATCACGGCCTCCAGCACGCCTTGATGAAGCGCCACGGGCCGCAGGCGCAGGGTATCGGGGACGATCCGCAAACGCGTCTCATCGAGCCTGGGACCCTCGGCATTGGTCAGTAACCGCTGCCACAGTCGATCGAGCCGTTGCTGGGGCAGTGCGTCCGCCACCAAGTCGCGCATCAACTGGAGGTCATATGCTCGGACCGCCTGGTCTTCGTCCGGTTCCGGCGCGACCAACCGGTAGCGCAGCGGTTTGCCGCCGGGATTGACCGCCGCGATCCGCCCCTCCTTTACCAGCTCTTCGAGATCGCGTTGCAGCGCACGCCGCCGCGCCTCCGGTGTCGTGCCGGCATACGCCTCACCGAGCGTTGCCAGCAGTTGCGTGGCATCCGGGCAAGCGCTGGCCGCCCGTCCGCGGGGCACCAGGGTCTCCAGGCGCTTGAGGCGCACGATGCGGGTTTCATGGGTTGCAGCCATTACATCAGTGTACGACGGAGTTTGACGCATCGCAATGGTTCAATACGCCTCACCAACCGCCGCGTAAGAGGACTCCGCCATGGCCCAGAAGAACCAAGACCTGTCATCGCGCCAACTGCTTGACCTGATCGGTCTGAGCGAAGAAGCCCCGCTGGACCTGCTCGCGGACGAGCCGCTGGACGGCCTGAACGGCGATCTCGGTGCGGTCCTGCGGGAACGCTACCGGTCGTTCATCCAACCGCATCGCTTCGCCCCCGGCGATCTGGTCGTCTGGAAGGCCGGCATGCGCAACCACCGCCTCCCCCGCTATGGCCAGCCGGTGGTGGTGCTGGAGGTGCTGGAGACGCCGCTGTTCGACGCGGAGTCCGACGCCGGGTCGACCTATTATCGGGAGCCTCGCGATCTCGTGGTGGGCATGATCTGGGAGACCGGTCCCGGCCGTGGCGATTTCATCAGCTTCCACTTTGACCAGCGCCGGTTCATGCCCTACGCGGAGACCTGCGCATGAGCGATCACCGCACCCTCTGGCGCACCGACTTCAGTACCGTACCCGCGGCTCCGCGCCGGGCCGCCCGCTATGCTCTGCAACTGGCGCGGGGCGACGCGCGTCTGGGTCACGACCTGAAGGACCCCGACGTGTTGGCCGCCCTGTGGGAATTGACGCGGCCGTTGCTCGATCCGGACGCCGTGGCGGCGCTGCTGTCGCGCTATGCCGATGCAGATCTGAACTGGATGCCGCCCGGCGCGGTCGATTGGGAGACGTGGGACAACGTGCAAGGCGCACGACGCCTGGACTACGAAATCGCCCGCCGGGCCAACGATGGCCCGGACGACGTGCCGTCTCCCCCACTCGGTGCCGCGGAGCTGCGCGAGCGCCTGCGGACCTTCTTCAAGACCATCCCGCGCCGGGTGCTGCGGCGGCTGGCGGCGGCCGACGCCGCGGCGCCGACCGCTCCGACCGTTGCGCTGCTCGGTGAGGCCCTGCGGCTCGACGCGACCGCCGTCTGGATGCTCGATTACCTGGAGCAGCGTGAGCTGAGCGAACCGCTGCGCACCCTGTTGCGCGCCACCGGGCGCACCAGTGGCCGCCTCGCGGCCCGCATGAACCTGGGGCGCCTGGCGACGCTGCTGGGCCTGGACCAGGCGACGGTGCACCACGCTCTGACCAGGCGCGCCCCGCTGCGGGCGCTCGGGCTGGTGGAGTGCGACGACGGCTTCAGTGACCTGGAGGACTTTCTGACCCCCGCCGACCTGCTGCGCGAGGTGCTGGCGGCCACCCCTGGGGATGCCGAGGCGCTGTTGGCGCTCTTGATCGAACCCGCCCCGGCCGGCGCCTGGCGCCTGGACGCTTTTCCGCAGTTGGCGGAAACGGCCGGGCGCCTGGAGGGCGTCTTGCGCCACGGGGCGGCCACCGCGGCAGTCGGCGTCAATGCGCTCTTCTATGGGCCGCCCGGCACCGGCAAGACCGAACTGGCGCGGGCCTTGGCTGCGGCCAGCGGGCTGCGCGCCTACCAGGTGCGCAGCGCCGATGAGGACGGCGACGGACTGGCGCGCACGGGTCGGCTGGCGGCCTATCTGCTGGCCCAGCGTATGCTCGCCCGGCGGCGCGATGCGGTGTTGCTGTTTGACGAGGTCGAAGACGTCTTCGGCGCCAGTGACGACCTGTTCGCGCTGCTGCGCGGTCAGCGGGCCACCGGCCGCCAGAAAGGCTGGATGAACCGCATCCTGGAGGAGAATCCGGTGCCGGCGATCTGGATCACCAACGACGCCGACCGCATGGACCCGGCTTTTCTCCGGCGCTTCCTGCTGCCGGTCGCCTTCGTGACCCCACCGCGCTCGGTGCGCCGCCGCATGGTCGAAAGCCATCTGGGTGACCGCGACCTGCCATCCGCCCTGCTCGATGAACTGGCCGCCGACGCGGTGCTGGCTCCGGCCCAATTCGGTGCGGCCCGGCGCCTGCTGGACCTGCACCCGCAGGCCCCGGCCGAGCAGACGGTGCGCGCCGGGGTGGCCGCGGTGCGCAGCCTGCTGTACGGGGCACCCAGACCCCGGCAGCGCACCCCGGCGACCCGCTTCGACGTGGCCTTTCTCAACCTGGCCGGCGGGATCAGCCCGAGCGCCATCGCCCGCGCCCTGGCCGCGCAGGGCCGCGGCAGCCTGTGCTTCTATGGCCCGCCCGGCACCGGCAAGACCGCCTTCGCCGAGGTCTTGGCCGAGGCCCTGGACCGCGAACTGGTGGCGCGGCAGGCGTCGGACTTGGTCTCGCCCTATGTCGGCCAGACTGAGCAAAACCTGGCGCGATTGTTCCGCGAGTGCGACCCGGCCCATTCGGTCCTATTCCTCGACGAGGTCGACAGCTTTCTGGCTGATCGGCGGGCGGCCCGGCACAGTTGGGAGCGCACCCAGGTCAATGAACTGTTGCAGCAAATGGAGCGCTATCCCGGCATCTTCATTGCCGCCACCAATCTGCTGGCGGGCGTCGATGCGGCGGCTTTGCGGCGGTTTGATTTCAAGCTCAATTTCCGGGCGCTGAATCCGGCGCAACGGCTTGCGCTCTTTGCGCGCGAGGCGCTGGGCGATACCGCCGCGGCGGTCGCGCCGGACCTGGCGCGCTATTTGGAGACGCTCCAGGGATTGACGGCGGGCGACTTCGCCAACGTCTGCCGCCAGCGCAGCCTGCTCGGGGAGACGCTGACGCCGGAGCAATTCCTGCGGCGGTTGGCGGCGGAGTGTCGATTGAAACAGGTGGAGGGGCGGGAAGCGGCATAGCCTTTCCGCGTTCTCGTGCCACTGCTCCGGCGGTGGCACGCCTGTATCAGGCGCTGTGCGCTGCGGGCCTTGATCCCGACCCTGACCAATTCCAAAATTTCTTGACAGGATTAACAAGATTTACAAGATTGAAAACGGATAACATCTTGTAAATCATGTTAATCCTGTCTAAATGTCTTGTGTTCGCGCTCGTTGTGCAGTTCGAGACTGCCCCCGTAAGACCTCATTCCTGCCGATGTTGGCCGGAACGATGATCAAGGCCGCGCTGCGGACAATGGTCAAGGCCCCGGAGGTCGAGGCTTCAGCCGGTCGGGTCGGTCGTCAGGCCGATCGTCAAGCGGCAGCGAAACCCAACACCGTTCCGATCCGGTTGCCGGCAGCCCCCGCCGTCACGCCTTGACGCCGATCCGGGGAGGGGAGAATACTGCGCACGAGGAACCGCCAATGATCAATCTCTTCGACTGAGCGGAACGCGATGCAACTCACCCTGCACATTCCCGACGACCTTGCCGCTGAGTTGCGACCCCGCGACGGGCGCTTGCCGCGCATCCTGCGCCTTGGTCTGCGCGCGCGTGATGCGCAAGGGGCAACGGGATTCGCGGGACTGGCGGACGTGCTGGAACTGCTTGCCAGCCTGCCCACACCGGAGCAGATATTGGCGCTACGTCCCAGCCAAGCCCTGCAAGACCAAATTGACCACCTCCTTGAGCAGAGCCGCGAACGCGTCCTGTCGGACGAGGATCAGCAACAATGGCACCATTACCAGTACATCGAGCATCTGGTCCGTAAATCCAAGATTCGCGCCGCCCAACGACTGCAGCAGGCGTCGTGAGCCGCGCTTTTCTAGCTCGCCCTGGATGGAGTGCTCTGGACGATACGCGGTGCCGTCCGACTGCTACACTTGGCCAATCCATGTTCGCTAGGCATTAAGTCGCTCCCATGATCCAGGTCAACATCGACGAGGCCAAGACCAACCTCTCCAAGATCATCGACCAGACATGCCGTGGCGAGGAGGTCGTGATCGCCAAGGCCGGTACCCCCGTCGTGCGCCTCTCCAGCCGTCGGCAATTCGGTGCGTTGAGCGGCAAGGCTCGGGTCGACAAGCGTTTCTTCGAACCTTTTCCGAAGGATGAACTGCGTGCCTGGGAATGAGCCACCTGAGCACAGACCGCCGCCCTTGCTGCTCGACACCCACGCGCTGCTCTGGTGGCTCGATGGCAACCAAGACCTGTCGCATCCCGCGCAGCAGGCGATCGGCGAAGACCACCGCGAGGTGTTCGTCAATTGATCACTGCCTAATACCGCCCAGAGCCAACCACAATGCTGCAAACTTACACCGCAAAGTACACGCGTTTCCAGGGCGGATACATGGGCCAGTTGGTCGACTGGCCGGAAGTGGTCACCGAAGGCGCCAGCCTTGATGAATGCCGAGCCATGCTCCGCGATGCCCTGCACGAGATGATTCTGGCCTATCAAGAACTTGGCCGAGAGATTCCGGTCGGCAATGCCCTGCTTGAACAACTACCAGTGGAGTTAACCCTTGTCGGTAAAACGGCGTGACCTGGTAGGCTATCTTGAAACCAATGGTTTCCGCTTGCTGCGGGAGGGTGCCAATCATTCGATTTATACCGATGGGGGAAAAGTCATCCCGATCAAGAGACACAAGCAGTTTGATCGAATCACAGCAAACGAGCTTTGTAAACAGGCGGGACTGGCTCCGAAATATTGACCAGCAAGCCACTACCGATACAACACCCGAGACGGACGCAACGCCCAGGGACTCGGCATCGGGGCGGTCGCTGCGGCTGTCGACTACCCGGCGCCCGCCGTCCTGAAGGTCCCGGTGGGAAGCGGAGCCTGTACCCGGTCCAAGCTTAAGCCGATCCGTTCGGCCGTCAGACCGACCGTCAAACCGCAGCGAAGCCTAATTGAACTGCGCCTCGCTGACCTGATTGCCGGCAGATTCCGCCGTCACGACTTGACGGGTATCCGTGAAAGGGAGAATACTGGAACCAAGTAACCGCTTAGAATCCAACTGTTTGACTGAGCGGAACGCGATGCAACTCACCCTGCACATTCCAGACGATCTTGCCGCGGAGCTACGACCCCGCGAAGAGCGCTTGCCGCGCATCCTGCGCCTCGGCTTGCGCGAGCTCGTGCGCAAGGGGCGGCGCGATTCGCGGGACTGGCGGACGTGCTGGAACTTCTTGCCAGCCTACCCACGCCGGAGCAAACCATGGCGCTACGTCCCAGCCAAGCCCTGCAAGACCACATTGATCATCTCCTTGAGCGCAGTCGGGAAGGCGGCCATTTTGCGCCTGTTCATGAGATGTCTTTTTTGATTCGGAGGATGAGAAATGTGCATCATAACGCTACTGAATGACGTGACGGCCATGCTTGCTGACACAAGAAGAGCAAGGTTAGACAATATTGATGCGCTGTCAAAAAGAGTCCTACTTGATGTTCTCGCGCTGCGAAAGGCCAGAGATCTTTTTAGCGACCAACTGGCGCCAGAGTTCAGCTTCTTCGACTATCTGTCCGCGAAAGAAAACGGCATATCCCGCTGCTTTCGCGATCTTCTCGATCCCAAAGGAAAACATGGTCAGCGAAGACTGTTTCTGGACTCGTTTCTCAGGCGAATCGGTGCCGATCATTGGGCTAGTGCCGCCGAATGCCGAAAAGTAATCGTAGAACAGCCTACGGATAAGAACCGTCGGATCGATATCTATCTGGAATTTGATGGAGGCCTAATCGGTATCGAGAACAAGCCAATGGCTAGAGACGGAGACTGTCAGTTGCACGACTATGCTGCGTGGCTGATGCAAACGGCACGATGCAGACGATTCAAATACTGGTGCTTGATTTATATAAGCAACACCGATCCAGACCCTTCAAGTATCAGTATTTGTAGACGGGAAATATTGAAACGCGATGGGCGTTTCGTTCAAATGCCATACTCTGAAGTGATCGAATGGCTAGAGGAGGGTGCAGCAAACACCAAGGCTCTAGCCGTCCGCATTTTTTTTCGATCAAATGGCAAAATTCATCCGCGCCAACGTAAATGGGGAGATTGATATGTGCGAAGAGTTGGAAATCCGAAATGCCGTACTGATCAGTCAAGCAAATCTCGAAACCGCGTTCTTGGTGAACCGAGCTTTTGAATCAGTTAGGCGGCATTTGCTGCACAAGTTAGAAGCAGGTCTGCGACGTCAGCTTCTAATAAATAATTATCAAATTGAAAGTAATGACAGATTCTTCGATGGGAATACAGGTTGCGACTTCGGCATTTTGTTCAGCGATCAGCAAGACGTGAGACTCGTCCTTGGATTTGACTCGAATAATTTCGGAGACTTCTACTTCGGAATGGCAGGACGCGATGAACTCTGAACAAAAGCCAGGAGGCAAGAGCCGAAATCGACCGGGTGATGACGAGTATTTTCGGCCCATCCGCTAATATCTCAGCAGCGAACGCTTCACAATGGATCTGGTATTACTATCCAAACGGCGTCGAAGTTCAAGGGTTTCGCTTCGATGAAGAGTTTCGTAATTGGCCTAATCATCCCGAACCATGGCTAGCCATGCAAGACGAAAGCCTAGCTGGGATGATCTTAGATGTCGCGGATAAAGTTCGTGATGCATGTGAAAATCGCATGGATCTCCTGATGCCGAATAGCTGACACCCCCTAAATCATGCAGCGCATGATCCGAAACGAGATCAGGGACGACCCGTCCGAATCGCACGACAACAGCAAGCCGCATCGTTGGTTCCCAGTCGATAAATCCCCGCGAGGGTCGCATCATGCTTTCTTCATCGTTCCCACTCTCCAGGGGGGAATGCCGTTCGGCCGCTCCAGCGGTCGGTGGCGCCACGCTACGCTGGAGCGTCGCGATTATTGATTAGAATGATGGGGCCACTGGCGAGCGAGTTCTATTTTCTATCATCGTCGCGAGACAATAATGATGTTCAAGCTACCCTTGAAGTTAGCCTTGCTGTTGTTGGCCGCCGTCTCCGCCGGCGTACTCTGGCAACAAGGCCAACTAGCCGTGCTCGCATTAAGCCGCATCGACCCGGTACCGGAAGTCCGCGAGATGATCGCCGCGGAACACGATGCCGAAGCGGCAGCCTATCTCGATTTCTTCATGGAATATGACTACGTCAACCAGGACCTGACTATTACCCACATCTTTGCTCTGACTATTACCCACATCTTTGCTGGCCGGCTGATGCGGCCAGGGCTGGACACAGAGTGGCGGAGGTGGTGAAATCCGCCCCCATCACGACCGATGGGGCAAAGGTAGATGACCGAGGCAAGTGTTGGCAAGCTGTGCGGACGGCCGCTGAGTGCGACGGACCTGGAGACGATCCGGCGGGCGAT
>Ga0247840_10002547_pt1 | contig 32360 bp, 27 predicted proteins | sample LaCruzMarch2015__FD_192404 | JGI IMG/M metagenome (GOLD analysis project Ga0247840, IMG submission 192404) | Freshwater microbial communities from meromictic Lake La Cruz, Castile-La Mancha, Spain - LaCruzMarch2015_17m | ecosystem: Environmental > Aquatic > Freshwater > Lake | place: Spain...
GGCGTGCGTCCTCGGGATCGTCCGGGTTACGCAGATGCAACTCGAGACGGGAGCCCTCAAGCATCGTCGTGAACTGTGCCTCAAGCTTGCGCCCGTCCTCCCACGCTTCCCGCGGGTCCGCGTAGACCTTGGCTTCGGCCGGCTTATCTGTCCACGGTTCGACCGAAACCCCTGTGTAATACGTGTTGTTGTCAGTCGCGATTAAAATCTGTTGGTCTTCAGGGTCCATGGGTGCTCCGCTCGTCGCTGCTGGTTTGGGTAGATTAAGGATAATAATATGCTTTTGTGACGGCTCGCACAATTCGCAGAGGACGCAGGGCGTCTTTCACATGTGAAAGACTCTCCCGACGAAGGGTCCACCGCACACACGGCAGGATTAAAGGATCACTTGACATAGTGCGCAAATCCGAGATAATGATAGTTATGGATATTTTAACGCTTATCGCTACGTGTGCGCCACTGATATCTCCTGGACTCATGGCGGGGATCGTCGACGTTGCGTCCCAGGGACAGCCGTTGGCGATTTACCGTCACGACACCAGGGAGTCGATACACCCCGCAACTGAAGCTGAAGCCGTTGCAACCGCGCGCAGACTTTTAGCCGCCAATGTGGAGATAAGCGGTGGACTCGCGCAACTCGATTCTAAGGTATGGACAGCCTTCAACCTGACGGCCGAAAACGTCTTTTCGCCCTGTGCGAACCTCGGCGCGGCGGAAGACGCGCTGATCACTTGGTACACCAAGGACGTGGGGGACCTGGACGCAGCGCTCAGCCGGTTCCAGACGGGGGGCGATCCGGTGGAAGGGATTAAGAGCGGCTACGTCGGGAAAGTGAAGGAGGCGGCAAAGCGCGCCGCTTCCCTGGGGGATGCCAAGGGAGGCGGCGATCCACAATCAACTTCGGCGGCTAAGGAAGGGTCCGTGCCATCCGAAAAATTTAGCGAGGTTTTAGAGGGCTTTAAGGGGGGGCGTTAAACTAGGCGCCCCCCTCTCTCTGTGAAGGCAAAAATCTTGGCGAGAATTAGCGACTTAGTCCGAATGCCGACACTAAAAAAATACCTTGGGGTCGGGGAGGTCGAACGCCTCGATGTATACGAACTGACGGCCGAGGAAGGCGGGGGCTTTCAGGTTCGTGTCCAGTTCAGCGATTCCGTCGGAGGACAACAAAACCGCTGGCTGACCACCTACCGCAACGAAAATCGCATTCGGACGTTCCGAAGTCTGAATACGGTTTGGGCATTACTCAAACCTCTTGGAGCAAAAGAGATTCATGTTTACGACACATCCTTTATCAGTGAAGTTCCAGAAACCGATCCAGAACCGCAGCTATGAGCGTAATCGTCTGACGCTTCTGGCGACCGCGGGCATCTGCTTGGTGCTGCTGGCCGAACCCGCATCGGCGAACGTGCTCGATAATTTCGGGGCCGCCCTGATCGGCATTGTGAACAATGTGTTCCTGAAAGCGGTCGCCACGCTGGCCGTTATCGCCACGGGGATCATGGCACTGAGCGGCCGGATCGAGTGGAACAAGTTCCTGATGGTCCTCCTGGCCGTCGTCATTATCTTCGGTGCCACCGGCATCGTGAACTACATCCAGACCAACTCGGCTACCGCCGCACTGGCCACGCCCCCGCTGTTCGAGCGGACTGTCTAAGACCGATGCCAACTGACCCTTTGTTTACGGGTCTCACCCGGCCAGCCATGCTGGCCGGGGTGACATACGCGGGGCTCATCATCAATGCGATGGTGTGTCTTCTCCCCTTCATCTTTTTCACGAACTTCATCTGTCTGGCTCTCAGCCTTCCAATTCATGCGGTCATGTGGGGTGTATGCCGATGGGACGCGCGATTTTTTGACCTCATTCTGGTCTGGGGCCAGACTTCGGCGGCGGCAAATACTCGCGACCTGTGGCAGGGCGCGTCCTATAGGCAATAGGAAAAAGACAATGAGTTTATTAGACCGCTTCAAAAGCGAGAGGACGCTAGGGGATATGGTGCCACTGTCGGCACATCTGACCGAGAATATCGGACAGACCCGGCAAGGCGCCTTAGTGACAGCGTTTGAGGTCGAAGGTACTCCGTTCGACTCGAAGACGCCGGATCAACGCGCAGCATACAAGGAGGCGATGAATGTTTTGCTGCGTAATCTCGCGAATCCACGACTCGGGATCTGGTCCGTGCTACTGAGAAGGCGGTTCATACCGGACTGGAAAAGGCAATACACGAACCCATTCGCCCAACAAGTCCATAACCGCTATATGGCGCTCCAGTCGGAACGGCCACTGTATTCCAACCGTCTCTATCTCGTGCTCGTACTGCGCGTACAAGGGATGAAGTCAGTAGTCCCGTGGTCGAAAAATGCAGACCAAGCGCTGCTACGTGACATGCTCTTCGCGGGAATCGAAACCCTCGACGATCTCAGCGCCCGCACGCTGGCGGGATTGACAGACTATACCCCGCGCCGACTCGGCTGCTATACCGACGGTCCTAATCGCTTCAGTGAATTAGGCGAATTGTACGCCGACATCATCAATGGAGCACCCAGTCGCGTGCCGATAGGCCCGTATGACCTCGGGCAGGCGATCGGCTGCAACCGGGTCCTCTTTGGGCGCGAAGTGTTCGAGGTGCGTTCCCCGTCCCGCAGCCGGTATGGCGCTGCGCTGGGAATCAAAGAATACGTGTCAACGACATTCCCGGAGATGTTCGCGGACCTGTTATCGCTCCCGCTGGAGTGCAATTGGATACAAAGCTTCCTATACCTCGACAAAGAGAACGCGAAAGGCAAATTTTCCTCCCAACGGCGACGGCTGGTATCGTCCGGCGATGAGGCGGTGTCGCAAGTGGCCGCGCTGGAGCAGGCCAGCGATGATTTAATGTCCAACCGGTTCGCGGCCGGCCAACATCAAGCAGCCCTCATTGTGTGGGCCGACGATCAGGAGGGCATTCAAGAAAACGTGGCCCAGAGTCATGCCGCACTGTCGAGCCCCGGGTTTGTGGTGGTTCGTGAGGACTTGGCGCTTCAAGCGGCCGTGTTTTCGCAGCTCCCTGGGTGCGTCGCGCTCCGCCCGCGCAAGGCGGTCATCACAACCGTCAATTTTGCCTCGTTCAGTCCATTATATTGCTACCCCGCTGGCCGCCGGACAGGGCATCACTGGGGCGAGGCCGTCACCCTGTTGCGGTCTGTCATCAACACGCCGGTCTGGTTCTCTCCCCACGTCGGGGACCTCGGGCACACGACAGTCATAGGTATGTCGGGTGCCGGCAAAACCGCGTTTCTGGCATTCCTGCTGGGGCAACTCCAGCGCTTTCCCGCACGCCACTTCATCCTCGACAAAGACCAGGGCCTCAAGTTGGCGGTCCTCGCGTATGGCGGGGAGTACCGGTCAATGAAATACGGCGAACCGACAGGGATGAATCCCTTCGACCGTCCTTTAGTCGACCGTCATGCAGCCTTTTTACATGACCTGGTGAGGCTGTTGGTGGGGGAGCCTTGGAGCGCCAGGGCGTCAAAGGAAGTCGACGAGGCGATCCGGTCGGTCTACGGACTGGACCCGGAACAGCGCAACATGAGTGCCTTTGTGCAGTTTCTCGACCCCACGGCAGAAGACGGGGTTGCGGCGCGTCTGCGGGCCTGGGTGCGAGGTGGACGCTACGGGTGGTGCTTCGATGCGGGACGGGACACGCTGAGTCTCGCGCGCCTGACGGCGGTCGATGTCACAGAATTCCTGGAAGACCCGATAGTCAGAACCCCTTTGAGTGCGTATCTGCTTTATCGGGCGGAAGCGCTGATCGACGGCACCCCATTCGTGATTTGGATCGATGAGTTCTGGCGCCTGCTCGATGATCCCTATTTCGAGTCGTTTGTCCGTGATTCGCTCAAGACGATCCGCAAAAAAGACGGGATTGTCATCACGGCAACGCAAAGCCCTGCGGATGCCCTGAAGAGCCGTATTGCGTCCACCATTCTGGAACAGAGTCCGACCAAGATACTGCTCCCGAACGAATACGCCTCGGCCATCGATTATTGCGAGGGGTTCAAGCTGACGCCGGCGGAGTGGGCGATGTTCGCTCCCATGACGAAAGGGATGCGGTGTTTCCTGCTGAAGCAAGGTGGGGCATCAACCTTGATTAACTTCAATCTCGCCGGATTGGATCGTGAAATGCACATCCTCTCCGGCACGGAGCGGCGGATTCGGGCCGCTGAGCGCATTGAAGCGGCGAATGGGGGCGTCCTGCCCCTTGACTGGATCAACCAACTTGAAGAGGAGACGGGTTCGTGAAGCAAGTTAAGACGGTTAAACGCGCGGTCATAAGCGCGGCGGTTGCGGCGGCGCTTGGGTTCGGATTTATCGGTTCAGCGGGTGCAACGGGAATCCCGGTAGTCGATGCGGCCGGACTCACGCAAATGCTCGTTGAATACGGAAACATGACCGAGCAACTGGCGACACTCAAAAGCCAGTACGACACTGCGATTCAGCAATACGAAACCGCCGTGTCGCAACTGAAGTCGCTGGAGCAGCAAGCGACAACCATGAAAAACATGTATACCGACATGTCCGGTATTACCAATGGCGCCCAGCTATTTCAGAACGTCGTGGGGCGGTTGCACAGTGCCATGCCGGACGCCCTAACCGACGTTGAGTCAGTGACCGGACCTGTTGCGGCACTGGCGGGGCAAATCCGCGCGGCTAAGCAAGAATTCACGTCAGATGCCGTCTTCCCTCTCGCCGGGAGCGATAAAAGGAAAGCGCAATACGAGAAGAAGGGCACCTACCTCTTCACTTACGCGGCACAAGCGAAGATCGTGTTTGATGCGTTTGCGCAGCGACGCACGGACCTTGCGTCGCTGAATACTGCCGGCGCAAGCGCGACAACCCAGAAAGAAGCCCTCGACCTGATCGCGAAAGGCGTGGCAGAGCAAACGCTCCTGCTCAACGATATCGGCCAATTGTTGGCGCTGGACCTGAAGGTGCGACTGGATAAGGAGACGCTGGATTACAACGAGGACGCCTTGAAGCGGGCACCGGGCCAGGCCGCAGGTTCTGTGCAGTATTGACCGAGAACCCAGATGTCATGGCTTACAGCACAGGACGCCATGACATCTTTCACATGTGAAAGATGCAAAAACCAACGAGACGGGTGCGGAACATGAAAAAGATTGCCGGTTATACACTCGGCGCCATGGCGATCGGACTGGGCGCTTACAGCAATGCAGGTGCCGAGCCGCCGGCTATCGTGGCCGGGGTCGATATGAATAAAGTGAACTGGCCGGCACTGTGTGCCAGCGTGGCGCCCGTGACCGTGACCAGGGGCGGGGTGACGTGTAATAACGTGTATCCCACATCGTCCGTTGTTCCCGCTTATTATGATGCAACGGGATTGCGCCCCGACGCACCGCCGCTTAATTGCGATAGGCTGGGGCTTGAGTTCAAGAAGATGACTACGCCGAAGCTAAGCGCTGACCCCTGGTCGGATTGCAGAGTTGAATTCACGCTCGATTTGCAGATGCGTGCAGGAAAGTCAGCGACACTCAAATACAAAGACATGACGTTTGAAGCGTGGCGAGACAAATATTTCAAAGACGCGATTGTCATCAAAGGGGGCGCGAAATGAGTACAATGAATTTCTTCACGCCATTTTTCGCCGACATTACCACTATTCTTGAAGACTTCGTCAAGACTTCGTCAGCGAACACAGCGGGCTACGTGAATGGTGCAACGGCGGTCTTTGCAACGCTCTCGCTCATTTTTCTCGGGCTTCAATTAGCGTTTTCGGCGTCAGAGTTTCCGGTCAAGAAGCTCCTGATTATGTTCGCAACGCTTGCAGTCGTGTCTGCCTTCGCAACGGTGCCCGCAAATTACCACACGTACATCAGTACGCATTTGCAAGCATTACCTGACGACCTGAGCAGAGCTGTCACTGGTACAAGCATGGATATCGGAAACTACCTAGACGACACCATAGGAAAGCTCATGGATGGCGTTACAGTCATGTGGCATCAAGGCGGCTTAAGCGAACTTGGCATTCTTTTCTGTGCATTGCTGTGTTTTCTTGCGTGCTGCGCGCTCGTTGTCGCTGCTGTCATTGCAATACTCTATGCGAAAGTTGGTCTTGCGTTAGTGCTGGCGCTGGGTCCGCTTTTTATCTTCGCGATATTGATTCCCGCAACCAAAGATTTCTTCACGAAATGGCTGTCATACGCGCTTCAGTTCGCAATCATGCAAGCGCTCATTGCTGCTGTCATGGTACTCGCTCAGAAATTGATCAAAACGTACGTCATGTCGCTTAGCGATCCAACATGGGCCTTGAATGATATTATCCCGATCATGGCGCCGCTAATCGTCATGATCGTACTCGCTTATCTATTCACACAGATCCCCGGGATGGCCAGCAGCTTATCCGGCGGGATCGGACTGTCAATTGGGAACGTCGCTGGCGCGGCAATGTCGAAAGCGGGGCAAGCAGCGGGGGTGGCGGCCTGGGCTGGCACCATGGGGACGGCGAAGGGCGCGTGGTCGCTGGGAAAGGCAACGGCAAGGGGCGTGGGGAGTCTTGGAGGTGGCAATTCAGTAAGGGACGCAAGGTCTGACAACGAAGTGACACGCGGCGGAACCCAACGGGCGGCGATGGGTAAAGATACTGGTGGCCCTCAACGGGAACAACCTGCGCAAGCGCTGACTGGGGCTGCGGCAGCGCTGGACCGGATCAAACAAGAGACAGAGTCGAAATAAGGGGGTGGACATGGGCAAAGCCGGTATCGTTCTTATGATGTATTTTTGCCTGACTGGATGCTCGGGGGTTCCGGCGAAAGCGACGGGGTGCCCAACTGAAGGGTTTAGCAGCCTGAATCCGGCGGAATATCAATTAGCGAAGGGGATTGGGCGTGTCGCAACAAGAAACTGGGAATGAGGGTGAAACCCGCCCCGGCGGGAAAGCCATGGCGGCCTTCCTGGATTGGGATTACGAGGTGAACCAGCATCAACGGCGGTCCACACGCATTGCGTGGCTGATCGCTGGGGTCGCGTGCGTCATCGCACTGGCCGCAGTATTCGCCGTCGCCGCGCTGGCGCCAATCAAGTCGGTCGAACCGATCTTTGTCCGCGTCGACAACGCGACGGGCGTGGTCGACATCCTGAACCGGATTGACCAGGAATCGACGATCAAGCGTCAGGACATGGTGGATAAGATGTTTCTCGCGCGGTACGTGCGGGCGCGGGAGGGGTTCTTTTTCCCGATCATCAAGCAGCAGTATAGGCAGGTGATGTTGACCTCGACGGGCGCCGCCCGCGAACAATATGAGACGGCGATGTCGAAGGACAACCCGAAATCGCCTCTTGTCGTCAACGCACAGGACGAACGCACGGACGTTCAGATTAAAGCGATCAGCTTTCTCTCGCGGGGCCTGGCCCAGGTACGGTTTGCGCTTGACATCGACAATCACAACGGCACGCGCAGACGACACGGCGTCGCAGTCATTAAGTATAAATACGATGCGGATGCTGAAGTTCCCCTGTCTGTGCTCGAAGATAATCCGCTGGGATTTTCTGTCGTCGAATACAAGGCTGAACCGGAGGACAGTGGCCCATGAAACAGCGAGCGACGGTCGTATTGGCGATGGTGCTGTACCTGTTGGGTACCGCCCATGCCGCCACGGAACCTGCGGCGAGTCGGGTTGATTCCCGGCTACGGTACACGGTCTACAACAAAGACCAGGTGTATCAAGTCAGGACGCAAATCGGTAGGGCCTTTTTCATTCAGTTCGCCGACGGCGAGGAAATGGAAAAATGGTACGCGGGAGACTCGAAGGGATGGGATGTGGCGAAGCATGGGAATGTTGTGGCGGTAAAGCCGGCTGGGGAAGAGCCGGGCACCAACATGATCATCGTCACGTCCGCAGGGCGGACCTATGTTTTCGATTTAACACTGGGTGCGCCCGCGGTCTACGGGGTGCGATTCAGCTACCCGCTTGACCAGGCGAAAAAGGACAAAGCGAGAAGCGTGGAACGCGACCTGGACGCCGCACTCGACCCACTCTTGCAGACGCGGCGGAACTACAAATATGCCGGGACGGGTAGCGCCGATTTGCGGCCGGTAATGATATTCGATAACGGCAGGTACACGTATCTCAAATTCGCCGAAGGCCAGGGGTGGCCAAGCGTCTTTGCCGTGGCGGCAGATGGGCAGGAGACCATCGTCAATCGGACGGTACGAGGAAACTGGATGATCATCCACCGGGTGGGCCGGTTGTGGCGCCTACGGGCGGGAACAGCCGTGCTATGCGTACGCAATGACGACTACGCCCCCGACAGCTCCGACAATAGAGGGGAAACGGATACTCCCATGATCGATCGGCAGACGGTGACGGGAAAGGAGGTGCGGCGATGAGCGTCGGTGTAGCAGGAGGTCCAGATGACGGCGGCGTCAACGGCCGTGGCGGCGTCCCACAAGGACACGGCACGGGCGCCTGGGTGACATGGGCGTTGGGTGGCGCGCTGACGTTGATCGGCGGCGCCGTTTTAGTCTGGTTGTTCACGTCAGGATCGCCAGCGCCGGTTAAAGAGGTAGCGCCAGAAGCGCCCAAGGCGGGTCGATGGGCGATCCCGAAATTGGAGACGCCAGAGCCACCGAAACCGGCAGCAGCGAAAGCCCCAGCCGTGCTGAGTGTGAGTCCGACATCGATAGGACTGGAGCGAACAGAAGTCCAGATTACGATCCAGGGAGTCGACCTCGAAGACACCAAGTCGATTGCCTTGCCAGGTTCCGGGGTCGGGTTTCAAGAGCCAGAGGTAGCCGCTGACGGGAAGCGGGTCACAGTGCGGGCACTGGTGCCGCCATCGGTCATACCGGGAAGCTACAAGCTGGTGGTCAGAACCGCCAAGGGGGAGGCGAAAGGGGCAGCGGCAGACGCCGATAAAGTGGTGGTTGACAACAAAAAACCGGACTTGATACCGACGATGCCCCCGAAGAGAGAACCGGAGAAGACGACGGCAGTAGGCGCCGGGAAGGAGCCACCTCCACCCGCCAAACCGCCGGTTGACCCGCTCGTGACACGTCGACTGACCTCGCCGATTGGCAGCGCGGGCGGGGGGGGGGATGCGGCGGCCGGCGCGAAAGGGGCATCAGAGGGAGGAGAGTCGGGCGCAGCGGGAGCGGGAGGCGTCGACCTCTCCAGAACGAAGATCGGCGTATCCAAGGGACGGCGACTTGCCGACCTGACACTGACGATCCCGGCGGGGACCATGATCGACTGTGTGCTGGACAATCGCATTCAAACGGATCAACCAGGATTTGTCAGTTGTTCAGTCGCGCAGGATGTTTACGGCGCGGATGGAACGGTGGCACTCATTGATCGTGGGTCGCAGATTGTCGGTGAGTACAAGAACCAGAGCATCACCTACGGGAAAGATCGAGTCTTTGTCGTCTGGTCGCGCGTGAGGACACCGACCGGGGTGGTGGTTGAAATCGATTCGCCAGGGACCGGCCCCTTGGGCGAGGCCGGGTTCGGTGGGTACGTTGACAACCACTACTTCGAGCGAGTCGGTATTCCGGTCTTGATGTCGGTGGTGACATTCGGTATTCAGACCGCGGTGGCAACCGCCGCGAATACCGCCGTCAACGGCGGTGGGGGTGGCGGTGGTGGTGGTAATACCGGAAGCAATGCCGGCTATACCCAAATAGGCCAATCGGCGAATACGAGTTTGCAAGGAATCATGGCGGAAATCGCCAAGATCAAGCCCACCCTCTACGTTAATCAAGGGGGCTTGGTTGAAGTGTTGGTCATGAAAGACCTTGAAATGGGGGGGGCCTATCAACTAACGCGGGCCGGGGAATGAAATGAGTGCTGTATCAACCAAAATGCCGGAAGCGGGTACCGTCCTTGAAACCCTCTTGCGGCCCCTTGCGCCGCTACTGGAACGTGCTGACGTGTCCGACATCGCGGTGAACGGACCGGAACAGTTGTGGGTTGAAGGCGTCCGGGGGTGGGAGCGAATCCCATTCCCGGTATCAAACGATGATTGGCTGCGCTCGGTGGCACGGGCCGTGGCGTCGTCAATGTCATCGACGATTGGGGAGCGCTCGCCCGTATTATCGGGACATCTGCCGACCGGCGAGCGGATACAGATTGTCATGCCACCCGCCGCCAGCCAGATTTCACTGACGATCCGTCGACCCTCCCGGGTGCTCTACTCGCTGCATCAGTTAGCGGACACGGGGGCATTTGCGCCCGTGTTGATTGAAGGGGGCGCGGGACATGCTGTCGCGCGGCGCGAGTTGCGAGCCGACCTGGCCAACTGGCGCCCACAGAACCCAAGCGAAATCGCGGATGTACTGCGACGACTGGTGGAACAACGCCTGAACATCATCGTGTCAGGCGCAACCGGGTCCGGGAAAACGACACTATCCAAAGCGCTGATTGCTGCGATCCCGAGCGATGAGCGGTTAATCACGATTGAGGACGCCAGGGAACTGGAGTTCCATCACGAAAACAGTGTCCGGCTGTTTTACTCGCGGGACGGGGGAGGTACATCGTCCGTCGGGGTCCAAGACCTCTTGGTGTCTTGCCTGAGAATGAAACCGAGCCGGATTCTGCTGGCTGAGTTGCGCGACTCGGAAGCCTATTTCTACTTGCGCAACGTGAATTCCGGACACCCTGGATCAATCACCACGGTACACGCAAACAGCGGGGTCGGGGCCGTCGAACAACTCATGTTGATGATCCGCCAAAGTTCTGCCGGCGCCGGACTGAGTCGGGCCGATATCAAGGGCCTGGTCATGTCCTTGGTGGATGTCATCATCCAGATGGAGCGACGCCAGGTGACGGAAATCTACGTGCTCCCGGAGAACATGGATGCTTAAACGCGTTCCCGCATCGTTCAAGTGGATCATTGCTGCATCGGTACTGATTGGTCTGGTCGGAATGGAGCCCTTAGCAGCGTATGTCTACGGAGAGATGGCGGGCTATGACTTCAAGCCGCTGCTGTGGTTGTCGGCACTGGTCTATATCGGATACGAGAATCAGGAGGTCATACTGAGCGGAATCGCGGGCCTGGCTGGCGGCATCGTCTTGCCGGTGTTCGTCGCCTTCGCACTCATGCCCCCAAAACCGCTCCATGGCTCGGCGCGACTGGCCCGAACCGGGGAAATTTCCAGGGCAGGCATGTATAAGGCCAAGTCGTCCACTGTGCTGTTGGGTCGGCACCGCGGAAAGCTGATCGGTTTCAACGGCGACTTGCATGTATTCCTCGCAGCAGCGACAGGAACGGGTAAGGGCGTGGGTTTCGTGGTCCCGAATGGCCTCTATTGGGGAGGGACCCTGATCCTCTTGGATATCAAGGGCGAGAACTTTACTCTGACCTCGGGGTATCGCGGCGGGGTTCTTGGGCAAAAGATATTCCGGTTCGATCCGCTCAATGAAGAAGGCCGGACGCACGCATTCAACGTCCTTTCATACGTGCGGCAGGGGGACCTGCGGGTAACCGACGTACAAACGATTGCGGCAATCCTGTGCCCTCCCGAAGGCAACGACCCCTATTGGACAAACACCGCGCGGGACTTGCTCATGGGCCTGCTGCTGCTAGTAGTCGAAGCAGGACCGGCGAGGGGTTGGCCGGTAACCATCGGCCAGGTGCATCGCATCTTGCTCTCGGAAGAAGAAACCGGCGCGGCACTGGAAAAGCTGCTCGGGGAGTTGGACGAGGCAGGGATCGCGGTGTCGGATTTATGCCGGCGATATATTCTCGGTTTTTGCAATGAGCCCGAGAAGCCGCGGGGATCGATCAAATCAACGCTCGCGACGAAGTTGACGCTGTGGGCGAATCCGCTGATCGACCGGGCGACCAGTCGCAACGATTTTGACCTGCGGGAGCTGCGGCGGGAACCGACAACGATCTATCTGGCGATTGCTCCGGATGACTTGGCCCGGATCGGGCAACTTGTGCGGCTGCTGATCGAGTTCTTCCTTGCGGTTAACACCAAGGCCGGCGAGACGCCGGCAGACGATCCGACGCTGAACGTGCCGGTCCTGGTCTTGCTCGACGAGTTCTTGAGTCTGGGCAAGATGGAGAAGCTGGTTCAGGCGCTCGCTTACGTCCGTGGCTGGGGTATTCGTATCGCCACGGTAATTCAGTCAGAAGCACAGTTGCAGGCGCTCTACGGGCGGGAACAGGCCGAGTTCTTCATCGACAACCACCGGGCACGGGTCATCTATAGGCCACCAGTGCATCGCCGGGACCTGGCAAAGCAAATCAGCGAACTGATCGGGATCACGACAGTCAAGCAAACCGGATACAGCTATGGCAAAGGTTCGCGGGGTCGCAATGTGTCGGAAACCGGTCAAGCAATCCTAGACGCCGACGAAATAGCGAATCTGCGAGATTTCGAGACAATTGTTTTGGTTGAGGGTATTCGCGCGTTCATCGGCGAAAAGCTCTTTTACTACCGCGATAAACTGTTTAAGAAAAGGTGCCTGCCGTCCTTACCTCTGCCCGAGCCAATCGAGGTGGAGGAAGCCATGGAAGTGACTGCGGGTAAGGCGACAGAGGGTGACATCGACCTTGAGTGCATGATCGAGCGGGGAGACGAAGATCAACCACCACTTGAGAGTACAGAGGCGCTACGTGCGGCAGTGGTGGCCTTGCCCGCACTAGACGATGCACCAAGCGATGAGGCGCTTGACGAGTTAGCAAAACAATTGTTGGGCATCGCCAAACGTGCAGACCCTGCGGCGGTCGCGGCCCTAGAGAATGAGGGGGAGGGCGACGAGTTCGAGGGGCAGGACTGGGAAGAGGAGGGGGAGGTGGTAACCTGACCGATAACTCCGGCGTGGGTTGATGCAAGAAAACCTGGGGGTGGCGTGCGACCGTCATCCCTTTTTTTGGTCTTTCACATGTGAAAGTCGACGGGGGAAACGATGAAAACGATCGGATACGCAATCACCGGGGTGTTAGTGCTCGGCAATATGGGGGTTGGGAATGCAGACAGTCAACTGGAAGCCTGCGGCTCGATTCTCTGTCTCGCAGGAGGTTCAACGGTAACCCAATGCTCCGGGAATGTCGTGGTGACAGAATGCGGGGGGTACCTGTCGCAGTTTTACGGGAAGGACACCGAAGACAGTCGGCGAAACTACTTAAACTCCTGTCCAGGTTCCGATGCGTCATTCAATGACGCGGCGTCAATGTACGGGACAGCATGTAATCCGGCGACCCTGACGGGAACGCTGAATCTGGAAATCACGAATTGCGAAGCGGAATATGAGTTGTGCATTCAACAGACCGGTAATCCCTATATATGCCAGGAATGCCCAACGCCATCGCAAAACGAACCGGAGCAAAGGTGCGGCGCTTGGAACGCGAAGCTAGGGGGTAATGCGTTGAGGTACCCGACGCTAAAACAGAGGCCGAGTAACGGATCGTATTACTGGGAATGCCCGATATGATGCGGTCAAGGTCGTTCGCCAGATGGCGAATGATCGTGCTGACGGTGGCGGCCCTCGCTGGACCTGCGGGATGTGCGACCCCACCCAGTAGCGACCCTGCGGGCGACAGCGCCGCCACGGTGCGGGAAGGGCGGTACGTGCCGGCACGGGATGCGGTGCCGGCCTGGCAAGGATTCGTTGCGGGCGGGGGCGCCACCTCGCGGGGCGACGCCGACATCTGGCATCGGGTGCGCGGTGGGATGCGTCTCAACCGGTCAGGGGACGCCCGCGTGGAAGGCAGGGCGCGTAGCCTGGCAAGGGACCGGGGCTATCTGGCGAAGCTCGCCAATGGCGCCCGGCCGTACCTGCATGTCGTGCTAGCGGAGATTGAGCGGCGGGGCCTGCCGACGGAACTGGCGTTGTTGCCGCAAGTCGAAAGCCGCTTTAACCCGGCGGCGACCTCGCGGGCTGCGGCGGCCGGGATGTGGCAGTTCATGCCCTCGACTGGAAGTGACATGGGGTTGCGCCAATCGGCTGGGTACGATGGTCGGCGGGATCTCCTGGAATCGACGCGGGCGGCACTGGATTATCTGGAACAACTGCATGGCCGCTTCGGGGACTGGGAACTGGCTATGGCCGCCTACAACTGCGGACCGGCCCGGGTGGAGTCGGCCCAAGCGTCGAATCGGGCGCATGGCGCCCCAACGGACTTCTGGTCACTCCACCTTCCGACAGAAACCGAGAACTATGTACCCGCGATACTGGCGGTTGCGCGACTGGTGGCGGCGCCGGAGCGATTCGGGCTGGTACTGCCGTCCGTTCCAGACACCCCGCAAGTCGAGGTCGTCATTCCAACCGGCACGGTCGATCTTGCCCAGGTAGCCCAAGCGGGGGGGGTGGCAATTGGGGACCTGCAACGGCTGAACGCAGGGTTGCGACAAGGTCGGACGGAACAGCGGCCGGGCGCCGGGGTCGTGGTCCCAGTCGGTACCGGGCAACAAGTCAGGGTCGGGTTGCCAGGAACACAGGTGGTTGCCGCTGTGGTGGCGCCGGTTAGGACCGGAGTTCAGCGGCCTGCAGAACGGGCGCAGGAAGACCGGGCAGTAGGAAAAGAATTGGTCTACCAGGTGCGCAAGGGTGAGACGTTAGGAATCGTCGCGCGTCGGTTTGGTGTCAGTGTCGGGGAAATACGGGCGTGGAATGAGAATGCTGGAGACGGAATCGGTGAAGGGGAGACGATACGGATTGTGCCTCGTACCAACTGGTCAGAAGACACGGCGCCCAGCGGCAACGATGGGGAACTTGATGGATTCCGCAGTGGTGGCGGCCTCGCGAGGGCGGGGTGACGAGTCTGCGGCCGGTGTAGCGGGTCCTCCTTAGATCGCAAAACGCACGTTTTGCGCATTATCTTATCTTGACAGTGCCGACTGTTGCGGTATCATCGCCCTGTATTCCAATGAAGACAGAGGCGCACATGAGACGTTCAACGGCCAACGCTTTGGAGCCCGGCGCGGTTACACCTGGCGTTTCAATGCTGGGGTGCGCAGGAACGGTTGGGCTTCGTGCGGCTGCTACGCGATTACCGGCGGCCCGTTGCGACCCTACTTGAGAACGGGGGGTATCAGTTCTCGTCCGCGGTGAAATTCCAGAATGTGGAGAAATATCGCGGGCAGAGTGCCGCTCACCGGCTCGAACTGTATGCAGAGAACACGCGCGATCAGGAGAACCACTTCGTCCTGTGGCGGCAGTTTGGAGCGCACGATTCAGTGGCCGATGTGCGCAATGCGGCAGTCCCCTTAATGATTTTGCTCGATGCCGTGCTTGGGTACTCAAAGAGACGGCGGGATCGGGATCGGCTGCTTCGATATACAGCATTTATGCGATAAGTGAAGTGGTGACCTATGATCGTAATGTTCGAGCATGATAGGAAAGGTGGGTTTAGGCGAAGACCAAGTAAAGAAAATATAGGGCCAATGACGAGAGTGATATTCGGTTATTGGTCGGTTGCCTATTTCCGTGCCTGCGGAATTAACGACATCAGTAGCGCATTCCGGCAACACGAACGGGCGTTGCTGGTTGCCCAAGGCAGACTAGCCGATCCCGCTCCAGCGGCATGACAGAGGCAGTAAAAAAATATGAGACTGTACATAGCGGAGAAGCCGGAACTGGCGCGGGCGATTGTGGAAGCGCTCGGCGGCGGTCAGCGGCGGAATGGATACATTGAAGTGGGCGAGGATCGTGTGACCTGGTGTTTCGGGCACATGCTCACACTGCTGGTGCCGGAAGACTACGATCCGAATCTCAAGCGTTGGCGGATGGAAGACCTGCCGATCATCAATGTGCCCTGGAAGAAAAAGCCAGGGCATGACAAAGAAGAGCAACTAGGCATCATCAAGGGACTGTTGGGGCAGGCGCAGGAGGTGGTTCACGCAGGGGACCCGGACGATGAAGGTCAACTGTTGGTCGATGAGGTCATTGCGGATGCGCGGTTTCGCGGTCCGGTCCTGCGCGTGCTCATCAATGACAACAACAAGGCGCTGGTACAACGTGCTTTGGGGGCACTGCGGCCGAACCAGGAGTTCGCCGGCCTGTCTGCGGCAGCGGAAGCGCGGCAAGTCGCTGATCAGATGTTCGGGTTCAATCTCACCAGGGCCTGCACGCTGGCCGCGCGGGCGAAGGGTGCGCAAGGTATCTGGAGCGTCGGGCGGGTCCAGACCCCCATCCTTGGCCTTGTCGTGCGCCGCGACCGGGCGCACGCGGGGCATGTCGCGGTTTTCTACTATGTGCTGGTAGGGTCTTTCACATGTGAAAGTCTCGGGTTTAACGCGATCTACCAAGTTGCGGCTGGGGACCCGGTGGACGACGAGGGGCGACTGAGCGACCCGAAGGCGGCCGAACGGATTGCCCTGGCCTGTCGCGGGCGTCCCGCGGTGGTCGAAAGCGCGGTAACCACGCCAAAGGAAGAGCCCCCACCACTGCCGTACAACCTCCTGGGCCTCCAAATCGACGCATCCCGCAAGTGGGGATACCCGCCGGACGCGGTGAAGGACATCACCCAGTCGCTCAGAGAAAAGCACAAACTCATTACCTACAACCGCTCGGATTCGCGTTATCTGAACAATGAACTGTTTAGTGACAATTATCTTGACCGGTCGGTGACAACTATCTTGGCCGGTCAGAGGTAAGCTGCCGGACATCCTTTTGCCGCGGGAAGACGCGCAGATGTCGGGTAAACGCATCACTAGACAGCAGGTAGGGTTGTACATGAAGGGTCGAGCAGAGGGTCAGAGTCAGGCACAGGCGGCGGCCAAGGCCGGGGTGTCGGAGCGCAGCGCCCGGCGCGTGGAGGGCGGGGACGTGAGCGTCCTGTCCGGGCAGGAACGGCACTGGCGCACGCGCCAGGACCCGTTTGCGGGGGTGTGGGAGCGCGAGATCGTCCCGTTGCTGGAGGCGCAGCCGAAGTTGACGGCCACCACCTTGTTTGAAGCCTTGCAGGAGCGCTACCCGGAGCGCTACGGCAACGGCAAGAAGCGCACCTTCCAGCGGCGGGTGACCCGCTGGAAGGCGTTGTACGGACCGGAGCGGGAGGTCATGTTCCGCCAAGTCCAGGAGCCCGGGCGCCAAGGCTTGTCCGACTTCACCGAACTCAAGGACCTGGTGGTGACCATCGCCGGGGCGGTCTTGGGCCATCGTCTCTACCACTTTCGGCTGGCGTACAGCGGTTGGAGCTATGTGTCGGTGGTGCTCGGCGGGGAGAGCTTCACCGCCTTGGCCGAGGGGCTGCAGGCGGCCCTGTGGCGCCTGGGCGGGGCGCCGCGCGAGCACCGCACCGACAGCCTGTCGGCCGCCTACCGCAACCTGACGGCGGACGACCAGCTGGATCTGACCACGCGCTACGACCAGTTATGCGCGCATTACGGGATGGTTCCCACCCGCAACAACCGTGGCGTGAGTCACGAGAACGGCGCGGTCGAGTCGCCCCATGGACACCTCAAGCGGCGCCTCGCCCAAGCCCTGTTGCTGCGCGCGTCGGCCGACTTTGCCAGCCTGGCGGACTACCGCACCTGGCTCGACGCCTTGGTGGTGCGCTTCAATCGCCGCTGTGGCGAGGCCTTCGCCATTGAGCGGGAGCACCTGCAGGCGTTGCCGCCCCAGCGCACCACCGACTACAGCGAGCAGGTCGTGCGGGTGACCACCAGCAGCACCATTGAGGTCCAGCGCGTCCTCTACACGGTCCCCTCGCGCCTGATCGGCGAGCGCCTGCGCGTGCACCTGTACGACGACCGCCTCGAAGGGTTCCTGGGGGCCGCCCTGGCGGTCACCCTCCCGCGCTTGCACGCGCGTGCCCCGGCCCGCGCCCGCTGCATTGACTACCGCCACGTCATCGCCGCCCTGGTGCGCAAACCGCAGGCCTTCCGCGCGTCCCAATGGCGCGACGAGTTGCTGCCGACACCGGCCTACCATGCCATCTGGCAGCATCTGGATACCCACCTGGAGGCACGGGCGGCCTGCAAACACATCGTCGGCATCCTGGCCGTGGCCGCGCAGGGCGACTGCGAGCACGCCCTGGGAGACTACTTGCTGGAACGCTTCGCGGCCGCCGAGATCCCCGCCCTGCATACCCTCCAACAGCGCTTCGCACCCGCCGCCTACGCCCCCGCCCGGCCCCTGGCCGGGGGTGAGCCCCAGCACCCGCTGCACGCCTACGACCGGTTGTTGCCGTCCCAGAACCGCGCCGTGGAGGTCCACTGACATGGCCCACCCCGCGACCTTACCGCTGCTGCTGCGCCAGTTGAAGCTCGCCAGCATGGCCCGTCACTGGCAGGCCGTGCTGGCACAAGCCGAGCGCCACGGCTGGGATGGCGCCCGCTACCTGAGCGCCCTGTGCGAGCAGGAACTGGCGGATCGCGACAGCCGCCGCACCGCCCGCTACGCCAAAGACGCCCACTTGCCGGCCGGCAAAAGCCTCGCCCGCTTCGACTTCGCGGCCGTCCCCACGCTGGCCCGCGGCCCCCTTGAAGCCCTGGCCAGCAGCGGCGACTGGACCCGCCAGGCCCACAACGTGCTGCTGTTCGGTCCCAGCGGGGTGGGCAAGACCCACCTGGCCGCCGCCATCGGCCATGGCCTGACCGAGCAGGGGGTGCGGGTGCGCTTCACCGCCACCACCGTCCTGGTGCAGCAGCTGCAACTGGCCCGTGGGCAGTTGCGTCTGGAAGACGCCTTGGACAAGCTCGACAAATACGCCGTGCTGATCCTCGACGACTTCGGCTATGTCAAAAAAAGCGAGCAAGAGACCCAGGTCTTGTTTGAACTGATCGCCCACCGCTACGAGCGCACCAGCCTGATCATCACCTCCAACCAGCCGTTCGCCGACTGGGACCGCATTTTCCCCGACCAGATCATGACCGTCGCGGCCATCGACCGCCTGGTCCACCACGCCAGCATCATCGAGGTCAGCAGCGACAGCTATCGCCGCAAGCAGGCGCTGGATCGCCTCGCCGCCACCCCCGCACCACCCGCGGCACCGCCCACCGGCCTGCCCACCTGAGGTCACCCGGCCGCCCCACACGGCCGGATCGTCAACCCCCGCCCCGGCGCCAGCCGCCGCGCCCCTGGCGGGGCCGCGCACGGCCAGTCGCCCTTCGGGCTCCCAGCCGTGCGCGGCCCCGCCAGGGGCGCCCACCACCCCAGCCCTCCCGCACTCACTGGCCCTATCGCTCCGCCCCCCCCCACCGGCCAAGATAGTTGTCACCGACCGGCCAAGATAGTTGACATCAGATAAAATTGCCTATACCATTGTTCTTTCCGAACATCTATTCATTGGTATGGATATTGCTTTTTGACGAAAACGACGAGACGAGCACGCCGCGGGTTTTCCACCGAGCAGTTTTATCGATCGTTGGAGTCCCGGTCGGAGCCCGTTACCTTAACCTACGTTTGGAGTCAGCTATGAACGTAAGACCAAAGGTGTGGACCTTGGTGCCCATCGCGGCGGCCGTGCTTGCGGTTCTGGCGCCGGTGGGCGCCCGTGCCGGCGGCGTCGCACCCCCGGAGACCTACTGGATTGGCGACAGCGGGAGTTGGGACGATCCCACGCACTGGGATAACGGGGTCCCGGGCTCCGGGTACGATGCCTTCCTCGCCGTGTCGGGTGCGACGACCAACTTCAATGTAACCTTGGACCCGTCGCTCAATTCCTTGAGCATTGATGGCGGGGCAACGCTTGCGCAAGGTGCCAACACCCTGACCAGCAACGCCCTGGTGGTCGGGAGCACTGGCGCCGGTACCTTCGACCAGAGCGGCGGTACCGTCAACGTCAACACCGCCTACACGATGTATGTCGGTGAACTGGAGGGCGCCAGCGGAACCTACGCCCTATCCGGCGGTGTGCTCAACGTCACTACCAATGAGCAAAAAATCGGCGGCGCTGGTCGAGGATACGTCAATCAGACGGGCGGCACGCACAACTTCGTCGATACCGCCATGTATCTCGGCGACCAACAGGGCAGTTACGGGGAATACGCACTGAGTGCCGGCGTCGTCAACGGTGGTTCGATCGCCCTGGGCGAATGGGGTGGGCAGGGCAAATTCATCCAGACCGGCGGCAGTGTCACTGTCAATGAACTGTCCTTGGCGCGTCAGAATGACCCGGTGCTGAGCCAAGGCACTTATGAATTGAGCAACGGCGACCTCACCGTCAACGGCAACGAGCACGTCAGCATCCAAGGTGTCGGTATCTTCAAGCAGTTCAGCGGGACCAACACCGTAACCGGCAACCTCAGCCTGGCGGAAGCGCTCGGCAGCACCGGTACCTACACGCTGAGCAGTGGCGGCTTGACGGTGCATGGCCCTGACGACGCGGGCGCTGGGACTGGCGTGGTCAGTGTTGGCGATGCCGGGGTGGGCCACTTCACCCAGAATGGCGGTACGGTCGCGGCCGCTTGGATGGACGTCGGCATCCAAGCCAACCCCACCGCCAGCGACTATCAGCAAGCCGGCGGGTCCAATACCGTAACTTACAATCTGGTGCTGGGTCGTGAGGTCGGGGCCAAAGGTACCTACGCGCTGCAGGGTGACGCCGGCCTCCAGGCGGGCGAGTTGCACGTCGGCGCCTTTGGCACCGGCACCTTTACCCAAGACGGCGCCGCTACCCAGAACCAGGTGGGCAGCCTGGTGCTGGGGTACAACGCGGGGGGCGCCGGCGACTACCAGTTGGTCGCAGGTACCTTGGTGTCCGACTGGAATCGTGTCGGTATGGAGGGTAGGGGGGTATTCACCCAAACCGGCGGCAGCCATACGGTCAACAACGACCTGGTGCTGGGCAATGAGTCGACGGGTCACGGCACCTATGACCTGAGCGCTACGGGCTCCCTGGCGGTGACTGGCCTGATCAGCGTCGGCGCTCAGGGCCAGGGTGATTTCACGCTGTCGGGTGAACCGGCCGTGGCCGTGACGGCCGGCGGCATGACCATCGGGGATTTCGGCACCGGTACCTTCACCCAACACGGGGGGACCTTGACGGTCACGAATGAACTCAGATTGGGCCAGAACGCCGGCGGCCAGGGCACCTTCACCCAGACCGGCGGCGCCGTCACTGCCTCCGGTGGGCTGCTTGGCGTGTTTGGTCCCACCTCGAAAGGCACTTACGATCTTGCGGGTGGCACACTCGCCACGACCACCGGGCTGGTGGTGGGCTATGAGGGGCAGGGTATCTTTACGCAGACGGGCGGTACCGTCGATTTTGGCGGAAACCTGCACCTCGGCGAGAAGGCCGGCAGCAGCGGCACCTATACCCTGAGCGGGGCCGCAAGCATTCTGCGGGTGCGCGGCGCCAACGAGATCGTGGGCGTGAACGGCGGCACCGGGCAGTTCACGCAGAGCGGGGGTACGCATACGGTCGACACCCGTTTAACCGTCGGCGGCGCCGAGGGGGCCACGGGCCGCTACGATCTCACGGGTGGCAGCCTGGATTCCGCGATTACCGTGGTCGGCAGCAGCAGTGCCACTACCAGCGGTACCGGTGTATTCAACAACAGTGGCGGAGCTCATCGCCTGAGTCGTCTGGGACTCGGGGCCGGCCCCACGGTTGGGCCGGGCGGCAACGGCACCTACAACCTGTCCGGGACTGGTTCCTTGCAGGCCTCCGACCGCATCGCCGTGGGCGCGGTCCCTGGCGGGGTCGGTGTCTTCAACCAGAGCGGCGGTACCAACACGGTCGTCACCAGCGTCAATGTGGCGGAGGCGGTCGGCAGTACCGGGACCTACAACCTTGCGGGGGGCTCGCTCACGGCCGCCGACTTGAACGTCAACGGCGGCGGCGCCTTCAACTGGACGGGCGGCACCCTCACGCTGGGGACGGCGGGCAGCGGGAACCTGACCAACGCGGGTCGGGTGATCGTTGGCGGCGGGGTGTCCGCAACACCCGTAACCCATGCCCTGAATGCGACGGTGGTCAATACGGGGCAGATCGAGGTGGCCGCGGACACGACCCTGTCCAGCGCGGGTCAGATCATCAACACCGGCAACTTCAATGTGAAGGCGAGCGCCAAATTGGACGGGGGCGGCAGCTTCACGCAGTCTGAGGGCCTCTTGACCGCGGATGGCGTGTTGGCGCAGACCGGAGGTTTCAATCTGACCGGTGGTACTCTGAATGGTACGGGCACCATCGACGGGAATGTGATCGTCGCGGGTGCCCTGGTGGCCCCTGGCCATTCGCCCGGGACCCTCACGGTCAATGGCAACTTCACCTTCAACAGCGGAACGCTGGAGATTGAGATCGGTGGCACCGGCGCCGGTGAGTACGACCTGCTCGATATCGGCGGCAGCGCCGCCTTCACCGGCGGGACCATCCTCTTTGCCTTCATCAACGGGTTCTTGCCGACCAAGGACGACACCTGGACCTTCCTCCAGTACGCAAGCTTGCTGTCCTTCAACCCAACGAGTGTACAGTACACCGGGCTTGCGAGTGGCTTCAGCTATTCGGTCAGCACCGTGGGTGGGTCCTTCGTGATGACGGCCGACAGTGACGGTCAGGCGGAGGTCCCCGCACCCGGCACCTGGCTGCTCTTGGGCGCCGGACTCTTGGGCTGGCGCCGGGTACGCGGGCGCCCGGCACCGGCTGCCTGAGCCGGGCGGTCAAGCTGGTTTAGGCCTGCGCCCCGTCCGGAGCGTTGCGGATGCTGCGTCAGACCCCGCCGACGGCGTGATCCGGCGGCAGCCTTGAACGCTCAGACGGGGCGAATGCCTCGTCCGGCCCGGAGCGCTGGGGTAATCTCACCGAACCCCGCTGCGGCGGGGTTTTTTGCTGTGGGCCAGCGGCCTTGTCTGCGCGGCTGGCCGCCCGCGTGGCCGTTGCAGCGCCCCGGGCCGCGCAACCGCTCGTCGGCTCATCAAGCAGCCGTCTGAATCCGCACGGGTTCCGTGGTCGCGCCAGCCGGCCGACGGTCCTTGACGCTGGGGCGGCCCTTCACTACCCTGACGGGTCTGCAAGGCTCACCCGCTGCGCTGACCGCGCGCGCCGCGGGCCCTGTCGGCCCGCCGCACCACTCAGCCTTTTCACGCAGCCTTAATTCAGTCTCAGGGCGTTATCGTGTATCCCAAGTACTTCGGACTCAAGGAGCCGAGCTTTTCCATCGCCCCGGACCCCCACTATCTGTTCCTCAGCGAGCAGCACCGGGAGGCCCTGGCCCATCTGCTGTACGGCGCCGGTGAGCACGGCGGCTTCGTCCTGTTGACCGGTGAGGTGGGGACCGGCAAGACCACCGTCTGCCGCGCCTTCCTGGAGCAGTTGCCGGACGCGGTGGACGTGGCCCTGATCGTCAATCCGGCCCTGACCGCGGATGAACTCCTGCGCGCGATCTGCGACGAGTTCCGCGTCCCGGTCCCGGCGGGTGAGCACTCGATCAAGCGGTTGGTCGACGGCCTGAACGACTATCTGCTGACCGCCCACGCCGCGGGGCGGCGTCCGGTGCTGATGATCGACGAGGCGCAGAACCTGCGCCCCAGGGTCATGGAGCAGGTGCGGCTGCTGACCAACCTGGAGACCACCAAGGCCAAGCTGCTCCAGATCTTCCTGATCGGTCAGCCGGAACTGCGGCGGATGCTGGAGCGCGAAAGTCTGCGCCAACTCAACCAGCGCATCACCGCCCGCTTCCACCTGCGTCCGCTGAGCGCCGCGGAGACCGCCGCCTACATCCGGCACCGGGTGGCGGTGGCCGGGGTGGATCGCCCCTTGTTCACGGCGGGCGCGCTGCGGCGCATCCATCAGGTCTCCGGCGGGGTGCCGCGGGTGATCAATATCCTGTGTGATCGCGCCCTGCTCGGGGCCTGTGTCACCGGCGCCAATCAGGTGACCACGCGGGTGGTGGTGCGCGCCGCCGGCGAGGTGCGCGGCGAGGGGGTCAGGACTGCGCCCCCGCCCGCGGCGCGGCCCGCCATTGCGGCCGCGGCGGCCCTGGTGCTGCTGCTGACGGCGGCGTGGTTGATCTACGACCGGGTGCAGGGGGACCCGCTGGACCTGATCGCCGGATGGCTGGGGGCCTCGCCGTCGGGGATGGGCGCCGCCGCGGCCCCGTCGGCGGGGGCCGCCGGGATTCCGGCGTCTGTCTCCGCCGGGGCCGCCATCGCGTTGGCGGCCGCGGCGGCGCCGACCGCGACCGCGCTCGCTGTCGTGCCCCCGCCGGGGTCCATCCCGACGCCGCCCGGGGGCGACCCCCGACCGCTGCCGCGCGTGTCCCTGGCGGGCAGCACGGATGCTGCCGTGGCGGACGCCTTGGGCCTGCCGGAGGAGACCGCCCTGCGCGTGCTGCTGCGTCGATGGGGCATTGCGATCCAGGACCTGGGGTCGGGTGATCCCTGCCGCCAGCTGGCCGTGCTTGGGCTGCGCTGCGAACGCGAGCAGGGTAAGCTCAGCCATGTGCGCTTCTATGACCGGCCCGTCCTGCTGCGGGTGAAGGATGCGGGCGGTGACCGCCGCTATGCGGTACTCGGGGCGCTCGATGAGTCTCACGCGACCTTTGACCTGCCGGACGGCAGCGAACGCGTTCCCCTCGCCGGGATCGAAGCCCTCTGGAGCGGCGACTACACGGTGGTCTGGCAGCCGCCCCCCACCGGGGCCTCGAAGATCGGACCGGGGGCCGCCGAGGAGTCCATCCGCTGGCTGCGGCGGCTGCTCGCCGAGGTCCCGGCAAGCGGGCTGACCGACAACGGATCGGGCCGGTTCGACGCGGCCCTGACGGCTGGCCTGCGCCGGTTCCAGGCCGCGCGCGGGCTGGCGCCGGATGGCATCGCCGGGCCGCGCACCTTGGTCCAGCTCGAGAATGCCGTGGCCTTACCGGACATGCCTCACCTGATGACCCCAACCCTGGCCGCGGAGGCCGCCGCCCAAGGCGCCGCCGCGCTCGCGGCCGGGTCCGCTGCCGTGCTCCCCAGGGTCCCGGCGACCGGCGCCGGCCTGCCATGAGCTACATCCTGGAGGCCCTGAGACGATCGCAGGCGCAGCGCGAACTCGGGCGCGTGCCGACCCTGGAGGGTGCCGCACTGGTGGCCGCGGGTCCGGCGAATCCGCCCCGGCGCGGGCCCTGGGCGGTGGCGCCGGTGGTCCTGGCCGCCGCCGCGGTGCTGATCGCACTCTATGCCGCCCTGCGCGCACCGGAAGGCCCGCGCGCGGCGGCCCCGGGCACCGCCGCGGCCGGTCAGGCGGGCGCGGTCCCGGTTGCGCCCGCACCGGTGCTGTCTTCGCCGCCGTCGATTGCAGAGCGTCGGACCGCCCCGGGGGTGCTCGCCGCGTCCCCCGCGGGCGCCGGCCCCGACCCCGTGGTCGGCCCCCAGGCGCCGATCCCGGCGGCGGCCCAGCGTCTGGCGACGACGCCGGGCGCGGAGGGCTCGGTGCCAGTCGGCGCCCTCGCGCCGGGGTCGGCCGGCGCGCCCCTGGTCGAGGCCCCGCCGCCCAAGGCCCAGGCCCGCGTCGCGCCCCCGGCCCCCGCGGCCCCTGCGGTTCCCGTGCCGGACCTGGCGCAGTCCGAACCCGTGCCGCCGGACGACCCGGCGGCCCAATTGCAGTTGGAACTCGAGCGCCAACTCGAGTCCGATGGGGCCCTGGTGCCGGACTTCGAGTCGGCGCCGCTGCCGACCCCCCAGGAGGACTCAGGCCCGACCCCGGTGCCGGCGGACCTGATCGCCAACATCGAAGACTTCAAGCAACAGGTCCAGGGCGGCCAGGGAAAGAACAAGGCAAAGGAGAAGGGGGCGGCGAAGGGAGGGGGCCCGCAGGTGGTCCCGCCGACGCCCCGGGCGCCTGGGGCGCCGGCCGACGCCGGGGACCCGGCCACCCAGCTGCGCCTGACCCATGAACAGGAGGCCGCCCTGCCCAAATTCGTGATGAGCGTGCACGTCTATGACGCGCAGCCGGAGCGCCGCTTCGTCCTGATCAACGGACTCAAGTATGCCGAGGGGGCCAAGACCCGTGAGGGCTTGACGGTCGAGCGGATCAGGGTGGACGGGGCCGTGCTGATGCATGAGGGGCACCCCTTTTTCGTGCACCGCTGAGGGGGCGGCCGGGGCCTGCCGGCCCTTGCATCGCGGTGCCGGGATCAGGGGCCGGCGTCGGCACAGACGTTGCGGTCGGCGTTCGCGCCGAGCGGGTGCTCAGCGCTCCCAGGTCGCCCTCAGGGGGCCTGCGGCTAGACCACGCCGATGCTCGCCATCCCCGGTGCGGGCACGGGTACCAGACGACGCCGGAGTCGGCGCATGCTGCGCTTGGCGGCCCCAAAGACCTCGGTGATCGCCTCGGCCGCGTCCTTGCGGGCATCCCGCACCAGGAGTTGGCGGCCTTGGCCCAGGTTGGCGCGTAGTTCACAGCGCACGCGATGACCATACAGGGGGTCGAATTCTTCGTTGATGCGCGCCAGGGCGTCGATCTGCTCATCCGGGAAACGCAGGGCGAGTTTCTTGGCCTCGTTTTCGATCTGACGGCAGATCGCCTTATCCAGGGCCAGGGTGTCGCCGCTGATCTTTATCGGCATGGGTGAATGCTCCGAGACTTCATTGTCTGGTGGTTGGTGAACGAATGTCAGTGAAATTTTTCAATCGGACTGCTCTGCAAGCCCCGTCGCATGTGGGTCTCGCGCCCCAGTGGCCGGAGTCGCCCAATGCCTGAAGGAGATACGATTCACACCCTGGCCGTGATGCTGGGCCGGTGGCTCACGGGGCGTCAGTTGACGGCGGTCCGGGTGCCGCGGCAGGCCCTGCCGCAACTGGGCGGGTGCCGGGTCCAGTGTGTCACCAGCCGTGGCAAACACCTCTACATCGATCTGGACGACGGTCACCGCCTGCGCAGCCACCTGGGGCTCTATGGCGCTTGGCATCACTATGGGCGGGGTGAGCCCTGGCAGAAGCCGCCGGGCCAGGCGTCACTGGTGCTGGAACTGGGAGATCGGGTGTACGTCTGCTTCAACGCTCGCGAGGTGGAACTGATGTGGGCCCAAGGGTTTCGGGCCCTGGATCAGCACCACCGCCTGGGGCCGGACCTGACCCGTGAGTCGGTGCAACCCGAGCGCCTGTGGGAGCGCGCCCGGGACCTGCTCGCGGGTGACACACCGGTGGTGGACCTGTTGCTGGATCAGCGGGTCGCGGCCGGCATCGGCAACGTCTACAAGTCTGAGGTGCTGTTTATCGGCCGCTATTCGCCACTGCTGCGATTTGCCGACCTGTCACATAAAGACATTGCGCAACTGTACAGCATAGCGGGGTCTTTACTCAACGAAAATCTGCAGGCCGGGCCGCGCCGTACCCGCTGGCCCGATGATGGCCGCGGTCCGCTCTGGGTCTATGGGCGCGCCGCCCGGCCCTGCCTGCGCTGCGGCGGGTCCATTCGGCGCGACCAACTCGGGCGCCATCCCCGCTCGACCTACTGGTGTCCCACCTGTCAGACCGGTCCAGCGGCGGCGCCGGCGAAGGTCGCGGGGCGGGACGCCCCGGCTCCGGCTTACTCGAACAGGTCCCGGAACGCCTTGGCGAAGGAGCGATAGGCGTCCCAGCCGTCCCGGTCCATCACCTGATCGATCACCCAGCGGTTCTCCTGGCCCCCGCCCATCAGGCCTTGGACCTCGTAGCCCAGGTGGCGCAGGAAGGCATAGCTCGGCCCCTGGGCGTCGAGTTGGTATTGTGCATATTCATCGGAGCGCTGGTTGAGCAAGGTGATGAACGCCTGAGCATAGTCCCCAGGGCCCAGCAGGTCGGCGCTGTTGTCCTCGACGTGCTCGATCAGCTTGCGGGCCAGCGCGGTGATCAGTAAACGGCGCCGCGCATCGCGGTCCGGCGCCTCGTCGTCGGTGGCCGGTTGGGCGTGGGCGAGGCGGTCGGCGACCTGGATCAGGAACGCCAGATACTCCTGGATCACGCCCAGGCGCTGGGCGTCGTCGCGGTAAACGAAGCGCTCGCAGTGCAGGTTGATGGCCTTGTCCAAGGCGATGCGCCAGGCGATGAAGGCCAGGGCCCCGGCGATCTCGGGCAGCGCCCGCCCGGTCCCGGCGTTCGACCAATGACTCTTGATGCGTATTGCCATGGTTGACTCTTTAAGGGACGGTTCACTGATAAGTTAAACAACGACAACGATTGGGTCTTCAGGCCTGGCGATAGACCCGCGTCCTGGCCAGGGCGGCGTTCTTTTCCAGGTACTCGATCATCAGACCGGCGATATCCTTGCCGCTCGCCCCCTCGATCCCTTCCAGGCCCGGGGTGGAGTTGACCTCCAGCACCAAGGGGCCGCGCCGCGAGCGCAGGATGTCCACGCCGGCCACGTTGAGCCCCATGATGCGGGCGGCGTGGGTGGCGGTGGAACGCTCCTGCGGGGTGATGCGGATGGGGCTGGCGCTGCCGCCGCGATGCAGATTGGAGCGGAACTCCCCGGGTTTGGCCTGGCGCTTCATCGCGGCGACCACCCGCTCCCCGATCACGAAGCAGCGGATGTCCGCCCCTTGGGCCTCCGCGATATACTCCTGGACCAGGATGTTGGCGCGCAGCCCCATGAAGGTCTCGATCAGGCCCTTGGCGGCGGGCTCGGTGTCCGCCAGCACCACCCCGATTCCTTGGGCGCCCTCCAGCAGCTTGATGACCAGCGGCGGCCCGCCGACCATCTTGAGCAGGTCCTCGATGTCGTCCGGGGCATGGGCATAGCCGGTGATGGGCAGCCCGATGCCCTTGCGCGAGAGCAGTTGCAGTGAGCGCAGCTTGTCGCGGGCGCGGGCGATGGCCACCGACTCGTTCAGGGCGAAGACCCCCAGCATCTCGAACTGACGCAGCACCGCCGTGCCATAGAAGGTGACGGAGGCGCCGATGCGCGGGATCACCGCGTCGAAGCCCTTGAGTTCCTCTCCCTTGTAGTGGATGGACTGGGCCTGGGTGCTGATGTTCATATAGCAGCGCAGCACGTCGATCACCTGGACCTCATGCCCGCGCGCCTGCGCCGCCGCCACCAGGCGGCAGGTGGAATAGAGGGTCGGGTCGCGCGACAGGAGTGCGATCTTCATCCCTGGGTCTCAAGCACTGAAAAAGCGCTCCACCTGCGTCAGTCGCTCCTGGTCGCTGACGAGTTCCGCGCGGGCAAAGCGCACCATGAGCACCATCCGGCCGGCCCGCTCGCCGTGATAGGCACGCAGGTATTCGATCTCCGCCGATTGCGGGTCCTCTTCGCGCTCTTGCCGCACGACGTTCATGCGGTCCAGGCGGGTGCGCTCCGGTCTGGCGGCGATCAGCGTCTCGGGGGTGCGCAGCAGCGCCGCGAAGCGGTCCAGGTAGTCGTTGAGCGTCGCCAGCCCCTGGTGCGCAGCCGCCAGTGCCCGTTCCAGGTCCTTGATCTCATTTCCGATAATCTGGTATTCGGTGGTATGGGCGGCGGCGTCCTCGCGCAGGATCTCCAGGCCGTGGGACAGCGGGCTCACCACCTTCTGTTTGATGCGCACGATGCGCAGGCTTTCCTGCAGCTCTTCGATCCGCGCCTGCTGGCGCCCGATTTCCTGCGCGGCGAATTCCACCAAGGCATCCATGATGGCCCCAGCGGTCTTGGCCCGGACCGTCTCCGGATTCCCCGCGGCCAGGATCACCTCGATATTGTCGAAGGAGAGGGTGGTCTGCGCGATGTCGCGCTGTAAGGTGTCCCCGTTGAGTTCGATGCCGAGTTGGTGACGGAAGACCGGCAGTGCCAGCAGGATGGCGTAGCAATCCCCCGTCATGAGGGCCGTCTTGCCCATGTAGTCGCGACAGTCGCTGCTTGAGACCGCCCAGCGGATGCGGCTCGGATCAGCGAACAGTGAGTTGAGCAGGGCGTCCTCAGACCAGGTCTGCCGGTTGAGCCGCACGGGCCCGGGGACGCGCCGGGCGAGTTCCTCGCTGTAGTCGAGGCAGCGGGCGATGGGCTCGCGCAGCAGGCGCCGGTAACCGTTGAGCCCGCGGATGCGGGGATTGGCCAGCTCGACGGCACGCTCGATGGCGTTGCGGATCGCATCCTCGCGCAGTTGGTTGCGTGCCCCCCGCACGCGCAGCCGCGACCATTGGTCGTGAACGAAGGCGCTGAGGTCCTGCCAGGGACTGCTCATCGGTTGGGGGCGTCCGCGGCGTGCCCGGTGCCGGGCCCGGTCGCGTCCTCCTTGGTGAACAGGGTGTGCAGCAGCAGGACGACCACGCCGATGCTGATGGCGCTGTCGGCGATATTGAAGGCCGGCCAGGGGTTGAACAGCGCCAGCGGGATCCAGGGCAGATAGACCTGGACGAAATCGATGACATGACCGAGCAACAGCCGGTCGATCAGGTTGCCGAGCGCCCCGCCGATGATCAGGGCCAGGGCCGCCGCCATGGTCCGCTCGTGGGGCCGCAGCCGCAGCAGCCAGGCCGTCAGTATGGCGGTGATGACGAGCGCCACGACGGCCAACAGCCAGCGCTGCCAGCCCCCGGCCGCGGCCAGCAGGCTGAAGGCCGCGCCGGTGTTGAAGGCCAGCGTCAGGTTCAGGTTGGGGATCACCTCAAGCGTCTGGAGGGGTTGCAGTGAGCCCATCACCAGCCACTTGGTGGCCTGGTCCAGGAGGACGACGACAAGCGAGAGCCAAAGCCACTGCTTCATTCCGGCTGACCTGTGAGTGTGTGACGAGTGATACGAGACGGGGCTGGTCGGGTGATTTCAGTTGGCGACGCCGATCAGATCGCGGATGCCGCCGCCGATCTGGTCGAGCACGGCCCGGCTGGGATCGATAGTCCAGTCAAGCCGGTCGGCCACGTACCAGTCGACTGGTCTGATACGCGACACCGCACCGAGCAAGGCCTCCGCCGTCGTCCCGGTGCGTTTGAGCGTCTCCGGGTGGATTTCAATTCGGTTCGATGGCGATGATAGAGTCCAACCGGGGGCACAGGTGCGGCAGCCGCATGCTGACCTGGCCGTAATAAGCACCGCAGTCGATCAGCGTGAACCGATCCAGCGTGCGATTGATCTGCGCCGCGAGATTGACTTCACGCTTACCGTGAAACAAGGAAAAATCCGCACGAAACAGCGTGGCCGGAACCTGTAATGGTACCAGGATCTGCTGCTCGAAATACGAGAAACGTCCGGCCCGGCGCAGGCGCCCGGTCCGACCTAGCCAGGCGTACAGGAAATAGGCGCCGCGGCCGCCGCGCCGTAGGGCGTAGATCGCCTTTGCCAGACGGAAACCGATGGGCAAATCCGGGTCGTCAGTGCGCGGTATGATCATCGAATAGGGTGTGCGTATCCCACAGGAGCCGCACTAGCGCCCCTCAAAGGCGTCGAGCAGTTCATCGGGGAGTGGCGCGTTGGCGTCGTCGGCGCCCATGCCCTGTCCCGCCAGGGCCCCGAGCACGCGGCGCGGACGCGACTGTTCCTCACCCCCGGCCTCGACCTGCTCGATGAGTTGGGACAGGCGGGTCTTGGCCTCATGGATGTTGACTTGGGTCGGCAGTGCAGCCTGCATGGTTTGGGTCTTGGGTTTACCGCGACAGTTGCGCGGCGACGCTGTGGGAGCGGCTTCAGCCGCGACCGGGCCTCGCAGACCGCTGCAGCGTCGCGGCTTACCGCGGCCTCGCATCGCGGTTGCAAGCCGCTTCCACGGGGGACTTTCACCTTCCGGGGTGGCTGATGTTCCTTCGATGGCCGTCAGCTAACCACAGACTAACCGCTCTTGGCGCCCGCTTCAACCGAAATCCCGGCTACTGCCGTTATCCCAGAAAGAGCAGTTGTCACGCCAAGGCGCCAAGCTCGCCAAGGTTTTTCAGTGCCTGATCGGCGGTGCGCGATTCACCCGGCGGGTGATTCGGATACTGGAGTTACCCGGTTGTATTGCTTATCGAGCTTGGCGCCTTTGGCGTGAGCAACTGCCGGATTTAGGGCTATGCAAATCGCCTGACCTCACCCGCCCCGGTCACGTTCTCCACGCAGCGCCCGCATAGTTCCGGGTGGTCCGCGTTGGTGCCGACGTCGGGCCGGTGATGCCAGCAGCGCACGCACTTGGGATGCCTGGCCGCGGTGACCCGCACCGCCAGCCCGGCCAGGTCGGTGGCAAGCGCCGTGTCGGGCCGCTCGGCCGCGGGGTGCAGCCGGACCTCCGAGGTGATCAGCACGAAGCGCAACTCATCGCCCAGGCGGGCCAGCGTCTCAGCGAGCCCGGCATCGCAGTAGAGGTCCAGTTCCGCGTCCAGACCGGAGCCGATCAGGTTGTCCTTGCGGGCGTCCTCCAGGGCCGGTCCCACCGCCATCCGGGCGGCCAGGACCTGATCCCAAAAGGCCTGGTCCAGGGCGCCCGTCGGGTCCAATGGGGTGAGTCCCGTGTACCAGGCCGCCGTGAAGACGGACTCGGCGCGTGCGCCCGGCAGATAGCCCCAAATCTCCTCCGCGGTGAAGGACAGGATCGGCGCCAGCCAGCGCACCATCGCCTCCGCGATGTGGTACA
>Ga0247840_10002549_pt1 | contig 32349 bp, 27 predicted proteins | sample LaCruzMarch2015__FD_192404 | JGI IMG/M metagenome (GOLD analysis project Ga0247840, IMG submission 192404) | Freshwater microbial communities from meromictic Lake La Cruz, Castile-La Mancha, Spain - LaCruzMarch2015_17m | ecosystem: Environmental > Aquatic > Freshwater > Lake | place: Spain...
CTCGTGCTCGGCCGGGACCGCACCCTCGAAGGTGACGCCCTCGGCCTTGGCCACTTGATTGCCGACCCGGTGCTCGACGAAAAACAGCCGTTCTTTCTCGCGCATGGCAGTGGCCAGGTCGGTCGCCCGCCCGATCAACCCCGACTTGCCCTTCTTGCCGATGCCACCCTTAAAAATGGGCTTGATCAGCACGCTGCCCCAGCGGTCGATCAGGTCCTTGACCTGCGCGCCGGTCGCGTCCGGACCCAGCACCTCCGCGGTCGGATAGCCCACATACTCAAGGAGCTTCGCCCCCCAAAGCATCCCGGTGATCTGCATCGTTCCCCCTCCCCGCCTGCGCGGAAAAACTTTTTTAACAAATGCTTATAAAACGCCACCCCAGACGCCCGAAGGCGGATGGCGGGACCCGCGATCATACAGTTCGGTGACGACCGGGACCTACCCGGCCATCAATATCGGCGCCTCACCCAAGCAGGTCGAGTTGTTCATGCGGGGAGCGGCCCGAAGAAGAGCCGCCGTGCCTTCTCCTTGCCGATCACGCGCACCAGTTCTCGCATGGTGCAGTACATGACAATGAGGACGAACAGGAGGATCTGGATGGCCCAGAAGTGCGGCCAGACCATCTCGGCAAGCAACTTCTCATTGCCTGCCACGACACCGCCGGCCTGCCGGGAGAAATCCACGAGCCGCTCTAAATAATGGATCAGCGCGGCCATCAGCAGATAGAGCACAGTCTTCCAGACCACATTGTAGATCAGTGGTTTGTGGGGATAGCGATTGATGATGGGCAGCAGGTCGGCGAGCAGGACCGCCTTGCCGAGGATCAGGGCCGCGACCGCGATCGACATGGTTGTCGTGACCGGGATTCCAGTCCCCTTGAGCATCAAGGCGTGCTCCAGCGCCACGATGTGCAGCGCGACAAAAAAGAAGAGTGTCGGTGGAAGTAGCGCAAGGAACTCCTCCTTGATCTTGGCGGAAAGCATGCTCATGATGTTGCGGTCATAGGTGAGTTGCGTTTGGGGTTCGGGTCGCGGTGGAACGGACAACCGGGTTGCGCCTGTCCTCCGGCATCATGTAGCGCCTGACCCCAGGCGGCGCAACCCTGATGCCGCGATCCTGGTAGCGGCCGTGTGGGTGACCTTGGGTCGCCTTGTGGCGAGTCGGAAATAAGTTGCACAACGAATACAAGTGTTGTCGTTGTCGTAATTGGATTCGGGTTCGGATAAGCGATTGGGTAGTCCTGTACTCTAGAGGCGGTCTTGATCATTGTTCCGGCCGACAGACGGGCGTCCCGCACTGGAAGTCGAGGCTTTACCGTGAAAGTGCGTCGTCAGGTCATCGGCCTTGATCATCGTTCCGGCCGTAGGGTGGACAAGCGCTAGCGCAGTCCACCGAATCCCGCGCCGCCGCTGGTGGACTGCGCTGCGCTTGTCCACCCTACGATGTTCCGTGGCCGGAACGATGATCAAGGCCATCGCGGGGATCATCAACCTGCGCAGCTTTTCCCAGCTCTTTCCATTTGAGCGCGAGCGAGCGGCTTTGCTGACCCAAGTCCAAGCTGCAATATCGGCAGAACTATGCCCACGGCAATCCATACCTCAAGCTACTTCGCGGTGAAGTGGAAGCACTGGCATTGGAACTGCGCGGTGCTCGTAACATGGAAGCGAAAAGGATCAAGCATGAATTGCAGACGATCGATACTGAAATGAAAAGGCTCAGGAAAATGCTCGCATCGCTGGAAAGGCGGAAGATGGCATTGTTGGAAATTGAAAAGCGAACCCGCGAACTTTGATCAATGTTCAGACCCGACTGCATTTGCGCCAATAACGCGTCTCGACGCTCCTCCGGCGTCACCGCCAGATTCCAGCACAACTGACCGAGCGTAAATGCTTTCCGCAACTGCTCCGGCGAACCGTCAGTCTCATCGATCAAACGCACCAAGGCGTCACCAATTGCACCCATATGAGCATCTCTCAGGAAGGGAATCGTGGAACGGTTGGTGCTGGGGCGCCTCGATCGGGCGATTACTCCAGAGTGTAGCGCCCTGCGTGTAGGGGTTCAACTAGGGTTCGTGTTCACGCCGCTCGACTCGGGCACCAGGTGGTCATCGGGGAATTCGCCACCCTGCTCAGTGCGCTGGCGGCCCAGCGGGACGAGAGCGATACCACACGCTCGCCACCTGCTGGAAGACCGCCCGCGCCTTCCTGCGCGGCGCTCAATACCGCGACATCATCGTCCCGCAGCAGGTCGGCGACCGCATCATGGGAGCGCTCGTCGAGCAGCCCGTCTTGGAGGAAGCGCCCGCCCTTACTGAGCAGATCGCGATCCGCGTCATGATTGCCGGGCACCAGCAGGAGGATGTTCCGGTACATCCCGCTGCCCTGGCCATCCCCCGGACCGTCCGACACGGGGGGCGACCCGGTGCGTCAGGCGCAGGACCTCCACCCGGTGCCCGCGACCCGCGTTCACCAGGACGGCGATTCGCTGAGTCGCGGTTGCCGGCCCCGCTCCGCTCGCCGAGGGGGAGTCATCCGCGGCGTCCTGGACTCAGCTCGCGTCCGATCTGATCCATAGACGCAAAGACGTGGTCCGGGCCATGGGCGCGCAGCGCCTGTGCACTGTTATAGCCCCAGAGGACCGCACCAGCCGCCATGCCCACCCCTCGCGCGGCCTCGATATCCCGGATCTCGTCGCCGATATAGATCGCCTGCGCGGGGGCAACCCGGGCGGCGCTCAGAACCTGCCGCAGCCGCGCCTGTTTGCCATGGATCGCTGCACCGCACTCCAGATAGCGGACTGGACGCAAATTCTCCGGCCCCAGCAGTCGGCATACCGTGCGCTCCGCGTTGGAACTCACGATCCCCAAGGCCAGACCGGCATCGGCCAACTCGCGCAGCATGGGGGCGACTCCGGCAAAGAGCCGGATGCCGTCCAGGTCGTCGGCCATGCGCCGCCGCAGCGCGTGGGCGACCGCCGGCAGTTTCCACCAGGTTACACCCAGATGACGCAGGACCATGCGGGCGGGCAGGTCCCGCAGCCGGTCACGCTCGGCCGGTGCGATCGGCCGGCAGCGATAGCGCGGCGCGATCCCGTTCAAAGCCCGGACGAACCAATCGAAGCTATCGGCCAAGGTCCCATCGAAATCGAAGACGACCAGACGATAGTCGCTCCGGGCGGACGCCTGGGGTAGGGGTTTGAGAATCATAGACGGGATTATGCAAGGTGCGTCATCATCGCGCCAATGGGTCAGCAGACCCTGTGACCACCGCGGACCGGGTGCGACTGCGCTTCCTGGCGTGCTTCACCGTCGCCATCCGCAACTCCCGACAGCCCATCGCAGCGGAGCACCAGCAGCGGTACCCAAACGGGCGACAGATTCATATCCAAGAGCAGTATCATGCGCAGGTGATGTCGATCTCGACCTCTTCGGCGCGTCATGCGGCATAGCTCAAGGCTTGGGCAATATCCCCCGCCTCCAGGTAGCGATAGAGCGCGAGAATCTTGGCACGGTCATGGCCGCTCACCATCATGCCGGCGGTCACGCGTATACGCAGGGCTTGCCCCCCATGACCGTGGGGTCGAAGTCGCTCTGCCCATCCTACGCGCTGTGTCCTCGCCGAGCCGACCGCGCCTGTATTATTGCCGCTGGTGTCCACTTTTCAACCCGCAAGAACCCACATGACCCCCGACGAGATTTTCGAAGCACTCGCCACCGCCGGCCCCGGCTGGTTTCCCCGCACGGCACTGATCGAAGCCGTTGAGCAGCAGCAGGCGGTTACCCCCTTGTTGCTCGACGAGTTGCGCCGGCAGATCGACGCCAAGTTCGCGCCAGCCATCGCGACCGACGGTTATTGGCGTCACCACTTCGCGATTTACCTGCTGGCCTATTTCCGCGAGCCGGCGGCCTATCCGCTGTTCGTGCAGATGGGTACCTTGCCCGGCGAGACCTTGTTCGACGCCATCGGCGATACGGTGACCGAGAACTATGGGCGCCACTTGGCTGCGGTATGCCACGGCGACACGCGCGGCATCGAGCGCCTGATCGAAGACTCCACGCTCAACGAGTACGTCCGAACCGCGGCCATTGGCGCGTTGGAGATCCTCTTTGCCATCGGGGGGCTGGATCGTGACACGCTGCTGGATCGCCTGGGCCGATTTGCGACGCGTTGGCTGGCCGCGGCGGAAGCCGGGGAGGAGCCTTCCGACGCGACCGCTTGGGTCTGGGCCACCCTGGTCTGGCTTGCCGCCGAAATCGACGCGCAAGAACTGGTCCCAATGATCGACCGAGCCTTCGAACTCCAACTGGTAGACCCCAGCCTTGCCGGAGGTGCGGAGCACTTCGAGCGTGTCATGGCGGAGCACCGGGACCGCCCGGTTCCCTACACGCCGTCGCCCGGAGCCAGGCTGCCCGGACACCCGGTGGACGAGTTGGCGCAGTGGTACTGCTTTCAGACCCCGGTGCCGCGGATATCCAGAACCGTCGACCGGCAACCGGTCGTCCCCCGGGTGCCGGCACCGGTGCGGGTGGCCACGAAGGTGGGCCGCAATGAACCTTGTCCTTGCGGTAGCGGCAAGAAGTACAAGAAATGCTGCGGTCAATGAGACACCCGAAATAGCCCAAGCCGCAGCGTCCGCGGCAGCGTGGCGGATCGCCCTGCGGGCATCCGCCCAGTCATGTTAAAGCCCTCGACCGCTTACCCGCCGCGCACGAAGGCCCCCCGTCCGGCATAGACAGCCGAGCCCCCAAGCGTTTCCTCGATCCGCATCAACTGGTTGTACTTCTCGACCCGCTCGCCGCGGCAGGGGGCGCCGGTCTTCAGATGCCCGGTACCCAGGGCCACCGTGAGATCGGCGATGAAGCTGTCCACCGTCTCGCCGCTGCGGTGCGAGACCATGGCCCCCCAGTTGGCGCTGTAGGCCAGGCGCACCGCCGCCACGGTCTCGGTAAGGCTGCCGATCTGGTTGAGCTTGATCAGCACGGCGTTGGCGACGCCCTCCTCGATGCCGCGGGCGATGCGCTCCACGTTGGTGACGAACAGGTCATCCCCCACCAACTCGATCTTGTCACCCAGCGCCTGGTTGAGGAGCTTCCAACCGACCCAGTCGTCCTCGGCCAGGCCGTCCTCGAGCACGGCGATGGGATAGCTCGCGACCCACTCGGCATAGAGCGCCACCATCTCGGCGGCGTCCACCTTGCGGCCCTCGGTGCGCAGGTTGTAGAGGCCGTCCTCGTAGAAACCGCTGGAGGCCGGATCCAGGGCGTCCAGTCCGATCAGGGCCTCCGCCAGCGTGCCGTTGACATGACCCACGGCCTGTTTGACTCCTTTGCCGCCATAGCGGGCCGCATCCCCATCACGCAACTCCAGGGCCTCGTGGATACCGGTCGAAGCGCCTGAGGGGACGGCCGCGCGGCCGAAGGCGCCGCCGTCCAGGGTCACTTCCACCTCCACGGTGGGATTGCCGCGGGAGTCCAGGATCTCGCGGGCGTGCAGGGCTTGGATGGTCGTTTTCATCAGTCAACTCCTCGTCAGGGTGAAGCGGCCCCAGCGTGAAGCAGGTTGGGTCCCGCACAAGGCCCAGGTTGGCAGTAAGAGTGCCGCGGCGAAGGCGCTCGCAGCGGAAAAACCGAAGGCAACGAGCGCCCCGACGCCTAGACCCCGAGATCAGGGCGCACCATCAATTTGTACGTCGCGGAATTTCTCATCACCTGCACACCAAGAAAGATAGAGCGACGGATGCTCGAAACTGGCGATCTTGAAAACGCCAGACACAATTTCCGTCGCTTGCATCGCTGAGCAAAAGGCATTGAGGTGGTGATACCGCCCGGCAGTGCAACCTTCCACTCGGGAATGGCCGCTATCAGGTTGATGCGGCAGAGCACAGGCTCTTGAGTAGACGAGAGCAGCGCCGCGATTTCCATGGGCAACCTGTCCGCTGCCGCTTCCCAAGCGGCGGCAGCCGTCATTGCCGATGCGCCCTTCTTCCAATGAAGTTTGGGTTTTGCAAGCAGTCGCTGCCAGTCACTGCCGCTACGGGTTGGGACGAAGATGCGCTTCATGATGCCGGATCCTTAGGCCCGCGGCCGCACCACCGTCACCGCGCACGGCGCATAGGCGATCACCCGGCGGGCGACCGAGCCGATCAACCAACGCTCGAACAGGCTGTGGCCGCGGTGCCCGACCACGATGTGGTCGATGCCATGGCCCTCGGCATAGATCACAATCTGCTCGGCCGGGTGCCCGACCTTGACCTCGAAGTGGGTCTGGATGTCGCCCACCGCCGCCTTCAGGGGCTTGACTGCCTCACGGAAATGACGACGGGCGCTCTCGACGATGGCCTCGGTTTCGACCTCCTCACCGATATCCGGCGGACGGGCAACCGACAAGACAACCAGCTCCGCACCGTAGCGGCCCGCCATGTCCAGGGCGAAATCGAAGGCGGCACGGGCCGCGTCCGAACCATCGAAGGCAACGAGCAGCTTCGTAATCATGGCTTGGCTCCGGGGTCAGGGTTGGGCAACAGATGACGGGGCAGGAAGAAGGCATTGGCGATCAGGGTCGGCACCACGGCGCTGCCGATCACCGCCGCCACCAGGGCCGAGTATTGCGCCTGGTCGATGAGCTGGTGGGACAGCCCGAAGAGTGCCGAGATGGTGCCGAAGGTGAGTCCGGTGGACATCAGGAGCGTGGTGTAGATGCCCTCCTGCCGGGGCGAACGCCAGGCCCGGGTTACTGGATAGACGCCGAGCACCTTGGTGAGCATCTTGCCGAGCAACAGCAACAGGAAGGCCGCGGGCGCCGCGGCCAGGGCCGGCAGGGAGACCAGGGAGCCGGCGCGAATGAAAGAGAAGGGGGTGAGCAAGCCGAAGGTCAGGGTGCGCAGGCGCCGGATCAGGGCGTGGTCCTTGCCCACGGTGCCGGCGAGCACCATGCCCAGGAGATAGGCCGGCAACACCGCCTCGCTGTCGGCCCAAGAGGCGAGCGCGCCCAGAGCGAACAGGCAGAACATCAGCAGCTTCGCCTCCAACTCCGAGGGGCGACCGCCATAGCGCCGGAAGAAGGCCGGGATCAGCCGCGGCAGGACCAGAAAGGCGATCAGGGCGACGCCGAGAAAGATCAGAGTCCGATAGGTAAAGGGCGCAAAGATCAGCCCCAGTGCGACGACGGTCGCCAGATCGGTGATAAAGCAGGCGGCCAGGACCGTCTTGCCGTATTCGGTGGTATTGAGACCGAATTCCAGCATCACCGCGTAGACCACCGCCACCGAGGTGGTGGACATCGCGATTCCCGCCAGCCAGCTTGCATCCACACTCCAGCCCAGCCCCCAATAGGCCAGCGCGGCGCAGCCCAGGAAGGGGCCGGCGAAACTCACGAGCCCAATGGCCGTCGCCTGTTTCCACTGGCGGCGAAAGACCACCGGGTCCAACTCCGCCCCGGCCAGGAAGGTCAGCAGGATCGCACCGGCCCCGGCCAGGAACTTGATCCAGGTGGCGTCCCCGGTCAGCAGGGCACCGCCCAGGGCGGCGCCCAGGGCGGCGCCGATGAGCAGTTGGGCGATGGTCCCCACGACGATTTCCGACAGCGCGGTGGCGACGCGCAGCCAGATGGACAGCAAGGAAGCCAGCAGCGCCAGCCCCAGCCACAGCGCGGCCTGGGTCCAGATTTCAGTCATCGCGTGCCCCCGTCCGCGGCGGTTCCCGTGAAGCCGTACTCGGCCTTGATCATGGTTCCGGCCGGCCGCGGTCGGTCCGCACAGCGGACCCTACGGTAACACCGTGACCTGTAGGGTCCGCTGTGCGGACCGACGACCGTGCCGATCGCGCGGTGGCCGGGTTTATGACCAAGGCCCGCAGGGGCGCGCCGCTGCCGACCCAGTGGTCATCTACAACGGCGCTGACTCCTGGACCAAAGAAAAGCCCCGCTTCCGGCCTTAGCCGAGAAGCAGGGCTTTCCAGCCGTCCTGCTGCTGCTTACTTAACAGGCCAACTCACCGCACTCAGCGCCTCGGCATCAATGCCGCTGATGAGTCTGCGCCAGACCTGACCGTCGAAGTTCCATAGACCTCTGCCGTCAAAGTCGACCGTCAGTCCACCGCTCCATTCGCTTAGGCCGCCCTTGCCGGCATTCCAGGCACTGAGCTTCGTCCAGGTCGTGCCGTCATAGTTCCAAAGCCCGTTGGAGTCAAAGTCCGCCACCAACCCATTCGTCCATCCGGCGATTCCGCCGTCGCCGGGACTCCCGCGATGGATGTTCATCCAGGCGGTGCCGTCATAGCTCCAGAGGCCCTGGGTGCCGCCGAAGTCCGCCGCCAGCCCGCCGCTCCAAGCGGCCAGTCCGCGAACATCGGGTCTGTTGACATTGATCCTTGTCCAGGTCGTGCCGTTGTAGTTCCAGAGGCCGCTCGTGCCGATGTCGACCGCCAACCCCTTCGACCATCCAGCCATGACGCCGCGGCCGGACATCGCGGTATGGATCCATTTAGAAACCTTACCGTCATAGTTCACGAGGACCTTGGTGCCGAAGTCCACCGCCAACCCGCCCGACCAGCTTGCCAGTCCACCGTCGATGGGACTGAAGGGATAGAGCTTTTGCCAAGTCGCGCCGTTGTAGTTCCAGAGGCCTTTGGAGCCGAAGTCCACCGCCAGCCCGCCCGACCAGCCAGCCAGACCCTCCGCATTCCCGTCGTGGATCCTGTCCCAAGCACCATCAATGGTCGCGTCCGGGTCATTGCTGCTCGCACTCAGATCATTCAGGGTGTAGAGCCACAGGCCGATGCTGCCGAAATCGACGGCCAAATCGGCCGTCACGGCATCGACCACGGTCAACTCCACCGGAACGCTCAGCGTACCATCGGGTGTATCGGTCCTGACGTTCAGCTTGGAGTGGTAAACGCCGGCCTGCATCCCATCGACGCCGGCATCGAAGGTCACGTTGACCACTTGATGCGCCGTGGGTGCCAGAACGCCGGACGTCGGACTCTCACTGAGCCAGGGGACATCCGCCACCCCACCCGTGGCGATGGCCAGGGCGTCCGTCTCGGCGCCGCCCGGGAAGGCGCCGACCAGGGCGCTGTTGCCGGTGGTGGTGTCGATGACCCGCATCTCGCCCCCCACGCTATCGATGTAGGCCGCCCAGTATAGGATGCCCGAGGCATCATCGAAGTCCATTCCTTGGGCATAATTGGCATCGACCCCGACCGAACCAACGACCGTGCCGGCACCGGTCGCCGGATCGATGCGCACCAGGACATTGTTCACGATATCCACGCCGTAGATGAACGTGTTGTCCGGCGAAATGGCGATATCGATGATGCAGGGGGCATTGGTGATAGGACCGATCACCGTTGGCGCGCCGGTCGTGAGGTTGACGCTGTAGAGCGTCGATGATTCACTGGTAGTCGCGGAGGCATACATGACCCCATTACTCCCCCCGCTCATACCGGTCCAGCCTTCACCTCCAATCGGTGCGGCGGCACCGATCACCGTGGCGGCACCGGTGGCCGTCTCCAGGCGCTGCAACTGGTTCGCAAATAAATCGAGGACATAGAGCTTGGTGAAATCGCCGCCGATGAAGTCCCCGGCGAAATAGGCGGTGCCAGGTTTGTTGGCGATGACGTTCCAGGTTCCAGGAACATCGACACTGGGAATGCTGACCAGATTCTCGCCGGGAAAGACGTCCATGGCAAAGGCCGGCGCGCCACTCAGAGCCCCCAACGGCTGCTCCGGCGCGGGAGCGGCCGCAGACAAGTCTTTGATGGCGTCACGTGGCGCCGGTCCGGTGGACGCTGGAACCTCCGAAACCGGGATCAGACCGGTAAAGGTCGGAATCGCGATCTTGGCGGTGCCAGTCATCTGGGCGCTTGCCGTTACCGATTGCTCGGTGATCGCGAAATTCAGCGTCTGACCGCCGGTGTTGGACAGGTCCAAGGGCAGGGTCCGGCTCTTCCCCAGGGCCACCGTGGCCGTCAGGGAGGTGGGATTCAGCTCCAGCTTGCCCGCCGGGGGGGGGTCGCCGCACACGAGCCCGCCGGCCGCCAGCACGTTCAGATAGCCGTAGCCATAGGTGTAATTGCCCGGTTCTTCGGGCGGGGCACCGCAGTCACCGGCGGGTGGGGTATCGGCATTGCCTTGGAGGGCCTGGACGGTCTGATCGATCTGGCCGATCAGATTGGGATTGCAGGACCACAGCAGGGCGACGGCGCCCGCGCTGTGCGGGCTGGCCATCGAGGTGCCGCTATAGCCGCAACTCCAACTGTCACCGGGCATGGACGAGCACACATTGACGCCGGGCGCGGAGATATTGGCCTTGGTATAGGGATCATGGCCAAATGCCGAGGGACCGCGGCTGGAGAAGTCGGCAATCGCGCGCGCACTGTCGTGCGCGGCCGAGGCGAAGGAAGCCTGATAATCACCAGGCGACCCCAGCGAGCCGCAACCTGGCCCAGCGTTTCCTGCGGAAAACGCCGGGAAGATACCGGCCGCCCGCCACGCATCCACCTTGCTTTGGTACCAGGTATTGCCGCCGTCGCCGCCCCAGGAATTATTGACGACATGAGGGCGGTTGGCCGTATCGCCGCCCGGGGCCAGGAGCCAGTCGGCACAGGCATTCAGCGCAAATTCGGAGCAACTGTTCGTTTCACAGCCCTTGCAGGCAATCCACTTGGCCGCGGGGGCCATGCCCGCCTGCCAGGTGAGGCTGGAATCGTTCGCGCCGACCATGGTTCCCATGGTATGAGTGCCATGGCCGTTGTTGTCGCAGGCGCCGGCCGAACCACAAATGTTGGAGGGGTCCGCCCAGCAGGTCGGGTCGGTCGCGGCGCTCCCGCACTTGAAGGCATTCACCAGCGCGGGATGGTTCCACTGCACCCCGGTGTCGATGTTGGCGACGACAATGCCCTCGCCCTCTTTCGCGTAGGTTGACCAAAAGGTGTCGGCATGGGTATCCACGATGCCCCACGCGAGGCTGCCGGCGGGCTGATTACTGATGTCGGCACCGCCGCCGATGATCGGCAGATCGATCTCGAAGGTCCGCGGCAGCTTTAGGGCCGTGACCCCGGGGAGCCGGGCGAGCGCCTGGGCGACGGCCAGATCCGCCCGCTCGACATAGAGGAGGTTGCCGACGAAGAACGAGGTTGATTTCAGGCCGGCCGAGGCGAGCAGTTGCTGCGCCTCTGCCTGGCTGGACTGCGCGGTCGCCCTCAGGGTGTCATAGACATACTGCCCGCGCTCTTCCCAGGTCATCGCGAAGCCATAGACCGAACTCAAGTCCGCCTTCTGTTCAAAGTGGACATAGAAGGCACTGGTGCCTTTGGTCTGCAATGTCTGTATAAGTTCGGATTCGATCTTGGCCCCAGCGTCACCGACCGCGGTGGATTGCGCGAACGCTCCCCCCGAGCCGATCGTGACGAAGACGGCGAGACCCCACTGCCGGAGATTCCGATACCAGGAATGCCTTTTCATTTTAACTTGCTCCTATCCAATTCACCTCAAGTTGTGGTTACAACCCGCTCCTGATGCCGAATTCCAAGTGTATGCGGACAACTCAGACCAATTCAGAAACGGGTCGCATTCTTCGCACCCCGCAGATCGATTGAACAAACGTGCGACGCAACACCCCTGAGAATCGGTGACGATAGTGGCCGCGTGAGGAACGACCGGCAGCAACCGACAAGGATCCGCAGGAACAACCGACCGCGGAAGTGCAATCCAGATACAGCGCCGCACTAATTATATGACATACTTCTAAATTCGTCAAGGTGCATGCATTTCAATATACAATATGAATCTGCTCTCGCGGCAGTTGCTCGGGCAGCGGCAGTGGGTCGCGCGGGTCGCCCAATTGGCGCTCGGGCAGTCGTGGGCCAGGGTGCTGCCGTGGGGGTCGCGCAGTGGGCCTTGATCATCGTTCCGGCCGTAGGGTGGACAAGCGCTAGCGCAGTCCACCGAATCCCGCGCCGGCGCTGGTAGACTGCGCTGCGCTTGTCCACCCTACGATGTCCCGTGGCCGGAGCCGTGATCAAGGCCGCGCAGTGCCTCCCAGCGCGCCATTCGGGATGCTCGACGGCGGATCAGCAATCCCAAGGATTCGCGCAGCCCGTATCGATCCCATACCGCACGATCGCCTCCTCGACCCTGTGCGCAAGCACGCCGTCGTCAGCGAGTGCCTTGAGCGCCGCCAGCGCGATCTGGTGCCGGTCCACCTCGAAGAATCGGCGCAACGCGGCGCGGGTGTCGCTGCGCCCGTACCCGTCGGTGCCCAAGGTGACGTAGCGGCGCGGCACCCAGGCACGAATGAGATCCGGCACCGTACGCAGGTAGTCGCTGACGGCGACGACCGGCCCCGCGGTCGGTGCCAGGCAGTGCTCGACCCAGCTCAGAGCGGGCGCCGCGCCCGGGTGCAGCCGGTTGCGCCGTTCGGCGTCGAGTCCGTCGCGGCGCAGCTCGGTGAAGCTGGTGACGCTCCACAGGTCCGCGGCCACCCCCCAATCGCGTTCCAGCAGCTCGGCGGCGGCCAACGCCTCGCGCAGCAGGGTGCCGGCCCCGAGGAGCTGCACGCGCGCCCCGCCCTGGCTGTGCTCTGCCAGCCGCAGCCGGTACATCCCGCGCAGGATGCCCTCATGCGCACCCTCCGGCATGGCGGGGTGGAGGTAGTTCTCGTTGGTCACCGTGACGTAGTAGAAGACGTCCTCCTGGTCGGCGAGCATCCGCCGCATCCCGTCCTGCACGATGGCGGCCAGCTCGTAGCCGAAGCAGGGATCGTAGGCGACGCAGTTGGGCACGACGGAGAACAGCAGGTGGCTGGAGCCGTCCTGGTGCTGCAGGCCCTCGCCCGCAAGGGTGGTGCGGCCGGCGGTGGCGCCGATCAGGAAGCCGCGGCAGCGCGAGTCGCCGGCGGCCCAGATCAGGTCGCCGATGCGCCGGTAGCCGAAGGCGGAATAGAAAACATAGAAGGGCAGCATCGGCACGCCATGGGTGCTGTAACTTGTCGCGGCGGCGATCCAGGAGGCGACGGCACCCGCTTCGGTGATGCCCTCCTCCAAAATCTGGCCGTCGCGGGCCTCCTTGTAGTAGAGCAGCTCGTCTTGGTCCTCCGGCGCGTAGAGCTGCCCGACCGCGGAGTAAATGGCGACCTGGCGGAACAGCGCCTGCATCCCGAAGGTGCGCGCCTCGTCGGCGACGATGGGCACCAGCGTGCGGCCGAGCGCGGGGTCACGCAGCAGGTGCGACAGAAGCTGGACGAACACCATGGTCGTGGACTCCTCGCGGCCGTGCGCGCCCTCCAGGAACCGGGCGAAGGCGCTCACCGCCGGGGCGGCCCGCGCCGGACCCTGGCCAATGCGCGCCGGCAGATAGCCGCCGAGGGCCTGACGGCAGGCGTGCAGGTATTTCATCTCGGGGCTGTCGCTGGGCGGCCGATAGAAGCTTAAGGCCGTGACATCGGCATCCGAGAGCGGCAGCTCGAAGCGGTCGCGGAAGGCGAGCAGTGCCTCGGCCTCCAGTTTCTTCTGCCCGTGGGAGCCCATCTTGCCCTGACCCCAATGGCCCATCCCGTAGCCCTTCTTGGTCTGGGCCAGGATCACGGTCGGCTGACCCTGGTGGGCGACTGCCGCGTGATAGGCGGCGTAAATCTTCACCGGATCGTGACCGCCGCGCTTGAGCCGGTCGATGTCGCTGTCTGAGAGGTGGGCGACGATCGCGCGCAGTTCCGGGTACTTGTTGAAGAACTGCTCGCGGTTGAAGCGCCCGTCGGTGGCGGCGTACTGCTGTAGCGCGCCGTCGACCGTCTCATGCAGGCGCTTCAAGATCGCGGCTTCGTGGTCGCGGGCGAAGAGCGGGTCCCAGTCCGCGCCCCACAACAGCTTGATGACGTTCCAGCCCGCCCCGGCGAAGAGTCCTTCGAGCTCCTGCACGATGGAGCCGTTGCCGCGTACCGGTCCGTCCAGGCGCTGCAGGTTGCAGTTCACGACGACGATCAGGTTGTCGAGGCGCTCGCGCCCGGCGAGCGACAGCCCCGCCAGGGACTCCGGCTCGTCCATCTCGCCGTCGCCGACGAAGGCCCAGACTTTGCGGCCCGCGGTAGCGGCGATCCCGCGGTGTTCGAGATACCGCATGAAGCGCGCCTGATAGATGGCCTGGAGCGGGCCTAACCCCATCGAGCCGGTAGGGAACTGCCAGAACTGCGGCATTAGATAGGGATGGCAGTAGGAACACAGGCCCTCGCCCCCGACCTCGCGCCGGTAGTGGTCGAGCTGGGCTTCGCTCAGCCGCCCTTCGAGGAAGGCGCGGGCATAGACGCCCGGCGCTGAGTGGGGCTGGAAGTACACCAAGTCCCCGTTCTGGCCGGCGCGGAAAAAATGATTGAAGCCGACCTCGAAGAGATCCGCGGCGGAGGCGTAGCTGGCGATGTGTCCGCCCAGCTCGGTGGAGCGGTTGTTGGCGCGCACCACCATTGCCAGGGCGTTCCAGCGCACCAAGGCGACCAGCCGTTGCTCGGTCTCCAAGGTCCCCGGAAACTGCGGTTGGTCGGCCAGTGCGATGGTGTTGCAGTAGGGGGTACTCCAGACCGGCGGCAACGCCACCCGCTGGGCGCGCGCCCGGTCGAAGAGTTTGCGCAACAGGAAGGTGGCGCGGTTGCGGCCGTCGCACGCGATGACCGCATCGAGGGCCTGCAGCCACTCCTCGGTTTCGGTCGGGTCCGGGTCCGGCGGGAGCACGGCCCAGTGGCCCGAGAGGCTGAAGTCGGCGTTGTCGTTCATAGCAGGCTCGGCGGCTCGATGGACGAAGCCGCAAGTATCCTTAGACGCCCGCAAACTGTCCAAGACCAGATGTGCCCCGGGGTTCGGCGGCGGCTCAGGGCGTCCCGACCCGTCCCAGTCGCTCCTGAACCAGGGTCCGGGCCTCGGTCGCGGCGCACAGGAAGTCGATGTCCACCGACTCGCGGTATTCGTCCAAGACGAGGGCGAGACAGGTGCCGCCGCCGAAACAGCAGGCGGCGGCACGCAGGAAGTCCGGGGCCATCTGGCTTAAGACGCTGAAGATCCGCCGGTGGTTGGCGCGCTTATACATTGAGCACGCCGTGCCCGTAGGTGCGGACCAGACGCTCGATCAGTGCCCGCTCGTCCGGGTCGAGCCGGTCCGGGTCCAGATGCCGCCATTCCCGCTCGTAGAGCGCAAGGACATCAGGCTCGCTCATCCGCTCCTGGTGCAGTTGCCAGGCGAGCAGGCGCAGAGCGGGAAAGCGGGCGATCTCGACGGTCGGGGTAGTCATGGGTCGATCTTAACGCCGCCGCGAGGGGCCGACCATCGAGCATTCATCGTCGTTCCGGCCAGCGCTGGTCATTTGGAGTCCAAGGCTTCAGCCTTGGCCTGCCGATCCAAGGCTGAAGCCTTGGACTCCAGTCGGCCGGCGCCCCGGCTGGCCGGAACGATCAAGGCCCATACCGCTACAGATATCGGGCTCGCGGAGGTAGATCAGGGCTTGGCGCCCGGACAGCATTGTCCGATACTGCGGCGCATGACAGGTTCCGAGTTTATCCATCCCCGATGAACTTCGCTTATCCAGTGACATTGACGCCGGACGCCGATGGCGGGTTCGTGGTGACCTTTTCCGATTGGCCGGAGGCCATCACCCAGGGCGAGACCCGCGACCAAGCGCTGGAAGAGGCAGCCGATTGCCTGGAAGAGGCCGTTGCTGCGCGCATCGATGACCGTGCGGAGATTCCGTTGCCATCCTCTCCACAGGCCGGCGAGGCGACCGTGGCGGTACCCATCGCCACCGCGCTCAAAGCGGCGCTGTACCTCGCAGTGCGGGAGACGGGCATCGGCACCAGCGAACTGGCACGGCGCCTGGGTATCCATGAGAAAGAGGCACGACGCCTGCTCGACCCCCGTCACGGAAGCAAGGCCGCCGCGCTGGAGCGGGCCTTGACCGCCGTGGGTCGGCGCTTGACCGTCGAGGTACGGGTGGCGGCATAGGCCCCGATCGCACAGCCCGTAGGATGCGGTGACGTAAGGAACCGCATCGCATCGTTCGAGCGGCTGGGCATCGGTGCGGTTCGCTCCCGCTCACCGCACCTATATCATGCCCAGGCGGACAACCCAGCGGCGACCAGCGCCGTCCATGACCCACCTTGACACCCCTATCGGCGCGGATCTTCTCGTCGTGCCCAAACGGGCCGCCGAGATTCGCGGCATGGCCACGACGGACTTCGTAGTCGCCGTGGTCCAAGAGGCCGCCCAATGCACCATCGCCGAGACCGCGGTCGTCCGTCTGTCTCCGACCGATTCGGATCGCTTCGCCGAGCCCATCCCATACCCGCCGTCTCCCGCCCTGGAGCGTGCCTTCACCCCCGCCATCACGAGCGACTCGGGGGCGACTGACCGGCTACGCGTTGCGCCGTCCCACAGCTTATTCGTGGTGCGTCCCCTATTTCTCCTCAGCCAACCCGCGATTTCGCTCCCCCAGAAGCGGCCTACTTCCAGATTGGACTCGTCGTCCTGGCCGATCACGGCAAAGCGGCGTTTCAGATCGACAAATTCCATAGGAGGCCTGTGCGCTGGCAGTTAAACCGAGATCCCTGCCGGACAATCCGGAATGGCGCGCAAGGATCGCCCATTGCCATAGATTACGCCAGATCGATTCGGTGCCGTGTCGCGGTTACGGATCGAGCCGGCTGGTCAGGCCGATCCGTACAAAGCAGGGAAGACCGCCGTTCCCTCAGGAATGAGCTTGAGATCAACGGTCGAGCGGCTATGCCTCAGAGATTGCGCAACAAAAGCCTTGAGCGATCAACCCTGCGCTCGGGATAGGTGAAGGATGCCGGTTCACCTTGTCCGAGCGGATTCGGTACACCGAAAAAATCGGCCACATCTTCAAACAATGCCCGAGCAAATGAAACGGACTGCGCACCCGACGCAACCTGGTGCCAGTCGAGTGCCTTGAGCGCCTCGTTGCCGCCAAGGACCTCTTCGTAGAATCCGTCGTTACGCGCGACGAGATGCTCCAGATAGTGCTTGGGATGCCGCTCTTCGCGCCACCAGGGCATCGGGTTCGGGGACTGTGCTTTGCGCTGGTTTTCCGCCGTACAGTTTGGTAGCCACAGCGGGTCGCGGCACTCGAAGTTCTCCACGTCGTCCTTGACCAACAGGGGCTCGACGCCTGGCGCGCTTCCGGCCCTTGTCAGCGCTTCCGGCTCGCCGAAAAAATACGACGAAACGAATCCGCTTCACCATGTCACCCGTGTCCGCTTTCATCGTCGTTGCTGACGATCCCATCGTCCGCATACAGCTCGCCGAGCCGAAATTGCCGCAGCCATTCGGGATTCTTGAGCTCGCTCAAACGGACTGGAGCGGGCTCGGTCATGCCGTCCAGCACATAAACCTGCTCTGGCTTGTCGTTGAAAGCGTCCAGGAGCACAGGCGAGTGCGTTGTGAGCACCACGGTCAAGTCGTTCCTGCGGGCCAATTGGTCGGCCAGGCGGACAAATAGCCGAATTGCATAGGGATGGAGCGAATTCTCCGGTTCGTCGATCGCGACGATACCGCCTTGCTCGGTAGCGGCCAGGTCGCAGAGCAGTACGAGCAGCGCCAGTACGCCGTTGGCTTCGGAGCCCAGATGCGCGGGCATCTCGCTACCGGGACGATAGATCTGTGCCGCGATCGTGTTACCTGCCTCGACGAAATCCAGATCGGCGATGAGCTTGGGAAAGGCGGCCCTGAGACCGGTTAAGACGAAGTCATAGCGCCAGCGATCTGGGCGACGCTGAAACCAACCGCGTAGCATCGTTATGGCGTTCGTGCCTCGGCTGTTAAGCACCTGCGTATGCGCAATATTCGAGCCGCCGCGTAGGCTACAGATGTCAGGATCGTGAAAAATCCCCATCTTAATGATGGTGCTGATAAAGTCTGGGACTACCGGATCGAGGGGGCTCAAAAACGCGAGATGACTCCCCCCCGTGTCGCCCCGGAACAGCTCGGTTACCCCATCGTGCAGCGTCGCCTCCGCAGAAATCGTTAAGCCCTGCACGGACACCAGTCGCAGGCAAAGGTCCAGATTGCCGATCCGAATGCCGATCTCGATCGGCTCATGCTCGGCAGCAACGCGGTTCTTCAGATCGAAGTATCCACCGAATGCCAGATTCACGGCCTCGGCGGGATCTCGATGCACGGCGAGACGCAGGAACTTCAGCGCTTGCAATACCGTACTTATCCCCGCTCCATTGGCACCGACCAGCAGACTGACTCCGCGTGGGCTCCATTCAAGGGAGCGGAGCGCGCGGAGATTCTTCGCGTACAGGGTGAATGTGCTCATTGGCTTCAAAATGGAATGGTGAATGGTCGGGCGGTCGCCGCGGGCTGACTGGCGCAAGTTTGACACAGAGCCGGGGAACTGGGGATCGCCGTTCTTGAGATCCACGGCCACCGCCTGGTCGCACTCCAGCAGACCGGCGGCGGCCAGCGCCTCGCACAGCAGGGTGCCGGCCCTGAGGTGCGACACCATTTGCCGCCCCCCAGCCAATCGGCTAGCCTGTCCGGCCGGGCGCCTTGGGTGCCCGCAGCCCTCCAACCAACACGGAACCGCCCCAGCCCATGCACAGTTCAGGTTCGAAGCTGCTCTTCGCCGGCACCATCTTTTCCAGCGCCTTTCTGCTCTTTCTGGTCCAACCGCTGATCGCCAAGCAGATTCTGCCGTGGTTCGGCGGCTCGGCGGCGGTGTGGTCGGTGTGCATGGTGTTCTTCCAGGTCACGCTGCTCGGCGGCTACGCCTATGCGGACTGGGTGTCGCGCCATCTGACACCCCGACGGCAGGTGATGGTGCACGTCGCCCTGCTCGCGTTGAGCCTGACCCTGCTGCCGATCGTCGCCGGGTCCGACTGGAAGCCGAGCGGCAATGAGGATCCGACCCTGTGGATATTGGGTCTGCTGCTGGCGACCATCGGACTGCCCTATTTCCTGCTCTCGACCACCGGGCCGCTGATCCAGTCCTGGGTGGCGCGCAGTCTGATCGGGGCTCATGTCTACCGTTATTTCTCGCTGTCCAATTTGGCCTCGCTGCTGGCGCTGCTGAGTTATCCCTTCCTTATCGAACCACGGGCGACGCTGCTCCACCAGGCCTATGCCTGGTCCAGTGTCTATGCCCTATTCGCGATCCTGTGCACCGGCTCCGCCCTGTATTTCATGCGCCACATGCACCGCCTGCCGCCCGAGGTCCATGCGCAGACCCATGAGGCCGAAGGCGATTGGGACCCGCGACCGCGCGACTATCTGATGTGGCTTTCACTCTCGGCGATGGGCTCCTGGCTGCTGCTCGCGATCACCAACCACATCACGCAGAACGTGGCGGCCATCCCCTTCCTGTGGCTGCTGCCGCTCTCCATCTATCTGCTGACCTTCGTGCTGTGCTTCGAGAGTGACCGCTGGTACCGGCGCGGCCTCTTCCTGCTGCCCACCGCCGCCCTGCTTCTGGTCTGCGCCTATGGGCTGCAGGACAGCGCCATCGGGGTCAATATCAAGGTGGCCATCCCGCTCTATGCCGCGGGCCTGTTCTTCTTCTGCATGTTCCTGCACGGCGAACTCGCGCAACTGCGTCCCGGACCGCGCTATCTGACCCGCTTCTATCTGATGCTCTCCCTGGGCGGCGCTCTGGGCGGGATCACGGTCGGGCTGATCGCCCCGCGCATCCTGCCGGCTTACTATGAACTGGGTATCGGTCTGGGCATCACCGCCCTGCTGGCGCTGGTCTTACTGCGTCCGTCCCGCCCGCTGCAAGTCGGGGCCGGCGTGCTGGCCGGGCTGTGCGCCTGGTTCCTGTACGTGCAGATCGCCGACGACTTTGCCGACACGCGGCAGATCGCACGCAATTTCTACGGCAACCTGCTGAGCCTCGATGCCCAGCGCGAGGACCCGCGCGACAACGTGCGCCAGCTCTATCACGGCTCCATCAAACACGGCGAGCAATTCCTGGCCCCGGATCTGCGGCAGCAACCCACCACCTACTATGGCCCGACCTCGGGCGTCGGACGGGCCATCGCCCACACCGATCCACTGAACAAGAAGGTGGGCCTGATCGGTCTGGGGGCCGGCACCCTCGCCGTCTACGGCCGGCCGGGAGACACCTATCGCTTCTATGAGATCAACCCGCAGGTGATCGCGCTGGCGCAAACCGAGTTCAGCTTCATGAGCGAGAGCCAGGCGCAGGTCGAAACGGTCCTGGGCGACGCCCGGCTCTCACTGGAGCGCGAGGCGCCCCAGGGGTTCGACGTCCTGGCGGTGGACGCCTTCTCCGGCGACTCGGTGCCGGTCCATCTGATCACGGCGCAGGCGATGGACCTGTATCTGCGTCACCTGGACGCGAACGGCATCATCGCCTTCCACCTCACCAACCGCTTCCTGTGGCTGCCGCCGGTGGTGGCCGAGATCGCCCGCGCCCAGGGGCTTAGCACCGCGCTGATCCATGATGACCCGGCGGGGCGCAGCCTGCGCCGGACGGACTGGATGCTGGTGTCACGCAACCCGGCCGTGCTGCAACAGGAGGGCATCCGGGAGGCGGTGACGGCGCTGGAGCCTGTTCCCGGATTGCTGGCCTGGACGGACGACTTCAACAACCTGTTCCAGATTTTGAAGTAGCCGTAAGCCGGATGATCGCCTGGCCCGGCGTATTCCCATGGATTCGCCGGTGTAGCGGATGCCGTGCATCAAGCCGCCATGCTGAAAGCACCGCTCACTGACTGTTGCCAGACATGCCGGTAAACAACCGCCGCCGCGGCTTGCTTGTCCTCGTCCGTGAAAGGAGGCGACGGCAGATCCCGGTAGAGCTGGTCCAGGATGGTGGTTTCCACCTCGGCTTGGGTCTGCTCCTTTTCGGTCCAGCGTTCCACCCGCTTGCCGTCGGCCGTCTCGAAACCCTGTTTCATCAGCGCCCGGTGCGGGATGATGTCGAAGTCCCATTTCTTGAAGTCGGCGACCTCGTTCTGTCCCTCGCTGATGATGATCCCGATGATCGTCTCATCGAGCCATTGGGCTTGCTCCACCAGCCGATCGCGTTGCGCGTAGAGCCGTTGCCGGAGGTCCGGATCGGTCGCCGTCTTGAGGTCCGCTTGCCTGGCCTCTGCTGCGCGGCGCACGGCTGCCGCCTTGGCCTGCCAGCGCGGCAGGATCCGCTGCTGGACGCGGGCACAGGTAATCTTGTCGATGCACACCAGCAGCGACTTGCCGGACGCCCAACGGGTCGCGCAATGCGCGACGAAGTCGTCGGCGATGTAGCGATGGTTCTCCTTGAGCAGTTGTTCCAGCTCCTTACCGGTGCCGGCCCGCGGCGTCCGCTCGTCCGCCACCCCACAACCGACGAAGGTTCTGTAGATCTGGTTGTCCAGGTCGTTACGGTCCGTCATCAGCACGAAGATGAAATTGCCCGGCACGCGCCGGCGTACCTTCTCGGTGAAGAACGCCATCGAATAGGACTTGCCACTGCCCTGGGTATGCCAGGAAAGCGTTGTGATGGAAGGCATGGGCGATGACATGCTCATCCAGATAGTCGCGCAGGTTCCCCTCGAAGCCGGCGCGGATGTTCTTGTAGACCGCCTTGTGCTCGAAAAAGACCAGCGGCAGACCGTTGACGAAGCAGATCAGGTCGGCGCGACGATTGTAGTTCGGTGTGCGCAGCCCCGTGATCTTCAGCTCACGCACGCACAGGAAACGGTTCTCCTTCATCCGGCGGAAGTCGATGACCCTGGCGTACCCCTGGCGCGCCTGGCCCTTCGCGTCCCGATAGCTGACCGGCACCCCATCGCGGATGAAGCGGTAGAACACCTGATTGAGCTGAAGCAACGAGCGGCTGAAGTCTTGCCGGGTCAGCTTCTCGATGGCCTCGTTGACGGCCTGCTCCGGCAGTTCCGGGTTGAGCCGGACGATCGCCGCGCGCAGATCGCGAACCAGGACGACCTCTGTCGTGTCGTTGCGCCCGAGCGTACCGTCCGGCCCGAAGGTCTCTTGATTCCAGGCGTAGAGACTGTCCCAACCCAGCACCTCATGCAGGTGATCGGCGAAGGTCTGTTGGACCAGGCGGTCTTCACTGTTGATGTCGGTCAGCGCCATCGGACTTCTCCTAACGGACATTTCATCGGACTCTAAAGGACGCTCACCAACCTTTGTCCTTTATAAATACCCTTTATCATCAATATTTTAAGCCGTCATCGCCAGGTTCCACAGAGGGGCGATCATGACGGATTCCCAAGCCTGTCCTTTAGGTTACCCGTCGGCCAGTCGATCCGTTTGCGCAGCCGATCGAGCAGTCCGGATGGAATCCGTTGTCCGGCGGGAGGGTCCGTCTCAGCGTCTTCGATCCCGATCAAGAGCCGACCACCCTGGCCGTTGGCAAAGCAAACGCAATCCTTCGCCAGCGCATCCCAATCGGCGGTCTTGCCGGTGATGATGCGTAGCGACTTACGGTCGGTATGCTGGTCTTCCAGCGTCATACGGCGATCTCGCCGCTCATGAGGCGGGGGAGGAGGAGGTCGCGGGCGGTGCGGAGTTTCTTGTTCTGTAACGCCAGGTTCTCACGTTGTTGGAAAAAGGATGCGGCGTGATCGCCGAATCGCCGCATTAAGTTTTCAGTCGGCAAGACGACCTGGAACCCTGAAACCATCTCTTTCGTTAATGCCTCCCGCGTCGAGCCTTTCTGAGCGTAGCTCAGGATCTGCCGTTTTCGTTCGTCACTATTGATCGCCTTGTGAACGAAAAACGGATTTGCAGCTATCGGATCGACTCGGAGAATCATAACGTGCTGGTTGACCCGAGCAGGCAGTAACCGGTCTGGAGCCATGCAGCAGCGTGCTACCGAAGCTCCCGTGATATTCAGTAAAATATCCCTCGACTCGACTGCAACTCCAGAAAGAGCAGTGGCATGCTCTTCACTGACAAACGCAAGACCATCTTCAGAGAAATCGTCATCATAGACGTTCATACTGCGGATGAGTGGTGTACCCTCAGCAAGGTAGATTGATTCCCCACCGCGTGGTGTAAAGCCGCTCCCGATCTTGGTGCTTATCTCACCAAGCGTCTTGCTGCGCCACCCCTCCGGCACACCGTCGATGATGCGAGTGTGCTCGTGGCCGGGGAAACGCAGCCGGACGAACCACTCGCGGTAGAGCTGCCGCGCCGCATCCTCCAGCAGCACCATCCGCTGGCGGTTGTTTTCGATCAGATCGTCGTAGGTGCAGAGGACCGAGGCGATTAAACCTTGCGTCACAACATCCGGAACGCGCACCTTCAATTCGTGCAAGACATTGCGATCAAAACCAGGCACGGCGGCTTTGTCGCTTTAGTAATCGCGGAGCGCATGCTTTAGAAAGTAGGCAGCAAACCGAGGATGCGTACCTTTGAAATCGACCACATAAAGCGCCGTGTTCAGTGGCCAGTAATCTTGGTCGATGTAGTAGACCTCACCGAGAGTGCCGTATCGCCCGGTGACAACACCAGGCGCTTGAGCTTTTGCCTCTTGGTGACAGCCGGTGATCCCGGAAGACGAAACGACTGGTATGGGACCATCGACGCGTTGTTGCTCAGGTAAATCGTGGCCGCGCTTGAGGATCAGCACATCGCCGAGTTTGCAGTCAGTCCAGCTCAAATCCGCGACTCCTCAAGATTCGGCTGAATCCGCGCTGCTAGCGGGGCGAATGAATTCGCCCCTACAATCCTCGCGGCCGGCGGGGCGAATGAATTCGCCCCTACAATCCGCGCGGCCGACGGGGCGAATGAATTCGCCCCTACAATCCGGGCGACCAGCTCGGTCGTCTCGCGGTTCAGACCGCTGGGCTCGACAGGGATGTCGCGCGGCGTCTTTGTAGGGGCGAATTCATTCGCCCCGTCGTCAAACCAGGAATTCCGGGCGCATGAATTCGTCCCTACAATCCGGAGGACCAGCGCGGTCGTCTCGCGGTTCTGGCCACTGGGCGCGACAGGGGTGTCGCGCGGCACCCTTGTAGGGGCGAATTCATTCGCCCCGTCGTCGAACCGGGGATTCCGGGCGAATGAATTCGCCCCTACAGCCAGATGGCGTCCCATAGCGGATAGTCTCCGATGTGCTGGACCAGGCCGGCGCGTAGCGGGTTGCCGACGATGTAACGCGCGACGGTGCGCGGATCTTCCTCCCGGCGCAGGGCATGATCGTAGAATCCGCGTTGCCACACTGGATCGCGGCGATTCAGGAAGCGGTTGATACTCAATGCCGAAGAGGCCTTGAAGCCCTTCATGGCGTGCGACAATGTCCGGTCGTTCCCAAGTTGGAATAACCAGTGGACATGGTCGGGCATGATGACCCAGGCAAGCGATGTCAGTGTTTCAGTGTTGTTCAGTGCTTGCATCTCCTTCACCACCAACCTTCCACAGGGGAAATCGCGGAACAAGGGCCTACGCGCTTCCGTGCAGGTCGTGACGTGGTAGACGTGACCGGGGGAGGAAAAGCGTCCTTTGAGTAGATCGTCACGTGGCATAGGCTGGGGTCGGCGGGTTGGTCGGGCGATCTCGCAATTTTGCGATTTTGGGCGAATAAATTCGCCCCTACGGGATTTTCTCGAAATTCTCTTGAATCCGCGCCGCCAGCTCGGCGGCCTCGCGATTCAGGTCAGCCAGTTCGACATGGATGTCGCGCAGGGTCCGCTCGAAATCGAAGTCTTCGTCCTCCTCGGTCGGGGCGACGCCAACATAGCGGCCGGGGGTCAGACTCCAGTCGGCGGCGGCGATCTCGGCGCGGGTGACGGTCTTGCACAGACCCGGTACGGCGATGAACTCCGCCTCGGGGAAGCGCTCCTGAAGCCAGAGGATTTGGCGATGGAAATAGACGGCAAGCTTGAGCTGCTCGACCGCGGTCTTGCGCTCGGCATCGAGCTGCTTGAGGCGGCGTGGCAGGGCCTTGACGTCACGGGCGAATGAATTCGCCCCTACACTCTCATCGCGAGCGAGATCCTGGGCCAGTTGTGCGGCGCGGGCGGCGAGCTTGTAGAGCAGATCAATCTGCTTGACGAAGTTGGCGCGGATGGCGATCATCACGTCCACGTCGCCGGTCTCGACCAGCTTGCGGCGCACCGTTGCCTCGCCGTGGCCGCCACTGGACGCCTGAGAGGACATGACGAAGCCCGCCCGTCCTCGCGCGTTCAGGTAGCTCCAGAAGTAGGAGATCCAGAGGTAGTTGCCATTGGAGACGGTCTCTTTCTTCGTCTGCTTGTTCTTCGTGGTACCTGGAAGCCCGAAGGGCAGACGGCAATCGCCCGCGGCGCGGGACGCATCGACCATATCCACGTTGAAGGGCGGATTGGCCATGACGAAGTCGCAGTTCCCCCAGAGCGGCTTGCCTTCCTTGTCGAAGATGCGCAGCAAGTTTTCGAGCAACCCGGGATCGAAGCTCTCGTAGTCCTTGGGAAGCTGACCGACAAGCGGTGCGAACTCGGCCTCGATCGCGTGCATGGCGCCGACCAATGCCGCCCCCAGGTTGGTGTCGTTCGGCAGCCGCAGTAACGCGTCGAACCGCGCCTCCGGCGGCAGCAGCATCGCCCGCCGTTTCTTGAAATCGGCCTGGATCAGCGGGCGCTTGGGCATCTTACCCGCCGCCTGGTCGGCCTCGATGGCGGCCCTGGCCGCGGTATAGCGATTGGCGGCGTGGCGCAGGAAGATGATGCCGAGTACCGGCATCACGTACTCGCTGGAGGTCAGCGTGGAGTTGGCGCGGAGCTGATCGGCGGCCTCCCAGAGGCTGGATTCGACCTGTTCGATGTCTTTCAGGGCATTCCCCGTCATTCTGGATCCTTAGGCTCCACGGACTTCGTTAGACGACTCCATGGGTGGGGGCTGATGAAATATGGAACGGTGAGGCCGTGCGTTCCCGCGTCGCTCATAACCATCACCTCGATCATTGAGGCAAGGGAGCGATGCTCACGCGCGGCGGCGAGCCTGAGGCTTGACCTTGCGGGTGATCCGAATCGTGAGGACTCCGATCCTGGTCCGCACCATGTGGTTGCCGGACCGCCACGACAGCGCTGCCAATGTTGCCACTTCGACAAGCGAGCAAACCTTCTCACGTTTGATCCGCTCGGCAGTCGGTGTCGCGCAGACCAGTGCGATGCCTGGCGGGTCAATCCGCCAGGCAGGGACTCGAAGCTCCATCGGGATCGCTCAGACATTCCCATCGATTCGCCGGGGTGTCGTTTCTGTCCGCAACAAGCTACCTTATCGGAAGCGTTGCGTTCATTCGCGGCCGGGGCGATTGCTCGACAGCAATCGCCTGAATTTCCCCTCCAAGGTCATCCACCGCGAAGGAGCCAACCCGCGTGAGCATCCAGTCCGCGCCCCTGCCCAGCCAGCTCGTCGATCGCTTCGGTCGGCAGGTCACCTATGTGCGCCTGTCGGTCACCGATCGCTGCGACCTGCGTTGCCTCTACTGCATGGCGGAGGACATGGCGTTCGTGCCCCACAAGCAGATTCTGACCCTGGAGGAACTGGCCCGACTGGGGCGCTGCTTCAGTGAACTGGGGGTGGTGAAGTTGCGGGTGACCGGCGGTGAGCCGCTGGTGCGGCGCAATGTGGTGTGGCTCTTCGAGCAGCTCGGCGCACTGCCTGGTGTCCACGACCTCACCCTGACCACCAACGGTACCCAACTCGCCCGCCATGCCGCCGGGCTCAAGGCCGCGGGCGTCACCCGCGTCAACATCAGCCTGGACTCGCTGCGCCCCGAGCGCTTCCACGCCATCACCCGCCTGGGCGACCTGCACAAGACCCTGGCGGGGATCGACGCGGCCCTGGCGGCGGGCTTCCAACGGGTGAAGTTGAACGCGGTGATCCTCAAGGGCCGCAATCATGACGAGGTACCGGATCTGGTGCGGTTTGCCGCTGAGCGGGGCCTGGACATCAGCTTCATCGAGGAGATGCCGCTCGGAGCGATCGGCGATCACGACCGCGCCGCGGTCTATTACTCCAGTGACGCCATCCGCCGCGACCTGGAACGTCACTGGGAGCTGATTCCCACCACCGAGTCGACGGGCGGGCCGGCGCGGTATTTCCGGATCGCGGGCGGCGACACGCGGGTCGGTTTCATCTCCCCGCACAGCCACAATTTCTGCGGAGACTGCAACCGGGTCCGGGTCACCGCCGAGGGGCGGCTGTTACTTTGTCTCGGGCAGGAGTACTCGGTCGATCTGCGCCGCGCGCTGCGCGCCAATCCGACCGACGATGCGCGGGTCAAACAGGCCATTGTGTCCGCAATGCCCATCAAGCCGCGCGGACACGACTTTGCCTTGAACGGCCATCCACTGATCCTGCGGCACATGAACGCCACGGGCGGCTAGTGGGAGCGTTGCGTCTCATCTTGCAGCTCCAGACTCGGGTTGAGGTATAGCCTTCTGACCGGATATCCAGACAGACCCTTGGTGTAGGGCGGGTTTTAAACCCGTCCCTACGTCCGGTTATCACGTTCGACGGCTATCTCATCCGTGACGTCTTCCTGCCGGTAGCCGGCCGGAAAGACGGCGGTGGCCGACACTGAATTTGCGCGTGCGTGCCCTCTGGCCGTCTAGCGGTTATCCTTAGCAGCATTGACAATTATCTTAGCTCCGATCCCTCAATTGCGGCGCAGGAACAATTACCATGAAGATCACTCACGCTCTCCCAAGCCGACCGACCGGCGCGCTGTCCGTCCGGCTGCTCGCGACGCTGCTGGCCGCCCCGCTTGCGCTGAATCTGACCGGTTGCACCGAAGTCACCCGCTTCCTGGCCAGACCCGAGGCCAAACCAGCGGCCACGCCGGCCGCCGCGGCCCCGCAGGTGGCAGTCGAACCGGCCGCACCCGAGCCCATCCCCACACCCCAGGAAAAGCCAAAGTCCGGCAAGCTCTACGAATGGAACGGCGACGGGCGCAAGATCTCGCACATCGTGGTCAACACCGATGAGCAGAAGGCCCGATTCTATGACGGCGAGGAACAGGTCGGTTGGACCACGGTGGCGTCCGGCGTGAGCAAGCATCCCACCCCGACCGGCCGTTTCGAGGTCCTGGAAAAGGTCGCCAACAAACGCTCGAACCTCTACGGCAAGGTCTACAGCTCGGGCGGTGGTGTGGTCCGCTCCGATGCCAAGGCCGGCCGCGATCCGATTCCGGCCGGCGCCCGCTTCGAGGGCGCGAAAATGCCCTATTTCCTGCGCGTCACCTATGACGGTGTCGGTCTGCACGCGGGTCCCATCCCGCGGCCGGGACACCCGGCGTCCCACGGCTGTATCCGCCTGCCGAGCAAGATGGCCCCGGTCTTGTTCCAGCATGTCGGGGTCGGCACCAAGGTCAGCATCATCGGATCCGGACCGGATTACGGGGACTATGCCGAGCGTCAACGCGCGGTCGCCGCCGAACGCGCCGAGCGCGCACGCGAGCGGCGTGAGATCGCCGCGCGCGTGGCGGCCGAGAACCCAGCCGCCGGCCCAGGTGCAGCGGCCAGCGCCGAGGGCATCAGCGCCACCGAGTTGTTCGGCCCCACGGGACCGAGCATAACCCCAACGCCGCGCGCGGAGCCGACTCCCAAGGCGGCCCCGGTGGCGAACCGGCCGGCTCGCGTTGCCACTGCGGCGGCAGCACCGACGCAGACCCGGCGGCCAGCGGCCCGACCCAAACCTCAGCCCGTCGCCCGACCGGCGACTGACCGCACTGTCCAGACCGCGAGCGCCGCGTCGAGTGCGCCGAGCACGCCGGCCCCGAGCACGGCCGAGCCCACGGCCGAGGCGGCATCCGTTCCTGCGCCGGCCACGGCACCACAGGCCGTCGCCGATGCCACCCCGGCTCAGCCGAGCGCTGCCCCCCTGGCCGCGGCCACACCGGCAGCAACCCCGCCCGCAACCGCCGCCGCGTCGCCCCCAGCGACAGCACCGACAGCACCGCCGGTCACGAGCCCGACGCCCCCGCCGGCCGAGGTCCCGCCCGTCGCGGCAACGCCGCCCGCCCCCGCCCCCGCCGCGGTCCCCGTCCCCGCCAAGCCCGCGGAGCCTGCACCGGTACCGGCAGCGCCGCCACCGGCACCAGCCGCGGCGCAGCAGGCAGCGCCGGCCGAGGGGGGAACCTAGTACCCCGTTCCAGCTAATCCTGCGAATGCGTAGTGCCTGCAAGCTACCATCCATGGCACTGGATTCCGGCATCCTGCCGGAATGACGCCGCAACTTAAGTTGGAACGGTACTAGCGCAGTCCACCGAATCCCGCGCCACCGCTGGTGGTGGACTGCGCTGCGCTTGTCCACCCTACGATGCCGGGTGGCCGGAACGGCGATCAAGGCCCAAAAAAAAGCCGCGGCATCGGATGCCGCGGCCTTTTCGTCTGCCTGATTCGGGGATTGAAAACCGATCAGTTCTTGGACTTGTCGACCAGCTTCTTCTCCTTGATCCACGGCATCATATCGCGCAGCCGTTCGCCGACCACTTCGATCTGATGCTCGGCGCCCAAGCGGCGCATGGCCTTCATGGTCGCGGCGCCGGCCTGATTCTCCAGAATGAATTCCTTGGCGAAGGCGCCGGATTGGATTTCCTTCAGGATGCGCTTCATCTCCGCCTTGGTCTCTTCGGTGATGATCCGCGGACCGCGGGTCAAGTCACCATACTCGGCCGTATTGGAGATGGAATAGCGCATGTTCGCGATGCCGCCCTCGTAGATCAGGTCGACGATCAACTTGACCTCATGCAGACACTCGAAATAGGCCATCTCGGGGGCATAGCCGGCCTCGACCAGGGTCTCGAAGCCGGCCTGGATGAGCGATGTCAGGCCGCCGCACAGCACCACCTGTTCGCCGAAGAGGTCGGTCTCGCACTCCTCGCGGAAGCTCGTCTCGATGACGCCGGCACGCCCGCCGCCATTGGCGCTGGCATAGGCCAGGGCGACATCGCGCGCCTGCCCGGACGCATCCTGGAAGACGGCAATCAGACTCGGCACGCCGCCGCCCTGGGTGTAGGTGGAACGGACCAGATGTCCGGGCCCTTTGGGCGCGATCATGATGACATCCAAATCTGCCCGCGGCTCGATCTGGCCGAAATGGATATTGAAGCCGTGGGCAAAGGCAAGCGCGGCACCTTCGCGGATGTGCGGGGCGATCTCTTCGCGATAGAGGCGCGCCTGATGCTCATCCGGGGCCAGGATCATGACCACATCGGCCCAGGCCGCCGCTTCCGGGATGGATTTCACATCAAGACCGGCGTTGGCCGCCTTGGCGGCGGAGGCCGAGCCGGGGCGCAAGCCAACCGCCACCGTGACGCCCGAGTCCTTGAGGTTATTGGCATGGGCATGACCCTGCGAGCCATAGCCGATGATGGCCACCCGCTTGCCCTGGATCAGGGACAGGTCGGCGTCTTTGTCATAATAAACGTTGATGCTCATTTGCGTTTTTTGCGTTCAGTTGCGGACGATAAAGTGTTACAGAGTCAAACCCTTGTCGCCGCGGGCGATGCCGGTGGGGCCGGAGCGCACCACCTCGACGATCAGTCCCGCGGGGACCGCGTCGATGAAGGCGTCGAGCTTCTTGGAGGCGCCGGTCAGCTCCACCACATAGCTGGTGTCGGTCACATCGATGATCTTGGCGCGGAAGATATCGGTCAGGCGTTTCAGCTCCTCACGGTTCTCCCCCGCGGCACGCACCTTGATCATCATCATCTCCCGCTCGATGTGCGGGCCCTCGGTGAGATCAAAGACCTTCACGGTATCGATGAGCTTGTTGAGCTGCTTCTTGATCTGCTCGACGATCTCTTCGTTCCCGTTGGTGACCAGGGTCATCCGGGACAGGGTCGGATCATCCGTCGGCGCGACGGTGAGCGACTCGATATTGTAGCCGCGGGCGGAGAAGAGCCCGGCCACCCGGGACAATGCGCCTGCCTCATTCTCCAGCAATACGGCAATGATATGTCTCATTTTAGGCCAGCTCCCTATCAGACAAACTGGGCGGCAGGTGCATCTCGTGCTGACCCTTGCCGGCCGCGATCATCGGGTAAACGTTCTCGGTGGGGTCGACGACCACATCGAGGAATACGAAACGGTCTTTCATGGCAAAGGCCTCCTGCATGGCGGCCGCCAGGTCGGCGGGCCGCTCGACGCGCATCCCGACATGACCAAAGCTCTCGGCCAGCTTGACGAAATCAGGCAAGGCGTCGACATAGGAGTTCGAGTAGCGGCTCTCGTAGAAGAACTCCTGCCACTGCCGGACCATCCCCATGTAACCATTGTTCAGCAGCACCACCTTGATCGGCAGCTTGTACTGCTGGCAGGTCGCCATCTCCTGGATGCACATCAGGATACTCGCCTCGCCCGAGATACAGGCAACCTGCGCCTGCGGGAAGGCCAGTTGCACTCCCATGGCCGCGGGTAGACCGAATCCCATGGTGCCGAGCCCCCCCGAGTTGATCCAGCGACGCGGCTTGTCGAAGGGGTAAAACTGGGCGGCGAACATCTGGTGCTGACCCACGTCGGAGGTCAGATAAAGATCCCCCTTGGTCACCTGATACAGGGTCTCGACGGCAAACTGCGGCTTGATCTTGTCGCTATGGCGATCGTAGTGCAGGCAGTCCACGCGCCGCCACTCCTCGATCTTGGCCCACCAGTCCGCGACCGGCCGCCCGGTGCCGACCGGTGCCTGCTCCTTCCACAACCCCAGCATGTCGGTCAGCACGCTGGCGACCTGACCCACGATCGGCACGTCCACCCGCACGTTCTTGGAAATGGACGACGGGTCCACATCCACATGCACGATCTTGGCGTGAGGACAGAAGTGCTCGATCTTGCCGGTCACCCGGTCATCGAAACGGGCGCCGATGGCAATGAGCACATCGGTCTCATGCATGGCCATGTTGGCTTCATAGGTCCCGTGCATCCCCAACATGCCGATGAATTGCGGGTCGGTCATCGGGTAGGCACCCAGCCCCATCAGGGTGCTGGTGAGCGGGAATCCGGTGAGCCGCGCCAGCTCGGTCAACTGCGCCGCGGCCTCGCCCAGCACCACTCCGCCGCCGGTGTAGAGCACCGGACGCTTGGCCTGGAGCATCAGCTCCACCGCCCGCTTGATCTGCCCCAGATGCCCCCTCTCAATGGGCTGATAGGAGCGCATCTGGATCTCGCGCGGATAGTGATAAGGAATCTTGATGTTCGGATCGGTGACATCCTTGGGGATGTCCACCACCACCGGGCCCGGACGTCCGGTCATCGCGATATAAAACGCCTTGCGCAGTGTCGTCGCCAGGTCGCGCACATCCTTGACCAGGAAGTTGTGCTTGACGCAGGGACGGGTGATGCCGACGGTGTCGACCTCCTGGAAGGCGTCGCTGCCGATCACCGGCGTCGGCACCTGCCCGGAGA
>Ga0247840_10002550_pt1 | contig 32346 bp, 24 predicted proteins | sample LaCruzMarch2015__FD_192404 | JGI IMG/M metagenome (GOLD analysis project Ga0247840, IMG submission 192404) | Freshwater microbial communities from meromictic Lake La Cruz, Castile-La Mancha, Spain - LaCruzMarch2015_17m | ecosystem: Environmental > Aquatic > Freshwater > Lake | place: Spain...
TGTTCAATAACAAGAATAGAATTACCCTTATCCACCAATCTTTGCATTACTTCCATTAGTTTGTGAACATCATAAAAACTTAAACCGGTGGTGGGTTCATCAATTAAATAAAGGGTTTTACCCGTGGCTCGTTTTGATAGTTCAGTGGCTAATTTCACCCGTTGGGCTTCGCCGCCGGAAAGGGTTGGTGCCGGTTGGCCGAGCTTCACATAACCAAGGCCCACATCCACCAAAGTGCGCAAGCGATCGGCGGCCTGGGGTATGGCAGAAAATACATCAGCTGCCTGTTCAACCGTCATCTCCAACACATCTGCAATCGTGTGGCCGCGATATTTAACCTGCAGCGTTTCACGGTTATATCTTGCACCTTTACACACATCACATTGCACATAAACATCGGGTAAGAAATTCATCTCAATCACATTTACGCCTTGGCCGCCACAGGATTCACAACGGCCACCTTTAACATTAAAACTGAATTGACCAACTTGATAGCCACGCGCTTTGGCTTCCACCGTTGCAGCAAATACCTGCCTAATTGGATCAAATGCACCTGTGTAGGTGGCCGGGTTAGACCTTGGCGTGCGGCCAATCGGTGATTGATCAATCACAATTACCTTATCGATAGCGCTGATGCCACGCATCTCAGCTAAGCCATTGGGAAATGGCACCTTCATGCCTAATTGATGTTCAAGGGCAGGATGCAGCAGTTCATTAACTAAGGTGCTCTTACCACTACCGCTAACACCGGTTACGGCAACTAATCGGCCTAGGGGTATCTCAACATCTAAATGATTTAAATTATTGCGATGGCAATCATGCAAAGTTATGCGGCGAGTGTTACTGCTGCGCCTTTCAGATGGTGTTGGTATTGAAAGCCTGCCACTTAAATACGCGCCCGTAACTGAATCCTTAGCTGCCATCAATTCCTCCATGCCACCTTCCGCAACAATTCGGCCGCCATGCACACCAGCCCCCGGGCCGATATCAACAATGTGATCGGCCGCACGCATCGTGTCTTCGTCGTGCTCAACAACAATTAAAGTATTACCAAGATCACGTAATTTAATCAATGTAGCTAATAAACGATCATTATCCCTTTGATGTAAGCCAATGCTGGGTTCATCAAGCACATATAAAACACCAGTTAAACCAGCACCGATCTGGGTTGCTAAACGAATACGTTGCGCCTCTCCACCGGATAGGGTCATGGCGGGGCGATCAAGGCTTAAGTAATCCAAACCCACATCAATTAAGAAGCGCAATCGCATGCGAATTTCCCTTAATACCAAATCAGCAATTTGTATTTGCCTACTGCTCATCAATGCCTCACCAGTACTATCAACACCCATCAATGCTTCGATTCGCCTTAAACATTCACCAACGCTTACCGCCGTTAGATCTGTGATCCCATAGGGACCAATCCGCACCGCCAAAGCCTCCGCCCTAAGCCTTTTGCCTGCGCAGCTTTTGCAGGGCACCAATTCTTGAAACTTTTCTAACTTCTGGCGGGCTGATTCACCACCAGCATCGCTTAGTTGACGCTCTAATAATGTTAAAATCCCTTCAAATTTACGCTCATAACCTTTTGTTTTACTATATCTACTATCGGCTTCAATCATGATCGGCTCAAGGGTGCCAAAGAGCAGTGCTTCCTGTTGGGTGCGGCTGAGCTCTTTCCAAGCGGTTTTTAACTCAAATTTATAAGCTAAACCAACGCTATAAAGCAAAGAAAAATAATAACTACTGTCTTTTTCACTCCAGGGGGCAATTGCTGAATACACAGGCTGGCTTGGATCTGGCACCACCCGTTGTTCAGTGAACTTACGCAAAAAGCCAATGCCATGGCAATCCGGGCAGGCGCCATAGGGGCTATTGAATGAAAATAAGCGCGGTGATAATTCCTCCATCACCGCCCCATGAACTGGGCAGGCGTAATTTTCGGAATAAAGCCTTTCCTGTTCCACCCCTTCCGGTAGGGGCTCACCTTTTTTGGGCACCACCTCAACTAAGGCGAGGCCATCGCCTCTTTTCAAGGCTGTTCGCAGGGAATCCGTTAAGCGTTCCTGCACCCCTTCACGGGCCACAAGCCGATCAACAACCACCTCAATGTTATGGGCATGGTTCTTATCTAATTCAATATTATCTGATAATTCGCGCACCTCTCCATTGATGCGAACCCTGGCAAAACCTTCTGCCACCAAACCACTCAACAATTTGGTGTGGGTGCCCTTCTTACCCCGCACCACCGGCGCCAACAACTGATAACGGCAACCCTCCGGCAATAGCAATATCTGATCCACCATTTCATCAATCGATTGGGGTTGAATCGATCGATCGCATTGGGGGCAATGGGGTTCACCGGCCCTGCCAAATAACAAGCGCAAATAATCTTGTATCTCAGTAACCGTGCCAACGGTTGATCGAGGGTTGTGGCTAGTTGATTTTTGATCAATCGAAATCGCCGGTGATAAGCCTTCAATTGCATCCACATCAGGCTTATCTACCTGGCCCAAAAATTGGCGGGCATAGGTGGAAAGGCTCTCCACATATCGCCTTTGCCCTTCAGCAAAAATTGTGTCGAAGGCCAATGAACTTTTGCCGCTGCCGCTCACACCTGTAAACACCACCAGGCGATTGCGGGGCAGGGTGAGATCTACGTTTTTGAGGTTGTGCTGGCGGGCGCCCCGCACTCGGATTACCTCGCCTGAAATGGCCTTGGCGCGAGCCATTGGGGAGGATCAGGGATCGCTAATTCTAGGCAATGGCAGACCTTTGCTGCAAAAGACTGGCGGCAAAGCGTCTGGCCTCGCCGCTATCACCACCGGCCAGTTCTGCCAACTCTTTTTCCCTTTCCTGGGGATCCAACAAAGGCAGCACAAGGGTGCGGGTAACACCGTTTTCCACCTGTTTACGCACCAATAGATGTTGATTGGCAGCAGCAGCCACCACCGCCTGGTGGGTTACACAAAAAACCTGGCGGTGCACCGCTAAACGCTTGAGCAATTCAGCCATTGCCAGGCTCACCTTGCCGCTAACGCCACTATCGATTTCATCAAATACCAGCGTTACTCCGCCATCCCCCTCCGCTAGGCAGGTTTTTAAAGCCAATAGGAAACGGCTCATCTCGCCCCCAGATGCCACCTCCTGCAACGGCGCCAGCGGTTCGCCGGGGTTAGCAGAAAATTGAAATTGCACACTTTCAGCCCCCTCCTCCCCCGCAGGGCAGGGTTCCAAGGCAATGGCAAAGCGCACCGCTGGAAGGGCCATCGGCCTTAGGGCCTGCATCAACTGCTGCTCCAACTGCTTTGCTGCCCGCTGACGCTCTTTGCTGAGGGCAGCACAGGCCTGGTTGCGCCTTTGGCGGCAAGCCAGCTCCTCCTGCTCAAGGGCTGCCAAAACCGCTGCGCTGCCAGCGGCCATTAATTGCTGCCGCAAACGATCACGCCTTTCAATCAATTCAGCCAAGCTGAGGCCATGGCGCCGCTCCAAACCCTTCAACTGGGAAATGCGATCCTGCAACTCGGCTAATCGCTGCGGCTCTGCCTCTAAACCAGCCGCATAACGATCAAGCTCCTGGAGCAGATCTTGGAAATTGGCATGGGCCTCAAGCCAACGCTGTTGAAAAGCCTGCAGGCTGCCATCGAGGCTGAGCATCGTTTGGAGCTCTTGATCGCAAGCAGCCAGGTGCTCCAACACCGCAGGCGAACCCTCAGCACCCTCGAGTAATCGGGCCTGCAATTCGGCGCAACCCTGTTGCAGCCTCACACCATTGCAAAGCCGGTCTTGCTCCTGCTCGAGCTGCAGCCGCTCGAGTGGGTCATCCAACTGGGCTGCCTCCAACTCCTGCAGCAACTGTTCCTGCAGCAAACGCTGCTGTTGATCGCGATCTATCGCCTCCCTGGCTTGCTCCAATGCTTGAAATGCATGCTTCCAGGCCCTTTGGGCCTGGCGTACGGGGCTGATGCAGGCCTGCAATGGCGGCCCGCCACAACGATCGAGCCAGCGGCGCTGCTGACCCGGCCGCCCCAGATGTTGGGTGATCCCTTGGCCTGTTAAATCGAGCAGCAATGGCCGCAATTCAGCCAAAAGATTTTTGCTAAGCGCTAATCCATTCAGCCGGCTCCTACTTATTAACTTGCCCTCCTGTTGGCGCAATTCACGGCTCAACAGCAATTCATCCTCCCCTTCAAGGTTGAAATCATGCTCTTGGCACCAATGATTAACCGCAGGGGTTAAGGCAAAAGCGGCCTCGATTGAGCCTCGAGTTGTGCCTGTGCGCAACAGGCGCGAAGCTTGGCCGCCCCCTGCAACCGCATCTAAGGCATCCAAAAGGATTGATTTACCAGCACCGGTTTCACCGGTGAGCACCGTAAAACCAGAGCTGAAGCTCAGTTCAAGCGCCTCAATTAAAGCGATGTTCTCGAGGCGCAGAGCAATTAGCACCCCACCCTCCCGTGAGCGAATAGGGCCATCGCACAGCTGTGCCAACGGCCCGACAGAATCACATCACAAATAAAGCTCCTCGCCAAGCCTGTGGCAACTACCAATTCAAAGGAACTGAGCGATTTTCTTGAGGTGGCAGGGCTTAATAGCTACGACCCAGCCACGATCACCAGGATTTACGCCGGTCATCCGCAGAGGTTGCTACGCCGCCTATGGCAAACCTTGGTGCCAATCGCCCTACTTTTGCTTGGTGTTTTAAGCGATAAATTCACGGGTCGATTAAAAAATACGGCGATCGCCCGCCAAAGGGCCAAGCAAGCTTCCAATTTATTGGCTGATTTAGGCCCAGCATTTATCAAAGCCGGCCAAGCACTTTCCACCCGGCCGGATATCGTTCCACCCCTTTTGCTTGAGGAATTAGCGCGGCTGCAGGATCAATTACCTGCCTTTCCAAGCGATTTAGCCAGGGCTTGTATTGAAGAAGATCTTGGTGCACCGGTTGATCAGTTGTTTGGCAGCCTTGAGCCGGAACCAATCTCCGCTGCCTCCCTGGGGCAGGTTTATCGCGGCACCCTTAAAGATGGCAGGGCGGTAGCTGTGAAAGTGCAGCGGCCGGGCCTGCGAGAGCAAATCACCCTAGATCTTTATATTGTGCGTAATATTGCCGGCTGGTTAAAATCAAATATTGGCTTAATTCGCAGTGATTTAGTTGCACTTATTGATGAATTAGGAAAGCGCGTATTTGAAGAGATGGACTACTTCAATGAAGCAACTAATGCCGAAAATTTTGCGCGGCTTCACGCCCATAACAAGCGCATTGCAGTGCCGGCCATCTACCGGGAACTCACCAGCAGAAGGGTGCTCACTATGGAATGGATGGAGGGGATCAAATTAACCCGTTTGGAAGCGGTGCACGCCATGGGGGTAGATCCGGAAGAGTTGGTGGAAATAGGTGTTAATTGCAGTCTGCAACAGCTACTAGAACACGGCTTTTTCCATGCTGATCCCCATCCAGGCAACCTGCTAGCCCTAGCTGATGGCCGTTTGGCATACCTAGATTTCGGCATGATGAGTGAAGTTAGCCGTGAATCCCGCACCGGTTTAATTAGAGCGGTTGTGCATCTAGTGAATAAGAACTTTGATGCTCTATCAAAGGATTTCGTGAGCCTTGGTTTTTTAGCAAAAGAAGTTAATCTCGCCCCGATTGTGCCAGCCTTTGAGCAGGTGTTCAGCGAAGCGCTTGAAAAGGGAGTTAGTCGCATGGATTTCAAGGCAGTAACCGACGATCTATCGGGTGTTATGTATAAATTCCCATTTCAAGTTCCCCCCTACTACGCCTTGATAATTCGCTCGCTTATAACCCTTGAGGGAATTGCATTAAGCGTAGACCGTGATTTCAAAATTCTTGGTGCTGCCTATCCATATTTTGCCCGTCGCCTCCTGGAAGATGCTGATCCAAATTTGAGGCAATCCCTTAAGGAAATGTTATTTGATGGAGAGGTATTTAAATGGTCGCGCCTTGAAAATTTAATACTTAGTGCTGCGAAACAACAACAATTAGATCTTGATAACCTTCTAGATCAAACCCTTGATTTTCTGTTTTCAGCTAAAGCTGGCTTATTGCGTCAACAACTGGTGAATGCGGCCGTTGATCAACTTGATGGTGCCGGCTGGCGGCTACTGCAAAGCGTTGGTCGCCGCTTACCAGCACGCTTGCGGCCCCCTGGGCTGCAGAGCGCAAGCAGCTCCAACAGCAAGCTGCTCTTAAGCCTTGGCCCAATTCGGGAATTGGTGGCAATCCTCAGCAAACTGCCTGGATTTGAACCGCAACTGCTCACCAAGCGCTTACCGCGCCTGCTGAATGAACCCAGCCTGCGCCAGATGGGTGTTGATCTGGCCAAGGGTTTGGCCGAAAGAAGTGTGGTGCGCCTTGTGAGAGATGTGTTAACCGACCCAAGCCTTCAGGTTCAAATCAACGCAGCGGCCTAGATTCCAGCCGAAATGATTTTTCCAGCTGCCGTGCTTCACATTCCACCGGTGCTGGCCACTGAAAACATAGTTTTCGTGAGCGGTGCCTTTCGCCGCACGATTTTTGTTTCGGATCTGGAATCCTTTGTGAAAACAGGGGTTCCCGTGGGCTTACTGGCTGATCTTCTCAAATTTTCAAAGCAAAATCCAAAAACTGTGCAAGGGATGCTCAAAACCGAGCTGCCCCTTCCCGTTGTGCTCACCAGCCGCCTGCTTTATACCCGCATCGGTGAAGCGATCCTCACTAGGGCTACCGCTGTTGTTCATCCCCTTCGGGCACCGCAAGTGGGTATTCCAGCCCTGCGTTCAGCCCTAGTGCTAGGCGTTGCTGAAAACAACGGCAAACTCAGCCCCATTAGCTTCCTGAGGGCATATCCAGCTGAGGAGATGGCCGTAGACATTCCTCAACTACTAGGCCTATTAAAAAAAGCTTCCTCCATCAGTGAACTAGTGCGCTTTTTCTCTGATGCACCCCTAGATGGCTTGAAATAAACAAGCTCAATCAGCAGCTGTTTGCTTAGGCCAGGTAAATTGCTCTTTTCAGCCTTTCCGTGCCCTTTACCAGTTCCGTTCGAGGCCTATTTCAAAGGCCCACCACACAGAACTGGCAGGGGCTAATCCACGCCTATAACCGCTGGCTACCGGTTAGCGATCGCACCCCGGTGATCAGCCTCTGTGAGGGGGCCACCCCCCTGGTGCCAGCGCCTGCCCTTTCGGCTCGGCTTGGCAGGGGCATCGAAGTGCACCTCAAGGTGGATGGCCTAAACCCCACAGGCAGCTTTAAAGACCGTGGCATGACCATGGCGGTGAGCAAAGCCAAAGAAGCTGGTGCCACTGCTGTGATCTGCGCCAGCACCGGCAATACCTCAGCCGCAGCTGCCGCCTATGCCCGCCGCGGCGGCATGCGCGCCTTTGTGTTGATTCCAGACGGCTATGTGGCCCAGGGAAAATTAGCCCAAGCACTGCTCTATGGAGCAGAGGTGCTTGCGGTGCGCGGCAATTTCGATCGGGCCCTCACGATCGTGAGGGAGGTGGCTGATAAGTACCCGGTAACGCTTGTTAATTCCTTAAATCCCTACCGGCTCCAAGGCCAAAAAACAGCTGCTTTTGAGGTGGTTGATGTGCTCGGTGATGCCCCCGATTGGCTCTGCATTCCCATGGGAAATGCAGGCAACATCAGCGCCTATTGGATGGGCTTCCAGGAATATAAAAAAGCTGGCAGATGCCGCACCCTGCCGCGGATGATGGGCTTCCAAGCGGCCGGTTCAGCCCCCTTGGTGCATGGCACCACCGTTGAACAACCAGACACCATCGCCACGGCGATTCGGATTGGCAACCCCGCCAACAGGGAAAAAGCGCTCAAGGTTAGGGAGGAAAGCGGTGGCGGTTTTGCTGCCGTTAGCGACGCCTCCATCCTTGATGCCTATCGCTTTTTAGGCCGGGAGGAAGGGGTGTTTTGTGAACCGGCCAGTGCCGCTTCCGTTGCAGGGCTGCTGCAACGTTCAGAAGAGGTGCCATCGGGGGCCAGGGTGGTGTGTGTGCTCACTGGTAATGGCCTTAAAGACCCCAGCACCGCCATCGACCACAGCGAAGCCACCTTCCATGGCGACCTGGATCCAAATACGGAAACCGTTGCCAAGGTGCTCGGTTTTTAAATAGTTAAGCAACAACCAACCCAAAAAGTGGCTGGGGAACGGGGTTTTAATTCCTGGGGAAAACCTGGGGATAAAAATCAAGCAACCACCAAGCCGGTTTTACACAGGTATGGGAAAGGGTGGAAAAGCATTGTTCTATCCCCATTAAGGTCATTTGATTCCCCAACAAAAATTTCAGTTAATGCTTGTTCAGCCAATGGTTTTAGAGTTTTTCCAAGCTTTCCCCAGCCCCTACTACTACTAGTTATTTTTTCTTTCTTAGATCATTGATCCTCTTAATAGAAGAGGGATTACCCGCGTTGCGGTTTGGCCAAGGGTGTGGAAGCTTGGGGGCAATTCAATCGACCATCCAAGGATGAAGTTGGTTTGCAGCCAAACAGAGCTCAACAGCAGCCTGCAATTGGTGAGCCGTGCCATCGCCGGCCGCCCCACCCATCCAGTGTTGGCAAATGTGCTGGTTACAGCTGATGCCGCCGCAGGACGCATCAGCCTCACCGGTTTTGATCTGAGCCTGGGCATCCAAACCAGTTTTGCTGCAGTGGTTGAAGGCAGTGGTGCCATTACCCTGCCCGCCAAGTTGCTCACCGATATCGTTAGCCGCCTGCCCCCCGATGGGCCCATCACCCTTTCTTGCCCTGATGGCGAAGAACAGGTTGAACTCACTGCCCTATCCGGCAGTTATCAAATGCGCGGCATGACCGCCGAAGATTTTCCGGATCTACCCCTTGCTCAAAATGGTCGGCCGATCCTCCTAAGCGGCGCTGCCCTGGTGGAGGGTTTACGCAGCACCTTGTTTGCCAGCAGCAGTGATGAAGCAAAACAAATCCTCACCGGCATCCACCTCAAGGTGGAGGAAGGTGGCTTGGAATTTGCCGCTACCGATGGCCATCGTTTAGCCGTTAGGCGCAATCAAGCCGGCGGTGAACAAGGCGCTGAACCCTTTGCCGTTACCGTGCCAGCTCGATCATTAAGGGAGTTGGAGCGTTTGTTATCGGCTCGCCCTAGCGAAGAATCGATCAGCTTGTTTTGTGATCGCGGCCAGGTGGTTTTTCTTTGGGCTGATCAGGTGCTCACCAGCCGTAGCTTGGATGGCACATATCCAAATTATGGTCAATTGATACCGGAAAGTTTTGAGCGCAGTTTGACCATTGAACGCAAACCTTTATTAGCTGCCCTTGAAAGGATTGCTGTGCTTGCTGATCAGCACAACAACGTGGTGAAATTCAGCGCTGATCCCAGCACTGCTGAATTGCTATTGAGCGCTGATGCCCAAGATGTGGGTAGTGGCTCAGAAGCTTTACCAATTCGCATGGAAGGCGAAGCGATTGAGCTTGCTTTCAATGTTCGCTATGTGTTGGAGGGTTTGAAATCAATGGCAGCCCAAGAGGTGTGTTTGAAACTCAATACCTCCACTAGCCCAGCGATTTTGCATGGTGATGCCGAGGAGCAGGCCTTCACTTATTTGGTAATGCCTGTGCAGATCCGCAGCTGAAGTGGCAGCCCTCGCAAATATTTCTATTTCCAGTTTGCTTCGCGCTCGGGTGCGCAACGAAGCCGGCGCAGATTTAGGCATCGGTTTTATGGCATGGATGCATCCGCCTTGCCATCGGCTTTTGGGCTGGAGCACCAGGCCCTCTGCCTTTGGCCCAAGGCGCAATGTGTGGCGTTTAAATCAACTGGTAGCCATGGCAGAAGCTGAAGTGATCGTGCGGGGGGAAGCTGCCAGCACTGATCAAGAAACCTTGGCTTTGTTGCCCACCCTTTTAGATGCCGAATTATTAGGTAAACAACAAACCTGTTTAGGCCGTTTAGTTGATGCCGTTGTTGAACTGCGCAGCGGCAGGATTTTGCATTACTTGGTAGCTCGCAGTGATCCCCGTTTACCTGGCACAAGCCGCTGGCGATTGGATCCCGAACGTTTATTAGATCAACAATCGGGGCATGTAATCACCGCATTGGAGGAGTTGGATGATCTGCCCCTAGAAAAAGCCAGCATCCGCCAGCAGATGCTGCGGCGCACAAGGCAATTTAGGGATCAAGTGCCAGATTCATTTGATGGTTTTGAAGATCGCCTGCGCTCGTGGGGTGATCGGCTGCGCGATTATGCGGATGATGAGCCCCGGCGCCCCAAGAAACCTGAAACGGATGAGGATCCCTGGATATGAATGATTCAGCTATGGATCAAACCCTTGCAGCCCAGCTGAAGCAGGAGGGTTTAAGCCAAGATGATTTCACTGAAATTGTGCGGCGTTTAGGCCGTGAACCAAACCGGGCTGAACTCGGCATGTTTGGGGTGATGTGGTCGGAGCATTGTTGTTATCGCAATTCCAGGCCCTTGCTGCGGCAGTTCCCCACGGAGGGGCCAAGGATTTTGGTGGGGCCTGGCGAAAATGCCGGTGTTGTTGATTTGGGTGAAGGTTTTCGCCTGGCTTTCAAAATCGAAAGCCACAACCATCCCTCTGCCGTTGAACCATTCCAGGGTGCGGCCACAGGTGTTGGCGGCATCCTGCGGGACATCTTCACCATGGGCGCAAGGCCCCTAGCCCTGCTGAATGCCCTGCGCTTTGGCCCCCTTGAAGACCCACGTAATGCCGGGCTGATGGAGGGTGTGGTGGCAGGTATTGCCCATTACGGCAATTGCGTGGGCGTGCCAACAGTTGGTGGTGAAGTGGCATTTGATCCCAGTTATTCCGGTAATCCCCTCGTTAATGCCATGGCTTTGGGGTTAATGGAAACCACTGAAATCATGCGATCTGGGGCCAGTGGCGTTGGTAATCCTGTGGTTTATGTGGGTAGCACCACCGGCCGTGATGGCATGGGTGGCGCCAGTTTTGCCAGTGCTGAATTGAGTGAAGCCTCTATTGATGATCGCCCTGCTGTGCAGGTGGGCGATCCATTTTTAGAAAAAGGTTTAATCGAAGCTTGCCTCGAGGCTTTTAAAAGTGGAGTGGTGGTTGCCGCCCAAGACATGGGTGCAGCTGGACTCACCTGCAGCTGCGCCGAGATGGCAGCCAAGGGCAATTTAGGAATTGAGTTGAACCTTGATTTGGTGCCAGCCCGTGAAACGGGCATGACCGCCTACGACTTCCTCCTGTCTGAATCCCAGGAACGGATGTTGTTTGTGGTGCAAGCGGGCAAGGAGGAAGAGCTAATGGAGCTGTTTCGCCGTTGGGGATTACAGGCGGCAGTGGTGGGCAAGGTGCTGCAGGAAGAGGTGGTGAGGGTGTTGCAACACGGTGAAGTGGCAGCTGAGGTGCCATCCCGCGCCTTGGCAGAAGACACCCCAATAAACAAGCGGGATTTAATCAGCGAACCGCCAGCTGATATTCAGGCCCATTGGCAGTGGCAGGAAAGCAGCCTTAGTGCCCTTGCCGCAGATCAGGTGGGGCCAGTGTTGCTGCAATTGCTTGATGACCCAACCATTGCCAGCAAGAAATGGGTGTGGCGGCAATACGACCATCAAGTTCAAGCAAACACAGTGGTGCCCCCTGGCGGCGCTGATGCAGCGGTGTTGCGCTTGCGTTACCAGGAGGGAGCTAAGGCCAGTGAAAGGGGGGTGGCAGCCACATTGGATTGTCCGAATCGCTGGGTGGCCCTAGACCCGGAAAGGGGTGGGATGGCAGCGGTGGCGGAAGCGGCCCGCAATCTCAGTTGCGTTGGCGCAGAACCGATTGCAGTTACCGATAATCTCAATTTCCCCTCACCGGAAACCCCAACCGGCTATTGGCAATTGGCCATGGCCTGCAGGGGGATTGCCGAGGCCTGTCGCATCCTTGATACGCCGGTTACGGGCGGCAACGTTTCCCTCTACAACAACACCCGTCTGCCCGATGGCACGGTGCAGCCAATCCAACCAACCCCAGTGGTGGGCATGGTTGGTTTAGTGGAACGCTTGGATCGTTTGGTGGGTTTGGCATGGCCAAAACCGCAGCTAGCTGCTGATGGTGACCATTTGCTGTTGCTTGGTTTAGCCCTCAACAGCGAAGCTACGGATGATCGCATTGGTTTAGGCGGCAGCAGTTACCTGCAGGTGGTTCATGGCCTTTGCACGGGCAGGCCACCGCGGCCTGATTTAGGCCTTGAAATGCAGTTACAAGAGATGTTGAGGGCGGCGATCGCCGCTGGCTTGGTTAGTGCCGCCCACGACCTTTCCGATGGTGGTTTCCTGGTGGCAGTTGCTGAAATGGCGATGGCTGCTGGGTGTGGCGCCCAATTAAAGCTGGCCAGTTCTGAACTGCCGTTACAGCGTCTTTTATTTGGGGAAGGGGGAGCAAGGGTGTTGGTAACTGTTCCTGCTGCTGAATTGGCTGCTTTTATTGCCCTAAGCCAGGCCCGTGGATTTCCTTACCAGCAAATTGGTTTGGTGCAGGCAAACGAGCTGCTGCAACTGCATATAGGCCAAGAGGAAATTTTTGAATTAGAGCTGAATTGCCTAAGCAAGGCCTATCAAGAAGCCCTGCCGCGGCGCTTGCTCGGGCACACTGGTTAAGCATCCGTGAAGACCAATCCCTTGGCCGAAAAACCGGATCGGATGGAGGAAGCCTGCGGCGTATTCGCCGTGTTGGCCCCCGGTGAACAGGTGGCAAGCCTTTGTTATTTCGGCCTTTATGCCCTCCAACATCGGGGCCAGGAGTCGGCAGGTATTGCTGTATTTGATGGCGACAAGGTGCGGCTCCATAAAGACATGGGCCTTGTGAGCCAGGTATTTGATCAAAATGTGCTCGAGTTGATGCTTGGTGATCGGGCGGTGGGTCACACCCGTTATTCCACCACCGGCAGTTCAAGGGTTTGCAATGCCCAACCCTTGGTTTTTATGACCCGGCTTGGGCCATTTGCCTTGGCCCATAACGGTAATTTAGTTAATACGGTGCAATTACGGGATCAATTAGCAGCCGATGGTTTGAGTATTAAAAGCAGCAGTGATACCGAATTAATCGCCTTTGCTTTGCAGCAGGCCGTAAATGCTGGTTTGGCCTGGGATGAGGCGATAAAAGCAGCAGCTTTGAAATGCAAAGGTGCCTTCAGCCTTGCAATCAGCACCCCGGATGCTCTCTACGCCCTGCGGGATGGCCATGGCCTGCGGCCATTGGTGTTTGGCCACCTGGGGGAACCTGGCGCTGGCGCCTGGGTAATTAGTAGTGAAACCTGTGGTTTAGATATTGTTGGTGCCCGTTTTAATGATGATGTTGCACCGGGAGAATTAGTGCGATTTAGGCTCGGCGAAGCACATCCATTTCGGAGTAGATGGTGTGAAGAAACACCAAAATTATGTGTATTTGAATTGATTTATTTTGCGAGGCCAGATAGTAGATTTTTTGGAGAATCTTTATACAGCTACCGCAAACGCATCGGCCAGCGTTTAGCCCAGGAATCACCGGTGGAAGCAGATTTAGTTATCGGTGTGCCGGATTCCGGAATTCCTGCTGCAATTGGCTTTTCTCAGAGTAGTGGCATTCCTTTTGGCGACGGTTTGATCAAGAATAGATATGTTGGTAGAACTTTTATTCAACCCACACAAGCAATGCGAGAGGCTGGAATTCGCGTTAAGCTAAATCCTTTGCAAGATGTTATAGAAGGCCAGCGTATTGTTGTAGTTGATGATTCTATTGTTCGCGGTACCACAAGCCGTAAATTAGTTCAAGCATTCAGGGAAGCGGGGGCAAGGGAAGTGCATATGCGGATTAGTTCCCCACCAGTAACCCATCCCTGTTTTTATGGAATTGATACTGATTCACAAGACCAGCTTATTGCTGCTCGCTTAGAAATAGAAGAAATAACAAAACATCTTGGTGTTGATTCGTTGGCCTATTTAAGTAAAGAAGGAATGCTGCAATGCGCCCAAGAACAGGCGCAGAATTTTTGCACTGCTTGTTTTGATGGTAATTATCCGATTGCGGTTGAAGAAGAGCTGCGTGAGCGCAAACTAATGCTGGAAGCACCAGTTCCAGTACAATCAGTTGGTTAACCAAAAATGACCTGTAAGGGGAGGACCAAATGAAAACAAGTATTAATTTTTCTCCAGTAAAAGCAATTAAGTTAGCTTTGGCTGGCTTTGGTTTTGCTGTTTTTCTATCCCCACAGCATCTGGCTGCCCAGCCTTTTAGGCAGCCCTGCAAACGTTTGCAATGCTGATTTTCAGGTTTCGCTTAGGGTTGGGCCAAATCAACGCTTTCCAGTAATAACAACTTTGCCCAATGGAACACCGTTGCAATTAATAAGAAGACAATTTAATCAGTTGGGGCAAGAGTGGAGTTTAGTTAATGCAGGGGGTGCTGAGGGATTTATCCCCTCGGGTCATGTTTGCTCATAATTGATTATATAGGGGCAATAGCCTAGTAACTTTTTCAGTTTTTGGTAGTTCTAGGTTTAAACCGGTGCCACGGCTATCTTCTGCTAATAGGCTATCGGTTTGCAACCTGATACTGCCCGTTTGTGTTTCAACGGCAACCAACTCCACATCACAGGCCCTTAGATCTACTAATTGATCATTACGGTTGCTAAATCTTAGGGCTATTTCGCCTAGATCCCCCCTTTGACAAAGGCGCAGATTTGAAACTGCTAATTTTTTTAATTGCCCCAGCGCACTAATTAATAAAACATCTGCATCGGCAGCAGTAACGGCAGCGCCAACAATCGTTTCGCCCGGCAGCAACCTCATCAATGTGGGTCCTTGGGCAGTGCGACCCATCAGGGGAACATTGTTTTCATCTATGGGAAGCCGCAAACTGCGACCTGTGCTACTGGCAACAATTAAATTATCAGTTTCTTTACATATAACAGCCCGTTCTAACACCACACCATCTTTTAATTTTAGAACTGTTGTTGCCCGCCCAGATAGTTCCCTGAATTCTTCAGCTGCAATTCTTTTAAAGCGGCCATCACTACTTAATAAACCAATGGAGAAGTTGATATCTTCTGGGGGTAATACTAAAACCTCAACTACTTTCTCCCCTTGACCATCAACACTTTCTGGTAGGAATTTTTCAATCGGCCCCGGTTGTTGTGCTGCAAATTCCCAACGCAATGCCGCCACGCGGCCGCCGCTGGTGAAGGCCAGCAAGGTGGGAGCAGGCTGCACAGCCATGATCAATTGGCCATGGGCGCCATGGTCCCCAAAAGGCAGCGGTCCACTCAGGTGCAATTTGCCAAGGCTTTGGGGGCTGGCGATCCGCAACAGGCCGTCACTTTGTAGTAACAGGCGGTTGTCGCTACTGATGGCAGCCAGGGCATGCAATCTTTGCGCTTCCGCATTTGGCCTTTGGGCTGCTGCCCTTTGCGCCACCAGGTCGTCGCCGCCTTCCTGTAAACGCGTGCGCCTTGGCGTGGCAAATTGTTTGCGAAGTTGCTTTAACTCTTTAACCAAAGTATCTAATAATGTAGGCCGATCATCTAGCAGGTGGCGCAATTCTTTTTGCTCCTGGCGCAACTCCTCAAGCTCTTTGCGTAAGCTCTCCTGTTCAAGCCCTGTTAAACGCCTTAAGGGCATTGCCAATACGGCTTCCGCTTGCCTTTCAGTTAAATCAAGTTGCACCTGTAAACTAGCTTTTGCACTGGCGCTATCTCGCGCTGATTGAATCATTTCAATCACTTCGCGCAAAACATTAAGTGCCTTGATTAAACCTTCAACCACCTCTAAACGATCTTCGCAACGCTTAAGGGCATAGCGGGTGCGCCGCACCATTGTTAGTTCGCGATATTCTAAAAATTGCTCTAATAACTGCCGCAAACTGAGCTGTTGCGGTTTGCCATGCACCAGGGCCAACATGATGGCACCAAAATTACTTTGTAAGGCTGTGCGTTTATGTAATTCAGCCATAACCTGTTCAGCATTTGCATCCCGCCTTAGTTCCACCACCACCCGCATACCTTCCCGATCACTCTCATCGCGGATATCGGCGATGCCGGTGATCTTGCCTTCATTTACTTGTTCCGCCAGTTTTTCAATCCATCCGGCTTTGCTTAATTGATAGGGCAGTTCAGTTATCACAACCGCCCCCCGTTTATGGCGGCCTTTTCCCGGTTGTGTTTCCTCAATGTGGGCTACCCCACGCATTGGAATGCTCCCACGGCCCTGCAGGTAGGTGTCCCGCACCCCGGAACCGGTTAGCACCACACCGCCCGTTGGGAAATCAGGCCCGGGAATTAATTCGAGTAATTTTTGATCGCTTAGCTCCGGGTTGCGCAGCAAAGCAATAAGGCCATCTACCACTTCGCCAAGATTGTGGGGCGGAATGCTCGTGGCCATTCCCACGGCAATGCCACTGCAGCCATTGAGCAGCAGGAAAGGCAATTGGGCGGGTAAAACCGTTGGTTCCTGCTGGGAACCATCGAAATTGTTGGCAAAATCAACGGTGTCGCTGCCGATTTCATCCAGCATTCCCCCATGGGAAAGCGGCGATAAACGGGTTTCCGTGTAGCGCATCGCCGCCGCTGGATCGTCGTCTACCGAACCGAAATTGCCGTGACCATCCAGCAGTGGGTGGCGGCTGGCAAAGGTTTGTACCAGCCGCACTAGGGCGTCGTAAACGGCTTGATCGCCATGGGGGTGGTATTTACCGAGCACATCACCCACCACCCTTGCGCATTTGCGATAGGGCCGATCTGGGGTTAGCCCCAGCTCATACATGGCAAATAAAATCCGCCGTTGTACGGGTTTAAGCCCATCGCGCACATCCGGCAGGGCCCTGCCCACGATCACGCTCATCGCGTATTCGAGATACGAACGCTGCATCTCTTGATGCAGGGCAATCGGAACGATGCGCTCGTCCGCCATGCGGAATGGGCTAATGCGAAGGGAAGGGGCTCAGCCTACAGATAGCGAATTCACTCGTCCTTAAAACCGGCCATCCCCATGGCCCTATCCACGGAACCCCGCAACCTTTCATCGCGGAACAGCACCTGGGTGGCCTGCCGCAATTTGGCGCCCCAAAGCTGATCTTTTTGATATGCATCCAGCACATAATCCGGTTCCTTCACAAGCGCCTGTGTGGCCAAGGTGATGGTGTCTGTGGAGGTTTTCCCCTCTGAATAAAGGGCAGCAGCTAAGGCAAGGCTGGGTTCAGCTGCATCGGAGCTGATCTCTAGGGCCTTACGCCAGCGGCCCACGGCTTCTGCGGTGCGTCCCTGTTCAAACAACACGATCGCTTGGTTGTTAACCGCTTCCCAAAATCCCTTGCGCAGCCCGGCTGCTTTTTCAAACGAGGCCAAGGCTGGATTTAATTCCTTTAGCTGGATTTGGGCATTGCCTAAATCGAAGTAGGCACCTGGATTGTTTGGATCCAAACGCAGGCCCTCCCGCAATAGCTTTTGGGCTTCCTCCGGTTTGTTGTTACGCAGGTTTAAGGAGCCCTCTGCAAACCAAACACCAGGATTATTGGGATCTAACTGCTTTGCCCGTGCCAGGGCTTCATAGGCCCTGTTGTTTTTTTCGCCCTTACGGCTGCTGCGCAGTTCCGCTTCGGCAAGCACTAGCCAGGCCCTGGGGTCGTTTGGTAGAACCTGCACGGCAAGGCGGGCCAATTTGCGACCCTCCTCCACCTGGCCCATCTGCAGAAGCCCGGCAGCGGCACCAGCAATACCCAAACCGGCTTTGCCTAGTTCCTTAGCGCTTGGCACAAACACATAGGGCACAAGCGCCTGGGCGGGAGCCGCTAGCAAACATGCAGCGGCCGCCATTAAAGCCAGCAGCCTGCGACCCATGGTGATCAGCGAATCTCAGAGGCAGCCTAGGTTGCGGCGCCACATTTGCGGTTTGATTCGCCTTAGGGCCGAGCTCCGCAGCGCTTCATCCCACTGATTGTCATCCCATTCTTTTAGTTCCTGCGGTTTGCTTTGCAGGATCCAGTTGCGTGGTTGTAGTTCTGGATCAGTGCTTGCTTTGGCATGGTGTTTATTCCATGGGCAAACCTCCTGGCACAAATCACAACCGGCAACCCAGCCATGGAGCGGTAAAGGCAATGTGTCATCCCGGTTTTCAATGCTGTGAAAAGCAATGCAACGGCGGCTATCCACCACAAATGGTTCCGCTATGGCGCCAGTGGGGCAGGCCGGCAAACAGTCGTTGCAGCTGCCGCAGAGGGGGATTGCTGGGGCATCTGGTGTTAATTCGCAAGTGGTGAGCAGATGGCCCAGCAGCAACCAGGAACCATGGCTTTGGCTGATCAAATTGCCGTTTTTACCAATCCAACCGATACCTGCCTCTTCAGCCCAAGCTTTATCAAGTAGCGGTGCCGTATCAACACAAACGCGCCAACGGCTATCGGGTTGCTGCAGCTCCAACCAGCGGCCCAAGCGTTTTAAGCGTTGCTCGATCAGCCGGTGATAGTCCCTACCCCAGCCATAGCGGGCGATGCGGGCCACCCCAACCCCCTGTTGTTGATCCACGTAGTAGTTGAGGCCCACCGCCAAAAGGCTGCGCACCCCCGGCAGTAGTTGCTGCACCGCAAGACGTTTGGGATTGTTCATCCAGGCCATATCCGCCTGGTAACCGGCGGCGAGCCAGCGCTCAAGCGCAGCGGTGCGCAGTGGCATCCGCCCCCCAGCTGATGTGGACGCCACCCCAGCTACGGCAAATCCCTGGGCAAGGGCCTGTTGTTTCAACTGGTCGGCAAGATTCACCGGCACTCCTACAGTTGCGCCGCATCTTTATTGTGCCGTGCCTGAGCTTTCCCCTTCCCGTTTATCTGGTTTGTTGCGCTGGATCGGCGGTGTGCTGGTGCTGGTGCTCGCTTTAGAACTGCTCGCGGTGCTTAGTGCCAATGCCTGGGGCGAAGAGGCTTTCAGTCAATTGGTGGTAGACACCCTGATCAAGGGTTCCCCCATGGCTTTGGTGGGTTTGCTCTTGATGTTGGTGGGTTCGCGCCTGGATCAACCGCAGCAGCTGCGCAGCCCCCTGCGCTGGACGGTGTTTGGGGTGGGCATCGCCTTGGCCCTATCGCTTTTGGTGGCAGTGCCAGTAACGATCAGCGGCAACGTAATCCTGCAGAAACAGGCTGATCAGGCGGTGAGTCAAAAACAAATGGAATTGGAGCGAGCCCAGGCGGAAAGCAACAACCCTCAATTGATTGAAGCCCTGGTGGGTCAGCTGCGCCAGGCGGGTCAATTGGATCCAAACCTGAGTGATGAGCTGGCCAGTGGCCAGGCAAAACGGTTTATTGATGGCCGCTTGGGTCAGCTGAAACAACAGGTGCAGCAAGCGGAGCGGGCTAGATCGTTAACCCTTGGCCAAAGGCGTTTCAGCGGCACTGGTGTGGCATTGCTGTTGGCTTTAGCTACAGCGGCGGTTGCAATGGCTGCAATCCTCTAAGGGGCGCCCCTGTGGCTAAGTTGCATTAGCGACTTGCTGCTCAACTCCCTTGGTGCAGACCCGCCCCAGACCAGAACCGCCCGTAAATGTGCGGTTGCAACAAGACCTCAAGAACGACCTGATCGCGGGTTTGCTGGTGGTGATTCCCCTGGCAACCACGATTTGGTTATCCACTTTGGTGACCCGTTTTGTGGTGAGTTTCCTCACCTCGGTGCCGAAACAATTCAACCCTTTCAATACCCTTAATCCCTTCCTGCAGGAACTGATCAATCTGCTGGCTGGTTTATTGGTGCCCCTACTGGGCATTCTTTTAATCGGTTTGATGGCCCGCAATATTGTTGGCCGTTGGTTGTTGGATTATGGCGAGGGCACCCTGGCTCGGATTCCATTGGCGGGATCTGTTTATAAAACGCTTAAACAGATTCTGGAAACGGTGCTGCGTGATAACAGCACCCGTTTTCGCAGGGTGGTGTTGGTGGAATATCCCCGCGAAGGTTTGTATTCCCTCGGCTTTGTTACAGGAGTTTTGGGGGCATCGATGGCCGCTGGTTTTAATCAGCCGATGTTGAGTGTGTTCATACCAACAGCACCAAATCCCACCACCGGTTGGTACACGGTGGTACCTGAAACCGCCGTGAGGGACATTGATCTAAGTGTTGAAGATGCATTTAGAACAATCATTTCGGCGGGCATCGTTAGCCCTGATGACCGTGATAGCCCGGTTAATCGCAGTTTCTCTAGCCTGCTAGCCCAATTGCGGCCCTCCCCCCTGCCGGGTCCCCCCAAGCCCTGAAGTTGATGCAGAACCGTTCGATTGCCAGGGAACTGGCCCTGTTGATTCTTGGTCAAAAAGCGGATCGAACCCCCAGTAGTTGTGAACAACTTTTAGCCCAAGCGCTCACATCGCTTAACAGTCATCTGAGGGAGGCCCTAGATCAATCGGCAGATCAATTGCAGCAGGCCCAACAGGCTTTGCTTGATAGTGAATTAAGCGAAGGCGAAAACGATAGGGTGCGCCAACATTTGAATCGGAGTTTGGAATCTGCAGAGCAGGTTTTGAACCGGCTATCAGCCAGTTTGGAATTTCCGCGCTTGTTGTTGCTTGCCGATCAAGAAGACCTGCGTCTATGGGCCCTTGAGCGCTCCAAGGCCGTATTTGCAGCTCAGCCATCCCTCGATAGCCGCATTGATGCGGTAATGGAGGGTTGGCGCCTAACCCGTTTGCCCCGCATCGATCAAGACATCCTCAGGTTGGCGGTGGTGGAAATTGAAGCTTTTCAAACACCAACAGCTGTGGCCATTAATGAGGCTGTTGAATTAGCCAATCGCTACAGCGATGAGGCCGGTAGGCGCAAGATCAATGGGGTGCTGCGGCGATACATCACTGCCTCCACTGAATTGGCTAGCTAACGATGTCTGAATTTGACTGGTTCCAACGTCCCACCCCAGAGGCGGAGGCTGCAGAAGATGCCTTGGCTTGGGCAAAGGAGGCCTACGCCCGCCTCAAGGCCCAACAGCAAGGCAGCCAACCTGAAGTAGAGACTGTTGAAAAAGTAGAAGCTGTTAAAGAAGTTGAAATTGTTGAAGAACCAAAACCCACAGAAGAACCAAAATTAGAAGAACAAAAACCTGTTGTTTCGCTGCTAGAGCAGGCAGCGGCTAAGCGTGAGGAACGGCTGGCAAGTTTGGCCCAAGAAGCGCCGCCAGCAGAACCTGAATTAGGCCAATTGGATGCCGATTTTCTCTGGTCGGCAGAGGTGCTTGCAGCCCAGGGAAGATCAGCGGCTCAAGTATCTATCGAGGAGATTGATTGGCTGGCTAAGTTGCGGGCCGGCATGGAAAAAACCCGCCAGGGTTTTGTTACACAGCTGCTTGAAAATCTTGGTGATGAACCCCTATCAGAAAAGTCTTTAGAGGAAATTGAAAGCCTGTTGCTGCGCGCTGATGTGGGTGTTGAAAGCACCGATCAGTCCCTTGATCGCCTGCGCAAAAGAATGAATGAAGGCGTGCTTGATGCCACAGAAGCCCTGGGTTTGCTCAAGCAGGAATTGCGTGAACAACTTGAAAAACCGCTTAGTAATAAAGGCGTATTGCCCCTGTTGGCACCAGATAAAAATCAGTTGAATATTTGGTTGATAGTTGGTGTGAATGGGGTTGGTAAAACCACAACTTTGGGCAAACTTGCCAATTTGGCTGTGCGCAGCGGTTATAGCTGCCTGGTGGCAGCAGGGGACACCTTCAGGGCCGCTGCGGTGCAGCAATTGCAGGTGTGGGCAGAACGCAGTGGGGTAACTGTGATCGCTAACCCCTCCGCCAATGCTGATCCCGCCGCTGTTGTGTTTGATGCCATCGGTGCAGCGCGATCAAAAAACATTGAACTGCTGCTTGTTGACACGGCAGGAAGATTGCAAACCAAACACAACTTGATGGAAGAACTGGCAAAGGTGCGGCGCATCATCGATCGCCTGGCACCAGAAGCCAAGGTTGAATCGTTACTGGTGCTTGATGCCAGCCAAGGCCAAAACGGTTTGCGCCAGGCGATGGCCTTTGCCGCTGCTGCGCAGCTCACAGGGGTGGTGCTCACAAAACTCGATGGCAGTGCCCGCGGTGGTGTTGCCCTTGCCGTGGCAGCTGAAACTGGCCTGCCGATTCGTTTTATCGGGGCCGGTGAAGGCATTAAAGATTTGAGGCCTTTCAATAGCTTTGAGTTTGTTGAAGCCTTACTTGCCCGTAACTAGCTAACTTAGGGCCCCCTGCGGCAGCCCCATGGGCGCTCAGCCGCCTACCCACCGATCAGTTAGCGCGATTACCCCTGCGGCTTCTTTGCGGCAGCTGATCGATAGCCTCAACCGGGAGCAAAGGCGAAATCAAGAGCTATTGGCATCACTTGGTTTTGCCCTGCGTAGTTTTACCAACCTGAGCCGTTTTTTGGAGTTGGTACCGCTGCTCACGTGCCGCCTAGTGGAGGCTGAAGGGGCAATATTGCTCACTTTGCGCAGCGATGGTTCCCTGTGGCGGGAACAGTTGCATGGTTCCGCTTCCAGCCGCTGCGCTGAACTACTGCGGATGCTGGCGGGGCTGCAAGACAAGGATTTGGATCGCGAAGCCGGTGATGAATTGATGGCTTCCAGGCTTGATCAATTAGTGCGCAGACAATTGGGTGATGTGCAACTTTTTGGCACTTCCGTGGTGGCAAAAAATCGTCAAAGGGGTCGTTTGTATGTATTTAGCAGTGATCCGCAATACTCATGGAGTGAGGTTCGTCGCCGCCATGTGCAATTGGTGGCTGATCAAACTGCAGTGGCAATTGAAAATGAATTGCTATTGGAGCAGATGCGGCAACACCAACGTGTTGATCAACAGCTGAGCATCGGCGGAGAAATCCAAGCGCAACTTTTACCCGATCGCTGCCCTGTTATTGAAGGGGTTGAATTGGCTGCCCGCTGCCGGCCTGCATTTCAGGTGGGAGGTGATTATTACGATTTTATCCCCACAAAACCGCAGCTAACTGGCAAAAGAAGGGAGCAGGGGCGCTGGGCTTTAGTGATGGGTGATGTGATGGGAAAGGGAATTCCTGCTGGTTTATTAATGACTTTGCTGCGGGGAATGTTGCGAGCTGAGGTGTTAACCGGTTTAGCCCCAGATCAAATTCTCCACGACCTAAATCAACTGGCCCAGGAAGATTTAGCCCATTCCAATCGTTTCGTAACCCTTTTTTATTCTGAATACGATCCCCGCACAAGATTGCTGCGTTTTAGCAATGCTGCCCATAATCCGCCTTTGATTTGGCGCCGTCAGGGCCATTCGGTGGAGCGTTTAGATGCCCCTGGTTTGTTGATTGGTTTGCAAGCCGATGCCGACTACGGCTGTGAGCAGGTGCAGCTTGAGCCCGGCGATGTGCTGCTTTTTTACACAGATGGTGTGACGGAGGCCAGTGGCATTGGCGGTGATCGCTTTGATGAGGAACGTTTGATGAGGGCCCTGTTGGCGATTTGCAAGTTGGGGGTGGGCGCCCAAGAAATTTTGGATCAGTTGTTTGCCCGCTTGGATCGTTTTGTTGGTGCTGGCCGCCAATTGGAAGACGATGCCTCGGTGGTGGTACTTAAGGTGAAAGAGGAAGTGGTGTTACCTAGCCTGTGAAATCCTGCGGGCCAGGCTAAATGGGTGCAACTAACAGTGAAGGCACTAGCTGGAGCAATCGTTTTGAGCAGGGTTTGCATCCTGCGATCGAACGATTTAATGCTTCGATCGGTTTTGATATCGCCCTGCTGCAACAAGACCTGGATGGTTCTGTTGCCCATGCCCGCATGCTCGGCCGCTGCGGTTTGATCAGCGAAGCAGAAAGCGAGCAACTGATTGCTGGCCTGGAAACAGTGCGCCAAGAGGCGGCGGCGGGCAGCTTTCTGCCCGGCCTCGAGTGTGAAGACGTTCACTTCGCTGTGGAAAGGCGATTGATCGAATTGCTTGGCCCACTAGGCAAAAAATTGCACACCGGGCGTAGCCGTAATGATCAAGTGGGCACCGATATTCGCCTTTGGTTACGCCAACGCATCGATGGCCTTGAACCCAGCCTGCAGCGTTTGCAACGGGCCTTATTTCAGTTGGCAGATGGGCATCTGCACACCCTGATCCCGGGCTATACCCATTTGCAAAGGGCCCAGCCCCTTTCCTTGGCCCACCATCTTCTGGCCTATGTGGAGATGTTGGAACGGGATCGTTTACGCCTGCTTGATGTGCGTAAAAGGGTCAATATCTGCCCCCTTGGTGCCGCTGCTTTAGCGGGCACTCCCCTAGCGATTGATCGGCGTCAAACAGCGGCGGAATTGGGTTTTGAAAGCATTTATGCCAATAGTTTGGATGCGGTGAGCGACCGCGACTTCGCCGTTGAATTCAGCGCGGCGGCGGCCTTGGTGATGGCCCATTTGAGTCGGCTTAGTGAAGAGGTGATTTTTTGGGCTAGTGAGGAATTCGGTTTTGTTCACCTCACAGACCGTTGCGCCACCGGTAGCAGCTTGATGCCCCAGAAAAAAAACCCCGATGTGCCCGAGTTGGTGCGTGGTAAATGCGGTCGGGTGTTTGGTCATCTACAGGGCTTGCTCACCATGATCAAAGGCCTGCCCCTCGCCTACAACAAAGACTTTCAAGAAGACAAAGAAGCTTTGTTTGACACGGTTCGCACCACAGAGGCTTGTTTGGAGGCGATGGCGATCCTGCTGGAGGAGGGGATCAGTTTTCGAGTGGATCGGATGGAGCGAGCGGTGGCCAGTGATTTCTCCAATGCCACCGATGTGGCCGATTATTTGGTTAACAAAGGTGTGCCTTTCCGGGAGGCATATCAACTGGTGGGCGGGCTAGTGAAAACCTGCCTGGAGGAGGGCCTGTTACTGGCGGAGTTGCCTTTAGAGCGCTGGCAATCCCTGCATCCAGCCTTTGAGCAAAGCATTTATGCAGCGATTGCCCATCGGGAGGTGGTGGCTGCCCGGGTAAGTGAAGGTGGTACGGGCTTTACCCAGGTGCAGGGTCAGCTCAATCACTGGAGAAGTGTATTGATGTGTTCTTAACGACATCGATAAGCAGGCACTTGCCGGTTTAGATTTCCCGTGTTCCCACTTTTGTGGGTTCCCCGAGTCCATTCAACGGTCCATTCGGTCCCCTACGGCCAGTGAGCATTTTTGTCGGCAACCTCCCCTTCCGCGCGGAACAGGAGGACATCATTGAACTCTTCGCCACCTATGGCGAGGTAAGCAACTGTTCCCTTCCTTTGGAAAGGGACACCGGACGCAAAAGAGGCTTTGCCTTTGTGGAGATGGCAGACGACGCTGCTGAGGAGCGTGCCATCGAAGCATTGCAGGGCACTGAGCTGATGGGTCGCCCCCTGCGCATCAATAAAGCTGAACCCCGCAGTGGCGGCGGCGGCGGTGGTGGCGGCCGTGGTGGCTATGGCGGCGGCGGTGGCGGTTATGGAGCACCAAGCCGTGGCGGCGGTGGTGGCTATGGCGGCGGCGGCGGTTACGGAGGAGGAGGTGGTGAGCGCAGCTCCGGTGCCCGCGGTTGGGAAGATCGCAGCTACGGCAACCGTGATTCAGCTCCAGCCCCAGCTCCTGCCGCAGATACCTGGGGTGCTCCGTCCCCTGACTTTGGTGGGGGTGAACCCAGCCGTGATGGTTTCGATGATGGCCGTAGCCGCCGCCGTCGCGGAGGGGATCGCCCCTCCAGCCCAGCACCCAGTGAAGATTGGGGCGATTACGGCGGCGCTGAGGGTTAACCCTAGATCTGAGTTAGATCTGGCGGCTTTCCAATGCTTTGGCAAGCCGCTGAGCTGCTTCTGCTAGCAACAGCTGGGGATCGGGAGTTGCTTCTGGCTTGGCGGCAGCTTCTTGGCGTTTCATGCTTTGCATTGTGCGGATTATTGAAAACACAACAAAGCTGATCACAACAAAATTGATCAATGCCACCAAAAAATTACCGGCGGGCCATTGATTGATTTGATCAATACCCAGTGATTTCAATGTTGGCGTGAGCAATTGCCCCATCACAAAACTCACTAGGGCATCCACCACCTTGCCGAAGGCGCCGCCAATAACCACAGCAACTGCAAGGTCTACCACGTTGCCCTGTTGCAGGAAATTCCGAAAATCCCGCATGAAACTGCCGGCATTTTCCTTGCCAGCTCTGAGGCGTGCCATCAAAAAATTTTTTCGAACAACCTTGTTTAGCAGCTATCTACAAACCCCGCTCTTCTAATTGAAGGCAGGCCTTTTCCAACACCTGTGGGCCAGCGTTTGCTTTAGCGGCCGCTTCCACAAGGCCTCGGCGCCAATGGCGCGCGCCACTAACACCTTCAACTAAATGCACTAAATGGCGGGCAATCGGCCAGAGTTTGCCGCCGCTTGCGCACCAGCGTTCCGCGTGGGGCAATATGCCCCGCAATACCGTTGATGCTCGAGCTGGCATTGCTTCGAGGTCGTTGAAAACCTCTTGATCCACCCTGTTCCACTGCAAAGGGTGGTGGTATGCCGCCCGGCCCACCATTACCCCATCGGCCCAAAGCAGATGTGTTTGGCAGCTTTCCAAACTTTCTAAACCACCGTTTAGTTCCAGGATCAAATCAGAACGATCTTGTTTCAGTTTTTGCACAAGGTCGTAGCGCAAAGGTGGCACGGTGCGGTTTTGTTTTGGATCAAGGCCCTCCAACCAAGCTTTACGGGCATGAACAATGAAGCGTTGGCAGCCAGCCGCAGCCACGGTATCTACGAAATTGAGTAGTTCGGCATAGCTGTCGTGGTTATCAATGCCAATGCGATGTTTCACCGTGATCGGTAAACCAGAGGCTTCAGCCATGGCGGACACACAATCAGCCACCCGCTTGGGATCCGCCATCAAACAAGCGCCAAATCGTCCCTGTTGCACCTTGGCGCTGGGGCAGCCCACATTTAGGTTTACCTCGCTGTAGTCCCATTTCTGGGCCCATTCGGCAGCGGCAGCTAACAGCTCAGGGCTGTCGCCACCCAATTGCAGAGCCAGGGGTTTCTCAATCGGATCAAAGCTGAGCAGTTTGCTCTTATCGCCATGGTGCAGGGCCTGGGCCACCACCATTTCTGAATAGAGCAGCGCATGGCGGCTCACCTGCCGAATCAACACTCGAAAGTGACGATCGGTGTAATCCAGCATTGGCGCCACACTGAACCGGTGGGCGGGGTGCTGGTTAGGAGTGGCGCTTGAGGGGGTCACTACCCCATGCTGCAGCTTGATGTGCAATTTATTGAAAATGGCCAATTGGCAACGTCGATCTTTGCTTCAGGCCCTGGCTGCCGCCTTCATGGGGCTTTGGCGACCAACTGCCGCTGCCTCCGCCGCTGCCGCCGTTGATCCCGCCTGGCAACTAAGCCCAGCCCAATGGCGAGAGCGTTTATCCGCCAGTGCTTTTAAGGTTTTGCGCCAAGCAGGAACCGAAGCACCATTCAGCAGCCCCTTGAATGCAGAAAAACGCAAGGGCACCTATCTCTGTGCCGGCTGTGCATTGCCCCTATTTTCCAGTGCTACAAAATTTGATAGCGGCACCGGTTGGCCCAGTTTTTGGGCGCCGCTGCAAAAAGCAGTGGATACGGAAGTGGATTTCAAATTGATCGTGCCCCGCACTGAATACCATTGCCGCCGTTGTGGGGGCCACCAAGGCCATGTATTTAACGATGGTCCAAAACCCACCGGTAAGCGCTATTGCAATAACGGCGTGGCCCTAACTTTTAAGGCCGATGCCTGAGCTGGTGGTGGCAGGTGGTGGTGCCGCCGGTTTTATGGCGGCCATCACAGCCGCTGAGGCAGGTTTGCAGCAGGTTCAGATCTGGGAAGCCACAGCTGAACCCTTGGCCAAGGTGCGGATAAGCGGCGGCGGCCGCTGCAACCTCACCCACGCCTGCTGGGATCCAGCGGAATTGGTGGCTAACTATCCCAGGGGTGAAAAGCCGCTGCGGGGTCCGTTTAGTCGCTTTGCTGCTGGTGATGCAGTGGCTTGGTTTAGTGAGCGGGGGGTGGACTTACACGAAGAGGCCGATGGCCGCATGTTTCCCACAAGCAACAGTTCAGCCACGGTTGTTGATGCCCTGCGCCGCAGGGCCGAAGCCGTTGGCGTAGAACTGCACAGCCAAAGGGCACTGCAGGCGGTGCAGCCCCTGGCCTCCGGTGGTTTTGCCTTGAAGGGGCGGGGATTAGGGCAGCCGCTTCATTGCGCCAAATTGCTGCTTGCCACCGGCGGACACCCCAGCGGCCGGCAATTGGCCCAGGCCCTAGGCCACCGGGTGATAGCGCCGGTGCCGTCGCTTTTTACCCTGCGCTTGGATGGCAAATTTTTAAGGGAGCTGGCTGGGGTATCCCAGGGGTTGGTGCCGCTGGAATTGCATGTGGGCGCTGAAATTTTTCGTCAACGGGGCACGGTGCTGATTACCCATTGGGGTTTAAGCGGCCCGGCCCTGTTGCGGCTAACCGCTTTTGCCGCCAGGGCCCTGCATCAAAATCAATATCGAGCTGAATTGCGTGTTGATTGGACTGCAGGCGCTGATCCGCAAATCCTGCAGCAACAATTGCGCCAGGCGCGCTTGGATTTAGCCCGTAAGCAATTGGCTAATGGCAGGCCTGAACTGTTGCTAGCTATTAAAAAACGGCTTTGGTTAGCCCTGCTTAAACAAGCCCAGCTAGATGCAGCCATGCCTTGGGCTGAATTATCTCGCCAGGGGGAACAACGGCTGCAACAGATATTGCAACGCAGTGTTTATTCAGTGCTGGGCAGGGGGCCATTTGGTGAGGAGTTTGTAACTGCTGGTGGTGTGGATCTAGCTGAAATAAATCTAGCTAAAATGGAGAGCCGTAAACAACCAGGTTTGTTTTTTGCCGGTGAAATAATGGATATAGATGGGGTAACAGGTGGTTTTAATTTTCAACACTGTTGGAGTAGTGGCTGGATTGCAGGCGGGGCGATTGCGGCGGGCTTTAAGCAATGATTCAAGGCCATAGGTTGCCATTTCGCGCAGATATTCAAGCCCTGCGTGGTGTGGCGGTGCTGGCGGTGCTCATCTTTCATTTATTCCCTGATTTACTGCCTGGTGGCTACGGCGGTGTGGATCTATTTTTTGTTATCTCGGGATATGTAGTTACCTATGCATTGCTTGCGAGGCAAGCTAAAGATCCAGATAGGGAAATGGGTTTCAGTGATTATTTTAAACGGCGTTTGCGGCGAATAATGCCACCGTTATTGGTTGCTCTTTTGATTATTGCAGCCATTAGTTATTTGATTTACGACAAGCGCTTGTTCCATAGCTTTTCCGGCTATTCGATCACTGGTTTATTGGGGGTATCCAATTTAAAGCTCATATCGCAGCAAACAAATTATTTTAGCCCAGATGAGTATTTAAATCCTTATCTGCATACTTGGTCTTTGGGAATTGAAGAGCAATTTTATTTAATTTTTCCGCTGATATTTCTGCCTTTTGTTCGAACTGAGCGCCGTTGGTACTTTTGGCTTGCCGCAGGGGCGCTTTGGTTTGCTTCTTTTTTGCTGGCCTGGCACTGGTCGCAAGTTGCAGCGGAGCGGGCCTATCTATCACCACTTAGTCGCTTTTGGGAGCTGGCCACAGGTGTGCTGCTTGCTTTGGCGGGAGTAACGAGCAGGTTTAAGCGGTTGTTGGCCAAATTTAAAAAGTTTGCCGGTTTGATTCAAGTTTTTGCCCTTTTATTGCTGTTGCTCAGTTTTGCTTTGCTTTCCAATAAAGGCTCCTACCCAATGCCAGGTGTGGTTCTACCGGTGCTGGCCAGTGCTGTTTTGCTTGGCTTTGGCGCTGGAACGCCCTTGGCGGTTTTGGCCCAATCCAATGGGTTGCAGGCCTTGGGTGCTGTTTCCTATTCGCTCTACCTTTATCACTGGCCTTGCATTGTGTTTGCCCGTTATTTATTTGGCAGCCAATCTGGGTTTTGGTTGCCCGTTGCTTTGCTTGCAACTGCCCTACTCACCTGGTTTTCCTATCGCTTTGTGGAACTGGGTTGGAGCAGGCGTGCTTCCCTGGCTCGATTGGGTTTGTTGGGGGGCTTTGGTTTAGTTGGTTTGGCTTTATTTGATAGCCAGGCGCAACGGCTGCGGGCCCCTTTGGGTTTGGCCACTTTTTCAGAATATGCCTGGACAGCCAATGATCCAAGGCCAATTCAACAACTATTGCCGGCGGATGTTTCCAGTAATGATGCAATTGCATCTGCCCTAACCGCTAGCCAAATTGAGCAATTGGCGCCTGGGATGGCCCTGCAGCTCACCATGGTGCAGGCAACGGGCAAAGCCATTGCTGAAGAACGCCGCCATTTATTTGTGGTGGGTGATTCCCATGCCGGGTCGTTGCTGGCAGCGGTGCGCAGCTTGGTGGCAGAGAAGCCTGGCCTGGTGGGTTTTGTTGTAACACCGCCGGGAATGGGCGGTTGTTCATTGCTTTCCTACAGCTTTGATCCAGGTCGCTGCTCCGTTTATGAGGCCCAATCGCTTGCATTGGTGAAACGGCTGGCTAAGCCTGGTGATCGCCTATTGCTGCCAAGTTTGCGCTTGCCGCGCCTTTCGCCTCGGTTGCAGGTGGCAAGTTACGTAAACCCAAACACTCCCGTGATGGGTTCACACCTAGAGCCAGCCTTGCGTGGATTGCAAGCCAGTGGCGTGCAGGTTGGCTTGCTTGCCCCCTGGCCTGTTTACAACGTGCTTGGTAAACAATGCCTTGGTTGGCAGCAACAGCTCAAGCTGGATTGCAGCCAAAGGCGTGCCGATTTTGAAAGCGATCGGGCACCTGCCCTAGAACGCCTAAAGCGCTTGCAAAAGCGTTTACCAGGTTTGCAAATAATTGATCCAATAAATTTATTTTGTGATGCTAAAACCTGTAGCAATTGGCGCGGCACACTGCCCCTCTATGCCGACCATGACCACCTCAGTGGTTATGGCAGCGCCGCCCTGGGTAGTTGGTTGCTAAAACAGCCGCAATTCAGGAGCCCCTAACTAAGCAATTTTATTAAATACACTAAACATTGGTAAGTACATAGCTAATAAAATTGAGCCCACTATTGCGCCAACAACAACAATCATCATTGGCTCCAACATTGTGGTAATTGTTTTTACAGCTATGGCGATTTCATCCTCATAAAAATCTGCAACCTTGGAAAGCATCACGTCCATTTCACCTGTTTCCTCTCCGATAGCAATTAAACTGATTGCAAGGGATGGGAATAAGTGGCTACGGCCGAGGGCTTGGCTTAAGCTAATGCCATCTTGCACCCCTAGGCGCGCCGCAACCAGCCCGTTGGCAAGTACCCGATTACCAACACTGTCGGCAACTATTTTAAGGCCCATTAGTATCGGCACACCCGCCCTGCTAAGGCTGCTAAATGTTCTACAAAACTGGGCGGTATCCGTTTTTTGAATCAGCTCTCCAAAGATCGGTAATTGCAGTAAAAAGCCATCGATTTTTAGCCGCCCTTCTGGGGTTGCGTGGCTGCGGCGCAATATAAAATAACCAGCAATTACTGGCGCCATAAATATAATCGCAAATGGCGAGCGCAACAGCACACTAAAATTAAGCATCAATACGGTAAATGCAGGTAGTTCAGCACCCAATTCTTTAAAGATATCTGCAAATGTGGGTATTAGAAATATTGTCATGCCAAGAAATACCAGCAGAGCAATTATCAGCACAGTTATCGGATAAGCCAAGGCGCCGCGAATTTGGTTTTGCAATTTTGCATTATTTTCGAGCAACATTGCCAAGCGCTTCAAAACCTCCTCCAGCAACCCACCGGCTTCGCCAGCCTCCACCATTGTTACGATCAATGGATCGAATACTTGGGGCCATTGCCTAAGGCTGTCGCCAAGGGAGTTTCCCTCATTCACATTGAGGGAAACATTTAATAAGGCCCTTTTAAATAGTGGTTGTTTTTGTTGTTTAGTAATTAAATCAAGGCTGCGAATAATCGGCAGCCCTGCGCCAACCAAAGCTGCTAATTTATTTGCAAATAATGCTTTTTCCCTAACCCCTGGGCGCTTCTCAAAATTTAATTTAAAGCCCGGCTGCTTTGCTGAATGCTTGCTTTCAGCCAGGCTTTCTTTGATGGCAAAAGCTAGGATACCCCGCTGCCTTAAAATTCTTTTGGCAGCTGATTCGTTATTAGCTTTAATTTTAATAATTTGCTCAGCGCCTTGGCGGCTGCGATGGCTACAAAGAAATATTTTGGGAGCCATTAGTTGCCCCCAATTAAATATTCTAATTCCGCTGATTTATTTGTTTTCCTTAATGCCTCTTGCTGGCTAATCTTGCCGCTATTTACTAGATTTGCAAGCGATTGCTCCATTGTTTGCATGCCATATTGATTGCCAGTTTGCAGTTGTGAATATATTTGGGC
>Ga0247840_10002552_pt1 | contig 32313 bp, 28 predicted proteins | sample LaCruzMarch2015__FD_192404 | JGI IMG/M metagenome (GOLD analysis project Ga0247840, IMG submission 192404) | Freshwater microbial communities from meromictic Lake La Cruz, Castile-La Mancha, Spain - LaCruzMarch2015_17m | ecosystem: Environmental > Aquatic > Freshwater > Lake | place: Spain...
AATTCTGTTGTGTTGAGCAGGGTCGTGAGCTGCTTTCATACTTTTACCAGTGTAAGCATAAGCAGTGTTTTTTGAACCAGTTGCCGAACACATAAAATCGGTAAAGTTTTTACTTAAAGCTGTTAAACCAGTAGTATTCGACATGCCTAATTCGGCAAATAAAACTGGAAAATACTTAGCCATTTGAGGATCGGCAGCTATAACAAATATAGAACTGTCAACTACTGCTCTAAGTGTAAGTCGGCCTTTTTCTATCATTTTTCCAGCATTTGATGGATCGTTAACCATTGTGGTTCCGCCTACTCTTTCGTATAAAGTTGGGGTTGCAGTTGGTGTAACAGTAGTAGTTGTACTCTCTTTTGAGCAAGATGAATACATAAATGTGGCAGCAATTAAGCCTGCGGTAAGTAATAATACTCTTTTTTTCATGGTGTTTGTGTTTTATGTTTGTTTATTAAAAATTTGAGATATAAGCAGATAATTTATAACTCATTGAAGTTTTATCTGTTCCTATTGGGCAACCAGTTTTTGCATTTGTTTCATTAACCACATATCTTATAGCTTTGTAATTGCCAAAGGCAACCAATTTATTATAAACGTTAAATGAGTTTTGTTTTCCAACTAAATAAGAATAAACCAAAACATCGTTGTCGAGGTTAAAGTATGAGTTTTCAACTCCAGGCAATCCATTTACAAAAACACGAATTTTATTTGCTTCTTCTGCTTCTATGTTCTGTTTAAAATCTATTCTGCTTAATTGCCTAATACGTTCATCTTGGTTTTTGTTTATATGTGTAACCATATAAACATGAAATACTAAAATGGCTGATAAGACCAAAAACGAAGAACCAGTCCAAATGAATATTTTTAAAAACTTACCTTTTTTCATAATTTTATTTTTTGTTTTACTCACTTACGTAAATAAAATTTTGTTGGATTTTATGGAACTAATATTTTTTCAAAAGCTTTTGTATTGTATTGTTTTTCAGATAATAATTTAGTTTATCTGCACTCGTTCCTATCTTGCGAATAAGGGTTTAATGGGTTTCCCGCCCATTTACGATTCTACTATTAAAAACTACTAGCAGCTTAAACATACATTCGAACAAGACGTGAGTGAATGTTGGTTAATGGTTTTATTTAAAAGGCTTTGGAAACTCTTTTCTTATTTAAAGCCCTAGTCACTTTGCAATGGTTCGGCTTCAGACTAAGGCTAGTTGGGATGAAATTCTTGAGTGGAATGGGTTTGATTAAAAGGAATATCTGGAAACCAAAATTCCTAAAAAAAAAGGGTTGTAAAATGTGTTCGTTCCAATATTGGGAAAAAATAAGGCATGGTCGGCAATGGTTTTTCAGTGGTCGGCAACCACATTTCAGTGAGCGGGAATGGTTTTTCAGTGATTGTTAGCCACATTTCAGCCATAGGGAACTACAATTCAGTGGTCGGCAGCCATTTTTCAGTAGTTGTCAATGATGCTTCAGTGTCAGTTAACCATATTTCAGTGATAGGGAATGGTTTTTCAGTAGTTGGCAGTCATTTTTCAGCAGGGATTATTGCTTTTTCACACTTCTTTTTCCATTGTTCGGTATCTTTTACCCATATTGCAGTATCCTTTGACTGTACTTAATTGTGCTTGTCCAAGATTGGTGTCCTTATCAATCCTTTCTAAATTCGCAGCATTTAATTTTTTACGGTAATCATTATTAGTTGGTAAAATTTGCAAATAAATGAATAAAAATACTTGCCGAAGAATATCGTTTTTCATGGGCTAAATATTATTTTGATTAGCTACTAAATTTGACTTTATTGTGGATTATAATGACCTTATTTGAAGGAAATGTGTGGGTTTATTTGAAAGTAAGATGTTGATTGGTGGGGAAATATACCTCGGACAAACAAAGGTTTTTGTTGGTGTGGTAGAGATGCGATTAATCGCGTCTCTACAGTGAAGGAAAAGAGGTGACAGGTTTTTAAAACCTTTTACGTCTAAAACCCAACCATTTCCTTTTTTTCATTGTCTTTTATTAAGCTATAATATTTACTATTGCAAACTGCCAATATTCACAATATATTTGACCAAGCTTTTTTAATTTATTTATCTATGAAAACTCGCTTTTTTGTTGCATTTATTTTGATGCTTATGCTTTCGCAAAAATTATTTGCGCAGCAAGGTCAGCCTTCGTATCAGTTTGAATTAGATAAAGCAACCAATGCTTATAATTCTAAGAAATACAATACTGCAGCAGGATTGTACAAAAAAGTTTATCCTAAAATAAAAGATGCGGAGCAAAAGCAAAAAGTGCTTTTTTATATTGCTGAAAGCTATCGATTAGGAAATAATTATACCCAAGCTATTAAGTGGTTTGAAGAGGTTATTAGTGCCAAATATCCCGATCCTGTAATACTTTACAGTTATGGTAATTTACTAAAATATTTTGAAAAATATGATGATGCAAGCCGCACTTTTGGCGATTATTTGTTTGAAATGCCTGACGATAATAAAGCTAAAATAGCTTTGAATTCGTGTAATATTGCACAGCAATGGAAAGCAAATCCGCAAAAATTTACCATAAATAATGTGAAGGAATGGAACACTGAATTTGGTGATTATTCGCCATTTTACAGCAAAGGAAAAGTTTTTTGGACATCGAGCAGGAAAGAGAGTACGGGAGCTTTGGTTTTTGAATGGACAGGACAAAAAATGAGTGATATTTTTGAAGCAGATTATACTTCAGGATTTGGTAAACCAACAAACGTGCAAGGCAAAATTAACACACCATATAACGATGGAGTGGCTTGTTTAGATTCAACTCAAAACACTATGTATTTTACGCAGTGTAATGGCGCGGAAGGAAAAGGAATTAACTGCAAAATATATGTGAGTTATAAGCATAATAATTTGTGGGGTGAACCAACATTATTGCCATTTAATTCCGATAGTTTTAGTTGTGGCCAGCCAAGCATTAGTGCCAATGGAAAACAGTTGTTTTTTAGCAGCGATATGCCCGGAGGATTTGGCGAAAAAGATATTTATATAAGTAATTTTGATGAAGTAAAAGCCGTTTGGCAAGCACCCAAAAACTTGGGCAATATGGTGAATACTTTTGACGATGATATGTTCCCGTTTATCAGTGAAAACAATGAACTTTATTATTCTTCAAAAGGAAAAATAGGCTTGGGCGGATTAGATATTTTTAAAACACAAGATTCGGCTAATACTTACAAAGTTCCTCAAAACTTACAATCTCCAATTAACAGCGGTGGCGATGATTTTGGAATTGCCTTTTTACCTCAAAATGCGCAAAAACCCAATGCACCCATTGCATTTTTTACATCCAACAGAATGGACGGCTTGGGCGATGACGATATTTACAGCATTTCAATAAAACCTTTTGTGTTTTTGGTAAAAGGAAAAGTATTGGAACGTGAAACCAATGCACCAATTAATAAGTCGTTGGTAGCTTTAACAAGCAATGAAGGGAAGAATTTATTTACTGTAAATACTACTGAAAAAGGAGAATTTACTGGCGAAATTCCTTTGAATGCTTTGCAATCGTTAATTGCCAATAAAAGCGGATATTTTGCAAGTACGCCCATTAATATTTCAAGCATTGGTTTGCAAAAAGATTCGGTAGTAGAATTTACATTGTATTTAGATGCCATTCCTGCGCCCGAAGTTGATTTTACTTTACAAGGAATTTTGTACGATTTAGATAAATACGATTTGCGAGCTGAATCGAAAGTTATTTTAGATTCATTGGCAGTTATTTTAAAAAATAACCCAACCATTACCATTGAAATTGGTTCACATACCGATAGTCGCGCACCTACGGATTACAACTTAGAACTTTCGAAAAAACGTGCGCAAAGCTGTTTGAGTTATTTACTTACCAAGGGAATTGCCAAAGGCAGAATGATTTCTGTTGGTTATGGTGAAAGTAAATTATTGAACGATTGCAGCGATGAAATAGATTGTACCGAAGCCGAACATCAAGCAAATAGACGAACAACATTTAGGGTTTTAAAAACCGATTTTAAACGATAATTAGACAACTATGGATCACATTGAGCCACATTATTTATGGCGAGATATTTATAAAAGTGAGGATGATGAAAACTCCCCATTTTATGAAAAAGAATACAGCGAATTTGATTTTACCAACCAAATTTATAATTACCTCATTCACCCGCAGTGGGACGAATTTGGAACCCCAACTTTATATGTAAAAATACTTTTTGCCGATTATGAAAACGGCTTTTTAATAGCTGAATTAATAGGCGAATGGAACGATGCGTTGCACAACGATATTATGTATTTAAAACGTGATGTAATGGAAGTTTTTAACGCTGCCGGCATTGATAAATTTATATTGATTGGCGAAAATGTGTTGAATTTTCACACCAGCGATGACAGCTATTACGAGGAATGGTTTCAGGACGTAGAAGACGAAGGTTGGATTGTAGCGCTTAATTTTCAAGAGCATGTGTTGAACGAAATGAAGCAAGCAAATATTGATTATTACATTAATTTTGGTGGTGAGTTTGATAACATGCCTTGGCGAACTTTTAGTCCGTTTCAGTTGTATATAAGGGTAAAGGAAATTATTGGGAGAAGACTAGATTAGCTTCTGGCAGCTAGCCTCTGGCTTATAGCGAAAAAAAGAAGGACTATTTTAAGTTTAAGATAGTAAAACCATTATTATAACAATTTAAAGCCAGGAGCTAGCTACCAGAAGCCAGAAGCAAAAAACTAATGAATCAAACTACAGGAATAATAGCTGCATTAATAACTTTAGGTTGTTGGACAATTGGAACGTTTTCGTTTACCAAAGCAGCTAAGTTATATGCGCCAGTTTCAGTAAATAGGGTTCGGTTGTTATATGCGCTTATTTTATTAAGTTTTATTACTTGTGTTATTTATCAAATAAACCCGCTTGCATTGTTTTCAAAACCGGTTGCTTTGCAATGGGTTTGGTTAGGAATTTCGGGCATTATTGGGCTGAGTATTGGCGATCATTTTGCATTTACAGCCTTTAAAATTATAGGAAGTAGCCGCACCAGCTTGTTTAACACTTTTGCGCCTGCTGCTGCCTTGGTTGGAGGCATTTTTATGTTGAACGAAAATATTAATATTATTGGTGTTATAGGCATGTTTATTTCCATTATTGGCATAGCTTGGTTTATAAAAAGTAATGCGCATAACCACGAAGAATTAGATAAAAAACATTTGCTAAAAGGGATAGTTTATGCGGTTCTTGGTGCAGTTTGTCAAGGAATTGGATTGGTATTTGCCAAAAAAGGATTGGTTCTTTTCGACTCCAACGGACAATCGCTTTCGCCTGTTCACGCTACTTGGATACGCATGTTTGTGGGTGTGGTTTTTATTTATGCCATGGGAATTTTTAAGGTAAATGTTTGGAAAGAACTAAAAGACATTACCACCAATAAAGTGTTTTTTAAACCCATTATTACCGGAACTATTTTTGGTCCCGTTACTGGAGTAAGCATGTCCATGTTAGCAGCATCTATGATGAATGTTTCCATAGCACAAACCATTTTTTCTTTCTTGCCTATTTCAGTAATTCTTACTGCCTTTTTGTTAGGAAAAGAGACTATTAAACTTCAATCCATTTTTGCTGCTTTACTCAGTATTTGCGGTGTTTTTGTACTCATGTGGCGAGTGGAAATTTTGGGACAGTTTTTAAAAAATTAAACAAACATCAGATTGATAAAACTTTATTATAAAAGACTTTTTCTTATTGTAGGATTCATATTTTACGTTTTTCCAGTTAAATGTTTTGCTCAAAATATTGATACCTTATTTTATGAAAAACAAAAACTTAAAAGACACCAAAAATTAGCAGTAGAAGGACATTCGTTTTTATATGGTTTGTTGCGGTCGGGTTCTTATATAAAAAAATATAATAATCCTGTTTTAGAAGCACCTGCGGTTTTAAAGGATTATTTTTATAAACAAAAAGAACAAATAAAGCAGCTTCCAAAACCAAATTACTCCGATAGTTCTGAAATTAAATTGGCCATTGTTGGAGACATTATGTGGCTTAGGAACAATTGGGGTAATTTTATGGACAGTGCAGTTTACGTGAAGCTAAATGAAAGTGATTTGATTATTGGAAACCTAGAAACCATTATTGATACCACTAAAAAAGTAAAATCCTTTTTGCCCGATTACAGAACTTATAATTCAAACAAACAGCTTTTAAATTTTCTGCCTGCCAAAAGGTCAATTTTATCGGTAGCTAACAACCACAGTTTAGATAAAGGTATTGTATCGTTGTATAACACATTGACACTTTTAGAAAGTAAAGGTATTTACCATAATGGGGTAAAAAACAATACTCCAAAATTATATACCGAAATAATTATAAAAGGAATAAAAATAGGTTTTTATGCTTGCACCTGGGGAACTAATAATCCCAAAGCAAAAGGTATAAAACAACTAAATTTGATAAAAGGAATTGCACCATTTAACTACAACACTATTGAGGAACAAGAAGCCGAAAAAGCTTTAAAACAAATGGAAGAAGCCGGAATGGATTTTAAAATATTGTTTATGCATTGGGGATACGAATACGAGTTTTATCCCAGGCAAAATATAATGAAGCTTGCAAAAAATTTGGCTCAAGCGGGCGCAGATTTTATTATTGGCTCTCACCCACATGTTTTTCAGCCAGCACAAATTATTTATACCATAAATGATTCATTTAATTCAAAACATAAAACAACCTTGGTAAATTACTCATTGGGAAATTTTTGTACAAGCATGTACAGCACTGAAACTAGGCTTGGGGTTATAGAACAAATTAGTTTAAAAAAAGAAAGCAATGGTAAAATTAGTATTACTTGCCCTCAATACACATTTTTATACAATGCACCACATATAGGAAAACGAGAAAGAAAACTATTGCTATTATCCGACTATATAAAACTTTACCCTAAAGAAGCCAACGAGGAATTTATTAAAACCATAAAACCAATTTTGAACATTTTAGAATAAACCATATTGTGCACCCGAAGGGACTCGAACCCCCATCATCAGAACCGGAATCTAACATTTTATCCATTAAACTACGGGTGCATTGTTTTGTTGGGGGTCAAATATACAACGGTTATGCAAACAAAATAGGTTTTGAAAATAAATACCATTTCAAAGCTTCAAACAATTACGTTTAAAAAATGAAATTCATTTCGACAAGCTCAATTACCATTGGCATTGTGCAGTTGTTGAGCTTGTAGAAACGAAAAAAACCTAAGTAAATCATACTGATTATTATATTTGACCATTCATGAAAAGCATATTTTCCTCAAAATATTTTGTAATGCTCATAGGAGTTTTTATCACTTTATGGCCAGCTTTATATAATCATTATGCTTTGTTTTTTACCGATTCGCAATTATACATTAATTGTGGAAACGAATTTACTTTTACTGAAGATCGTTCTTTTGTTTACGGTTGGTTTGTTGGAATAACTAGTTTGCATATTTCGCTTTGGTTTCCAATTATTGTTCAGGCCTTTATTTTTAACTGGGTATGCTTTCATTTTGTTCAAAAGCTTACACCAAATTTTGCCACTAAAATTTATTTGCCAACTATACTTTTATTTAGTGTTTTCACTTCATTGGCTTGGGATGTAAGTTACTTAATGCCTGATGTGTTTTCGCCCATTTCCATAATGGTTTTATATTTACTTTTTACTTACTCAAAACCTTTTGGAACACAATGGATTTTATTGGTTTTGGTTTATTTATTGATTTTACAAACTCATTTTGCCTATATGCTTTTTCATTGTTTGGCTTTGTTTATTATTTTGTTGCTGCAAGTTATAAAACTACCGTTTTTAAAAGCATTTATCCCTAAAATGGTTTATGTGTTAACAGCTGCTGTTTTTATAAATATTGGTTTATTTACTTTGGAAAAAAAGGTTTTAGGCGCCAACGAATTCAGCAGCGTTTCACAAGTTTTTTTAATGGGAAAATTGGTTGAAAATGGCGTACTACAAAAATATTTAGACCAAGAATGTGCTATTCAAAACTTTGAAATTTGTGCTTATAAAAACAACTTAGCACCACAAAATTACAGTGGAAATTTTTTATTTAGCCCTGAAAGTGCTTTTCAAAAAACAGGAGGTTGGGCTAATCCACACACGGAATACAAAACCATTATCAAAAATATTTTAACTACTCCCAAGTATTTGTGGTTGTATGCAAAAGCGGTTTTTAAAGAAACATTTTTACTGTTTGGTCAGAATGAAATTGGCTCATCCATTCATGCTTATCCCCGCGATGGTTGGGGTCCGCATCCAGCAGTTGTAAAATATTATCCCAATGAAATTCCAGATTACGATTTGGCAAAACAAAATGCAAAAACACTACATTTTCCTTTTAAAACCATTTCAGCTACTTATGTTTTTTTGCTAATTGTTTCGTTTATTTTTACATTTTTTTATATAAAAAAACAGCCGTTTATTGTATTTTTTGTTTTACTAACTCTTTATAGCAATGCAGTAATTACAGGTGGTTTGGTAGGATTAGAAGACAGGTATTGCACCCGACAAAATTGGTTAATTATATTATTGGCTTTGGTTTTTATGGTTAAATATATTTACCTAAAAACAATGAACAACCTTACCCGTTTAAATAAATAACACAACCTTTGTGTTATTTGATTTTTATAAAGCCTTGGCTTTATTAACTTGCAGCCCTATTACACATAATAAAAATGGATATAATAAAAACACCAAAAGACAGCTACACCATTATGAATGAGTTGGTTTTACCCAACGATACCAATACTTTAAATAATTTAATGGGAGGTCGTTTATTGCATTGGATGGATGTTTGTGCAGCTATTGCTGCGCAAAAACACAGCGGAAAAGTGGTGGTAACAGCCTCGGTGGATAGTGTAAGTTTTAGTAAAAATATTCATTTGGGCGATGTAGTTACTTTGGAAGCTTATGTTTCAAGAGCTTTTAACTCATCTATGGAAATTCATATTATTGTAAATGCCGAAAATATTCCTAATGGCGATAGTTTTAAAAGCAACGAAGCATATTATACTTTTGTTGCCTTAGATAGAAATGGTTCGCCAGTATCGGTGCCAGCTTTAAAGCCCGAAACACCCGAAGAAATTAAACGTTTTGATGGTGCATTGCGCAGGCGCCAACTTCGGTTGGTGTTGGCAGGAAAAATGAAACCTGATGAAGCTACAGAACTAAAGGCTTTATTTATTACAGAATAATATTTATTTTTATCAAACAACTCGTTTTTATATTTGCTTTTGTATTTAGTTTGCTTTGCAATGTTTTTGCTGCAAGCAGCTATACTTTTGTGCTTTCGCCAAACTTATTAGAAGCCCAAAAACACATTGCAGCTTTGCGACTAGACAAAGGTAAAGCTTTGGTAGAAGCTGAAAAACAAGCCAATAAAATGAACATGGCCGTTCATTTGTTCGATAATTATATTGACTTTTATAAAGTACTTTGCTTAAATAAAAAAGAAGACTATTTGGTTTTAACTAATTCCAAATCGCTAAGATTAGATGCTTTAAAAAAAATAGACCCCAAAAGTCCTTTTAAACTATTTGCTCAAGCTGAAATACATTTGCAAAATGCTTTTTTAAAAGGAATGTTTGAAGAGTATTTGGGTGCAGCCTGGGATTTAAAATCATGTTACCAGTTGTTAGAACAAAACACCAAAAAGTTTCCAAATTTTATTACCAATAAAAAAGATTTGGGTTTTTTAAAAGCCATATTGGGAACGGTTCCAGAATCGTACCAATGGATAGTAAGTATAGCTGGAATGAAGGCCGATTTGAATGGTGGCTTGAATTTATTAAAAGAATACATTGAAAAGGCTGATAATAAGGAAATATTAATGGAACAAAAAAATGCACAATATTTTTATGTACTGTTCAATCATTATTATTTAAAAAACAAAACCGAGTCGTGGAAAATGGCCGACAAATACACTAGCGATTATAAAACAAACTTGTTAAGCAATTATGTAAGGGCTTTTGCAGCAAAGGGAACAGACAATAATGAACTCGCATTAGTAGCCTTAACCGAAAAACCTACAGGAAGTGATTACATGGTATTTCCTTACCTAGAAATGCTTCACGGAGTAGCATTATTAAACAAGCTAGACTATACGGCAGCCCTACATTTTAAACGTTATTTGTCTATTACTTCAAACAAAAAATTAGACCAAGATGCTTATGTTAAATTAAGTTGGTGTGCTTGGCTTAAAGGCGATACTACCAATTATTTATTATATAGAAAAATAGCTTCAAATATTTCGAAAATTGGAGGAAGAAACAAATTAGCTTCAACTGGAGGAGCCGATTACTATCCTGAAAAAACATTACTTAAAGCTCGTTTGCTTTTTGATGGTGGTTATTTTGGTGAAGCTGAAGAAGTATTACTCGAAAAGCCAATTTCGCTTTTTAAAACAGAGCTTGAAAAAACTGAATATACTTACAGACTTGGGCGAATTTACCACGAAAGTAACAAGCTATCAAAAGCCATTGAATACCTTGATTTAACAGTAAAGGCTAACTTTAAAGAAAACGAATTTATGGCTGCAAATGCTTGTTTGCAATTAGGATTTATTTACCAAAAGCTAAACTTTAAACAATTGGCCAAAACCTACTTTGAAAAAGTGTTTGAATACAAAAACTATGATTCTAAAAACTATTTACAGCAACAAGCTAAAGCCGCTTTGGCTAAATTATAAAAAACATCAAAGTGAAAAACTTTAAATCTATCAATCCATTTAGTGAACAAGAACTTGAAAGCTTTGATTTTATTAATGATTCAGCGCTTGAAACAGCTTTGCAACAAGCAACAACAGCTTTTAAAACTTGGCGCAATACTACTTTTGCCCAAAGGGCAAAATGTGTTTTAAAATTATCGGATTTATTAAAGGAAAATGCCGATGATTTGGCTGAAATAGCTTGTTTAGAAATGGGTAAACTTAAAACTGAAGCTAAGGCAGAAGTTTTGAAAAGTGTTCGACTTTGCGAATATTATGCAACTAGAAGTGCCGATATTTTGCAAAGTAAATTGAGTCAGTCGGAAACGGGAGCAACAGTAGAAATTAAGTACGAACCTTTAGGTGTTGTTTTGGGAATTTTCCCTTGGAATTTTCCTTATTGGCAAGTATTGCGCAGCGCCATTCCAATAATAATGAGTGGCAATTGTGTGTTAATTAAACCTGCTCCAAATGTGCCTCAAAGCAGTTTAGCTTTACAGTATTTATTGAACCAATGTGGTTTTGAAAATGGAGTTATTCAAACCATATTTGCTAGCGAAAAGCAAATAGAAAATTTAATTAACAACTCAAGAATAGCTGCAACCACACTAACTGGTAGCGAAAAAGCAGGCGCAGCCGTGGCAAGTTTATCGGCTAAAAACATAAAAAAATCGGTATTGGAGCTTGGAGGTAGCGATCCTTTTATTGTATTGCCCGATGCTGATTTGGAGCAATCTTTAAATGGTGCCATGCAAGCTAGGTTTCAAAACAACGGTCAAAGTTGTGTTTCGGCCAAACGTTTTATAGTTCATGAAAGCATTGCAAATGAATTTTTGAAAGGATTGATAAAAAAGATAGAAAACTTAGTAATTGGCAATCCATTGAACGAAAATGTGAGTATTGGCCCATTGGCCAGAAAAGATTTACAAGAACTGCTAAAAAGCCAAGTAAACGATACTTTACATGCTGGCGCAACACTTTTACATCAAACCAAAAATATTCCTTCAATAGGATTCTTTTTTCCGCCAACCATTATTGGCAATATTCCAAAAACTGCCAGAGCATTTAGTGAAGAATTATTTGGCCCTGTAATTAGCTTTTATACATTTATAGAAATAGAAGAGGCAATTGCTTTAGCTAATGCCACTAGTTTCGGGTTAGGAGCCAGCATTTGGAGCAAAGACATTATGCAAGCCAAACAGATAGCTAACAACATAGAAAGTGGCATGATTTATATAAACCAAATAGTAAAGAGCGATGCAAGATTTCCGTTTGGTGGCATCAAAAAATCGGGTTTTGGACGCGAATTGGGTGAGTTTGGTTTAAGAGAATTTTGTAACGTGAAAACTATTTGGGTGTAGCTTTTAGCTGCTGGCTTCTAGTTGCTGGCGGCTTGCTTTTGTTTGATAGATAATTGACAATGGACGAAAAAACGTCATGCTGGAAGCATCTTCCTTTTATAGGTAACCAATATTCCATTAACTGAAAAGACCTGTGTTTTTTGTTTTTCTATGCGTTTAAATTCTTTCGTTATGATAGTTTTGCAATGTAAAAACCAATATTCCATTAAATAATAAACCAGAAACCACATAAAAAATTGTACTACACTTCAGGAATGATTAGTTTGTTGTTATTGCCAATTTTATGTGTTTTGTATTTGCAAAAACTAAAGTTTTTGAAAATAGTTATGTAATTGAAATCAACTCTTTGACTCCAAAAATTGCCAAAAATTGGAGAGGTCCAGAACGTGATTTCGATATTCATCCACAAAGAAATTATTTTGATATTTGCCTAAATGGAAACGAAAAAGAAGATAAAATCAAGTTAGATTTTGTGCAATTACAAATGAGGGATTTGTTGAAAAGTAAAGATACAATTTTGGGGATTCACATTGTATTTGGTAACCAATCGAAGTATTGGACAATGGTTGAAACATTCAATATTTGTTTAAAAGAAAAAGCAAAAACCTATGTATTAGTTGGCAATGATTTTTGGTTTTATAATTATTTTCCCAAACCTATAACAAAACAAGAGGGTTTTTTCAAAAACTTTTGTGGATTTAGTGATTGTATTTATGAGCAAAATCTAAAAGAAGAAAAGAAAGAAAATAACATTTTACAAAAACTAAAAGAAACCCCAAAAACCTTGATAACACTTTACGTTTTGTTATCAGTTTTGTTTTTGGTAATGTGTGGGATAAAAACATATAGCGTTTCCAAAACCTTATAGGTTTCGAATGGTAAATTTTTTTAGCAATACCGTTACATTTTTAAAAAAATCAAAATTTTGGGAAGTCACTTCCAATGGGAATAATGGCATTTTGATTTTAAAATGCCCCACTTTCACTTGGGATAATGGCATTTTTGATTTTTAGGGTCACTTCCAATGGGGGAAATGGCATTTTATTTTTAAAACATGATACTTCACGCTGAAGTAAGGCATTTTATTTTTGAAATGCTTCACTTCACACTGAAGTAAGGCATTTTATTTTTGAAACGTGCTACTTCACGCTGAAGTAAGGCATTTTATTTTTGAAATGCTTCACTTCACACTAAAGTAAGGCATTTTATTTTTGAAACGTGCTACTTCACACTGAAGTAAGGCATTTTATTTTTGAAATGCGTTACTTCACACTAAAGTAAGGCATTTTATTTTTGAAACGTGCTACTTCACACTGAAGTAACTTTCAAAAAATTGATCAAAACCCAAAAAGCAATGTTTTTTAAATACATTTGTTTTATAGATGGTATTATAAAAAGCGGTTTGCAAATATTTGGTGTAAATGATTTGGATAACCAAGACCTGACAGGTTTTTAAATCTTTGAGGTTTAACCACAGCAACCGAATATGAGTGTTTTGTGAGTGCAGATAGCTACCGGCAACCAACCACAGCCGAATGGAAAGTATTGTATTATAAACCTATCTTATTTTCAAAACTACACTCCCTGTTTTTTGGCCAGTTTCTACATATTTGTAGGCTTCTACTATTTCATCTAACTTATATTGCCTATCAATTACAGGTTTGTATTCGCCTTTTTCAACCAATTCTTTTATAAAAATTACATCTTGTTTGGTAATGTTTGGAATTGGAAAAAGCAGTTTTTTACCTCCAAAAAATGGTGTAATAATGGCAAAAAGTATATTTTCCCCATTTTTACCAAGTTCAGTAGAAATGTATTTTCCTTTTTCGGTTAAAAGTGGTTTGCATTGCCCAAAGGAACTTTTACCAACTGCATCAAAAATAAATTCATATTTATCGGATGTTTTAGTAAAATCCTGTGTTTGGTAATCAATAATCTTTTCTGCTCCTAACGATTTTACTAATTCTATGTTTTTGGTGTTACAAACTGCTGTAACCTTTGCTCCAAAATGTTTTAAAATTTGCACAGCAGCCGAACCAATTGCACCCGTTGCTCCATAAACCAAAACCTGTTGACCATGTTCCACTTTTGCTGCCCTTATATCTACCAAAGCATAATGTCCGCCTTCGGTTAGTGAAGCAGCATCTTCAAAACTTAAATTTTCGGGCATAAGTGTTATTGCCTCCGTTTCGGCAATAGTTAAAAACTCAGCATGTCCGCCAAAGGTTTTGTCGTTAAATCCAAACACTTTATCACCTTTTTTAAAAGTGGTTACTTGTTGTCCAATTTCTTCAATTACACCAGCAAATTCGCAGCCTAATATTTGTAATTTTGGCCTAAAAAGACCACTCCAAAAACGAGAAACAAAATACTCTGCACTTCTAAAACCAGCATCTGTTCGGTTTACTGTTGATGCATAAACTTTTACCAAAACCTCATTGTTTTTTGGAGTTGGGGTTGGCACTTCTGTTAATTGCGCTACTTCAGGTGGTCCGTATTTGGTGTAAATAATTGCTTTCATGTTTTGTGTTATTTAGTTGGTTAAATTGATGTGTTGGTGAACAAAAACAATTTACAAACGATGTTATTTATTCATTCCAAACTTAATAAACTAAAATATCAAATAGAAATATTTATCCTCTTTTGGTTTTATTCTGAAATGAACGGTAGATTTAAGAAATAATTTGTGCTGTAAAACGATATTGTGATTAGAGTTATAAAACTTTTTGTATTGTTTTTTATAGTGTTGTTTCGCTTCCACGAGGCTAATATAGACTCTGATTTTGCCCACAGAAATTTCGAGGAGCTTTCCAACAAATATATTTTGTTCCCTAGCGCATAGGAAAGGAATTTCACTTGTCGATTATGTTCCCTAGAATGTAGGGTGTGAATTTCGCAAAATTTCTTTAGGCTTTAAGTTTTGTAACAAGCATGTAGCCAAAGGAGCATTAATTAATTCCACCAACCAAATGTTGGCGGAGGTTAATTTGGGTAATAAATAATGTTTGTATAAATAATTATTTTTTTCTCAATATAACTTTCAATGCTTTTTCTACAATTGCATTGGCTGTTAAACCATATTTTTCCATTAATTGGTCAGGAGTACCACTTTCGCCAAAGCTATCGTTAACCGCTACCATTTCTACCGGAGTTGGATTTTCCATTGACAATAATTGACAAATGCTATCACCTAATCCACCATTCATTTGGTGTTCTTCAGCAGTAACTACGCAACCAGTTTTAGCCACACTAGCTAATATTGCAGTTGTATCTAAAGGTTTAATGGTATGAATATTTATAATTTCTGCATTGATACCTTTCTCTGCTAAAATATGTCCTGCTTCAATGGCTTTCCAAACCAAATGACCCGTTGCAAATATACTTACATCTGTTCCTTCGTTCAGCATTAAAGCTTTTCCTATTTCAAAATTTTGGTCAACAGGAGTAAAGTTAGGAACAGCAGGGCGACCAAAACGTAAGTAAACTGGTCCTTCGTAATCGGCAATGGCAATGGTTGCGGCCTTGGTTTGGTTAAAATCGCAAGGATTTATAACTACCATATTTGGCAACATTTTCATTAAACCAATATCTTCTAAAATTTGATGTGTTGCACCATCTTCTCCTAAAGTTAAACCTGCGTGTGAGGCACAAATTTTTACGTTTTTGTTTGAATATGCTACCGATTGACGAATTTGATCGTAAACCCTACCTGTTGAAAAATTAGCAAAAGTACCAGTAAATGGAATGTGACCACCAATGGTTAAACCTGCTGCTACTCCTATCATGTTTGCTTCCGCAATTCCCATTTGAAAAAACCTATTAGGATAATCTTTTATAAAAGCATCCATTTTTAAAGAACCAATTAAGTCGGCACAAAGTGCAACTACACGTTCGTTTTTTTTACCTAGTTCGTGTAATCCTTCTCCAAATCCGCTTCTTGTATCTTTAGTGTTTTGTATTTCAAATGTTTTCATTATGTATAATTATTGAGATGAGCATGTATAAATTGTTTTGCAAAATAATCATTGCTAGGCAAAATATTAGTAAATTTATTTGCCACTATTATACACACATAAACCCAAAATACACATTAGAAAATCTATTACGAGTCAAATCTACTTCAAATCAGTGTTTCCTTAAATTTTAAAAACGTAGCGCTGCTATGATTTTAAAATTTAAGGAACTGATTTATTGTATATTTAACTCTCATAACGAAGTTCTAATGCGTATTCTGGGTTAGGCATAAAAAAACTGCTCCTATAAAGAAGCAGTTTTTGAAAAAATATAATTGAAAAAATTAGTTTTGGCAAACAATTACTACTTTTGTAGAACCAGTTGCATCGTTTGAAACAGCAGTAAATTTAGCCAATCCTTTAACTCCTAAAGCAGTTTGAAAAGCAAACACAGAACCAACTGTCATTTGAGTTATTTTATCGGCAGCACCAGTTACAAAATCAATTCCTACAAATGTGTCATCAATTTTGGTATTGTTTTTTATGTTGTCAAATTCGGCAGCAGTTAAAGAAGTGTTTTTAAATTTGGTACGGTTTTGTTTAGGCCACATGTTTATTTCGCCTTTCCAAATATCATTAGCACCATTTGTATTGCTTGGTGCTTCAAAAGCATTTTTATCTGTGTTTCCATAATAATAAACAAAATCAATATCACCTGAATTGTCTTTGGCTGTACCTGTTAATCCAGCAGTATAAGTAGCAAAGTTATTAGCTAAGCCTAAAAATTTAACTTGAATTGCAGTGTTGTTTTGTGCACCTAATTCTATTTCGTTCGATGACATGATTTTATTGTCTGCCTTAATATCATAAGTAATTTCAGCAGATTTAGTTAAACCTGCATTGTCTTTAGCAGTAAAAACCAAAGTCATTTTTTTACCAAAAGGAATCATTAATTGACTAACTAAAATGTTAATAGGTGAAGTTTCTGTAAAACCAGCTTTTTCATTTGCATCTACAGTTTCAAAACTTCCAGGTGCAACCGTTACACCATCAACTTTCACATCAACTTTCATACTTTCAATAGTGCTTCCTGCTGAAGGAGTTACTTTTAGAGTCATCCAAGTAGCAGTGAAAAAATTAGTTGTGTCAACTAAACCAGTTCCAGTACTGTCTGTAAGTGTTACTGTTGGTCCAGTAACTGCGGGAGTTGTAGTAGTTGCGTCTTTACTACACGAGGTAAAAGTGAATGAAATTGCTATTGCAGCAACCATTGTGTAAATTGTTTTTTTCATGTTTGTTTATAAAATTAATGATTCAAAAGTATAAAAAAAATGGAATAAACAAATGTTTTTAAGAAATAATTTATTGTTAATTGAAATATTAGTTTAGGGTTATGTTAGTCGCTTGTCCCGAACTTATTTTAAATTCTCTAATAAATGTATTGTTACTTCTGGTGGCACCTTTACCTCTGTAAATTAATTTATAATCACCAGGTTGAATAATAATATTGTGTCGTTGAAAATCAACTGGAAGTTTGTGAACCCAAATTAGTTCACCTCTAATTAGTTGATAAATATCGGCATAGAAATTCTGAATTGGATAAGTAATATTCAATTTTCCTGGTTGAGGAATTTGAATAGTTGTAACCATGTTTTGATCTACAGCTGCATCTTTAAAAAACTGTCGAGGCAAAGTCAATACTTCTAAATCGTATTTACCAATTAAATATTTTTCTTTGATATTGGCATTTTGAACATGCAGTGTTTTATTTTGATTACTTGGTCTAACTATAAATTTTAGGTTGTCGTAATTGGTTACACCTTCTATTTTTACCAAAAGCTCTCCTTGTGCAGCATCTACTCCTATTACTGTGTGTTTGCCTGCTGTTACAGCAATATTATTTTTAATAATTGGAGGAATGGTATGCACTACCATTTTGTATTTATACAAAGGATCTAATAAAATAGTATCAGGATTTCCTTTTTCGTTAATGGTATGCATGTAATTATAAACCATTTGATTGTGCTCTGTTTCATAAAAAGTCATATTTACATTGCTCTCAGTTGGTCGGCTATAAATATCTAATAAATTAACTTGTGCTGTAGTGTTATTCAAAGCTTGAGAAACCACCATGTTTAACACAGTTGTAAATTGTTCTTCGGTATTTGCATCGTAATATCGGCCTACACATTCAAATGCTTTTTGAAAATCTGTGGTACTGCCCAAACCAATAATAAAAGGTTTTAAAACCACTCCTTTGCTTTGTAATGCTTCCGAAATGGCACATGGGTCGCCTTGACATTCTTCTATTCCATCGGTAATTAATATAATAACATTTCGAGTGTTTGGTTCCAAAGGAAAATCATAAGCGGCTTGCTGCAAAGAGTATGCAATTAAAGTAGTTCCTTTTGGTGAAATAGATTGAATTCGTTTCTTTATATCGTTATGGTTATTTATTCTAAACGGTACTTCCAAACGTGTGTCTTTACAATCGCGTTTAGCTGGTGGCGAAGTATGTCCGTATACTCGTAAAGCCAATTCTACATTTTTTGCACCTTGCAAACTATCTACAATATTTGATAACAATCGTTTAGCAATATTTATCCTCGAATCGCGTTCCATGCGCGCAAACATGCTTCCACTTGCATCTAACAAAAATAAAATTCGGGTTTTTGCAGGTCTATAAACTTGTTGTGCTGAAATAAAATTATGAGTTGTATTGAATAAAAAAATAGCTACTAATAATAATAGCCATTTTTTGTTTAAATTATTTTTGTTTGAATTTTCCAATATGTTTCTTTTAGTAAATAACGTAAAAGTATAAAATTTAGTAATCGCCTAAAGTTTCTGGCAATTGACCTAAAGCATTTTCAAGTTCAGCATCGTTTGGCGAAACACCGTGCCATTTGTGACTTCCCATCATAAAATCAACAGGGTAACCCATTTCGGTTTTCATCATAATAAATATTGGTTTTCCCTGTCCACAAAGTATTTTAGCATCGGCCATTGTACTTAAAATACTTTCAAAATTATGACCATCCATGTGTAAAACTTTCCAACCAAAAGCTTTCATTTTATCTTCAATATTAGCACCAATTCCCATTACTTTTTGGGTGCTTCCATCTATTTGTTGGCCATTAAAATCAATGGTTACAATTAAATTATCAATTTTTTGGTGAGCAGCAAACATAAATGCTTCCCAATTCTGACCTTCTTCTATTTCACCATCGCCCATTAAAGCATAAACTATGTGGTTATCGCCATTTAGTTTTTTTGCCAATGCAGCACCCGCAGCAACTGAAATTCCTTGGCCTAACGAACCACTAGCCATTCGAATTCCAGGTAAATGTTCAGCAGTGGCCGGGTGACCTTGTAAACGGCTATTTAATTTTCTGAAAGTACTTAATTCGCTTACTTCAAAATATCCCGAACGGGCCAAAGCACTATAAAAAATGGGTGAAATATGTCCGTTCGATAAAAAGAATACATCTTCTTCAGTAGCATTCATATCAAAGCTAGGTTTGTGTTTCATTACTTTAAAATACATTGCTGCAAAAAAATCGGCACAACCAATAGAACCACCAGGATGTCCTGATTTAACTGCGTGTACCATGCGCAATACGTCTCTGCGCATTTGACTTGAAATAGATTGTAGTTCAGCTATATTTGTCATTTTCTTGATTGAGATTTTATTTTTATTATAAATGCGAATGTAATTAAGGCTTTTGGTTTAGCCATAAAATTGTTCAAACAATTATACCCATGTTTTACCATTTTGTAAAATAAACAATAAAAAGTGAGTTGTTATAGCGTGTAAACCAATTTTAAATTACCTGAGTTTTTTACTATTTCTAGGTTTGGGCTATTGTTTTGCAATCCTAAAATAATATTTTCTGGAAGTTTTTCAGTATAATATTTCGCAAAACTTATTTTATTAAAAACAAAAGAATGTGGCTCCGTTTCACTGTGAACTTTAAAACCTAACTTTAAATATGCATTTCCATCGCTCCAATCCTTGTCAATATAAGTCATAATATCGCCAGGTTGCAAATCGGTAATAAATGCCTTCAATAATTTACTTAAACCACCAATAACCGAAACATTTTTTTTACAGCAAAAACTAATCAATTCAAACGAACGTTTGTTAGCATCCAGCCTGTTCATTTTTCTACCTTTGCTAAATGTCGCAATAGCAGTTACCTCATGCTGATAAAACAATGCATATTTAAAATAGGCAGTTTTATAACCTAACAAATGGTTTTGATTTAAAAAAGCTTCAGCCTGTAGTTTGTTTACTCTGTTAACTTCACATTTCCGGGCAAACTCCCTTTTATTCACACCAATTTTTGAACTAATAATTGATAAAATAATTTCTTTTTTATTAAACCAATCATTTAACCAAAAAGAAAATGTTTTGTTGTTAAACGAAACAAATAATTTACACGATGAAACATTTATTTCAAATGTTTTATTTGGAAAATGCTCGTTTAAAGTGAATAAAATGGATTCTTTTAAGTTCAAAAACTTATATTTTTTTGCAAAATTAAAGAAATAATTGAATACAAATATTTTGGCACGTATTTGGCTAAAATGATTTTTAATTTATTCAAACCAAAGGACAGTTTCAAACACTTATTATTGTTCCTTTAAAAATAAGCACTATAAATGGTAGAAGTGAAAGCATCAAAAAAATACATTGTCAATACTTCTTGGATATTAATTGAAAAATTATCAAGAATTGTTTCAGGAGTATTGGTAGGAATTTTAGTAGCACGATATTTAGGTCCTGAACAGTTTGGAATGATTAGTTATGCATTAAGTGTGGTTGCAGTTTTCTCTGTTTTTTCTTCGTTAGGAATGGATAGCATTATTGTAAGAGAATTAATCACAAGAAATGAAAACAAAAATGAGATTCTTGGAACAAGCTTCTATTTACGTTTAATAGGTGCAATTGCAGTGGTAGCAGTAGCTACTTTTTATTCATCAATTAGAGATGATGCACAAAATACTTATATTGTTTTTATAGTCAGTTTATCGGTAGTAATACAGGCTTTTACTGTTGTTGATTTTTATTTTCAATCGCAAGTTTTAGGAAAATATACAGCAATCAATCAAGTAATCACTTTGGTGCTATCATCAATAGTAAAATTATTTTTGATTTATTTCAATAAACCTGTTGAATATTTTGCTTCCATGGTAATTTTAGAAGCAGCACTTACTTTAATTAATCAGTTTTGGTTTTATAAAAAAAGTGGTCAACAAATTAATAAATGGACTTTTTCATGGTTAGAAGCCAAAATACTTTTGGGTCATTCTTGGCCAATTATTGTTTCAGGATTTGTAATGATGGTTTACCAAAAAATGGATCAAATACTAATAAAAAGGTTTTTGGACTTGAATGTTTTAGGAAATTATGCAGCAGCAGCAAGAATTAGTGAAGCTTCGTTTTTTATCCCTATGGCAGTTTGTGCTGCCATTCTTCCAGGAATTATTAACAATAGAGATAATAAGGAATTACAGCATAAACGATTAAAACAACTTTATTCATTAATGATTTGGGGTGCTTTGTTTATTTGTGCTGGAGGTTTGTTGTTTGGCGATTTTGTTATTACATTTTTATATAAGGAAAAATATGATTTAGCGCCAGGTATTTTCAAAATCCTTATTTTTAATCTAATTCCTGTTTTTTATGGTACAGCTTGGGGAATGTGGATGGTAGCTGAAAACAAGCAACGATATTTAATATTCTTTCAGTTTTTATCAATGGGAATTGCTTTGTTTTTAAACCTAAAACTGATACCAATTTATGGTGTTCAAGGTGCTGCTTATTCGCTTATTATTACCCAATTTGTTGGAATTTTTAGTGCTCTAACATTTTATAAACCAGCTTTATCGTGGATGCTTTTTATAAAATCATTGAATCCTAAAAACTTGTTTGATATATTTAAATATTTAAAAAACTAGTTTATACAACCAAAAATCTTTTGACCAATTTTTGTGCTTCGAACCACCATAAAAGGAGCTATAGTTATTAAGAAAAAGGTATAAAAACCCCCATAAATTTTCGCCATTTTTCGCCATTTCATATCGTATGTTTGTAACAATAAAAAGTGCCAAGTAATACTTTTAAATATATTGGATTTATGTTTTTTGATTGCTTTATTTATGATTGCTTTTTCCCATCCGTAAAAATTTTGCGCGTGCAATAATAAATTAGGAATTGACTGTAAATAAATACTCGACCAATATTTGCGCCATCCAGCTGAATCGCCTGCTCCCAATATAATTAATGGTTCACCAATTATTAAAACCGGAAGCTTTGCACAAGCAGTAAGTGACATTGCCATAGGCGATAAATTACCTGAATTACTGTATTGTGAAACAAACTCATTTCTTATTTCTTCACGTTTTAAAATTAAACAAATTCCTGTTAGTAAATGAACATCTTCAATGTGCTTTAAAACATCTTGACCGTTTGGTAAATATACATTTTCGTTTCGCTCAAACATGTTTTCATTTAAAACTTCATGAGTATCTAAAATAATGGATTTGTAATTTAAAATAGCCGCTCCTATTGGTAATGGAGTGTTTTTAATAAAACCTATAATTTTACTTACACTGGTCTCATTTACTAAATCATCATCGTCAGGCACAAACCAAAGATATTCGCCTTTACAGCTATCGGCAAGCGATCTAAAGTTAAAGTCGGGTCCTTTATTTGTTTCGTGTTTTACGTATGTAATTGGTAGTTTATTTTCAAATGATTTTACTACATTTGGGGTATCGTCATTAGAACAGTTATCAGAAACTACCACTTCCCAATCTCCTTTTTCTAAGTTTAATTGATTAGCAAGTGTAGTTAGAATATGTTTTAAACGAAGTGGTCGTTTATATGTTGGAATACCAATAGAAAGAAAAGGCTTCATTTAAAAAAGTTTAAGTCCTGCTTTATTTCTTAAAAACTCTTGACTTCCCGCAACGCTTATATAAATATCAGGGATGGCAATTCGTTTTACCATTGGAATTTGTTGTATTTTTCCTTCTTCTCTTAAATCGTTAAGTGCTTCCAAAACAACTGAACCAAATCCACCACTTTTTTGATGTTCTTCTACGGTAAAAATATTGCTATATGAATTTGCAATAGTTTGCAATAATTCTTTATCGAAAGGTTTAATAAAAGGAAAACTATAAAGCCCAAATTTACTGTCCTGTAATTCTTTTTTCATGGCAAAAACAATGGATCCCATTGATAAAACAGCAGTATCCTCACCTTTTTTTACGCAAATACCTTTTCCCCATTTTAAATCAATTTCTGAATCATGAACATTTGGTTCACCCGCTTTTCCTAATCGCAAATAACCAGGAGTATTTGTATTACAAAACATACTTGTAATTGCCTTGGCTTCAATAGGGTCGGAAGGAGCGCAAACAGTAAGATTTGGTAAAACTCTGAGTGTTCCAATGTCTTCGGTAGCGTGGTGCGATGGTCCAAGAGGCCCATAAGCGTAACCACCTCCTACTGAAATAATTTTTACATTTAAATTATGGTAACAAACATCGTAACGAATTTGCTCAAAACAACGCATGGTAGGGAAGTTACCAATTGAATATGTAAAAACGTTATATCCTTCTTTGGCCAAACCTGCCGCAATTCCTGTCATGTTTTGTTCTGCAACACCAGCGTTTAAAAACCTTTCAGGATATGCTAATGCAAATGGTTCAACTACTGAATATCCCAAATCGCCTACAATCAAAAATATTTTATCGTTAGTTTTTGCTTCTTCTACTAACTGTTGTATAAATGCTGTTCTCATTATAATGCTTCTATTTGTTTTACTCCTGCTTCATATTGTTCCAATGATGGCGATTTGTAATGCCAAAGCAATTGATTTTCCATAAAATCAACCCCTTTTCCTTTAATAGTGTGGGCAATGATTACAGTTGGTAACGTATTATTTATCCAAGCTTTTTTAAAGGCTTGCAGTAATTCTTCGTGGTTATGTCCATTTACTTCTATCACATTCCAATTAAATGCGTCAAATTTTTTATTAAGAGAATGAAGATTTAGTACCTCATTTACTGTTCCAAAACTTTGAATTTGATTATAATCTACTACTAAAATCAAATTGTTTAATTGGTGGTGAGGTGCAAACAAAATGGCTTCCCAATTTGATCCTTCGTCTAGCTCTCCATCACTCACTAACACCACTGTTTTCCAATTTTCTTTTTTTCTTTTTGCGGCTAAAGCCAATCCACAGCCAAACGATAAAGCATGTCCTAAACTTCCTGTTGATAGCTCCACTCCAGGAACTTTATGGCTAGTATGTGACAATAAAATACTGTCATCTTTGGCATATTCAGTTAGTAATTGTTTGTCGAAAAAACCTTTAAGAGCAAGTGTAGTATAAAGCGAAGTGCAAGCATGTCCTTTTGATAAAATAAAACGATCACGTTCATTCCAATTGGCTTGTTTTGGGTCTATATTTAAAACGCCATTGTATAAAACACTCAATATATCGGCCATTGAAAACGCGCCACCTATGTGCGATGCTTTTGCTTCGTATACAAGTTTTAAAGTTGCTAATCTTATTTGTTTGCTAAAAGCTATTATGTCTACCATTTAATTTTTTTACTTAGTAAATGTTTCAATTTGCTTGGCATGCGATTGTGTATGAAGGAAAATATAATTGGTTTGAGTAGTAAGCTCATCTACTTTTTCAAAAGCTTGTAATTTATTGTTATCAATTACAAAACATGTATAACCAAGGTTGTTTAGAAAATCGATAATATCATTAGGATGATAATTGAATTTAGAAGTCCATTTGCGCAGCATTTCGGTAAATATAATTGGCAAATCTCTTTTTATAGTTTCTATTCCACCTTTAAAAGCTAATAATTCTGCCCCTTCTACATCACATTTTATAAAATCAACTTTACTAGTTAAATGTTGTGAAACTTCATCCATTTTTTTCACATTACATTTCAATGTTTCAATATTATTATTTGCAGAAACATTGGCTAAGCTTGCATTTACCGAAAGGGAAGGGTCAAAATAAAAATCAAAACTGCCATTTTCATCTCCCAAACCATAGTTAAGGGTAGCAATATTGTTCATTTTGTTTAGTTCAACATTTTGGTTTAACTTTTCAAAAGTTGTAGGAATTGGTTCAAATGAAAACACTTTTCCCGAAGTTAGTTTTTGTGCAACATGTAAAGCATACCAACCAAAATTTCCGCCAATATCAAAAACATTAAAATGAGGTTCCATCAATCTTTGCTGCATTTGAAGTTCTTCAATTTCATAACTTCCAAAATTCAAAGTGTCGAACGGAGCTAAACGCTTGTCGTTTTGTTCACAAATAAATTGAATATTGGAATCTCTAAAAGTCATTACTACTTTTTGGTCAGTAATGTTTATTTCTGAAATATTTGTATTGGAAAGAAATTGGGCATAGCCAAACAAATGAGCATGTTCAGCATACATTTCATCAATATATTCCCACTTGTTAATAGCGCCACTTTCAAAACGCTTTTTTATATCTTGTAATTTCATTGGTAACTTGTTATTGTTCTGTAAAACCCTTCTTCTATACTTGTTGTTGCTTGCCAACCTAACGCACCAATTTTACTAGCATCTGGACAATTACGCTGAACAGCACTTGGGATATAATTAGCATTGGTTTGTTGTTGTTTTATTACGCGCAATTTTTTTTCTGGAAATAAGGTTACTAGTTTTTCTGCTAAATTTATAATACTTATTTCTCCATTTGGGTTGCCAACATTATAAGCTTCGCCATTTTCACCAGCTAATAATACTTTAAAAAATCCGAGTGTTGCATCGGACGAGTAACAAAAAGCTCTCATTGCTAAACCATCACTTTTCATTTCTATGTTTTCATTTTGCACAATGTTTGCTATAAAATCAGCATAAACTCTCCCATCATTTAATTCCATTCCTGGTCCATAAGTATGAAAAGGGCGAACTATTTTTACAGGAACTTTATATTGGTGCAAATAGCTTACACACATATTTTCGCCCATTCGCTTGCTTTCTGCATAGCATGCACGCACGTTTGTAGGGTCTATATAACCGTAATCGTTTTCTTTAGTTGGTATTTTACTTGAATCTATTATTCCATAAACTTCACTTGTACTAAAAAACAAAAACGATTTTACTTGTTTTTGCAAAGCAAGGTCTAATAAACTTTTTGTGCCAATAACATTTGCGCTTAAAGTTCCTACTGGATCTACTCCATAATATTTGGGACTAGCTTGGCTTGCTGCATGAACGATATAATCAATTTTTTCGTCAAATATGATGGGTAAACAAACATCTTGTTCAAGAATTTTTAAGTCACTTCTTTCTAATAAATTCCCAAACTTAGCTGTTGCTTTTTTTGCATTGCGAACTAGCGCCAAAATGTTTATTTCAAGTTTTTTTGAATCGTTTAAATACAATAAAGTATACAACATATATGAAGGTAAAAAACCGTTGGCACCAGTAATTAAAACAGTGGTTCCTTTTAGTTTTTCCCAATCATTATATTTACTTACAATTGATTCAATGTCAGTTGCTATAATTGGGTGTACAGATTTTATAAACGAGTTCACTTTATTTTAAAATTGTATGTAAAGTTTCCACCATATAATCTACCATTTCATCATTTATCATTGGCGTTACTCCAACCCAAAAAGTATGGTGTAAAATGGTATCTGTATTTGTCATATCACCAGAAACTCTATACGGATATTTACTAAAATACGGTTGCTTTCTAATATCTCCGGCAAATAATAGGCGAGTACCTATTTTAGCTTCAGTAAGTTTTTCAACTACATCGTTTCTATTCAAACCACTATCAGGTTTTAAAGTAATTAAAAAACCAAACCATGAAGGATTTGCATTTTCGCTAAATTCAGGTAGAATAATTTTATTGCTTAGTGAAAGTAAACCTTGTTTTAAACGGTTGAAATTATGTTTGCGTTTAGCAACAAATCCGGGTAATTTTTTTATTTGAGCCAAACCTAAAGCGGCTTGCATGTCAGTTATTTTTAAATTATAGCCCAATCTTGAATAAATATATTTATGGTCATAACCATAAGGCAGGTCGCCTAATTGCCATTCAAATCTTTTTGCGCAAGTATTATCACAACCTGAAGCGCACCAACAATCGCGACCCCAATCTCTAAACGACTCAATAATTTTCAATAATTTACTGTTATTAGTAAATACAGCTCCACCTTCACCTGTTGTAATATGATGTGCGGGATAAAAACTTAAAGTTCCCATGTCGCCAAAAGTACCAACATGATTGCCATTTACAGTTGCTCCAAGAGCATCACAGCAATCTTCAATAATCCATAAATTATGTTTGCGAGCAATGGCTTGAATGGCTTCTACATTAAATGGATTACCTAAAGTATGTGCTACCATAATAACTTTTGTTTTAGGAGTAATAGCGGCTTCTATTTTTGAAATATCAATATTATAACTTGGTATTTCAACGTCAACAAAAACAGGAATAACACCATATAAAACTGCTGGATTTATTGTAGTAGGAAAAGAAACTGCTACAGAAATCATTTCATCGCCAGGTTTCAAAGCTCTTTCACCAAGTTCTTCGGCTGTTAGCGTTGCAAATGCGAGTAAATTAGCCGATGAGCCAGAGTTTACTGTTAAAACTTTTTTGCAACCAATAAATTTTGCCAGTTCCTTTTCAAATGTTTCATTGAATCTTCCTGTAGTAAACCAACCATCTAATGCGGAATCAGTAATATATTTTAGTTCTTCGGCATCAACTACTTTTCCACTAACAGGAACGGTACTTTCACCTTTAATAAATGGTTTAGGCACATTTTTTTCCTCGTGGTATTGAGTAATTAAATCGAATATTTGTTTTTTTAAATCTTCTGCTTTTTGAGTCATTTTTTATTGTTTTTTATGCTAATTGCATATATGCTTTAAGTTGGTTTACGCGTTTAACGTAAACATTATTTTCTTTTTCTAACTCATCCGAATAACCGTCAATAGTAAATTGCAAGGTTTGTTCAAAGTTAAGTAACGGTTTCCAATTAAGTTGAGTAGTTGCTTTTGTAATGTCAAGTTTTAAAAAGGAAGCTTCGTGAAAATTGGGTTGAGTGTAGTTTATTTTTACTGATTTATAAACAGGATTTTCCTGAATTGTATTTATTAAATCGCCTACAGTTTTATGAGTATTTGAAAGAGGGCCAAAATTCCAACCACCTTGTAAAGTTTTACCTTGTTTTAGTAATTCGGCAGCAAGTGTAATGTATCCAAATAGTGGCTCTAAAACAAATTGCCAGGGTCTAGTAGCATGAGGGTTTCGAATATTTAACGTTTCGTTTTTTTGAAATGCTTTAAAAAAATCTGGAACAATTCTGTTTTCTGCCCAATCACCGCCACCAATCACATTTCCCGCTCTAGCTGTTGCCACTAAGCAACTATTTTTATCAGAAAAAAACGACTGAATATACGATGTTGTAATTAGTTCTGAACAACCTTTAGATGCACTATAAGGGTCTTTTCCGCCCATTGCCTCATTTTCTCTGTAACCCCAAATCCATTCTTTATTGTCATAACACTTGTCACTAGTTACATTTATAGCCACTTTTACGCTTTCACATTGTTTAACTGCTTCCAATAAATTTACAGTTCCCATTATGTTTACATCAAAAGTTTCAACGGGATTAAGGTATGATTCTAAAACTAAAGGTTGTGCTGCTAAATGAAAAACGATTTCAGGTTCAATTTCTCGGAAAGTTTTTAGCAGTTTTTCTTTGTCACGAATATCAGCATAAACTTGTTTGTATTTAGACTCAAGATTACATGTAACAAAATTATCTTGTTTGCTTAATGGCTCTAAAGCATAACCATATACTTCGGCACCAAGTTCAAGTAAAGTTATGCTTAACCACGATCCTTTAAAACCAGTGTTACCAGTGACAAGTACTTTTTTTCCTTTATAGGTTTGTGCTATTGCTAAATTAAACATGTTTTTTTATTTCCAAAGTTTCCATTCAGCATTACCTGAGCTCCACATTTCATTTAAATCTGTTTTGTCTTTCAGCGTATCCATAGGTTTCCAAAATCCAAAATGCTTAAATGCGTTTAATTCTCCTTGTTGAGCAAGTGTTTCAAGCGGTTCTCGTTCCCAAGTTGTTTGATCGTCTTTTAATAAGTCAAAAACGGATGGTTCTAAAACAAAAAAACCTGCGTTTATCCAAGCGCCATCACCTTTTGGTTTTTCTGTAAAACTTGATACTTTATTATTTTCGTTCATGTTTAATAATCCAAACCTGCCACTTGGCTGAACGCTTGTAAGTGTTGCCTTTTTACCATTTTTTTTGTGAAAATCAAGTAGTTCAGCTATATTTACGTTGCCCACTCCATCGCCATAAGTTAACATAAAAGGTTCGTTTCCTATGTATTGTTGAATCCGTTTTATTCTACCACCAGTCATTGAATTTACTCCAGTATCAGCTATGGTAACTTTCCATTGCTCGGATTCGGAATTATGAAAATCGATTGAATTGTTGGCAAGATTTACAGTAACTGAGGAATGGTGTAAAAAATAATTGCAAAAATATTCTTTAATTACATATCCTTTGTAACCAGCACATATAACAAACTCATTAAAACCATAGCTCGAATATAATTTCATGATATGCCATAAAATTGGCTTTCCTCCAATTTCAACCATTGGTTTTGGTTTAGTATCTGTTTCTTCGCTTAAACGTGTGCCTAAACCACCTGCTAAAATTACTACTTTCATATTTATAGGGTTCAATTATACAAAAAGTTTCAAGTAAAAACAATAATTCATCAATTGATTTCACAATTAGAAATGAATTTTAAGGAGCATCATTGTTATTTAAATTTATTAGTAAAACTTGCCATCAGTAAAGTATTACTAAAAGCACTTTTACAGTAGGTATTTTTTACGAGTTTACCAAAGAAAAATCGAAGGTAATAAACAGAATAAATATCTTATAATTTAAATATAAAAACAACAGTTACAATTATACTTTTAGTTGTTTTTTTAAAATAACTATTGAACAAATAAACTCTACATTATTTGCTACCAAAGAAGATTATATTTTTGGTATTGTTACATTAAATCCTTTTTGTATAATTTCAGCATATTTAGACAAAGACTGCAAAGCAAATTGGAAAGGCAATGATGTAATTTTAAATTGGAAAACAGCAAGTGAAACAATTAACAGTTATTTTATTATAGAAAAAGTAATTGAAAATGAATGGAAAAACATTGGAAAAGTAATAGGAAATGGCAATTCGACAATGGTAAATAACTATTCATTTGTGGATGTTAATTCACAAAAAAACAAAGAACAAAATAAAACCAATTATTACCAATTGAAGCAAGTAGATTTCAATGCATATTTTGTTTACTCAGAAATAATAACACTTGAACCACAAACTATAAAAAACAGTATTTCAATTTCACCAATTCCAATGCAAAATGAGTTAAATATAAGCACAGAAAGCAACGAAATAATCGAAACTGTTTCGGTGTATGATATAAATGGAAAGTTGGTTTTACAAGCTAATAACGAAGAAAACATTGATGTTTCAAAACTAATAAATGGAGTTTATACCATAAAAGTTATAACCGACAAACAAGTTTTTTCAACTAAAATTGTAAAATAACTAGTTAGATTGGTTGATTAGGTTTAAAGGTTAATAGCGTTTGGAATATCAATTTACTTGTTTACTCCAAACACTATTTTTTTGTATTAACTAAAACCTTTCAATTTCCAACCTTTTTCTCTTTAAACCCTACTTACCAATTAGTTGTTTAACTAATTTACTTTCTACATTTGAACATTTAAAGTTAATGTTCCACCTTGGTAATTTACTGTTTCAGTTTTGGTTTTAAAGCTAGGGTGAGCAAAAGTAATTACATAATTGCCATTATTTAATTTGGCCAAACCATACTTACCGTTGCTATCGGTACTGGTACTTATGCTGTTATTAATACAATTAATTTGTACATTTTCAATTGGAGTTTGAGAATCCTGAATGGTAACAGTTCCAATAATACTTAAACCAATGTTACTTTCGGAGTTAGCAGGTAGTAAATAAACCTTATAGCGAGCATAATTATCTATAAAAATATTTTTAGCAGCTTTAGCAACTTTTGTTCTTATTTCCCAAACTATATTTAGTAATTCTATGCGGTTTTGAGTACTTCCACCTCTACCGTTTTTACTCATTTCTTGATCGGTTTTGGCAGATATTAGCGCATTAAGTTTATTGTCTATTTCGTCAATATTTGATTGTTTGTAACCTGCTTCCACCAATTTTAAAGTGTTTTCTGGCTTGTTTGCCACCTTCGAAAAAACACCCATAAAAACAATCATTTTTTCGGGAGCTTTACGTGCTATATCATAGTTATCAAATCCAAATTCGTTCCAAACAGTTGGTTTATTAGGAAATGCTTTTTCTATAAAGTACTTAGCTGATTGAAAATGAGCTCTACAATCTTCCATTTTTTCCTCTACAATTTCAGTTAAACCTATTTGAGAATCTAGTGTTAACTCGTCAGACGGAGCAGCAAAAGCATTGTTTATGGCTGTTTCCCATTGCGTTGCAAAATTATCGGTAAAATCTGCATCAAAGTCTTTAAAAGTAGTTGCATCGTTCACAAATTCTTGCATTGTAGTACGGCTTTCTTGTAGCATCCAATCGTCTGTAATGCTAAAAGTTCTTTTGGTTTCTGTTGGTGTTATCATGGTTTATTAATTTTAAACAAATTTGACTGTTATATTTTATATTTCAAATTATTTGATTGCTTTTTTATAAACGTTTTGTTCACTTTTTATATTGCTAACTTCCACTTTTATAGTTACCTATTTATTAGTTAAAAGCATTTACCAAATAGTTATAGCTTTTTATTATAAAAACATGTTAACTACCTACCGTTTGGTTTTAGCATTTTAATATGTGATAATAACTTTATGACGGATGTTTTTAGCATGGTATCGGACTGTGTTAGCATGGTATCGGATGATGTTAACATTGCATCGGATTGTGTTAGCTTTATTACGGATGTTATTAGCATGGTGTCGGAACGTGTTAACTTTGTTTCGGAGGCTGTCAACTTTATGACGGAGGCTGTTAACTTTATGACGGACGCTCTTAACTTTATGACGGATTGTCATAACTTTGGTGTTTTTAGGTGTAAAAGGT
>Ga0247840_10002554_pt1 | contig 32301 bp, 19 predicted proteins | sample LaCruzMarch2015__FD_192404 | JGI IMG/M metagenome (GOLD analysis project Ga0247840, IMG submission 192404) | Freshwater microbial communities from meromictic Lake La Cruz, Castile-La Mancha, Spain - LaCruzMarch2015_17m | ecosystem: Environmental > Aquatic > Freshwater > Lake | place: Spain...
GCTCATCCCACTTGCGGTTTTGCTCGTCCCACTTGCGTGCCTGCTCCTCGCGGTCGCGGCGCAGCTCGTCGAGGACGCGGTCGAAGCGGTCATCGGTCTGCACCCGGTCGGCGAAGTGTCCGCGGGCAATCTCCAGGACGTAGCGGCGCAGCTCCGGGTCTTCCCGCAGCAGGCGCGGTAGTTCGCGTTTGATGGTCTCGACGGTGATGTCCATGAACGGCCTCGCGCGCAGGATCGCGGGCGACGGCTGCCCGCTTGTGTCGAATCATAAACTCTTTCTGGTGAAGCCGTTCTACGACAAGGAGACCGCGCGCGCTGGACTTGCGGCGCTCCGCCGGCCGGAGGCGGTGGAGATCGTCTGGACCCTTGCCGGGAAATCAGGGGTCATCGGACAGGTCAACCGGCCTTGGTTGTCACCGCATTGTTGCAATTCCGGCAACAGATCATTCGCCGTTGCGCTCTATTTCCGACTGTTTCTATCGACTAAAATGGACCCATGGCCGATACCTGCCGCGCGTAAACGACCGCGGCAGTCAAAGTCCCATCTCCCCAACCTCAACAGGAAATCGTCCATGAACACCTTATGTCGGCGACTAGGTCAGCATCACCGTCTCGCTTGAGGCGGTGAGGGGCTGAGCCTGACTTCACCGGGTCCGGTGCCGCCCGCGACACCGGCTCCTCTTCAAAGATATTCAGGAGATCACCATGTTGGAACTGAGACACTCGGCCGATCGCGGTCTTGCCGATCATGGGTGGCTGCATTCCCGGCACACCTTTTCGTTCGGCAGTTACTACGACCCGGAGCAATCCGGCTTTTCGGACTTGCTGGTGATCAACGACGATCGCGTGCGTCCGGGCCGCGGCTTCGACACCCACGGTCACTGCGACATGGAGATCATCTCCTACGTGCTCGAAGGCGCGCTGGAGCATAAGGACTCGATGGGGAACGGCTCGATCATCCGCCCCGGCGACGTTCAGGTGATGAGTGCCGGCACCGGCATCCGACACAGCGAGTTCAACGCTTCAGGCGAGGAGCCGGTGCATTTCCTGCAGATTTGGATCGTCCCGGATCGTGAAGGCGTCACACCGCGCTACCAGCAGCAGCACATCGCCGAGGCCGATAAACGGGGCCGCCTGCGCCTGATCATCGCGCCCGACGGTGCCGACGGCGCTCTGTCGGTGTATCAGGATGCGCGTGTCTACGCCGGATGCTTCAATGGCGCGGAACAACAACACTTTGCGTTGCCTGCCGACCGCTATGCCTATGTGCAGGTCGCGCGCGGTGCGCTCACCGTGAACGGCGAGCGTCTGGCGGAGGGTGACGGCGCACGCCTGCGCAATGTGCGGGAACTGGAGTTTGGCGAGGGCGACAACGCCGAAGTGCTGTTGTTCGACCTGCGTGCGCATGAGCTGCACTATCACTGAGCGGACCCCAGTTTGCTTGCGCATTCGGGTCTTAGGTGATTTCCGACAATTTGGATACCGGTCAGTGTAGGTGCGACTTTAGTCGCACCTGAGTACGAATCGGCGCGACTGAAGTCGCACCTACATGTCACCCCTACCTGTTGGTAGAATCTTTCCCGGAAATCGCCTTAAGCCGCGCCGCCCAGCGGTGCGACGGCGGATCGGGCTCACTCGACCGGCACGTCCAAGGAATCGCCGTAGGTCTCGATGCCCAGCGCCTGCGCTACGGGGATTGCCCGGGGGTCGATCATCGGCGAGATGACGATGAGCCGGTCGGCCTTGCGGTTGTGATGGCGCTCGTAGAAGCGGGCCTTGCGCTCGAAGATGTACATGCCGCTCTTGTCGATGGATGACTTCAGCTCCATGAGCAACAGCATGCCATTCTTGACAATGATGTCGATCTCCACCTGATCCGGCCGCCCGAAGACCTCGCCGGCGTCGTCGAATTCACAGACGTTGCGCACGCTGACGCCGAAGCTCGTCTCCAGAATGCCGGCCAGGGCATTGCGGAAGGCGGCCTCGGATTGCAGGCCCCAGCGGGCGCCAAGGGCGCCGATGGAGCGGTCGTGCTTCTTCGCCTGGGCCATGATTTCCTCGTGAACCCGATCGAACTCCCGGCGGGACTCTTCCCACTTTCGGTTCTGCTCGTCCCGGTTGAGCTTCTGCTCGCGGTTTTGCTCGTCCCACTTGCGGTCTTGCTCATCCCACTTGAGTCTCTGCTCGCGGTTTTGCTCGTCCCACTTGCGGTTTTGCTCCTCCCACTTGCGGTTCTGCTCGTCCCAGTTGAGCCTCTGCTCGCGGTTCTGCTCGTCCCACTTGCGGTTCTGCTCGCGCCACAGTTGGGTTTGCTCATCCCACTTGCGGGCCTGCTCCTCGCGGTCGCGGCGCAGCTCGTCGAGGACGCGGTCGAAGCGGTCATCGGTCTGCACCCGGTCGGCGAAGTGTCCGCGGGCGATCTCCAGGAGGTAGTGGCGCAGCTCCGGGTCTTCCCGCAGCAGGCGCGGGAGTTCGCGTTTGATGGTCTCGACTGTGATGTCCATGAATGGCCTCGCGCGGGAGGGTTACGGGCGACGGGTGCCCGCTTGCCCAGAATCATAAACCCTTTCTCAATTGGCCGGTGCCGCGGAGGAAAAAAGCACTCGCGACGCTAGCCGGACGAGGGCCGTCCGGATCATTCGGGAACGCCGGGCCAACGGGAGGGAGATCATCGACTTCTCCTCAGCACGTCGGTACGGGGCGCCTTAAGGATTCCACCGCCAAAGGCGGTGGCTTTTCCCTGTAACGCGTTAGTTTCTGCCCGGTGTGGTCGCGTTCTGGACCTTGTCACCGGCATTTTCAATCTTCTGACCCGCGCTTTGTACCGTATTGTCAACGGCCTGGCCGGCATTCTCTGCGGGGCCTTTCTGCTGCTCGCAACCGGGAAGCGCGACAAACAACGTACCCATCACCAACGCTGTGCTGACGATCTCAACGAATTTCATAATAACTACCTTCAGTGATACAGGATTAGGGGATGCACCGGCAACCCGTGTCGGCACAAGGTTCCCTGGGCCAAGACCGCGCGACCGTCGAGCATCGCGGGGGTGCCGCCATGCGGCCATTGTCGGTACATTGACTCAGATAGTGCGACGGTACGGATAATCTGGACCTCCGTCTGTCTTCTGGCACACACTGCCCGAACATCGGCGAGGGGGCACCTCCCGGCTTCGGTCAGAGATGTATCGCCTTCGGACGTGATAACCGGACGTAGGGGCGGGTTTCAAACCCGCCCCTACACGAAGGTCTGTCTGGATAGCAGGTGCGAACGCTATATCAGCGTGTGTCCATGCCGCCCTTGTCGATGGATGCCTTCAACTCCATGAGCAACAGCATGCCATTCGACCTCCACCACGGTCGAACGCGCCTCGGGGTTCAGGGTCGAAGAGTCAAGGATGCCGGGGGGTCGGGATAAGGTACTGTTCATTCCTGGCTTCCACATCCGCGAGAGGTACCGACGATGCGTATGGCACTCCGCTTTCTCGTTCCGCTGCTCCTGCTGTTGGGGGGCATCGCCTGGGCCACCACGCCGCTCTTGGGCGAACTGATCGCACAGTGGCTGCGTGCCGACGTGGAGATGCGGTCCCAACTGGTTTTCGAATCAATCCAGGATACGGTGATCCGCAACGCGACGGCGTCCGACAGCCGACGGATCGACGGACTCTTCCAGCGTGTCGCCCGCGACGAGCGGCTGTTGGCGGTGGGTCTGTGTTCGCCCGAGGGTCGCTTGATCCACCGTTCGGCCACTTGGCCCCTGACCTTGAAATGCCCGCCTGGAGCGGCGAATGGGGCGGCCTTCCAGGTCGAGCCGCTGAACGGCGGGACTGTCCTCAGCGCGGCCTTTGCGCTCCAGGAAGAAGGCGCCCGGATTGGCGATCTGGTGATCGTTCACGATCTCAGCTTTATCGAGCGGCGCAGTGCGAAGCTTGAGCGTTATCTGACGGTTTTTCTCGCCGGGCTCGGTCTGGTGGTCGCGGCGACGACGGTGGTCGTTGCCCGACTGGCCCGCCGCGACTGGGTGCGCGCGGTGCGCCGGGGGTTGGCGCCGACTGCGCGTGGGGGCACGGCGGATCGCAGTCTGCCCGCGGATATTGCCCCGTTGGTCCGGGAAATGCGGGAGATGCTCCGCAATCTGGACGTCCCGCGCGGGATTTCCGATGCCATCCGGGTCGAGTGGACGCCGGATACACTCAGGAGTTTGCTCAAGTCGGAGCTGCCGGGGGCCGAAGTGCTGGTGGTCTCCAACCGGGAGCCCTATATCCACAACCAGGAGGGCGCCGACATCCGGGTCCAGCGCCCGGCGAGCGGGCTGGTCACCGCCCTGGAACCCATTGTCCGCGCCTGCGGCGGAACCTGGATCGCGCACGGGAGCGGCTCGGCCGATGCCGCCACCGTCGACCGCAAGGACCATATCCAGGTCCCCCCGGAGTCGCCCGCCTACACGCTGCGCCGGGTCTGGCTCTCCGATGAGGAGCAGGATGGCTACTATTATGGCCTCGCCAATGAGGGCCTCTGGCCCTTGTGTCATATCGTTTTCGTGCGCCCCACCTTCCGCGCCGCCGATTGGGCACAGTATGTTGCGGTGAACCGTAAGTTCGCGGACGCGGTGGTGGCCGAGGCGCAATCGCCCGATCCCGTGGTGCTGGTCCAGGATTATCACTTTGCGCTGTTGCCCAAGATGGTGCGCGAACGCTTACCGGGGGCCACCGTCATCACCTTCTGGCATATCCCCTGGCCCAATCCGGAGGTCTTTGGTATCTGCCCCTGGCGGGAGGAGATTCTCCAAGGCCTCCTGGGCAGCAGCATCCTGGGATTCCACACGCAGTTGCACTGTCTGAATTTCCTGGACTCGGTCGATCGCTTGCTGGAATGCCGCATCGATCGGGAGCATGGGACAGCCCGGACCGGCGGTCGGGAAACCCTGGTACGCCCCTATCCCATCTCGATCGAATGGCCGCCGTCCGCGTTGGTCGGTCAGGCTCCGGTGCCCGAGTGCCGGGTGGCGGTGCGCCGGGGCTACGGCGTGCCGCCCGCGGCGCTGCTGGCCGTGGGGGTCGAGCGTTTCGACTACACCAAAGGGATCGTCGATCGGTTCCGCGCCGTCGAACACCTGCTCGATCGGCATCCCGAGTGGATCGGGCGCTTCAGCCTGTTGCAGATCGCCGCGCCGACTCGCAGCAAATTGCCGATCTATCGTCAAACCCAGGCCGAGGCCGAGGCGGCCGCGAACGCGATCAATGAGCGCTTCGGCCGCGGCGATTGGCGCCCCATCGTGCTGGTTGCCCGGCATCATGAGCCGGAACAGGTGTTCACGCTGTTCCGTGCCGCGGATCTCTGTCTGGTTTCCAGTCTGCACGACGGGATGAATCTGGTGGCGAAGGAGTTCGTTGCCGCCCGCGATGACGAGGACGGCGTGCTGGTGTTGAGCAGTTTCGCCGGGGTCTCGCGGGAGCTGAGCGAAGCCCTGATCGTCAATCCCTACGATCATGGTGCGATGGGCGAGGCCATTCACCGCGGACTCCTGATGGCACCCGAGCAGCGCCGCGAGCGGATGCACCTGATGCGCGCCATGGTCAGCGAGAACAATGTCTATTTCTGGGCCGGGCGGATGCTCCTGGAGGCCGCCCGCTTGCGTAAACGCCGGCATATCGAGGAGCAGATCGATCGGGTCACGGCCCCCTTCGGCCGGCGCCCGCGGGGGACTGCCTGATGTGCCCGCCGCGACCTGCACCGCCGGATAGCCGCGCCTGGTTGCGCCAGGCCGCGCTCTTTCTGGATATCGACGGGACTCTGCTCGATCTGGCTCCCACGCCCGAGGGGGTTCGGGTACCGCCCGCGCTCCCGGCGTCACTGCGTGCGCTGACACTGGGTCTGGGTGGAGCGCTGGCCTTGGTGAGCGGCCGCCCGCTGGGCGATATCGACCGGCTGTTTCCTGATCGCTTCGATGCGGCCGGGACCCATGGGGCCGAGTGGCGGCTCGGCGGCAGCAAGCAAGGGGCGGAGTTGCCCGGCACGGCAGATCTGGCCTTGGTGACGGCGATGCTACGCGACGGTCTGAACCGTCTGCCCGGTGTGCGCCTAGAGCACAAGCCCCTGGCCCTGGCCCTGCACTACCGTGCGGCCCCGCAGTGGGAGGTCGCGACCCAGGCCCTCGCGGCGCAGGCGGCGCAGACGCTCGGACCGGCGTATCGCCTTCAGGCCGGCAAGGCGGTCGTGGAGATCCTGCCGGCCGGGGCCGGCAAAGGCAGCGCCATCCGGCGTTTCATGGAGCATCCACCCTACGTCGGGCGCACCCCCGTCTTCGTCGGCGACGACCTGACGGACGAGGACGGATTCGCCGCGGTCAACGCGCTGGGCGGGCTGTCGATTCGGGTGGGCACGGGCGCCGGGAGCCAGGCCTGCTATGGACTGCCCGGCCCGGCCGAGTTACGCGACTGGCTGGTGCAGTTGGTCGCGGCGCTGCCCTGACGGCGCTTCGGTTAGGGCGCGATCCTGGGCGGCGTCGGTACGGTCGAACGCCGCACGGCGGTCTTTTTCGTTCCGGTCTGAACCGTCGGTTTACGCAATTTCGAACGGCTCGCCCCCGCCTGGTCGCGACGTGGCTTCTTGGCTTGTTTGGGCTTCAGGCTAACCGGGACCAAGGCGGGATCGGTGCCCGCAATGCCTGGTTGCCGATCGACTGGATGATCCGCTGCGCTCGATCGCTTCGCCCGCAGGATCTGCGCGCTGAGTGAGTCGGTTCCCTGCGCTAAAGGACTCATCCGGTGCACCGGCAGCGCCGGGGTCGGCACGTTCAGTTCAGCCGCGACCGCCGCGGCGGGACCGCGCAGTCCATGCACTTGCCGGACGAGCAGCGTGGGTGAGACTGCCATGAACACCAGTGCTGCCGCGAGGGTGCCATGCCTGAGCCACACCCAGGGTAAACCAAGGGCGCCGGTCGGTGCGGGTGCACCACCGGAGTCGGTCGCGGCGTGGGCCAGCGCCCGCGCTGCCTGCTTCCAGGGCTTCTGCCCCAGCCAGGCCAGCGCCTGGGCCGCCAGCAGCAGGAGTGCGATCCCGCCCAGATTGACCAGTGCGGTCGTGATCAGGGTTCGCCCGGCCTGATCGAGTGCCATCCCGGCGAGGAACGAGAGGGCCATGCCGAACAGGAAGATCGATAACGATTGCTGTCCCGCGGTGGCGATCAGGCTGGGCAGGGCCCGCGTGAGCCAGTGCTGACGGGTCCGCAGCAGGCAGACGGCCAGATACGCCAGACAGATGAAATGGAGTATGCGCAATGGCCCCAGGCGCGTCTTATCGAACCAGGGCTCCAGGGTTGCACGCAAATCGCCCCAGAAAGCGTCGGCCTGATAGATCGGCGGGTAGCCGATGGGGATGGCGATGACGACACAACCAAGCGCCAGCGCAATCAGCCAACCCCTGCTCGCAGGGGCTTTGATCCAGCCGCTGCCGAACGCGAATCCGAGAAAAAAGAGGAACTGCCAGCCGAACGGATTGAAGAACCAGGGGCGATCACCGAGCGGGTCCGCCGGGAGTTCGATGTGCAACCACCACATGGCCAGGTAGACGCCGAGCGAGGCTCCCAGGGCCGCGCCGACATGCAGCCGCGACAGCGCCCAAAACAGCGGCAGCCAGAGCAAGACCACCAGGTACATCGGCAGGATGTCGAAATAATTGGGAACATAGGTCAGGGTCACGAGACCCAGCAGGGCGGCGGGCGTGTGATCGAAGAAATAGTCCAGATTCAGGCGGCTGACATAGTCCGGCCCGGCCAGCCAGGCGTCGCCGATGACGCAGATGGCGGCCAGCGCGAAGAACAGTCCCAGGTGGGCCGCATAGATCTGCCCGCCGCGCACCAAGACCGGCGCGCTGCCGATCACGAGTCCGGCGGACCGGAAGCTGCGGCCATAGGCCAGGGCCGCGGCGAAGCCGGAGAGGAACACGAAGATCTCGGAGGCATCGCTGAGTCCGAACCGCGATGGCGTGAACAAGGACAGTCCGTTGACCGGGATGTGGTTGACGAAAATGACCAGCAGTGCCCAACCCCGAAAAAAGTCGAGCAGCAGATTGCGTCCAGGTGAGGGCAGCGTCGGCGGTGCGGTTTGGCGCACCGGATTGACGCCGCCGCCGGGTCCCAGATCCAGGGTCGCCGCGGCGGCGGGTGATTCGGGGGCCTGCGTGGTACGGCTCATGGACGGACCCTGATACAACTGGATGATCGCCGCTTAAGTGTACCCTATAGAAACCACAGGCGCGCTGTCCCTAACGCTGCCCCTTGCCCCAGGTGTCCTTGAGTCCGACGGTCAGGTTAAACACGGGGCGCTGCGCAGTGCTGTCCGGATCGGTGACGAAGTAGCCCTCGCGTTCGAACTGGAAACGCTCGCCGGGGGCGGCACCCGCAAGTGCCGGCTCCACCACGCTGTCGGTGAGCACCACGAGTGAATCATGGTTGATATCATCCAGGAAACCGGCACCGCCCGCGCCTGGTACCGGGACGCGGAACAGCCGGTCATAGAGCCGCAGCTCGGCCCGCAGTCCGTGGGCGGCGCTGACCCAGTGGATGACGCCGCCGACCTTGCGGCCCTCCGGGTTGCGGCCCAGGGTGTCGAGATCCGCGGTGGCGCGCAATTCGACGACCGTCCCCTCGGCATCCTTGATCGCCTGATCGCAGCGGATCACATAGGCGTTGCGCAGCCGGACCTCGGTGCCCGGCATCAGGCGCTTGAACCCCTTGGGCGGCTGTTCGGAAAAGTCGTTGCGGTCGATATAGATCTCGCGGTCGAAGGGCAGGGTGCGGGTACCCAGCGCGGTGTCCTTGGGGTGGTTGCCGGCCGGCAGTTGCTCCACCTGACCCGCCGGGATGTTCTCGATGACGACTTTGAGCGGGCGCAGCACCGCCATCCGCCGCGGGGCGGTGGCGTCCAGGTCCTCGCGGATGGCGCTCTCCAGCATGGCCATCTCGACCATGTTGTCCGACTTGGTGACGCCGATGCGCTCGCAGAAGGCGCGGATGGCCGCGGGTGTGTAGCCGCGACGGCGCAGCCCGGCGATGGTCGGCATCCGCGGGTCGTCCCAGCCCGTGACATGCCCCTCGGCAACCAGTTGGGTGAGCAGCCGCTTGCTCATCACCGTGTATTCCAGATTGAGTCGGGAGAACTCGATCTGCCGCGGTTTGCAGGGCACCGAGACGTTGGCGACACACCAATCGTAGAAGGGCCGATGGTCCTCGAACTCCAGGGTACAGATGGAGTGGGTGATGCACTCCAGCGCATCCGAGAGCGGATGGGTGTAGTCGTAGGTCGGATACAGACACCAGGCGGTGCCGGTCTGGTGGTGGATCACGCCGTGGCGGATGCGGTAGAGCACCGGATCGCGCAGGTTGATGTTCGGCGAAGCCATGTCGATGCGGGCGCGCAGGCTGCGGGCGCCGTCCGGGAATTCGCCGGCGCGCATGCGGGTGAAGAGATCCAGGTTCTCGTCCACCGAACGGTTGCGGAAGGGACTCTCGTGGCCGGGCTCGGTGAGGGTGCCGCGATAGGCGCGGACCTCCTCGGCACTGAGATCACAGACATAGGCCAGGCCCTTGCCGATCAGTTCGATGGCGAAGCCGTACAGTTGCTCGAAATAATCCGACGCGAAATAGAGCCGGTCGGCCCAGTCGAACCCGAGCCAGCGCACATCCGCCTGGATGGCGTCCACGAACTCCACATCCTCCTTGTTCGGGTTGGTGTCGTCGAAGCGCAGGTTGCAGGTCCCCGGATAATCCAGGGCGAGCCCGAAGTTGAGCACGATCGACTTGGCATGGCCGATATGCAGATAGCCGTTGGGCTCCGGCGGGAAGCGCGTGGCGATGCGCTGGTGGCGCCCGGCCGCCAGGTCGTCCTCGATGATCTGACGGATAAAATTGGAACGGGGCGAATCTGTGGGGTCGGTCATGGTGTTCGGGGTCGACAAGGGAAAAAACGACAGGGGAAGGCGCTAGACCGCATTCTAGCAGCCTGTCGGCAGCTACCGTCGCGCCAACAGAATCAACTGATCGCCCCGCTGCACATGCAGGCTGCGCACCCCGCCGGATTGGCGCAGGACCTTGGTCAGGTCGCGCATGCCGACGATGGGTATCCCGTTGGCCTGGCGGATCAGGTCGCCTTCGCGCAGACCGGATTGCCAGGCCGGGCTGTCGACGGTGACGGTGCCCACGGCGACCCCGGCGGGGCGTCCGGGGGCCTCGCCCAGCAGGGCACCGGCCAGGGTGGCGGCGAGCTTGTCGCCGCGGGTGAAGTCGCGGTAGGGATCGGCGATCTCGCCGGTCAGGGTCCGGGGTTTGCCGTCGCGCAGAATGTCGAGCTGCACGCGCGCGCCGACCCGCAGCAGTCCGAACTGGTTCCTGACGTCCGCCGCGCTGGTTACCGGGCGGCCATCCAGGCGCAGGATCAGATCCCCTTCGCGCAGGCCGGCCGCGGCGGCGGCCGAATCGGGTTCGATGGCCGAGATCAGCACGCCGCGGCGCTCGACCCCCATGGCATTGGCCAGGTCGGGGGTCAGGTCCTGTACGGCGACCCCGAACTGGCCGCGCCGCACTGCTCCGTGGTCCAGGATTTGGTCCATGATCGACCGGGCCATATTGATCGGGATGGCGAAGCCGATGCCGATGTTGCCGCCGCCGGGGGCCAGGATGGCGGTGTTGATTCCGACCAACTCGCCGCGCAGGTTGACCAGCGGGCCGCCGGAGTTGCCGGGGTTGATCGAGGCGTCGGTCTGGATAAAGCTCTCATAACCCTCGATTCCCAACCCGGCGCGGCCCAGCCCGCTGATGATGCCGGAGGTCACCGTCTGGCTCAGGCCGAAGGGGTTGCCGACGGCGACCACGAAATCGCCGACCTTGAGCCGGTCCGAGTCCGCCAGCGCGAGGGCGGTCAGCCCCTGGGAAGGCACGCGCAGTACCGCCACGTCCGTTTCCGGATCGGCGCCCACCAGGTCGGCTTTCAAGGTGCGGCCGTCGCCCAGGGTCACCCGGATCTCGTCCGCCTTGGCGATGACATGGTGATTGGTGAGGACCAGACCTTGTTTCGCGTCGACGATGACGCCGGAGCCCAGGCTGCTGTCCTGCCGCTCACGGTGTTGCGGGATGTCGAAAAAGTGCCGGAAGAAGGGGTCGCGCAGCAGCGGATGATCCGCTTGCTCGATGCGGGTGACGGTCGAGATGTTGACCACCGCGGGCATGGCCCGCTCCAGCATCGGGGCCAGCGTCGGCAGGGCCTGGCCGTCAACTCCCGTTGGCAGGGCGGCCTGTGCCGGGAGTCCGCAGCCAAGCAGGGCCGCGGCCAGCGCCGGGACCAGTGAGCGGGGCAGGGTTCGGTAGGTGTGCCTCATGGGTCTGGATTCCAAAATAACCATGGGGCGGATATGGCGGCGCCAGGGCTGGGAGGCAATCCGGGGATGGCATGGAGAATGGCCGACCGCTCTGAAAAAAAGAAGGCCGGGCTTGCGCCCGGCCTCCGTTCTACCCGTCAGTCAGCCCGCGCTTATGCAACAGCGCGCAGCTTCTCGGACTCGATCAGACGGTTCTGGTCGGTGCGGATTTCGACCTTGCGAGGCTTCATCGCCTCGGGTACTTCGCGCCGCAGATCGACATGCAACAGGCCATTCTCCAGCCGCGCATCCACGACCCGCACATAGTCCGCCAACTGGAACTTACGCTCGAAGCTGCGGTTGGCAATGCCGCGGTAGAGATAACGGGTTTCAGCCGTTTCCTCCTCATCGCCGCGGGCGCCGGAGACGGTCAGGATGTTCTCCTTGACCTCGATGGCCAGGTCCTTGTCGGCGAAGCCGGCCACCGCCATGGTCACGCGGTAGTCATTCTCACCGCTGACCTCGACGTTGTAGGGCGGATAGCCGCCGGGCTCGGAACGATAGGCGGTCTCCAACGCGTTGGAGAACCGGTCAAACCCGATCATGGACCGGAACAGGGGAGAGAAGTCAATCGTCGTCATGGACATATCCTCAAGTTGAGCAATATGGATCGATGCGTTCTTACGAACCGCGTCACCTGCAAGCCTCGGTTGAGCGCCTGTGTTATGTAAAATAGATCCTGGTAGCGCGGGTGTCAAGGGGTCGGAGAAAAATATTATGTGAAGTCGTAACCCGGACTCGCCGCGGCCCGCTGCGCCCGGCAAGCAGGGTGATCGGCGGTGTCGTCGGAAGTTCTTGCGCCTCAAGTGCCGACTCGGTGACACTGCAAGGCGCGGCCAAGGATCAGCCGTCAGCGTTCAGGCGTGCGCTGTGGCTGGTTTCCGTACCGGGCGTACCGCTTGTCAGGTCACCGCGCGGCGGCCTGGACGCGCGCCCAGGACATTGTTCCAATCCACTCCGATCTGACGGCTGGTGGCTGACCGCCGGCCGGGTCTCCCAGGCGAACCCAGGTACGTGCACCGCATCCCAGTCAAACCGGTCCTGACGCGCTTGTTACGGCGTGTCCCCATGCCGTTGATCGCGATCCTGGTCGGGTTGATCGCGGGACTTGGCGTATGGGGCATCCTCGATCAGATTCAGACGCGCCAGGTGGGCAAGATCTTTGGCCAGGAACTGCGCAATCAACTCGACGTCCAGGCCCGCGAGAGCCTGATTCGCTTCGACCGCTACCTGGCCGGGTATGGAATGACCACGCGTCTCTTGGCCAACCATCGGCGTCTGGCGGAATACCTGGAGCCGCTGTTCTGGTCCGACAGCGATGTCGTGCGGCCGGTGGTCTACCTGGAGTTCCGTCCGTATTGGCTGCCCGATTTCTTCGCGCGGGACGCACTGCGTCCGCCCAGCCATGTGCTGCTGACCGATCCCCAGGGCCGGGTGCGGGAGGTCTATCAGGCCGGCTCGGATCCGCTGCCGGTCGAACTGGCGGCCAGTCTCCCGGCCCACTCGCTGGATACCAGCGCGGTGCGGACGGTGCCGGTCAAGCTCGGTGAGGTGCTGTACCTGCTGGTCAGCGACGCGGTCGAAGATTCGGGCGGCTACCATATGGGGTATCTGGTGGTCCTGGTCCCCATCGATGACGCCTTTCTGACCGCCTCCCAGCGGGGTGTGGACCTGAGCCGGGTGGCGGTGGCGCTGGTGGACGGGGACGATCAGCGCATCCTGGCGAGCGTGGATTCGGCCGAGTTGCCCCCCGGGACGACGCTCACGATGCTCGGTGACGGCTATCTGGTCACGTCACAGTCGCTGCCGGAATATGAGGGGGCGGACGCCAACCTGTTGTTTGCCACCCTGGTCACCCAGGGCAATCTGGAGCGCATGTCCCGCCATGTGCGCATCTTCGAGCGGCGGCAGCGCTTCTTCGCCGCCGCGGCCTTCATCCTGGTATTCACTTGGGTGATCTATCTGGTCTCGGCGCGGCTCAATCGGGTCTTGAAGCGCATGACCCGGTTTTCGCAGCGGGCGCTGGGGATCAAGGAACCCGGCTTTCAGCGGGCCGGCAATCAATTGCTGCTGCTGGAGGAGTGGATCGCGCACTTCACCCAATTGGTGCTCAAGGCGCGTGAGGAGATGAGCCTCCGCCATCAGGCGGAAATGCGCGAGAGCGAGGCGCTCAAGGCGGCGGTGATGGAGGCGGCGCTGGACGCCATCGTGACCCTCAACCATGCGGGCTGCATCAGCGAGGTCAATCCGGCCGCCGAGCGGATGTTTGGTCTGCAACGTCAGGAGGTGATCGGCAGCCCTTTCGGCGAGCGGCTGTTGCCCGAGGTGGCGCGAACCGCCTTCCGGCGGCTGCTCGATCGGTCCCGCCACGATGGGCTGGAACCCAAGGGCCGTGGTGAGTTGGTTGCCCTCAAAGGCGACGGCGCGGAGATCCCGGTGGAGATCTCCATCGTGCCGATCGACCTGGAGGCCGAGCGCTTTTACACCGTTTATATCCATGACATCAGCAGCCGCAAGCAGGCGGAGCGTGAGATCAAGAGCCTGGCGCGGCTGGCCAGCGAGAGCCCGAATCCGATCCTGCGGGTGACCGCGGGCGGGCAGATCGCCTATGCCAACAACGCGAGTCGCCCCCTGCTGCTCGCCTGGGGGACCGAGCAGGGCGGGGCGCTGCCCGATGAGTGGGCGGCGGAGGTGACCCAGGTCTTGGAACAGGGTGCGCCGCGAGAGCGGGAGACCGACCTCTCGGGAACGATCTATGCCTTGCTGTTCGCCCCGATCCGGGATCTGGGCTACGTTAACATCTATGCGCGTGACATCACCGCCGTGCGCCGCGCCGAGCAGGAGTCCCGCCAACACCAGGCCGAACTGGTGCACGTGAGCCGTTTGAGCACCATGGGCGAGGTGGCGACCGGCATGGCCCATGAACTGAATCAACCCCTGTCGGCGATCGTCAATTACGCCAACGGCTGTACCCGGCGGATGCAGAGCGGCCAGGGCCAGACCGAGGATTTGCTGGGCGCTCTGGCGCAGATCACCAGCCAGGCGAAGCGTGCCAGTGAGATCATCCGGCGGCTGCGTGCCCTGGTCGGCAAGCAGCCGCCGCTGCGCGCCGATCTGGATTTGAATCATCTGGTCCGTGAAGTCTGTACCTTCGTCGAGTTCGAGACCGCGAAGCTCGGCGTCCAGATTGAATTGGATCTGGCTCCCGAGGGCATCCCGGTGCATGTGGACCTGGTGCAGATCGAACAGGTCTTGCTCAACCTGTTGCGCAACGCGCTCGATGCACTCGAAGAGACCCCCGAGGCGTCGCGGCGGCTGGTCATTCATACCAGGGTCCGCAAGGCCCAGGCCTTGGTCGCGGTGCAGGACACCGGTCCCGGCGTGGAGGGCGAGCGTCTGGCCCAGTGGTTCGATCCCTTTTTTACCACCAAATCCGGGGGCATGGGTATGGGTCTGCCGATCAGCCAGACCATCCTGGAAAACCATGACGGGCGCATCTGGGCCGAGTCCGAGCCGGGTCAGGGCACCGTTTTTCATGTCGCGCTGCCGCTTGCGGAGATCCCCGCCGCGGAGGACCCCGAGCCGGAGCCGCCCACTGCCATAGGAACTACCCGATGAGCACCAATCCCACTGTCTTTGTCGTCGATGACGACCAGGCCATGCGCACCTCGCTGCAATGGCTGATCGAATCCACGGGGATGCAGGTCAAGACCTTCGAGTCCGCCGACGCCTTTCTGAGCAACTTTTATCCGGAACGCGCCGGCTGTCTGTTACTCGACGTGCGCATGCCCGGTATGAGCGGACTGGAGCTCCAGAGCTATCTGGCGCGGGAGGGTTATCAGCTCCCGGTCATCATCATTACCGGCCATGGCGACGTGGGCATGGCGGTCAAGGCAATGCGCGCCGGGGCCATGGACTTCATCGAAAAGCCCTTCCATGACGAGGATCTGCTGCGCAGCATCCAACGGGCGCTGGAAGTCGATCAGCGGCAGCGCCTGAGCCGCGCGGCCCGTGCCGACATCCTGGCGCGCGTGGCGGACCTGACCCCGCGCGAACATGAGGTCATGGGCATGGTCACCGACGGCAAGGCCAATCGGGAGATCGCCGTCGCCCTGGGGGTGACGCCGAAGACGGTCGAGGCCCATCGCGCGCGGGTGATGGAGAAGATGCGCGCCGAATCGCTGGCCGAGCTGGTGCGTATGGTCCTGATCGCGGGGCGGGAGGAGGGGTGATTGTCGGTGGCCCAGCGCCCATTCACTGTCGTTGTCGTTGTCGTAATCGAATTGGATCTGGCTCCCACGCTCCAGCGTGGGAGCAAGTCGCGACGCTCCGGCGTCGCGTGGCACCACTGGCCGCTGGAGCGGCCGGACGGCATTCCCACGCTGGAGCGTGGGAACGAGAAAAGCGTGGGAACGAGAAACGTATTCGTGCACTGTTCCTTAATGAGCGATCCTAATGACATCGAATTCCATCGATCGCCCAGGTCCGCGCCGTCAGGTTTTGGCCTGGGCCTGCTATGACTGGGCTAATTCGGCCTTCGCCACCGTGGTCATCGCCGGATTTTTCCCGGTCTTCTTCAAGGAATTCTGGGCCGCGGATCTGGCCGTCACCGAGAGCACCCGCGCGCTCGGTTACGCGAGCAGCACCGCCAGCCTGATCCTGGTGTGCGTGGCGCCCCTGCTCGGTGCGCTGGCCGATCAACTGGGAGCGAAGAAGCGCTTCCTGCTGTTCTTTACAGCGCTCGGGGTGCTGGCGACCGGCGGGCTCTTCTGGCTGGCTGCCGGGCATTGGCTCGCCGCCCTGTCGCTCTATTTGCTGGGACTCTTGGGCTTCCTGGCGAGTAACATCTTCAATGACGCGCTCATCACCGATATCGCCGCGCCCGGCGATTACGAGCGGGTCTCCTCGCTCGCGTACGCGCTCGGCTACCTGGGGGGCGGCCTGCTGTTCGCACTCAATGTCGTCATGGTTTTGACCCCGACGACCTTCGGTCTGGCGGATCAGGGGCAGGCGGTGCAGGTCGCCTTCCTCGGGGTCGCCCTGTGGTGGGCGGTCTTCACCCTCCCGCTGGCGCTCCTGGTTCCCGAGTCACGGGGTCAGGGAGGCAAGACCCTCGGCGCGGCGCTACGCGGCGCCTTCGCCGAACTGGCGCAGACCTTCCGGACGATCCGCTTGCTGCGCAACACCTTTCTGTTTCTCATCGCCTACTGGTTCTATATCGACGGGGTGGACACCATCATCTTCATGGCCGTGGACTTCGGGCTTTCCCTGGGATTCCCGGCGTCCAGTTTGATGGTGGCGCTGCTGATCACCCAATTCGTCGGGTTCCCGGCGGCGCTGGTGTTCGGTCACCTCGGCACGCGCTGGGGGCCCAAGCCCAGCATCCTGCTGGCCATCGGCGTTTACCTGCTGGTCGTGGCCGCCGCCTCGCAGATGCAGCAATTGGCGCATTTCTACGCCCTGGCGGTCGCCATCGGCCTGGTTCAGGGCGGTGTGCAGGCACTCTCGCGCGCGCTCTTCGCCGGCCTGATCCCGGCCGGCCAAACCGCCGAATTGTTCGGGTTCTACAACATGGTCGGCAAGTTCGGCGCCGTGCTCGGACCCTTCCTGGTCGGCACCACCGCGGCCCTGACCGGCGACCCCCGACTGTCGCTGCTGCCCATCCTGGCGCTGTTTCTGATCGGCGCCTTGCTGCTGACGCGGGTCGATGTGGCGGCGGGGCGGGCGGCGGCGCGGGCCTGACTCCTATGAAAGCCGCGGCACTGGGGCCGGACTTTGCTTTTCGACCCATGCGCGAGCCCGATCTCGACGCGATCATGCAGTCGGAGGCGGCGGCTTGTGACTTTCCGTGGGAGGAGGAGGTCTTTCGGGAATGTCTGCGGGTGGGCTACAACTGCTGGGTGGCGGACTTGGGCCGACTGGTGGTGGCCCACGCGGTCATGTCCATCGGGGCCGACGAGTGTCATGTGCTCAATATCTGCGTCCATCCGCAGTGGCAGGGTCTGGGTGTCGGGCGACGGCTGCTCCGACGCCTTTTGGCGCAGGCGCGGGAACGCGGCGCGGATACGGCATTTCTGGAGGTGCGGGTTTCCAATCAACTCGCGCGCCGACTCTATGCCGCTGAGGGCTTCTGTGAGATCGGCACGCGCCGGGGCTATTACCCGGCGCGCAATGGGCGGGAGGATGCGGTGGTGTTGGCGCTGGCGCTCTGACGCGGGCCCGGCGACAGCGCCGCCTGGGTCACTGGGGCGCGGTGATATAGACGTAGGCCGGCGGCACTCCGGCGCCGACGATGGCGAATTTCTGGGACTGCCAATAGCCACCCAGATTCACCGTCTGGCCGGCCGGAAAACTGCCGACCCGCACTTCGTTACCGGTGACCTCGAAGCTCCCCTGGCCGGGCGGCATGACCAGGTTCACCTGGCAGGGGGTCGACTCGCAGGTGCCTGTGTCGCCGGGTTTCACGGTGATCGAGATGACACCGGTCGGGTCGTTCGGTGATGAGGCACAGGCTGCGAGCACGAGCGTTGCCAGCGCACCGATCGCGAATCGGGGCAGGAAGCGGGGCGCGTGCGCGACGCCGGGCCAAGCGCAGGTTGCAATGGTGTTATTCATTGTTGGTATTTCGATTGGAAGCGACGGATGCCAAGGAAGTGGCGGGCGGGTCCCGCCCGCCGCCGGAGGGCCGCTTACTTGGTCTTGGCGGGCGCCTCGGTTGCATCGCTCGCGGCAGGCGCTGCCGCGCTGGAGGTGTCCGCGGGGGCATCCATCCCGTCCTTCTTTTCGATTGCTTCTTCTTCTTTGACCTGGGTCGGGTCTTCGGATTCGGCGAAGGCCGCCGCATCCAGCATTTTCTCGGACTGGGTTTCCGCCTGAACCAGGGCGGCACCGGACAGGCCAAGGGTGAGGAAGGCGGCAGCGACTACAGGCAGTGCGGGACGCATCGTCAAGCTCTCCTACAAGGTGGGGTGGCGGGCGCTGATGACCTGGCGCCTAGCGCGCCCGGTCATTCACACCATCATCGCCGATTCGCGCGCGAGTTTCGAGTGGCGGGCACGGAAGAGGCATTTTCGCCGTGGCGTTTTGCGCGGGCGCCGCAGGGCCAGATCGGCTTCAGGCGGTTCTGGCGCGCCGGATCTCCTTGCGAGCGCTTGGTACCCGTCCGAGCCCGGCCCGGGACATTCCCCCTAATATGCCAGCTCGTTGGCCACGTCCGCAGGGAAACCATACTCAACAAGGTCATCCGGGGTGATTCCGGTTCCTTGGTCTACGATTATCCAGTTGCCGCCTGTCTTCTTGAGATAGGCTATGGCACTTTCGCAGTCCTGCTTCTTGCATCCAAAGCCAACAGTGGCGTATTCGCCGAGTACGGTTCCGATCCTCGGAGTGCACCAGTCAGGCGTACATTGGTTCGCGACAGCCCTTAAGATGGCGTCGTTTTCAGACACATTAGAAGTCCGGCGTGCTTGCCTGACAACAGGACTGGTGGTGAGGCCGCTGGACAGTCTTGTTACATATTTTTCCAGAACCCAGCCACCCTTACCTTGATACGCGGTCCTACACCAGCGGGCGTTTGAAGCACTTGACGTGCACTCGGATAGATCTATTAATGCGCCGTGAGGGATTTTAGACAGCCGAACTCCGTGTTTAGCGCTCGGCTCGCTGCGTAACGCCAAGAAGCCATCGCCGGGGGTGTTTACCGAGACCGTCTCTCCGAAACTCACGGAAGCGAGAAGAATGCCGACCGCCGCTAATACAGCGCGAATTTTCATGGCCTTGCTCCTATTAGGTCTGAATGTCATGCTCTCTACTCCAAACCCAACGAGTAGGTGGGCGGGATGATGCTGTAGATAGGCGGCGCTATCGGGGTGCTCTGGGCGGGCCAACACCGCTCGCGCCCGCGGCACAGGATGGGCAAAGCGAACAGATGGATTGTCAGGTGGTTGCCGGTCTTGACGCAACTTTAAAGTGCGATTTTTTCCCGTTTCGTGAGTTGACTCCCCTAAAACACAGTCATCCACGCCTAATCGGCCGGCACCAATCTTGTCGACAATGAAGTTTTTTGGAAAGCTCAGTATCCGGTATGATCGTCACCCCCAAGCTTATCAACGCAGTAAAAATCTTGTCTGTTAACTTCTTGGCGTCACCACCCTGCAGTTGGGTGATCGCGTATGGAACGATCATGCACCACTGCTCCCTGGTCCCTCTGACGGAAAGCATTATTCCTATCGGCGTGCCGTTGACCGCTTCAAGACTCAAATAGGTAGAACTGTATGGGTTCTTGCCCGGGAGTTTTCCCTTCCACCATCTCTCCACTCCGTCCGGCTCAAACCGGCAGGTGTTCGCCGCTTCAGGGACGTAAAGCGAGCGCAAAAAAGCCAATGCCTGATCCTTAGGCAGTTCTTTGGCAACATCATGGCGAATGCCCACCTTTGAGTAGGTGACGGGAGAGGGTGCAGTGCCGCTTGCGCCTGGACGGGGGCCGAGATACGCGATGGGCTTCCCGCTTCCGGTGCTCAAGCGTACGGTGACGCAACCAACGAGAAACAAAACGAGAATGGAAACGGCTATGCACTCAAGAAAAATTCGGGTCTTCATACGTTATTACCAATGCCATCATTCAGCATCCAACCAGCCATGACATTTCGTTCACACCCATTAGTAAATGACTGATTAAGAGTGGGCCAGTCATTTAACTTGTCGCAATCCACAGTTTCTGGGATCCGCGAGAGATCGATAAGTATTATCATAATAAACCCCCGGCTTTACCGTGGGATAGTCACTGAGGCACCGGGGCTGCCGAGCGGTTTCTTGCCTGCGGAACCGGCAACGACTTCCCCTACATGTTGTTGAAGTCCTTAATTGCCCGCAATTGCCTCTCGTTATATCCACCTGAACCGGATTTGCCGGTATCGCGTGACGGTTGTTTCGGAGACCGGGCCTCAGACGCCTTTTTTCCCGTCGACCCAGCCGCCCCGGCGCTTTTGACCTTCGGCTGACTCGACTGTTTGTTCCGGGCACTGGCTCCGCTCTTCTTCTTAGGAACCTCAGGAGGGATCGGCGTTGCTTCCACTGTTGACGGCCTCCGAGTGGCCGGGACGGGTTCCGCCACCGACGCCGGTGGTCTTGCATCGCTCGGGCTCTGCGGCCTCGGTTGTTGAGCGGCGTCCATGCGCGCGCCGAGTGGTTGGGAGGTCACTGTCTCGTCCGCCGGTTGTTGCTCTGAAGAAGGCCCCTGGGGCCGCCCCTCGGCCGGGTAAGCGGCCCTTTGAGCAGGGGTGGCGACGCCCTGATCGGCCACGTGAGCCCCGTCCTTTTCCTTGGCTGCAGGCGTAGTAGTCAACGCGTTCAGATTGGTGACCGCCGGCGTGAGAGTTGCCGCGGGCGCAGCCTGTGCCGACACTGCTGCCGTCTCTGGTTTGGCAGGCTGCTCCGAACTCGAATTTCGGAGGTAGGTGAAGGCTCCGACCCCCGCCAACCCCGTCATCGCGAGTCCCGCCAAGGTCCACCCGATTGTCGCCAGCCCACTGCGCTTCGGCGCAGGCGCCTGCGCCGGAATCGCACACTCTTGCCCTGAGTCGTGTGTGGAAGGCAATTTAACGCTTGGCAGGCGCACGTCCCGATTGCTGCCTAGACCCCCTGCAAGACTACTGGCATCGGAAACAAAGACCGTCCGCTCGCTCGTCCCACTGCCACGCACAAGGGCGAGCGTTTGAGCCAGTTCCGCAACGGTTTGCTGTCTGGCGTTAAGGTTCAACTCCAGGGCTTGCCGGATTGTCGCATCCAGCAGCAGTGGCATTTCCGCAACCAAACTCGCCGGCGGCACCAAGGCTGTGCCCGTCACGCGCTCATGGGCCGGTGGAGGCGGCTTGCCGGTAGTTCCGAAGTACAGGATAGCGCCCAGGGCATATACATCCGAGCGCACATCCGTGCCCGTGCCGAGTACCTGCTCGGGTGGGCTGAACCCGTGGGTGACGGCGCGCCCGATGGTACGGGTCACGTTCTCATCGCCTGCCTCCTTGGCGATGCCAAAGTCGATCAGCATCACCCGATCGTTGTCGTCGAGGAGGATGTTTTCTGGTTTGAGATCCCGATGGATGATCGGTGGTTCTTGGGAATGCAAGTAAATGAGCGCGTCGCAGGCCTGCTCGACCCAGGGTAGCAGGATGAATGCGGGGATTCGCCCACCGAGACGATCCTGTTCCGTTTTCAGGGTACGTGTGCCGCCGAATTCCAGCACCAGATAGACCATGCCGCCCTGATCAAGGCGGTCGGTGATGTCCGGTATGGCGGGATGATTGAGGCGCCCGAGCAGCTTCGTCTCGTACTCGTCGAAGAGCAGCGCCGGGATCTCTTTCAACGCCCGCCGCTTACCCGCCAACCGCAGGTCCTCCACGAGGTAGGTGACCCCAAAGCCGCCTTTTCCCAGCAGGCCGCTGACGCGATAGCGCTCGCTGACGATCGCGCCCTGATCCAACAGCCATCCGAAAACGCCGCGCGGAGCTCCGTTCGGCGCGGTGTCCACGTGGGCCAGTTCCAGACCGCAGACGGCGCAGCGGTATGCACGCTTGATCAAGGCCCCCAGCTCGTTCGGGGTCTGGCACTTCGGGCATGTCTTTGGATCAATCATCGGGATCCTGGAAAGCGTAGCGGACATCAGATGCGCTCCGGTGGGCCTAGACCTTGCGGTCGCGCAGCTTGAGACCGAGCGCCGTGATGATCACAAAGCCCAACGCGAGTGCCGCGGTGGCCCACAGATCCGTCTGCCAGTCGGCGTTTACGGAAACGATCGGAGACCCATCAGCGCCGCGCAGTGCCATAACCCCGTCATCAAGGGTCGCGCGCATCGCGTCTAAGGCCCAATAGGAAATGACCGAAACCTTGGCGACTGCTTCGGCAGGCCCGTCAAGCTGGACGACCGCGTTGGAAAGGATGAATTGAGGGATCAAGAGCAGGGGGAGTGTGGCGATGGCCTTGTCGTTGCTGGTGACGAAAGCGCTCACCGCCAGACCCATGCCGGTCGCCGCGAATCCGGCGACGAACAGAACCAGGAAGCGGTCCAGGAAAGATCCCGGGAAATCCAGCATGCCCATGACGATGGCAAGAAAGCTCGCACACTGGATCGCGCACAGCACCGCCAGCGGCAGCAGCTTGCTCACCAAATAGGGGGGGATGCGCAGCACCACGGCCCGTTCCCGGAGATAGACCGGTAGCTCCTTCACAATCTCCCGGGCGGAGTTGATGCAGCCAAACCAAACTGCGGAAAGCACCAGGACGAACGCGATCTGGCTCTCGGCCTGAGCACGCTCCAGGGGGCTTCCGGAGGTGTCGAAGATTGCCCCGACCACCAAGGCAATGAGCGGGGCCTGCAAGAGCAGCATCGCCAGGTTGAGCCGATCCGAGTAGAGCAGATCGACATAGCGGCGCGTCAGCGTCCAAGCCTGTCGCGGATTGAACCAGCCGGCTCGGCCCGATCCCGCCTTGCCTCGATCGGCCACGAGCGTTCTGGGCGCCTCGGTTGCAGCTTTGGATAAACGTGCCTGCACGTGGCGCCGGTACTGGTCCGACTGGCGAAACCGATCCCCCCAGGCCCGCGCATCCTGCCCTTCGAGCCGCTCGTACACCTCCGAGAGCCGATCCACGCCGAAGTAGGCCGCCGCCTCTTCCGGAGGCCCGAAATACACCAGGAATCCAAAGTGCAGGAGCGCCACCAGATGACAGACGCCGACGTTCTCGAGGCTGTGCGTCACGCAGATGACCGTCTTGCCATCCGCCGCCAAGTCGGCGAAGAGGCGCATCATCTTCTTGTCGGTACCGGCGTCCAGGCCGCTGGTCGCCTCATCGAGAAACAGGATATTCGGATTCGCAACCAGCTCTACAGCCAGATTCACACGCTTGAGCTGCCCGCCGCTCAAGGGCTCCGGCGTGTCGACGGCGAGGTCTTGCTTCTCCAGCAGCCCCACCCGCTGGAGGACTCGCTCGATGTAGACGGCGATCTCGCCCGCGCGCGTGTCGCCGGGCAGCCGCAGCCTCGCCGTGTATTCCAGCGCCCGCCGGATGCTGATCTTGCGGTGGACGATGTCCTGTTGGGGCACATAGCCGATGCCCGCTCGAAAGGCGGCGAAGCCCTCGTACAGGTCTACACCGTTATAGAGGACCCGACCCGAGGTGGCCGGGCGCCGACCGTTCAGCGAGTCCATCAGCGTCGACTTGCCCGATCCGCTGGTCCCAAAGATGACAACAAACTCCCCGGGCTCGATCGCCAGATCGATCGCGTCCAGCAGATTGCGGGGCTGCTTCGAGGTCCGATCGATCACGGTCTTGGTTAGGCTTCGTGCTTCGATCCTGACACGCCCACCGGACTCCGCTGGCTCAAGGGCCGCTCCCGTAAACCGATAGACGAAGGTCGCGAACGACACCCGGTCGCCGGGATGCAGCAAGGCCTCCCCAACGATGCGTTGTCCGTTAACGAAGGTGCCGTTGGTGCTGCGCAGATCCTGAAGGCGGAGCCCCTCCGGGGTGAATAGCAGCCTCGCGTGCTCACGCGACATCAAGGGGGAGTCGATGACGAGATCGCACTGCCGGTCGCGGCCCACCACAACCGGTCTGGGCTGCGCGGCCGAGTGCAGACCAGGTAACTTCCCCGCGCTAGCCCCGCTCGCGGGCCCAGCCCCATGGGGGATCTGGACCTGAACGGAGGTGGAGCCTAGAACCAGCCAATCGCCGTCCTCGACTTTCGCCCGTCTGGATATCGGCTGGCTGTTCAGCAGGATTGGGGCCGCGTCGATGGGTTCGACGTAGATGACCCCGCGAACTGAAAAGAAGCGCGCGTGGCAAGGGGCGACGTCACTGCCGCTCACACAAATGTGCTGCGCGGCGTCACTACCGACAGAGCAGTCCGAACCGTCATCGAGCCGGTGGCGCCCTACGACTTGCCTGAAGGTCTTAAGGATGAGATCTTGTGACTCTTGCAACAGGGACCTCTAAATACAAGCGATTCTTCGCGAACGGCGAGGCAGACACCGTGTATTCCGTCAGGGAGCGACGCGAGCCAGAAAAGACCGCCGTCATGGGCACCCTATGCTCGGCTGTCGCTCTACTTCTCAAAACTGTTTCGCGTCCGAGAGAATGCGGCCATCCTTGGCCTAACGCTGCCTCTACTCCACCCAAGCTGTCGGTTTGAATGTTTCCAACGTACCCTGCGGACCGCCTAGGGTGAGGCAGTAATTGCCTCGGAACTGCTTGCCACGGAAAATCTTGGGCTCCTCGCCAACAATCACTTGATACGTGCCAGTTCTTGGCAGCGCGAGATCCACTTTGTTGGGTAGGTCACTACGATCTAACTTGAGAAGGGTAAGCTTTCCCTTTTGCTTCAGAATCAGAGACGCCCGATCGCCGCTCGTTGTTCCCGACGTATCCTTTTCCAAGGTGATCGTTAGTGCGTCGCCTGCCTTTCCTCGGAACTCGAAGATATCCTGGTCAAGTAGGGATGGCTTCGGGTCATTCCCTAGAATCGAGCAGATCATTGCGTCGACCTTCGCATCAGAGGTGAGCTGCGTCCCAGCGGAGACCGCATAGCCGCCCGTGGACGCGCTTGGATCCACGTGCCGAACAACCAAGATAAGTCCAGCGGAATCCAGTTCGGATGCAGGCACCATCACGGTGACACCGGAACTCGGGCTTTCGGAAGTCGCCATATCCACCTCAGCGACCTGGACCGCACCGGTGTGGTCATAGACGGTCAGCACCGGGTCCATGCCTGACATCAGCCCGGTAACCCTCAAAGTGATCGGCCTGCTGAGCGAGTTTGGCACTACACTGAAACAGTCGGCATCCCCGGCCGCATCGATCCGACCGGCGGTGTCGGCATTGTTGTCCGCAATTGCCGTGCAGCGACCGCCCGTCGGATCATTCGCATGATCATCGGCCAGAACGTCCGCGACGCTGGCAGCAGCCGAACCCACCCGGACGAAGTTTTCCGTTACCGGCGTTGGTGTCGGAATGACAGCAGTCCCGTCCTCTCGCAAAGAGATGCTCAGCCCCTCGAAGGTCGTCTGCGCCTTGCCGAGCGCATTCGAAGCGGTCGCGACCGCCGAATAGATACCATTGGCCATATAAGGGATACTGGCCGAGTAGGTACCGTCATTCGCAACCTGGTCAGCCCCGTTGCCATCATCAAGCAAGGTGAGATCGAAGATGGATCCCTGAGGGCCGGTCACCTTTGCTGCTACGTCAAGCCCAGCAATGGCGGGGCCTCGGGTCACAGTGGCCCGGAGCGCCATGTCAGCGGGATAGGTTACGGTGTCGGCAGAGAAGCCGACGGCGATATCATAAAATGTGGGTCCCGCCGGGGTTGCCGACACCAGAACAGTCACATCTTTCGGTTGGCCGACCGTATTGGTTATCTGCACCTGATAGTCGCCGAAACCGTTCGCGGCAAAGAATGCCTCGTCCAGTGTGGCCGAGCAGGATGCCGCACCCTCGCAATCGAAGGCCAGACCTGAATCGGTCCCGTCCGGAAGCAACAGACTGAAAACCATATCGCTCTGGTTGCCGGTATAGGATAGGTTAACCCGAGCCGAGGCTAGACTGCTGTCCATCGGGATGATGCGGGTGATAGCCGCACCGGCTCCCGCCGCTACGCTTCCGGAAGAAAGCAGCACGTTCGACGAGAACTGTGCCTGCGCCGAGACCAGTGCCTTCTGAATTTCCGCCACGGTGGTAGGCGATTGGTATAAGGCCCCTCCCGTCGCGTTCGCCATGTTCTGCAAGGTCCCGGCTGGGGCGCCGCTGCCATAAGCGAACGCGATGATCGGGACGCCTGCTGCCGTGTAGGCGGAAATCACACTCGACTCGTTTGCGATCGAGTCGTTGTCACCCCCGTCCGATAGCACATAGACAAGTCCCGGTCTTTTTGAGTCAAAGGCTTGGGTGTCATTCAAGGAGAACATCAGCCCGTCGTATAGCGAGGTCTGACTGAGCGCGGTCAATGCGGTTACCGCCGCCTGGGCCGCTGCCTTGACGCCAGTATCCGGCTCAGGGATGTCGGTGATCGCGAAGTTGCGCCTGACGCCTGTCTCGAACGAGCTCACGCCGAGTGCGGTGCCGGGCTGGAATTGATCGATGAGCAGATTAGCGCCCGTCTTGGCATTGGCCAAGGGCGTCCCGTACATCGAGCCGGAGACGTCGATCGACAGGTCAATCACCTGATCGCCCAGCCAACGGATGTCCAGCGCGCTCAGTGCAGTCGATTCATCGTCTTTCACGAGCCAGTTCGGATCGCTGGGTGCGACCAGGGTGCCGTATTGCGTCCGCTTCGGGATACAGAAAGAGAAAGGCCAGATGCCGGAACATTTCGGATCAGTGGCCGGATCGCGCGTCAGCGTCTGCCAGGCACTTTCTCCGAACACCCGCTTCTGGGCGTTGGTGCCCGTACTGTCGCTGCGATGCGGATGGATATTCTGAGTCGAGTGCTCCAGGAAATCCGCCGCGCCGCCGGTGTAGCCAGCGGGCACAGTGCCACTTGCGGCGATCCATTGGTTATTCATGATCGCCGGAATGGCGGCAGTATCATCTCCCCGCGGGGTAGCTTTAGGACATGCAATATTAAGGGGCAGCGAACATTGTTCCTGCGCGTACTCGTCGTAAAGGCCAAAAGCAAAATGTCCCCACTCATGGGCAAGCGTGTAACCACCTCCTTTGGGGTCGGGCATCGTCGACGATCCAGGCCAATTGGTGCACATCCAAATATGCTTGCCGGCTACCTCGTAGCCGGAGGGATTTGCACGCGGTCCCTGGTCCGCAGCGCAATTCTCGTCCCAAAGCACATCGGCCGAGTTCACACGCGTCGCGCCGGGCTTACTCCGGAAGATCGAGACCTTCCCGATCTTGAGTGCGCCGTTCGTCGACTGGTAGACTGCCTTCGCAAATTCCTCGATCCGCCGTTCAAAGGCGTTCTGCGCGTCATCGCCGGCGCCGCTGTCCGCCTTATAGTCGTTATCGCCCTGCGGGTCCGTGTCGAGCGAGATCGTGATGTCGAACACAGAAGAAGCACTGCTTGCCATCACGCCGGCAGGCGCCAAGGCCCGACTCGCCGAAAATACCCTATTAGGCTGACTTGGCGTTTCGACTCGCGCCCCTGAGAGCCAATGGTCGCCTGCCTGCACTCCCGGAATCGCCGCCAGCGACGCGATGCTCGCTGCGCCTAGGCCCTGCATGAGCTGTTTGAGTCGCCGTGACCGGCGGGTTGCTTTATTTGCCATGGTTTGTCTCGCTCCTCTGTCGATCCCACATACCTACCTGCTACTTCGCAAACAGGATTCCGAAGCGCAGGCCGCCTTCGGCAATGCTTGCCGAGAATTCGCTACGGCTGGTACGCTCACCTGAAACGTATGCGCGAATACCGCTATCCGCCCGCACAATCAGGCTGCCGGTCGCAATGGCTACCGACAGCGCCTTCTCTACGGCGGTCCCGCATCCCGCATCGGCAAGCGCGACATCTGGATGGCTACCCGCCGGGTAAGGCTTAGTCCAAACGTACCAGCCCGTTTCCACTGGTGTCGGCGCCAAGCGGCGTCTAATGTCTTCGGTCAGCCCGGCAAGGTCATCGGGCATCTTGCCGAGCGACACGACGCGAATGCCCGATGGCGAAAAGGTCGCCAGCTCGAGCCTGAAAGCCGGACGCCCGAGGGCGCCGCCATCTGCTGAAGGTTCCGGGTGATTCGCAAAACTGGGGGACGACAGAACCCGGTCGTAGACTGCACCACTTTCCCCATGGATCTGTGCATGGTCAAGCAGATAGCCGGAACTGTCCCAGCGCGCCCATTCGACCCCAGCGGTACGTAGTATCCGAAACGCCTCGAAGGTCTGTTGGCCAGCATCCAGCCGCATCGTCGTGATTTGGGCGAATTCGGTCGCATCGGTCGAACAGTCGGCTTGACGTGCAGCGACCCGTGACTCCCCAAGGCAAGCGATTGCGACGATCACTGCAATTCCGTTCACTATGGCCCTTGAATTCATAGCGCGACGCCCGGTTTCCGGAGTATAGGGTAATCGTTAAAGCTAAAAGAATAAGAAAGGAATAAGAGGAATAAGAGGAATAAGAGGAATAAGGGGCCAGGCTAAATTAAATCCGGCAGCGGAAGAGAACTTAATCAAGCCTGGCCGGTTCTTCATGTTTTCTCTGTCCCTATGCGCTACTGGTAACAGGTGAGGCGGCTCGCCTCAGACATTGTTTGCCCGAGCAAACGGGCGTTGATCGGCAGCCAAGGCGCAGCCGCCGGATCCGGAATGGTTGGAGCTTGGAATGAGACTGGGCCAGTTGCCCGAACGAATAGAGTTTCCGCGCCGGGGTGGCGGGGCTTCGATTGACCGCGCGACGGCGGATCGAAGATCGACGAGGATAGTGCATGCGGGCGTGCGCTGCTCGCACCAGAAGACCCGCTGTGTCTGCGCGGACCCGAACGATCCGCCGCCGCCTCTCCCCGCGACCGAAGATATCATCGCGCTTTCCCCTCTCCAGAAACTGAACAGCCGGACGCCGCACGCGACCATGACGCTGGTCACTCTTGGTAGTCCGGCTGTCCTAGATTACAGGATCCGCGACTTTCCGTCCCTACCTTACGATAGGTTTAGCTTTTCTCTCATGTGGGAAGATGCTGGCACGCGAATTACCGACTGTCAACGGAGCATCACGGTCAGGTTTTCCGTGTAAAACCGTGTCCAGCGCGAAATGCGTAGTTTTCATGGTGTGTTCGGCATCACCAGGCAGTCAGGTCAATCAGTGCCCTGGTTGTTGGATCGCGTCGATAAAGGCGGCAGCCTGAGCGCGGACCTGGTCCAGCGCCTGATCGTCCAGCGGCGGGGGCATCAAGGCGCGGTGGTCGATTTTGACCTCATCCATCAAATCGTCCAGCCAGCGGGCGGCGCGCTGTGCCGCGCGCGTTTCACCGGCGCCCGCGATGGCCCGCTCGAGGGCGAGCAGGTAGCGGTAGTCGTCGATTGCCTCGCCGAAGCGGAACAGGTCCAGCGTGGGGATCAGGACGCCGGGCTGGCGGGTCGGTAGGGCGGCGGCGAAGTCGTCCTCGCGGCCGTCGAGAGCATAGTAGGGATCGACATGGGTGGCATTGAAAGCGAACTGGAAGTAACCCGAGCGGCAGCCCAGACGGCGTAAGCGGTACTGGTAGAGGCCGCGGGCATAGCGTCCGCTCAGATTGTAGGTGCCGCACTGGCCCCCGGCCTGCAGGATGCGCTCGAATCCCCAGGCGTTATGCAGGGTGAGAAAGAGGTGATCCACGCGGCCGACCAGGGCCAGCGCGGGCGATTTTTCATCGGTGAGGCTGGTGAACACCGAACTTTGCGAGCCCGCGGCACGCACGGCGTCGGCCAGGGCCGCGGTGAATCCGGCGGCGTCGCCGGTGGGTTCGTCGCCGACTGAATAGATGGGTTCAGGCCAGCCGAGTCCTCGCAGGTGCGCGCGGGTGGCGCCGAGGACGCGGTCCAGCACCTCGGCGTAAGGGGCGCCGAAGCCGCGTTGGGTGTCGGTGACCCGGTAGCGTTCGAACCCGAGTCCACGTGGGGCCAGGCCGCCGTAGCTGTGGGGCGGGAAGGGAAAGCGCCGGGCCTGCTCCAGGACCGTGTCGAGGCTGGAGAAGTCGATGTTCAGGCCCGCTGCCCCGCGGGTCGGCAGCACCCCGCCGATGCCGCCGCTGAACTGGGTCATACCCTGGCGGCGGACCAGGTCGAACGCCGGCCCGATGTCGGCCCGCCGCTTGGCTGCCAACGCCTGCGGAAAGGCGCTCTCGGTATAGACCGGAACGCTCCCCAGATAGCCGAAGGGCAGGTTGGCGGTGGGCAGGACGAAGGGCCAGACGGTTGCCTGCACCGGCAGGCTGAGCTGTCGGCCGCCGTCGACGGTCAGGCGCAGTTCGCCCGCGTAGGCACCCGGCGGGGTGTCCGCGTCCGGGCTGACGCTGAACCAGAGTCGGCGGGTCTGGCCGGCGGAAAGGCGCAGCGGGAGTTCCAGGGGGTCCAGCAAGCGTGGTGCGTTGACATAGCGGGCGCCATCGTCCGTTGCGCGGGTCAGTTTGCTGCGGACCTTGTAGGCATCGGCGCTCAGGCCCGGCAGCCTGAGTTCCGCCGCGGTGAGTGTCAGGTCGCTGACGGCGTGGAGTTCCAGCGTCAGCGGTTCCTGTTCACCGCGGGCGAGTGAGAGTGTGAGTGGTCCGCTGAACTCATTCGGGCGTGGCCGCTCCAGGGGTTGGACGTCCTGATCCCAATGGCGCTGAAAGACGTGCAGCTCCGGGATCGGCCCCGATGCCGGGGGCAGCGGTGCGGCCGTCCGGGGGGCGGTGTCGATGAGGTCCTCCGAATACTCGATTCGATACTGCTCGCGCAAACGCTCCCACACCTCGTCGATGAAGGCATGCGCCTGTCGGTCCTCGGCCAGTGGCCAGATCAGCAACGCGGACAGGGTGTTGGTGAAGGTCTTGGCGGACCCGGCGGAAAAGTCCAGATTGAGTTGGCCATCGTTGATCTGAACCTGAAACTGGATCGGGCGGTAACGGCTCTTGATGTAGCGGGCCCAGATGTCGTCGCCGGGCAGGTCCTCGGTCGTCTGATGGGCGAAGATGCGCGCCAACAGCCCGTCCGCGGTCATCTGCTCGTTATAGACTGACTTGCCCTCGGCCAGCACGGTGCGTCGATCGTAGTTCTGCACATATTCCCAGTAGCCGGGGTCTTCGAGCATCAGCCAGACGCCGTAGTCGCCATTGGGCAGGTCGAACCGCAGACCGCCGGAGGCGATCGAGATCCAGTCGCGCAGTAAGTTATCCGGGTGGCGGCGATCCTCGCTCTTGGGGATGCGCACGGCCGCGTCGAAGCCGTAGCCTCGGTCGGGCCGATAGCCCAGGGCGGCGGTGAGTGGACTGAAGCCGGCCATGACCGGGCTGACATCGGTACCGGCATCGAGCTTCAGCAGTTGCGGGAAATCGTGACGGTAAGGGGGCTCCGCGGTGAGGCGCACCCGCGACACCGCGACCTCACCGGCACCGACCACGCTGACGAACAGTCGGCTGATGGCCGTCGTGTCCAGGCGGCGGCGCTCGCGGATCACGGATTTTTCGCCGACGAAGAGCGCGAGCGGGATGCGCAATTGCTGATCGCCCGGCGGAAAATGGGTATACCAGTTGACCCGCGACCAGTAATTCTTCGATTGCGTATCGCGGATCTCGATCAGACCCTCCAGGATGGCGCGGCCGGGGTTGTGGATCTGAATGTCCAGATAATCATAGCCGCTCCAGTCCGTGGGCAGCCCGTTGCGGGGACTGAGATCCAGTGGCCCTGGGCGGTCACCGACCGAGCGTGGCGGGCTGAAGTCGGCGATGGATCGCGGTTCCAAGGGCCGCGTGGGGGCCATGCCGGTCGGATCGGCCTTGCTCAAGCGCCGACAATGGGGCCGTTGCGCCTGGTCCGGGGCGGCGCAGTAGCCGGTGAGCAGCAGGTCAGTCCGGGTGATCGGCGGGTCGAACCGCAGGGGTGCGATCACCTGGCCGAGTTGCATCCCCACGGGCGTGGCGTCATCCGCGCCGAGTCGGTCAAGCCGCAGCGCGTCGAGCCACAGGTCCCCGGTGCCGTAGAGAAAGCAGTAGAGCGTCGCATCCAGCGCCTGATCCACCTGGAACACCAGATCCACGGGGGTCCAGTCCCGATTCCCCTGGCCCAGGTTCGCGACCGCCTGGCGCCCGCTCCCCAGCTCCAGGTGCAGCCGGGCGGTCAGGTTATCCTTGCCGGGCCGCAGATCCGCGGCGGCGGTCAGGGCAGCGAGTCGATAGCGTCCGGGCGCCAGGTGAATCCGCTGATGCAGCGCGGCTTTGCCCGCGATGGGCGCGTGCA